>Ga0066255_1000122_pt1 | contig 174570 bp, 169 predicted proteins | sample ThiBiot_750_biof_FD_71148 | JGI IMG/M metagenome (GOLD analysis project Ga0066255, IMG submission 71148) | Wastewater bioreactor microbial communities from Cape Town, South Africa - Thiocy_expt_750_biof (version 2) | ecosystem: Engineered > Bioreactor > Thiocyanate-remediating >...
AAATGTCTTCATGTCACCCGCACTCGCGGGGATGATCCGGCACTCTCTCAGCTTCTCAGGTTGCCTCAAGAATTTCACCCGCACATGCGGGGATGGACCGCAATGGAGGTGGGGTGATTTGGTACTCAAATAATCCGGCATACCGGATTCCGGGTATATGGTATATAGATTGAATAGTTATATTCACACGGGGTTAGTTACATAGTATCTATAGAGGTGCGACGTGTTCCGCCAAATACTCAGAGTAGTGCTGACATTGTCGTGTTTGAACCTACCATTACTTGCCCAGTGCGACTCGCTCCGGCAGTTCTATCCGCCGGGAACAAAAGTGCATCCAAGGACGCCGACGGGACGAGATACCACCGTCTCCCTTGACCCTCGTATCTATGTCACGCAGTGGCATTTCGAGACGCAGTCCGACTCGACCATCACCCGATTCGTCTTCGACGACTTTCTATCCAACGGACATCGGGTATGGCTCAATAATTGGTGTAGGGGGAAGACGTGGAACTGGAGTGACTCGCTTCAGGCATATACTCCAGAGGTCACAAATGCACAGCTTAGCTCCATCTCCCATACGGCATACATGCCACTTATCGGTGGAGACACGATAGGCTTCTACCGTCATGCGTACTGGTTGTGGAGGGGACCACAGAGCGGTTCTATCGCGAAATACACCTCCGATGATGCAGCGTCCTATTCCGTCGAACTCGTGAAGCAGACGACGGGCCAGCGGATGGCTCTCCTCGATACCTTCAGGATCAGCCAGAGCGGAGCATCTACACCCTGTGTTTATACATGGTATCCTCTCGCCTCGAAGGTCAGATACATCATTCCCTCGAACATTACGGATACGACGTTTGCATGTATTCGGATTAACGTCTACACAAGCGGTGCAACCAACGATACGTATTCGAGGTCAGACAATTTCGGTCCAACCAACTCCCGCTACTTCATTGGCAATCCGTACTTCAACAACTTCATGGCCGTAGTGAATGCCGAGAACGCATGTACAGCGTCGAGCAGTGGTTGTGGGATGGTAGTAACCAACGGTACGCCCGGCAGTGTCAATGCTGCCGTATCCTCCAACTCAATCACCGAGGTCAGGGCGTTCTCACAGAACGGATACATGGTAAACAGTGCCTCTGTCACAAGCTGGCCAAGCACACACGCACTGACGACAGGGGCGGGTCTGTTCATCGTCTGTGGCCTCAATAGTTCCGGTACCGTCGTATGTACCAGTACCATGCTCGTTCCGTAGTACCACCATCCCACAGTAGACCATGATTGCGTTGATGACTCCTAGCAGGCGTCTTGTTAGCCTATTCATCCTATTCAGTTGCACTATCACGGTGAGTACCGCACTCACGTCCAAACGAAAGCCCGGCGGCCAGAACGACAAGAATCCGTTGTGCGATCCGGATGCAGGTGAAAGAGTTGATGTCGTAGCGGGTCCAAGACAATGCTATTGCTACGAGGCCATGACTGGACACCCGACGTTTACCCCGTTCTATCCACCCGGAATCCTCGGTACACTGTTCCATTCCCAAGTAGCGGTTTCCTGTGATCCGGAATCAGAAGCCACGAACACGCCCTACGTCTGTACATTCCGTAACGACTGCATGACAGACTACGAACAGACGGTACCGGGATGGTTCTACTACTTCAACATGGACTTCCCGATCTACATGATAGAGGGTGGTCCGGGAAGTTGGCCGTAGGTATGGGTGCCGTCACTCCCGAACCTACATATGATTGTCTCGAACTCAAACAAACAGGAATGGCATCATGGCAATCGATTACGAGCGTCGAAAGAAGATCAACAAGATCATCTACTCTGTTATCGGAGGAATTATTCTAGTAACAGTCGTCGCGGTTGTAATTCTTAAGCAAAGGCAGAAGGAGAATTTTAAGGAATGGCAGGAAGAGTTCACGAGAAACTTGGAGAAACAGAGTGCAGAGTTCCACAGGAAGGAATTGGAGGAAGAACGAGCTAAGGCAATTCATGATTCTATGATGCTGCATAATCCGAAATACCGGGACAGCATTCATACGAAGGATGTTATTTCAAAGATTGATACTGCTAGTAAGTGGTTGTATTGTACTATCACGCCGAGTGACGGAAAGGGGCGATTTCGCTATGCCAAGATTCAGGTTTTCAATAGATCGCTAGTAGCGTTTGACAACGTAGTAGTTGAATATTCATACGAACGCGAGGTTCAGCCGGGTAAGGCTATTACTCATACGACTACGTTTGAGCGCATCAATCCCGGTGAAAGCAAGTATGTAGAAGAATCTGTAGGTCAGACACGTTATAATGCCCCGATTAATCTTGTGTCAAGTATTATCTCAGCGTCGGAGGATAATGTATCATACAAGAAGATAAGAAAGGATAGTTCGAAGTACTTCGAGGGCGAGAAAAGATAACGCAATTATTCCTTCCCCGCCCGGAGCCGAAGAAAGTCAAGAGACCGAGGAGGCGACCGTACCAGTAGCGCTCTACCAATGTTCACTTGAGGGTTAAAATGGCAAGTCAACTGATTGCAAAACTATCTAGGCACTGGGTTTACTCAGAGGAGGAAATACTTGTATTGCACAAGCGATTTCAATGTACGGCAGTACCAATGGACAGTCCACTACTTCCATTCATGACTTGGGAGGATGCTCAACATACTTCCGAAGCCCTTGTTGAACTCAGAGAATACAGAGAAGCGACGTGGTGCAGGGCTTGTTGTCCGGTGCCTGTCCAACAGGTAAAGTGCATTGTTAGGCCACCGAGAAGTGGAATAACAGCCATTGGTATCTGGGGCGTGAAAGGGGGCACACCAATTCCGATTGATGACATCATTACCGCTATTGAGAACGCCGAGTATCGACTCGTTACCATCGTTGGTAATGAGGAAGAAGGTTTTGTCGTCGCTAATGTCCACATCATGGACGGAATGGAGCTTAGGACTGACCCGGACGCAAGAGAGGAGAACAATCTCTTAAACGTTGGCACCTGTAACATAGTGGGACAGCGGCGACCGTAGAGACAGAATGGCTTTGCTTGGTGGACACATACCTGTGTCTACTGCCCATTGAAGGGCTTGTGAAGCACTGAACAGTTCTCTCCAGTGCTGTTCATTTCCCCAATTATTGGACATCGCTAAGTATAGGTCACGTATTTCGCCGTTAATACGGCTCAGTATTTCTTCGGTGGTCTCTTCACCCTCAACAAGTGTTTGAAGACTCTCGTTCGTGCTTTTCAAGTTCCACTCCCACTCGCCCCGTCCAGTCCCAGCAGGGACAATCAACCCCGGAACCTTGCTCTGGGTCCCATATGGTCCTGTGATCTCGCGACCGTTGACGGTCGCTATCCCACTCCATCCATTGCCTCGTGCGAAATCCACACGAAGCTGTACGTGAGCGTTACCCTTGTACTCCGGCTTCGCCCTGCGAGTGAGGGGTAACGTGACCTCTACAACCTTCTCCACAGGCAGGTTGCTCTCGACGAGGGATTGAAGGTTCTTCATACCAATAAGACGTCTGGCCGCTGAGATGCTCTCCCAGCGGCCAGATTGATTCCTGAGGTATCGTTACCGTATCCGTGGTTTCTTAAGGGAATAATTCCGTTACGGAACGGAATTATTCCCTTGAGAAACCAAGAATAGGATACGAAATACCTGAAAACAGGTAAGTGTCTCTACGAATTGAATCTCAATGATTTGCTAGAGAAGTTTGGGGGCCACATTATATAGAAATGGCTACGTTCAAATGTTCAGGGCCCTGTTGTGCAGCAGCAAATTTTCAAGTATCAAGACGAGAATCATTTCTCGGACGTGAGAACCGTTGAAATTGATGGTGAAATATGGTTTGTAGCTAGAGATGTTGCGACATTGCTTGGTTATACCACGCCTGCCAAAGCTGTTGCAGATCACTGCCGAGAGAAAGGTATCAAAAAGAACTACATGATGGAGACCAGTAGTGGAGTTCAGGGGTTTACTCTAATCAATGAGCCAAATGTATACCGCCTGATCTCTCGTTCAAAGCTGCCTTCCGCTGAAAAGTTCGAGGCTTGGGTTTTTGAAGAGGTCATACCGCAGATCAGAAAACAAGGCTTCTACGGAAAGATTGACCGTACCGCTTTACCGAATTTCATCTCTAGGTACAAAGACAATTACCACAAGCTCGACCACAACTACTTTTCAGTAATAAGTGAAATGTATGCTCGACTCTACATCGCACTTGAAAAGGTTGGGTATAGTATACCTGATAAAGGGGTGGGCGGTAAACAGATGATGCCGGACATAAGCGTTGGAAGAGGCTTCGCATCTTTCTTAAAGAAGCAGAATTCTGAGTTTTATAACCAGCATCGAACGTATTGGCACTCATTTCCAGATGGCAGACCCGACGTAGAAGCTAACATGTACCACATTGACGCCTTGCCAATCTTTATCCGGTACATACATGAAAAATGGATTCCGGAAAACGCGCATGAATATTTCAAGCAACGCGATCCACTGGCCCTTGACTACTTGCCTAAGCTGCTGAACTAAAACAGGTTATATCTCTTATAGGGGGGGGGGGGTGACGATTCGTCACCCCCCCCCTAATTTGACTTTCACTGGCTATTACCCTCCACCATTGCGGCCACTTCACGTAGCAAATCCCACGGCTCCATCTCCAGCTTTTTGGCCAACGCCACGAACATCGGCATGTAAACCTTCTGTTTTCCACGCTCCAACTTCGAAATCTGGGACTGGTTCACGTCATCGGATTCCAAGCTCTCCTGACTGAGTCCCAGTTCTTCTCTCCTCTCCCTTATAATCAGGGCTAGGGCAAGTTCGAAACTGAGTTTACCTCCTTCCGGAACCTTCAATTCTGAGAGCTTTCGTGGCATGAAAGCAAGCTACAGGGGTGTTTTACTCATGATTAGTTGAATTCAACTAATTGGCTATATTCGTTCCCTACTAACGTGTTGTTCAATGGAGGATGTAATGAGCCAAGAGGCAGAGAAGAAACCCATCTACAAAAAATGGTGGTTTTGGGTAGGGGCGGTCGTCGTAATCGGAATAATCGGAAGTATGGCTGGTGGAAAGAAGGAAACGGCCAGCGCAGAGTCACCAGCGGCCATACCTTCCGCAGCAACGACGGAGACGCCGAAGGAAGAACCAGTACTGGCTGTTACGGCCACAGCCTTGTACGAGGCTTACGATGCCAATGAGGTCAGCGCAGATGCCCAATACAAGGGTAAGAAGCTGGAAGTCTCAGGTAAGGTAAAGGACGTAGAGAAAACCTTCGGAATGATCTACGTAAATCTTGAAGGTGACGATATGTTCGGACAAGTTACCTGCAAGCTGGAAAACGAAACGGAAGCAGCGTCCATGACCAAAGGTCAGAAGATCGTACTGCTTGGCGTCGGCGATGGGAAGGCTGGATTCCCACGTGTTACGGACTGTCGGATCAAGAAATAGTATTGGCTATAGAATCATTACCGAACGCCTCCATCAGGGGGCGTTTTTCTTCCAATGAGCTACGTCCTACCCACAACCTGTATCCGGCTTTTTGCCGAACCTACGCTAACCGAGGAAGAACATGAGTTTTTGGATTCTTTTGAATTCAAGACCTATTACGACGCAGCGTATGTCATAGACATATGTCACCCGCACACGCGGGGATGAACCGTACAAAAACATGGGGGCGGACAAAGGAAATACATGTCACCCGCACACGCGGGGATGAACCGCCGTTTCTCTCGCCTTCAACTGCCTGAGATAGATGTCACCCGCACACGCGGGGATGAACCGATGGGTACGGACGAGATCAGAATGTCGTATCCATGTCACCCGCACACGCGGGGATGAACCGCCAAGCGTACGAGGTGCTACAACTGCGAACATATGTCACCCGCACACGCGGGGATGAACCTCAATGGTGAAAGACAAGATCATTGCAGTGGACATGTCACCCGCACACGCGGGGATGAACCGCCACATATCCATGTTGGAAAGAGGTCAACGCGATGTCACCCGCACACGCGGGGATGAACCGACCTCCCATTCGCGGCGGCTGACATCCAGCAGATGTCACCCGCACACGCGGGGATGAACCGTATCCATCGGCTGTGGGTTGATTAGGCGGAGAATGTCACCCGCACACGCGGGGATGAACCGATACCGCACCACGCCTCCACCGTTTTGTTGGCATGTCACCCGCACACGCGGGGATGAACCGTATTGGAGGCCGTCCCATTCAACGCATTGATAATGTCACCCGCACACGCGGGGATGAACCGTCCGAATGGATTGCATCCGCGCGGGAATTCTAATGTCACCCGCACACGCGGGGATGAACCGAAGTCGGAGAAACAAAGTAAATCCGCTTACGAATGTCACCCGCACACGCGGGGATGAACCGCCAGAGCGCGCGGGGAGAGGGAGTATGACTGAATGTCACCCGCACACGCGGGGATGAACCGGACCTCGGCGTCTACATGGGATACCGGCACCCATGTCACCCGCACACGCGGGGATGAACCGGCATGGACCATTGGCAACCTGCTGTTAACCTAATGTCACCCGCACACGCGGGGATGAACCGATATACTGCGATCCAGTCACGCCCGACGCGCGATGTCACCCGCACACGCGGGGATGAACCGGCGCAGACAATCTGTGCGCGTGTTTTGATTCTATGTCACCCGCACACGCGGGGATGAACCGCTGTCGGCGGACGATGCTCTGGCAGCAGGTATATGTCACCCGCACACGCGGGGATGAACCGTTCACGCCATTGCAGTTCCAGAGAACACCAGTATGTCACCCGCACACGCGGGGATGAACCGTTTGCCGCCATTGCCTCCGCGTCCACAGGCGAATGTCACCCGCACACGCGGGGATGAACCGGCAACAACCGACATCGGAGGAGTAGGTCAGGAATGTCACCCGCACACGCGGGGATGAACCGGCCACTGGCAAGTCGCTCTCTGACATGGGCAAATGTCACCCGCACACGCGGGGATGAACCGATGCAGAGCCTCCAATGCCTGCACCTGTTTCGATGTCACCCGCACACGCGGGGATGAACCGCCGAGCAATCGCAGGAAACACAACAACAGTCGATGTCACCCGCACACGCGGGGATGAACCGGCCCACGGCTTCGTCCTCGATGCATTCTCTGCATGTCACCCGCACACGCGGGGATGAACCGACGTCCGGTACCGTTGCCAGAGGCACGACGTACATGTCACCCGCACACGCGGGGATGAACCGACGTTACCGATATCTGTGGCGATACCTGCTGCATGTCACCCGCACACGCGGGGATGAACCGTCGCAAATGGTGTAGCGTTCTTTGCTACTGCTATATCACCCGCACACGCGGGGATGAACCGTTTTTCAGATTCTACTAGTTCTACATTACTTGATATCACCCGCACACGCGGGGATGAACCGTCGAGGAGCGGGCGTTCGCGTTTCGTCGTGGCATATCACCCGCACACGCGGGGATGAACCGGACCTACCCTTCGCAGCGGCTGACATTCAGCAATATCACCCGCACACGCGGGGATGAACCGACAGGTGCATGGCGATGAATGCAGTTAAACCCATATCACCCGCACACGCGGGGATGAACCGGCCCACGGCTTCGTCCTCGATGCATTCTCTGCATGTCACCCGCACACGCGGGGATGAACCGACGTCCGGTACCGTTGCCAGAGGCACGACGTACATGTCACCCGCACACGCGGGGATGAACCGACGTTACCGATATCTGTGGCGATACCTGCTGCATGTCACCCGCACACGCGGGGATGAACCGTCGCAAATGGTGTAGCGTTCTTTGCTACTGCTATATCACCCGCACACGCGGGGATGAACCGTTTTTCAGATTCTACTAGTTCTACATTACTTGATATCACCCGCACACGCGGGGATGAACCGTCGAGGAGCGGGCGTTCGCGTTTCGTCGTGGCATATCACCCGCACACGCGGGGATGAACCGGACCTACCCTTCGCAGCGGCTGACATTCAGCAATATCACCCGCACACGCGGGGATGAACCGACAGGTGCATGGCGATGAATGCAGTTAAACCCATATCACCCGCACACGCGGGGATGAACCGGCCCACGGCTTCGTCCTCGATGCATTCTCTGCATATCACCCGCACACGCGGGGATGAACCGTCTTCGATCCCATTTCCCTATACGCTGCGCCCATATCACCCGCACACGCGGGGATGAACCGCGATTCCTCGCCATCATGCTCGACACGCTTGAATATCACCCGCACACGCGGGGATGAACCGATCGCAAACGCATCGTGGTGCAACGAACGGCAATATCACCCGCACACGCGGGGATGAACCGTTTTGCGCTGGCCTGATATTCGCGATGCCGATATATCACCCGCACACGCGGGGATGAACCGTCGATTACAACGTTTTCATGCCTGATGCGGAGATATCACCCGCACACGCGGGGATGAACCGAGAAACGAGAGGATGCCGAGCGACATGATACCATATCACCCGCACACGCGGGGATGAACCGGGGCATCGGCGCTGCCGCCGGTTGTCCCATGAATATCACCCGCACACGCGGGGATGAACCGGTCCTATACGGCGACGCCGACGCCGTCCGTGGATGTCACCCGCACACGCGGGGATGAACCGGCCCCCGCGCCTGCACCGGATTCTAAACAAACATGTCACCCGCACACGCGGGGATGAACCGCAATGGATAATTGTTGTCTGTAATACGCGGCTATGTCACCCGCACACGCGGGGATGAACCGTGACGATAGGTATTATATAAAACCTCCCGCACATGTCACCCGCACACGCGGGGATGAACCGACCGGTGACTATTCCATATCAAATACTACGGGATGTCACCCGCACACGCGGGGATGAACCGGAGTTCTATTGGCACGATGTACTATTCAGGGCATGTCACCCGCACACGCGGGGATGAACCGCGTGCACGGTTGTTGCGGGCGGCGACCCCCTCATGTCACCCGCACACGCGGGGATGAACCGCAACGTGCATGGACGGTGGCGGCGCATGACGCATATCACCCGCACACGCGGGGATGAACCGGCGCCGGGCGTGGCCTATATCGATACGACGACATATCACCCGCACACGCGGGGATGAACCGACTCCGTACGCGGAACCAACCTATCAATCACTATATCACCCGCACACGCGGGGATGAACCGCGGTGTTCGGCCACTGTTCCAGTGTCTGAAGAATATCACCCGCACACGCGGGGATGAACCGTTTAAATCACCCTTCAATGGATCAGAACCAGTATATCACCCGCACACGCGGGGATGAACCGTATATGGACGAAGGCGATGCAGCTGCACTCCAATATCACCCGCACACGCGGGGATGAACCGCGGACCCAACGCCGCCGCTCACGGCCTCGGAGATGTCACCCGCACACGCGGGGATGAACCGGTCTCTATCAATATGATGAGGACACCAAACGGATGTCACCCGCACACGCGGGGATGAACCGTATCCTCCGTCATCGACGCGTGTATCATGGATATGTCACCCGCACACGCGGGGATGAACCGACGTCGCATACGATCTGGTGATTATCGGCTGGATGTCACCCGCACACGCGGGGATGAACCGACCAGGGCGTCAGGTTCAAAAAACAACACTATATGTCACCCGCACACGCGGGGATGAACCGGGCAGTACGTGCGCGGCACGGTCATCGAGGGTATGTCACCCGCACACGCGGGGATGAACCGAGGGAGAGAATGGATATTACGATCGCTACCGTATATCACCCGCACACGCGGGGATGAACCGCATGCTGCCGCGTTGCAGCAGTACGACGCGCAATGTCACCCGCACACGCGGGGATGAACCGTGGCATAGTGGTTTTTTCGTTGCCATATCTAGATGTCACCCGCACACGCGGGGATGAACCGGTCATAGGCCCACCGGGATATTCGTGATTCCGATGTCACCCGCACGCGGGGATGAACCGGAACTCGATATCAAAATCACCGAGGAGAAAAAATGTCACCCGCACACGCGGGGATGAACCGGCAACACGTCAAGGTCAAGGGGCCGATGGGAAAATGTCACCCGCACACGCGGGGATGAACCGAGAATCATCATCAACGGAGCGCCTGGTGCGTGATGTCACCCGCACACGCGGGGATGAACCGGGCAAGTCTCAGTGGGACGATACAGAACAGATATGTCACCCGCACACGCGGGGATGAAGAGGCACATGGAATGACAAAACGCCTGTCGGACTCCGTCCGACAGGCGTTCCTGTTTCGATGCTGACCGAGTGCCGATACGACGATACCGTCGTATCACATGCCACTGCACATCATCCCGACGTCATCCCATATAGGCGGAGTACATCCACACGAGTTTTTCCTGGGCGCGGATGTAGTCGCTCATCAGGGCATTGGTTCCCTCGTCGTGGGCTTCGGCCGAAATCTGCAGTATCTGGCGCTGAAGCACCAGGTTCGTCCTGAAGGCATCGAGGATATGACCGACGGCATCGCGGCCCTCCGTCACGTCTTCGACGGGCTTGAGTTCCGAGCGCTTCAGATAGGCCGTGAACGAGTGCAGAGGCCTGTCGCCCAGCGTCAGGATGCGCTCGGCGATCTCGTCGATCTTGAGTTGCAGGTCGGTATACAGTTCCTCGAACTTCACATGCAGCTCGAAGAACTTCTCTCCACGGATGTTCCAGTGGAAACCGCGGACGTTCTGGTAGAAGATCTGGTAGTTGGCCAGAAGGGTATTCAGTTCCTGGGACAGGGACGACGTCTTCTTGACGTCGAGGCCGATAGCACTACGCTTTGCCATTTCTACTCCTTGAACGAATGATGGATATATGCCATACCGAGGTCTACCGTCGCAACGATGCCATTGACGTGCGTGCGCTCCATTCCGTGCGACGCATGGACGCCGGGACCGATCAATGCCACACGTGCGTCGATTCCTGCGCGCCAGGCCGCCGTTCCATCCGAGCTGTAGAACGGATAGATATCCACTGCATGGGGAATCGACCGCTCTTCGGCCAGCTTCGTCAACGTCGTACGGAAGGTGTAGTCGTACGGTCCTCCCGAATCCTTGGCACAGATGGAACAGAGCGTCTCCGATCCGTCGAGTGGATCGCCCACCACGCCCATGTCGACGACGAGGATCTCTTCGACGGACGGGGCCCATCCTGCGGCACCGCCGTGGCCGACTTCCTCGTACGTGGAGAAGAACAGTTCGACGGGAACGTTCAGACCCTCCTGCTTGCATCGACGGGCGATCTCGAAGAGGACGAAGCATCCGGCCTTGTTGTCGAGAAAATGACTCTTCACGTAGCCGTTCTCCAGCGCCCGATAGCGCGGGTCCACGGCAACGATGTCACCGACGCGTATTCCCAGCTTCAGGACGTCGTCCTTACTCGCTACCTGCTCGTCGATCCTTACGTGCATCGTATCGACGGACCGCTCGGTGGAACCGGCCTTGTTGTTCGAATGGGCTGACGGGTTGTTGAGCAGAACGGTTCCATCGTACGTCCTTCCGTCCGTGGTGTGGACGCGCACGTAGGAGCCTTCGAAGCTCGGCAGCAATGGGCCACCGAGGAGGGAGAAGCGCAGCGTACCGTTCGGATTGATGGCCGCCACGATCATGCCCAGCGTATCCGTATGGGCGGCGATGGCCAGGCGGGAAGCCGATGATCCGAGGGAGCAGCGGACGGCACCTTTGGCCGTACGTTCGGGGACGTAGCCCATTCCCTCGAGGGTGCGCATGATGAAGGCCGCCGCGTTGTCCGTATACCCGGACGGTGAATCGATGGCGATCAGTTCTTCGAGCAGATGGAGCGTTTCCATTGAGGAGGCATCATATGATGAACAAGTCTCCAAAAGTAGCAATGAACAATGAACGTGGTGTGATGACGATCACCGCTACGACATCGGGGATCTGCCGGCGGAGTCAGGAAGCGAAGCTCGTCCGATGGCTGCCGGCCTGAACGAGGAATATCGCGCAGGGAGAAGAATATCGCGTACGAATATGACGTTATGGATATGAAGGACACGCCGGCGGGCGATGGGGATCCGCCGGCGTGTACGGTCGATCATCGTACGGCCATCGTCATGGACAGCATGGCTCGGGATTCAGATTGCATCCGATGGACAGGCAGGTCAGCGGTACGGTCGGCGGATGACATTCTTCTGGACCCGTACCGCAGACAGGCCCCCAGTTGAAGCTGCAGTCGCCCGGATTTGGAATGTTGAACTGATAGTGCAGTAGATACGTGCAGCACGGTGCGTTCAGGCATGGTTCCCAGCAGTTCGCGGCAGTGTATTCCCAGCACGTGGGGTAGTTCACCAGCCATACGAAGTCCGGGTTGGACGGGCAGGCCGACAGGTACGTATTGCCACCGCAGCACACGCCGATCTTCGGTATCACCTTGTTCAGGATGATCTGGATATCGCCCGTCGTACCGGTCCATCCCACAGGACAGATCTTCTTGATGACCGTACGGGCGTTGATGGGATTCGGCACGCAGGGTTCGCCGAGCGGCCGTGCAGGGCAGTACGTCTCGTTGCATACGGTCACATCCACCGTGCGGGTCTGTCCGCCCGGCATGCAGATATCTATCCGCCACACCTGATCGGGCTGGGCGCAGCTCGTACAGTAGGCCTGACCGAAGGCGCGTTGATCCGGCATCGACAGGCAGGCGACGAATAGCAGCGCTCCGAGGAGCGGACGGAGAAACGAGGAGCGTCGTGACATCAGACACCTCATCCGAATATGTGGAAGAACGGCAGTCGATATTCATTCCGGGCCCCATCCCGGAAATACAGGATGAATATATGGGAATATTCCGGTGAGTGTGAAACTCACCGGAACATCATCGGTTGGACGAATCACCCTTCCCGATGGATATGCGGTGTACGATACCGACGACCTCTGCTCGACAGGGTATAGAATTCCGAAGGTCACGGTGACCCATTCGCAAAGCGATGTTCGTCGTACCGGAATCATTGCCAAGACTATGACCGTAAGTGGCATAGTCGTCTCTCTACAATTGCGTACGATCACGGTTCGATCGCCATGGTCCATGGCGTGCCCGGCGGTATCCAGGCGGACTTGTCACGAATCCGAAGCGACACACACGATATACGCTACGTGCCGGGATCGCGGACCGTGCATGGTATGACCGTGTCGACGGTAGACGACGTCGACCATGCATCGCTTCAAGAACGGAAGTCACACACATGCGAATCATGATACCGGGCTTGCATCGTTTCGAATCGATCCATATGTTCGATTCGTTATCTGTCTGCATATGTCGCTATAGAAGTTGTCGGGATAGGATAGTACGTACGGATCGCGGCTACATGGAAATACATTTGATAGAGGGTTATATGTTCACGATGTTCCATTGGGCTATCGGTGCTCTCGCCGTATGCCTGATGTCCTTGTACGGCACCCTTCCCGCATGGGCGCAGTGCGATTCCTCCTTCCAGTTCTATCCGCCGGATGCGAGGATCTATCCTACCACAGCGGACGGTCCCGATACGTCCCATCCGATCGATCCCCGCATCTACACCGCACAATGGCATTTCGAGACGCAGTCCGATTCGACGACGACGCATATCATCGTCGATGACTTCATCGGCAACGGGCGTCGTATCTGGATGCACAACTGGTGCCGCGACAAGGTGTGGAACTGGAACAAGGTCACGAAGCAGTACTTCGTCGAGATCAGCAATGCCGGGATGAGCGAGATGTCCCGCACATCGTACATGCCCATCGTCGCCGGTGATACCATCGGCTTCTTCCGCTGCATCTACTGGGGAAGCCGGAGTGCGACGGAACCACGGTTCAGATATGTTTCCGACGACGTCGTGTCCTACAGCGCCGAGCTCGTGCGACAGACGACAGGTCAGCGTCTCGCCCTTCTCGATACGTTCCGCATCAGCCAGAACGGAGCGTCGACGCCATGCTTCCATGCCCGGTACCCTCTCGCCTCGAAGGTCAGATACGTGATACCGTCGCATATCACGGACACCATCCATGCATGCATCCGGATCAACGTCCATACGAACGGTGCATCCAACGATACGTTCTCCCGATCCGACGTATTCAGCACGGCCCGTGTGCGCCTCTTTCTCGACAATGCCTACTTCGAGAACTTCATGTCGACGGTGAATACGGAGAATGCCTGCGGTGCATCTCCGGTAAACTGCGGTGTGACCATCGCGAACGGTACGGCAGGGACGATCAATGCGATGATCTCTTCGAATACCGTCGCTCTCGTCAAGGCATACTCCCAGCAAGGGCTACCGGTAGCGGAAGCTGCCATCACGAGCTGGCCCAGTACGAAGACGTTGACGACGAATTCGGGTCTGTTCATGGTATGCGGTCTGGACGATACCGGTACCATCATCTGCACGAGTATGGTAATGGTACCGTGATATACTACATCACTGGATAATGGACGATCGTGATCCGACTCTTCATACATCTGATAGTGCTACTGTGCGTGTCCACCATATCGACGAAGGCCCTGACGTCGAAACGGTCGCCGGCTTCCGACGGAAGCGATCCCGTATGCAATCCCGGGGTCGACGATATCATCATCGCCGTCGCAGGGCCGCGCGAATGCTACTGCTCGGAGACATCCACCGGAGGAATCGGCAGTGCCACGACGATATAGCCACCGAGATTGTACGACATCATCTTCTATTTCGCCGTTCAGTATCAATGCAATCCGGAACAGTACAACAGTACGACGTCGATCTGCACACGGCGCAGTGAATGTGCATCCGATGCCAGCTACCAGGTACCCGGATGGAACTTCTACGTCATCACCGGTGGTTATCCCGTCTTCACGATCGAGGCGGGTCCGGGCAGTACGCCGTAGCCGGCAGTGATATCAGGTGATCTTCGCCGCGTACATCATGTCGTCCGGATATGCATCGTATCCATGTATATCATCAGATACGAAACCCGGGAAGTCGCTCTGCCCTTCGCAGTATTGCCGCCGATGGATCGATCCCGTATCCTCTCCCTGGAACGCTCGCGTCAGATATTCTCCCTTGATGGATTCGATTCCTGCTCTCATCGTTCGCGATAACCCCTTCATGAAGTATAGGTCATCCTGCACGGTGCATGATGGAGACTATGCCCGTAGATGGCATAGTGCGCCCCATAGGTTCGTACCGCGCGATCGCGGTATTCCGTATGCAGATAGGAACGAGGGAAACATGCCTGCTATGGTTCGAGGAGTCATCAATATGATGATTCTGTGTTCGATGCCCTTTCCCGTATTCGCCCAGTGCGATTCTCTCGAACAACTCTTCCTCGCAGACACCGCCCTGCGTATCGTGGCCAGTAACGGAATACGTCAGGCAGGAGAATTCGTGCCGTCATTCGATTTCGAACATCAGACGGACTCGACGCGGTTCTTCTTCAAGATCAGTGAATTCCGCAAGAACTCGCTGTGGGTCTTCGCCGACAACTGGTGCATGGACAAGGTCTGGAACTGGTCCGACTATCTCGATACCGACACGACTGAAGTCACCAATACCATGCTTAGCGTGTTGTCCAGATCGAGAATGATCAGTATTGCGGCAGGTGATACGTTCTCCGTATTCAAACGTATCTACTGGGAGGATCGCAGCGGAGACACTTTCGCATTCGAGAAGCTGATCAATCCCGATGCCGTGTCCATGTGGATCGAACTCGTGAACGCATCGACCGGGGCCCGGATTTCACTGCTTGATTCGGCGCACTTCTCTTCGACAACGTCAAGTACGAAGCCTTGTCTTTACGCCATGCTTCCGTTGACAGCTCGCTGTGTGTATATCGCTCCGGCCGGATTCCCGGCGACGGATGCATACCTTCAGGTGAACGTGTCGTCAGACGGTGCGGTAAACAAGCGATGGACGCGATGGGACAACATCGTACATGCAGGTTCGAACATCATCCTGAACTATGAAGGAACGCGCAACTACTGCACGGTCATCGATGAAGCGAATCAGTGTTCTCCAACGTCGACGTCCTGCACCTTCACCGTGGCGACGTTGTCGGGGCCGAGGCGAGTACGCACGGTGCTCACCCCCAGGTCGGGAATAACGAACTTCGATCTCTACACGTCCGGCGGCCAGTTCATCGCCACGACGAACGTAGTGTCCGGCACTACCACCTACGACATTCCTGTGAATCCCGGTCTCTACTATGTCATCGCACGTACAGACTCGGGCATGCAGTGTACCAGGAACATCCTGGTGTACTGATGAAGGGCCATCCGGCATTATTGGTGGGTCGTCGCGCATCCAGAATATTCAGATGTACTACCCCAAGGGGCTCGGTCGTGAAGTATCGTATATCCTTCGTGATTCTTCTCTCCATCATCGTCCGTCTATCTCTCCAGCGTTACCCAAGCAACCACGTAGTCAGCGGAAGTGCGCGATTCCGCAGGCACGCGCCAATCCCCCAGCGGAAATAGGACGTTGTCAATGTGGTGACTTCATCACGCAGTCCGGCAGCATCACGCTCGGCACGACATTCTGCCGATGTACGCCGGTGTACTGTCCGCCACAGGCGCCCAACATTCCTGCAGTGAACGACTGTACGTTCGATACGAGCTGCACGAACTCTGGCGGGGGACCATGTCAGAAGTTCAAGTATGAGCAGGATCCGCAACGTGACATTCCGGACTGGGCTGGCGGAGTGATGCCCAAGTACGGAGTGTACACATCCTTCGAACTGTTCGGACCATGATTCGTACAGATCTATGCCACACAGAAGTGTTCGCATACATGATCCGATTCCACTACTACGCGTTTCGGCTTCGAGGGCAGTCGTACATAACGACCGATGCAAGTGGTCCAACAGTGTGGTTGACGAAAGCACCATGGTTGCGCGGTACGATGGAGTCACTCTCCACGCCGTATATCATACGGACATGCATTACTTCCACGTATACCGTCAGGCGGGACCCAGGGATCGTTCCATACCACCCGCATATCTCGCCGCCGATGGATCGATCCCGTATCCTCTCCCTGGAACGCTCGCGTCAGATATTCTCCCTTGATGGATTCGATTCCTGCTCTCATCGTTCGCGATAACCCCTTCATGAAGTATAGGTCATCCTGCACGATGCATGATGGAGACTATGCCCGTAGATGGCATAGTGCGCCCCGTACGTTCGTGCCGACGATAGTATCGTCGATGACGAACTACATACTACAATCAAGGGTTATATGCGCACGACGCTTCGAATAGCCATGCCGGTGCTGGCTATGTGCTTCCTGTCGCTGTCCGCATTCGCACAATGCGACTCGCTGCGACAGTTCTATCCACCTGGGACGAGGGTCCATCCACGGACGCCGACCGGTAGCGATACCAGCGTCTCCATCGATCCACGGATCTACGTCACACAATGGCATTTCGAGACGCAGTCCGATTCCACCATCACCCGCTTCGTCTTCGACGACTTCGTCGGCAACGGACAGCGGGTCTGGCTCAACAACTGGTGCAAGGGCAAGACGTGGAACTGGAGCGACTCGCTGCAGGACTACATTCCGGAAGTCACGAATGCCCAGCTCAGTTCCATTTCGCATACGACCTACATGCCGCTCATCGGTGGAGATACGATAGGGTTCTACCGTCATGCCTACTGGCTATGGCGTGGACCGCAGAACGGATCCATCGCCAGGTATCAGTCGCTCGATGTCGTCTCCTATTCCGTCGAACTCGTGAAGCAGACGACGGGACAACGGATGGCTCTGCTCGACACGTTCAGGATCAGCCAGAGCGGAGCGTCGGCGCCATGCGTCTATACGTGGTATCCACTCGCCTCGAAGGTCAGATACGTCGTTCCCGCAAGCGTGACGGATACGACGTATGCATCCATCCGCATCAATGTCTACACCGACGGAGGCACGAACGACACGTTCTCACGATCCGACAATTTCGGACCGACCAACTCCCGCTACTTCATCAACAATTCGTACTTCAACAACTTCATGTCGACGGTGAATGCGGAGAACGCATGCGCTGCGTCGAGTGGTGGTTGTGGCATGGCGGTGACGAACGGTACCTCGGGTACCGTGGATGCAGCCGTATCGTCCGGTTCCATCGTCCAGGTCAAGGCCTTTTCACAGAGCGGCTTCATGGTCACCAGTGCGAACGTCACGAGCTGGCCCAGCACCAAGGTCCTGACGACGGGATCCGGGCTCTTCATCATCTGCGGCATCGACGGTTCGGGCTCCGTCGTCTGCACCAGCACCATGCTTGTTCCATAACACCAGACACTTCAACGATGATCCTCTCCAAGAAATTCCCGACAAGGAGCCTTGTCGGCCTGCTGGTCGCGTTCCTTTGCATCACCACACTGGGTACGGCGTTGACGGCGAAGCGCAAGCCTGGCTCGCAAGGTGGCAGCAATCCCATGTGCGATCCGGACGCCGGCGAAAAGGTCGACGTCGTGGCCGGTCCACGGCAATGCTATTGCTACGAGGCAAGGGCCGGATACTATACGTTCACGCCGTTCTATCCGCCTGGGCTGGTCGGGACGCTCTTCCATTCCCAGGTCGTGGTGTCCTGCGATCCCGAGACGGAAGCGACGAACACGCCGTACAACTGTACCTATCGCAACGACTGTATGTCGGACTACGAGCAGACGCAACCCGGGTGGTTCTACTTCTTCAACTCGGACTTTCCCATCTACATGATCGAGGGAGGTCCGGGAAGCTGGCCCTAGGATGACGTATCGATCCGGTGATTCCACGGCCCGCATGTTCCTTATCGAAAGGAGCTGCGGGCCGTGTGGTTTTTTGGGAGCTCCATTCATCGAGCAACGGGATCGCCCCATATCAAGCGATGATGTACGATATGCTCCTACCAAACCGATAACGGTGTGGTGCCAGTCGGTTTCTATCGGCCCCGCATGTGCGGGTGACATGGATTCTTCATCGACACGCTGGGCGTACGATCCGGCTCATCCCCGCATGCGGGGTGATCTGTGTGTTCGTGAGCAAATATCCGATAGTCATCGGTCTCCGTCTATTCTATAGTACTGCTCAACAAACTAATGTCATGAATGGTAGCGCTGTGACAATAGATGGCATAGTCACCTCCCTACGTTCGTGCGTACGAGTCATCGTCGATGCTAGTTCACACACAACGGGTATGACTACTATGCGCATGAGACAAAGATTCTGTCGGACCATCCCGACTATTCTGGTACAATCTGCTTCCGTCATCGTCAGTTCATGTGGCAATGATCGCACGCCGGTTACAGCGACACCACCGCTTGGACAATCGGGCCAACTGAGCTTTACCGAGCAACCACAGCCCAGCAATGAATACGACTGGTTTGGCGTATTCCATAACCGGGCGATGCTGTATGGTATCCGGTACCTGGCCGACTATGAGGGTATCGACCTGACGACGGTCGGCTTCATGGCAGCCGACTTCCTTGTCGATTACAACACGACCGATAGTTATACTGTTACCGATATTCCGTCGATCGGTGCATCGTGCGACACCATCTTCGCAGAGTTCTACAACTGGCGGAATGGACGGACGGTGCAACAGTGCATCGCCAGCCTGAACACGACGAGGTACGTCAAGGCGCACATCCTGACGATGGTCAACGACATCCATACCTGTCAACTACCCAATTGCTGACGTCATTCGATACTGAGGTTGCTGCCGTAAAGGCCGATGCGAACCTGGACAGCGCGCAGAAGGCGCTGCTGCTGGTTGGTATCGCCGTCGGCTACCACAGTGCCCAGTTGTGGGACAACTATTGCACGAACGGCGGTTATATCGTGGGAGGATAGGGGTGGCCACATCAACTACATCGATACTGCGAACAGACCGTCTATCATCGAAATGGATATGGTTGGCCTGTTCTGGGGCGCACTCACGGTCGGACTCGTTGAGGGCGTGGTCGGCGCAATCGGTGGTACGGCGGCCGGTGCGGTAATCACGGGCGGGCCTGGCGCACCCGTTGGTGCTGCCGCCGGCCTCGCACAAGGGGCGATGAGAGGCGCAATTTCGGGCGGCCTGCTGGGCGCGATCGGGGCCTCGCTATGGGATGGCGTCATCAAGCCGTCGATCGACGGACCAGCGCCGGAAACACATACGCCGGGTGGTGGTGGAAACAAGGGTAAGAAACGAGGGGGCTAGTATGAAAAAGGGCTCTGCTGTGTATATCGCGTTCTTCATAGGTAGCATGTTCATCCTCGGATGCGGAGCGTTCGCGACGCTCTATCGTCAGCACGGGATAGCGATCGCCTGTCTCGTCGCATTCGGGATTCTCGCCACATTCTACGTGCGCTATCGTCAGGCCCAGGCGCGTATCAAGTGATCCAAGGCCCACCGGGATGATGCAGCGGGGCCGATACATCCCCGCGTGTGCGGGTGACATATGACCTCGACTCGCTCAGTTGTGTGAAAACTCGGCCCATTCCCGCATGCGCCGGTGACATGGGTTTCACTATCTCCCCATCGATGAACAGGCAGGAACATCCCCGCGTATGCGCGTGACATGTCGTCCACGTGCCACCGCCCGCTTCGAGCAGCGGAACATCCCCGCGTGCGCGAATATCATCTCATACTTGTGACCCACTGTTCACTCGTCGACCGCGCGTACCTCCATCTTCCACACCTTCCTCACCACTCCTTGAACGTGACCCATACGGCCGCGATGATGAGGACGAAGCCGGCGATGTGATTCCACTTCACGGGTTCGCGCAGATAGAACGTGCTGAAGATGACGAAGACGGTGAGCGTAATGACTTCCTGAATGGTCTTCAACTGGAAGGCGCTGAATGTTCCATGACCATACCTGTTGGCCGGAACCTGGAAGATGTATTCCGGCAAGGCGATCAACCAGCTCGCCATGATGACCTTCCACAAGGCTTCCTGCTTGTACTTGAGATGTCCGTACCAGGCGAACGTCATGAAGATGTTCGAGATGATCAGCAGGCCGATAGTGAGCATGATGTTGCGTACAGACGTTATTGAATCAGGGCTCTGACCGATACACCGATCTTCTCGGCCAGTTCGTCGGTCGACAGGTCGTTCGCATCAAGACCGAACGGATCTTCTATTTCCTCGGCCACGAGTTCGAGACTGGCCAGAGCATAGAAGATGAACACGGTGAGAAGAATGGTCGAGTATCCGTACGACTCGACGAAGGCATACGGCAACGTGGCAGTATAGAAGAAGATGAACTTCTTGATGAAGATGTTGTAGGAGTAGGGGATCGGTGTGGAACGAATCCGCTCGCACCCGCCGGTGATGTCGGTCAGCGCCGTCACTTCCGGATTGAGGATGATGAGCTGATCGCCCGTGATGAGCTTCCTGCTGTAGGCTTCGTGCAGCAGACGTATGATGCCCGAGGCGATGGTATTCGGCCTGTGTTCGCCGACGCTGTTGCCACGCAGGTGTTCCTTCAGTTCGATCGGAAACTGCGTCAGCAGTCTCCGCATGTCACCGCGAAGGTGGACATACTGGGGATCGATCATCACCGACCACTTCATGGCGATGTTCCTGCTCGTATTGACGAGGCTCCCCCAGAGTTTGCGGCCTTCCCACCACCGGTCATAGGCGCTGTTCGTACGGAAGACGAGAAGCAGGGAGATCACGATACCGAGCAGACTGTGGATCGCCGTCGTGTTGAGCGTATGGAAATGCAGGTATTCGAGTTCGACGACGGAGAAGATCGCAGTGTAGAAGCTGACGGCCAGCATGGCGGGAAGCAGCTTCCTTGCCGTGTCGGCCGGGTGGAACTGGAAGATCAGCCGTAGCCACTGCTTGGGATTGTAGATGATCATGGGGATTACTGCGGTAGTAGGCGGCCAAAATAACGGATGTCCGTTTCATACGACATGGATCGTTCTCGTCATCCACCGTCTTTCCACGATCCTGAGGATAGCCAACCTGCGTTCCACGAACGGGATAGGAGGCCGACACGATGCAAGGGGCTTCTCTCCACGATCTTGTTCACGACGGTTGTCAATTGATCGGGAAAAGTTCTGGAAACAGGACGGTAATGCACAGGTGAACATCCGGCCAAGGAAAAGTTATGGGAGGTTGTCGGAAGTCCTCACGGGGAAACCCGAGATTATCCACTTGTTCACACCCTCCGTGTGGATTGCTCTAATTGCCTTTGGTTCATGCCGGTTAGGTCAGCTCCGAGGTCGAAATCGACGAGTCATCCACACTATCCACAGGCTTATTACTCTTACTGTTCTTTACCCTCTCCAAAAGAACAATACACAGAGTGGTCGAGTGTGGAAGACGCTGCCGGTTGTGCAGTTGGACGATTGTTTCGAAATTGCATCGTTGATGTAAACGACGTCAACGAAAAACGGGCCGCTCCTCATCGAAGGAACGGCCCGTTTCACGTTTCGACAGGAGCGGCAATCGGGTCGGTCAGATTTCCGAGAATCCGGTATACGGACGCAGGACTTCGGGAATGACGATCCGGCCATCTTCCGTCTGATACTGTTCGAGCAATGCCACCATGATGCGCGACGTCGCCAGACCGCTGCCGTTGAGCGTATGGACGTAGTCGGGCTTCGATGCCGACGTGGCCTTGTACCGGATGTTGGCACGACGTGCCTGGAAGGATTCGAAGTTCGTGCAGCTCGATACTTCGAGCCACTTCTGCTCGTACGGCGACCATACTTCCAGATCGTAGGTCTTGGCACCGCCGAACGTCATGTCTCCCGTGCAGAGAAGAAGCACCCTGTAGGTGAAGCCGAGAGCGCGGAGGATGTATTCGACGTTGCCGACGAGGGCTTCGAGTTCGTCGTAGGACGAGTCGGGCGTCACGAACTTCACCAGTTCGACCTTGTTGAACTGATGCACGCGCAGGAATCCGCGCGTGTCCTTGCCATAGCTGCCGGCTTCCCTGCGGAAACAGGCACTGTAGCCCGCGAAGCGTACGGGAAGGTCTTCCCCGGCCAGGACGTCGTCACGATGGAAGTTCGTGATCGGTACCTCGGCCGTCGGAATGAGGTAGAGCTCGTCCTTCGAGATGTGATACATGTCCTCTTCACTCTTCGGAAGCTGACCGGTTCCTCTCAACGACGCCGTATTGGCGACGAAGGGAGGCATGATTTCCCTGTAGCCGTGGACGGCCGTATTCGTATCGAGGAAGAAGTTGATCAGGGCACGTTCCAGACGCGCACCCTTTCCGACGTAGAAGCCGAATCCCGTGCCGGTGACCTTGGCTCCGCGTTCGAAGTCGAGGATTCCGAGCTGGCGCGACAATTCGATGTGATCCTTCCGCCAAGCGCGTTCCAGCGGCTGACCTTCGCGGCGTACTTCGACGTTGTCGTCTGCCGTCTTTCCGATGGGTACGGAAGGATCGGCCATGTTCGGAATGCGGAGCATGATGCCGTCGATGCGCTCTTCCGTGGACCGCAGATCCTCGTCGAGGTCCTTGATACGGACATTGACGACCCGCATCTCCTCGATCTGCTGCGTGGCGTCGCCACCGCTCTTCTTCAGGACGGCCACTTCTTCCGAGACCTTGTTGCGCCGGGACTTCAGTTCTTCCACTTCCTGGATGATCGTCCGGCGGCGGATATCGAGTTCGAGAAGGCCGTCGATATCGCTGTTATCGTTCTTGTTGACGCAGTTCCGACGGACGTCGTCTGCATGTTCGCGTATGAACTTCAGGTCGAGCATGAGTGGATTCGTATTGGAATGGATGAGTCCGCAAGATAACACCTGCAGAAAGCGCGTCAGTTCCGCTTCTTCCGGGCCAGGTCCGTGGCCTTGGCCACTTTCACGAAGGGATACCACGTCGAGAGCACGGACCAGACCAGGCCCTGCCATCCGTTCAGGCAGTGTCCACCGATCAGGTAGTGTTTCACGAAGTACAGCGGCAGCATCAGTGCCGTGGCGGCTACGGACCGCCGTTTGCCCCGTTCCACGAGGGCAGTGGCGGCCAAACTCGTATACCTGTTGAATTTCTCGAGATAGTGGTCGATGGAACGATAGCTGTAATGAAGCATCTCATGTTTCATCCGGCCCGTCGACCCTGTGGTGATGAGGTGTTCGTGGACGGTATCGAGACTGAATTCGGCCGAATCCTTCCGGAAAAGGCGTAGCGGGTAATCGCACGAGCCCCGTCCATGAGCGAAGACCTTGCCCAGAAAGACGAATCTGCGGGGAAGAGAATAGACCAGGTGGCGTGGTTCGTCGTCCAGGGTGGTACATATCTCATTGGCCAGGTCGGCGGACAGCACTTCGTCGGCATCGAGGGAGAGAATCCAGGGATACCGTGCCAGGGAACAGGCATACCGTTTCTGGGCACCGTAGCCGGTGAAATTGTGGTGTTCCACCCTGCATCCGGATGAGCGGGCCAGGTCGACGGTTCGATCGGTGCTTCCGGAGTCCACGACGATGATTTCGGAGCACCACCGAAGCGCTTCGAGGCATTCGAGGATGGATTCTTCCTCGTTCAGGGTGATGATGACGGCGCTGATCTGGGCCATGAAGGTGGGGAGGTGATGGACGTGTGGCCGCCAAGATAGCGGAGCCGTGTATTTTCATCGCACAGCGATGGGTAACGATCGAAACGTTTCCGGGTTATTCGTCAGAGGAACTACCATCCATGAGCTAGTAATCGGTTATCTGGAGTGGAAATGAAACGAATTTTCGCCGCAATCGGCATGGGGATGTTGATAGGATCTGCGGGTATGTCCGCGCAAACGGCCGAGTATCTCTCGCCTGCGCCCGGATCGACGGCAGCATCCACCGAAACACGGATCATCGTACGGTCATCGGCACGCGTAACGGCCGCACCGGAACGGATGTCCCGTCATATCACGTTGAAGGGAGATGGTACGGCAGCCGTCGAATGCACGATCGTCCTGGGCAGGGATGGTCGTACGATCAACGTCGTTCCTCTGGAGCCGTTGAAGTCTTCGACACGCTACGTCGTGGCCATCAAGGGGAACAGGGATATCGGTCTTCCCGACACATCGTACAGCTTCCGGACGGCACGACCTGCAGTTCCTGAGCGTCCCGACGTTTCGCCGGTCGTGCAGGAAGGCGAGGAAGTCCCGACGGACGTCGTTCCGTTGACGGTGACGGTGAATACGACGCCGGCACCCGGCTATCTCTACATATCGCCGTTCTGCCGTACGCCGAAGCCCGTCTATGCACCGTATCTCATGGTTCTCGACAATGCCGGGAACCTCAAGCACTGGAAGTCGATACCGGAGTATGCCTTCGACTTCCGCCCACTTCCGGATGGACGTCTTGGGTATACGGTCTTCCAGATGGCGGCCTCCGGCGCCCGCGCATTCTCGCAGGCATTCCAACTTGACTCGAATCTCGACATCATCCGTGAACTGAAGCCGTCCAACGGCTATCAGCTCGCACAGCATGCCTTCACTGTACTTCCGAACGGCAACAGGATTCTCCTGAGCCAGGAAGACGTGGTAATGGATCTCAGCGACGTCGTTCCGGGAGGAGACCCTGCGGCGACGGTAACGCAGCCTATCGTTCAGGAAGTGGATCCGAATGGCGTCGTTCTCTTCCAATGGCGCAGCCTGGACTACTTCCCGGTCACAGCATCGTACGAACCGCTCAATGCCGCCACCATCCGCTATTCCCATAACAACGCCCTCGAAATCGATACGGATGGGAACTTCCTCCTGAGCCTTCGCCACATGTCCACGATCATCAAGGTGAACCGGAGTACGGGCGAGATCATGTGGATCCTCGGCGGAAAGCTGAACCAGTTCAGATTCGTCGGCGAGGACGAAGCGAACGCACCGAACTACTTCTCCTACCAGCACGACATCCGCAGGCTTCCGAACGGCAACATTTCGATGTTCGACAACGGAAACCAGAAGAATCCTCCGCATACGCGGGCCGTGGAGTATACCATCGACGAGCAGGCGAAGACCTGTACGCTCGCATGGTCGTATCGTCATGTTCCCGATATCTATGCCCAGGCACAGGGTGCCGTCCAGACGCTGCCGAACGGGCATCGCATCATCGCATGGGGCAATGCGGTCCAGAACGGATCGCCGGCCATCACGGAAGTGGATGCCGCGGGTACGGTGGTGTTCGAAGCCACGTTGCCCACGACGATGCATCCCTACAAGGTGGAGAAGCTGCCGTATCCGATGGGACGCCCGGCATCGAAGGTCTTCATCGACGAAGTGCTCCGCGGCAACACGTACACCTACACGCGCGGTACCGACACGATCGGTCTGACCATCACGTGGAACGTTCTCGAATCGTTCTTCTACAATGCCACGGTGGCCTATCGGTATCCGTACGCACCGGAAGATCCGGTGTTCGAGGGAACGGCGCCGACGATCTTCCCCGTGCGTGTTACCGTGGAACAGGAAGGTATCACGAGTCATGAAGCGGAATTCCGCTTCAAGGCTTCCGTTCTCGGTCTCGAACGTGTCGCCGACCGTATCACGGTCTTCCATCGCGATACGATCGGAAAAGGTCTGTTCACACCCCTGAAGACCCGCTACAACCCTGCATCGCAGGAGATCGTCGTCGATACCGCACAGGTCGGTGAGTTCACGTTCGGCCTCGTCAACACGAGCGGGCGTCCTTCCGTACCGGCACTGCTCTCGCCGCCGAGCGATGGGAAGGTTCTCGCCAACGCCGAAGTCCAGCTCCGCATCTCGCCGAAGGGGAACTTCCTGACGCATACGATCGAAGTATCGACACGTCAGGACATGTCGAACGTCATCTTCAGAAGCACGTCGAACAACGACAAGGCACGTACGACTCCGCTTTCCGCAGGACGCTATTACTGGCGCGCGCGCTCCGTCTCCGATACGGATCAACCCGGTGACTGGACCGCGGTGGACAGCTTCCTCGTGACCGATGCCTATACGAAGCTGGTGGCTCCCGACAACAACGTCGTCTGGTATCAGGACAGCGCCTACGTCATCAAATGGGAAACGAACGTGTCGACGCGTATCCGGCTCGAGCTGATGAGCGGCGAGACGGTGGTGGCCCTGATCCGCGATTCCGTGGCATCGGTCAACAAGGGTCTGTTGTGGAAGGTTCCGGTAAGTGTTCCTGCAGGTAAGGATTACAGGGTCCGCATCACGCTTCTCGACGAGACCTTCGGAACGATGGACGTATCTCTCGGTACGGTCGAGATCCGCCAGATCACGAGCAGCGTCCAGGAGAAGGATCGCGGCGCCGGAATCATGATCATTCCCAATCCGTCGACGAACTCGTTCTTCATCGGTGGCATCGAGAACATCACCGAGGTCTCCTTTTTCACGAACGATGGCTCGCATGTCCGTACCGACGAGGTGATGGGTACGGGAGCGCAATTCAACGTGAGCGATCTCGCATCGGGCATGTATCAGCTCGTCATCCGCACGGGAAGCAATGCCTATACGAAGCCTCTCGTCATCAGCAGATGACCTGTTGAAAAATACTCGATTTTATAAAAAGCGCTATCAATCCGATAGCGCTTTTTTTATGTCCTGAGGTAGAGGGAAAGGACGGAAACGTCGGCGGCGCTCACGCCGGGAATTCTCGATGCCTGGCCGAGCGATCCCGGGCGTATACGGGAGAGCTTTTCCCGTGCTTCCTTCGAAAGCGATGAAACGGCATCGTAGACGAAGTCGTCGGGAATGCGCTTCCGTTCGTTGTCTGCGAAGCGTTCCACTTCACGGAGCTGCTTCTGGATGTAGCCATCGTAGCGGATGGACGTTTCCGCACCATGGATGGCACCAGGATGTTCGGCCATCAGCGAGGGCATGGGATGATGACCGGCTTCGAGGAGATCCGCGAGGGGAACCGTCGGACGTCGCGCGAGGGTTCCCACCGTCGTCGTTTCCATGACGGGATCTTCGCCGAAGCGTTCCAGGAGCGGGTTGGCGTCGGCCGGGCCGATCTTCGACGCACCGAGCCAGTCCATTATTCCCGACTGGATTTCATGGGTCCGTTGCCACCGTTCACGGACGTCGTCCGTGATGAGGCCCAGACGATGGCCATGGGGGAGCAGACGATCGTAGACGCTGTCGATTCTCAGCAATAGCCTGTATTCAGCCAACGACGTGAAGATCCGGTAGGGCTCTTCCGTATTCTTGTTCACGAGGTCGTCGATCAGCACACCTATGTATGCTTCCGACCTTCCAGGGGTGAAGGGGGCTTCGCCCTTGATCTTCAGGGCCGCATTGATACCTGCGATCAGGCCCTGGCTTGCAGCTTCCTCATAACCCGACGTTCCGTTGATCTGTCCTGCGAAGAAGAGTCCGTCGATGGCCTTGGTTTCCAGCGTGAACTTCAACTGATAGGGGAAGAAGAAGTCATATTCCACGGCATAGCCGTACTTCAGGATGGAGGCATGTTCCAGTCCGGGGATCGTCCTGAGTCCCGTGTCCTGTACGTCAGCAGGGAGGCTCGTCGAGAAGCCGTTGACGTAGACGGAGTCGGCCGTCAGTCCTTCGGGTTCGAGGACGATGATATGGGAGTCCTTATCGGCGAAGCGGGCGATCTTGTCCTCGATGGAAGGGCAGTACCGGGGCCCGGCCCCGTGAATCAGCCCGCTGAACATCGGCGATCTGTCGAAGCCCGTACGCAGGATATCGTGTGTGTGGACGGATGTCGTGCTGGCGAAGCAGGCCAGGCGATTCGTTACCGTTCGTGTACGGATGGAGAAGGGTTGGGGACGTTCGTCTCCGTTATGGGGAACCAGGAGGCTATAGTCGATGGAATCCTTATGGATTCTGGGGGGTGTTCCGGTCTTCAGACGTCCTTTCTCCAGACCGTACGAAGCCAGAAGGTCGGAAATACGCTCTGCGGGACGTTCTCCGACACGCCCTCCCTTCGTGGTCTGCATTCCCGTATACATCACGGCATTCAGGAAGGTACCGGAGCAGAGTATGACGGCTTTGGCCGTAATGACCTCGTCCTTCGTCGTTCTGATGCCTTGCACCACATCGTTCTTCACGATGATTTCCGATACCGTCTCGGAGATAATGTCGAGATTCGGCGTGGAGCGGACCAGATTCTGCGCGAAGAGGGGATAGAGGTCCTTGTCGTTCTGTGATCGGGGAGACCAGACAGCGGGGCCCTTCGACGTATTCAGCATCTTGAACTGGAGTCCGCTCGCATCCGCGATCCGGGGCATGACGCCTCCGAGGGCGTCTATTTCCTTTGCGAGGTGCCCCTTGGCACTCCCTCCGATCGAAGGGTTGCAGGAAAGGCGGCCTATGGTGTGAAAGTCCATGCTTACCAGACCTACCCGCAAGCCCATTCGGGCTGCAGCACAGGAGGCCTCGATGCCGGCATGGCCGCCACCAATGACGATAATATCGAATCGATGATCCATAGAATCCGATGTTCCACGTGGAACAATAATGGATGTTCGTAGAATACCGAAAGCAGGTATACCGGAATGTTCCACGTGGAACATTCGCGTACCAGGCGATTGGCTCCATCCGGTAGGGTGCATCCCTCGAACCTTCTTGCGGATATCCCTGACGAGCAGGCCTAACGGAGGAACTTGACCATGAGGTACTCGTCAACGTAGGCGTCGCCGATCTTCATGGCTCGGAGCTCCGTTCCATAGACGATAAAGCCCATCCTCAGGTATAAGGCATAGGAGGCGTCGTTGCGGGTCGAGACGGACAACTGGATCTGTTCACAGCCTACAACGTCCCGGGCATTCTCCATAACCGACTTCAGGAGCATGGATGCCAGACCCTGCCGACGGTATTGCTCACGGACGTACATCCCCCAGACACGGCTTTTGTGCTTGACCTTGCTCAGTGTATAGTCGCAGGAAAAGCCTGCCATTCCGGCAATCGTGCCGTCCGGAAGAATGGCGCCGAGCAGATAGGCATAGGGAAAGTTCATGTAGCGCTCGAATCTCTGCTCCTTGTAGAGAATGGAGAGGGAATCGAACCAATCGTAGTCCGAACCGAACAGCTCGGGAGAACGCTCCAGGGCCTCGCGCTGAATATCCAGGAAGGCATTGAGGTCGTCGATTTCGAGTGGCCGAACAACGATCGAGGGATTCATGCTCTACTTTCCGATGCAAAAACGTGAGAATACTGTGTCGAGAAGGTCCGGATTCCAGGTCTCTCCGGAAATATCGCCAAGGAGTCTGATGGCGGCACGGACGTCGACGGAGATGAGTTCATTGGAGCGTCCGGCCGTGAGGCTTTCGAGAGCGCTGGAGAGATGTTGGACGATCTGGCGGAGCAGACCTGCCTGACGGGCATTGACGAGAATGTCGGTGATGTGTTCCGAGCTCTTCCGGACGTATCCGGCCAGAACTGCCTTCAGTTCGGAAATACCTGCACCGGTGCGGGCAGAACACAGGATGTCCGTCGGGCGGCTGTCGGAAAGAGTCCGGTCGAAGAGATCGGCCTTGTTCTGGACGACGAGACATGGAATATGACCGAAGCGCTGCCGGATATCGGCAAGAAGGTCATCGGAATGGTCCAGTCCGGCCGATCCGTCATTGACGATCAGGACGAGGTTGCTGCGTTCGATGAGGGAGGATGTGAGCACGATACCCTGCAGTTCGATGCTGTCGGCCGTATCACGCAGTCCGGCAGTGTCGTAGAGGTGGATCGTACAGCCTTCGACGACGATACTTTCCTCGAGATAGTCGCGGGTCGTTCCGGGAATATCGCTGACGATGGCCCGGTCGCGATCCAGCAGGGCATTGAACAGCGAGCTTTTGCCGGCATTGGGATAGCCCACGACGGCGCAGTAGAATCCCGATCTCAGGATTTCCGCCGAAGCAGCCGTATCGGCCAGCTCGGCAGTGAAGCGCCGGATCTCTTCCAGGGTTCCTGCCAGTTTCCGTTTGTCGACGAACTCGACGTCTTCCTCCGAAAAATCGAGCTCGAGTTCCATCAGGCCCGCTACGTCGAGAAGCTGCTGACGCAGTCCGGCGAGACGCCTGGTGAAGCCACCCGCAAGTTGTCGGGCGGCTGTCTGGGCCCCGGCCTTCGATTCGGAGTGGATGATATCCGCCACGGCCTCTACCTGCGTGAGATCGAGCTTTCCGTTCAGAAAGGCCCTGCGTGTGAACTCGCCCGGCTCGGCCATGCGTACTCCTGCGTCCACGAGCGACGAGACGATCTGGCGCGTGACCTGATGCCCGCCATGACAACCTATCTCGACGACATCTTCACCCGTATAGGAATGAGGTGCACGGAAGACCGAGCAGGTGACGCTGTCGATGCGTTGGCCATGGGCCTGCCACCACCCGTAGTGGATGGTATGGGCCGGAACGTCCCGCAACGTAGCTCCGGAAAAAAGACGGTCGCAGACGTCGAAGGTCGCAGGACCGGAGACGCGCACCACGGCAAGACCGGCGATCCCGGGTGGCGTCGCCAGAGCGCATATGGTGTCGTGGATGGAATCCTGCATCATGGACATGCAAAATACAATGCTTCTGGTTCGATATTTGCTATGATGCCGGAAGGCCGTAGTATTGTCCGCAACGGAAATCGTAATGAAATTTATTATCCACGATGACGGTATCGTCGATGGTCGGACCGATTGAGTTTCATCTGCCGAGTGTGAGTTCCACGAACGACTACGCTCGGGAGCTTCTCGGTTCCTATCCGTTCGTCTACGTGAGTGCCCAGCACCAGACGGCAGGCAGGGGACGTAACGGTCGGACGTGGCATGGCGATTTCGGAACCAACGTCTACTGTTCCTTCGGTATCCGGCATGCCGACTCACCGTCGACGGAAGATGCGGCATCGTACATGGCGCGTGGTGCCCTGGCCGCGCTCGACGTCCTGCGGACTCTGGCCCCGGGAACAGTCTTCCGTTTGAAGTATCCTAACGACATCCAGGTTCGCACCGAACAGGGGTGGGCCAAGATTGCCGGAGTCCTCGTGGAACATGAGTATCACGGAACGCGCTGCGTCACGACGACGGTCGGTATAGGGGTAAATGTCGGTCAGCGAACGTTTCCGGATACTATCGGCCAGCCTTGTTCGTCGTTAGTCCTTCTTGGAGTCTCGGTTGATTTGCCGGTATTTCTCTCCGATCTTCGTGATCGGTTTACGCAGGCCCGTTCGCGCCCATGGTTCGAGATACACGAGGTATGGGTGCGGGAACTGGATGTTCTGGGGAAGCCAGCCAGGATCGCAGGTATGCACGAATCATGGACGATGCATCGTGTCCTGCAGGATGGTCGTTTGATAGTACGTCAGGATGTTACACAGCAAGAACGGACCGTCACCGATGGCGACACTATACGATACGACGATTGAAATGAACGGCGTCGAGTACGGCATCTGCGGTATCGACGTCGGAAACAGTCGCGTCAAGATCCACCACGACGACGTCTTTCTTTCCTTCCCGTACGACAAGGAATGGAAGAAGAACGTCCAGCATCACTTCCGTGATCATACGACGCGTCGTTATCTGATCGGTCTGTCGAGTGTCAATCCAAAGCAGACGACGGCCATCGTCAAGGTGATCCAGCGTTGTCCGGGTCACCTCGTCGTCAACGCACACTCGCTCCTGATGCGGAACGAGAAACTCCTGTCATTCGGTGCCGTGGAACATGCGGGTATCGACAGACTTCTCGGCACGATCGGCGCCATGAATGACGTCAAGCCGCCGCTCATCACCGTCGACTGCGGCACGGCCGTCACGATCAACGTCATCTCGAAGGAACGGGTCTTCCTCGGCGGAATGATCTTCGCCGGATTCACGACGCAACTGTTCGGTCTGGCCAAGCAGACGGCCGCCATTCCGGAAATGAAGTTCGTCGCCCCCGCCGACGCGATCGGCATCAATACGCAACAATGCCTCATGGCCGGCGTTACGTCATCCGTCGTCGGTGGTATCGCCCATGCCATCCGCAACATCTTCGCGACGCAATTCAAGGGCAAGCCGGTGCCCGTCGTCCTTACCGGCGGAGAGGCGTCGCACGTCATCGAACGCCTCGGTGCGGAGTCGATCGAAGCTACGTATCACCAGCATATGGTGACGGACGGCATTCTCTCGATTCTCGCCAGCGCTCCGATGATCGACGTCCAGGATTCCGTCATCGGCAAGATCCTCACCTGATCCATGGCTCATCCCGTTCATGCCGTCGCCATTCATGGTGGTGCAGGCAATCTCGCGCGCTATACAGGAACAGGACGTCTCGAAGAAGCACGGGACATGCTGGACTCGTTGATTCGTGAGCTCAAGGAACGTCTGCACAGAGGTGATGCCGCACTCGACGTCGTGACGCATGCCATCAAGGTGATGGAAGATTCGGCCCTGTTTCATGCAGGCCGCGGTTCCTCACCGACGTCCGAAGGATATACCGAACTCGATGCGTCGATCATGGACGGCAATTCGCTGAAGGCCGGTGCCGTAGCGGCCGTCCGTACCGTACGGAATCCGATCCTCGCCGCCAGAGCCGTGATGGAGCGGACAGGACATGTTCTGCTCGTCGGTCATGAAGCCGACCGGTTCGCAGGCGACAACGGACTGGACATCATCGACGAGACATACTTCGTTCCCTGCGATACCGCTGCCGTCAGCGACCCAGGTCATGGCACCGTAGGTGCGGTGGCGATGGACGTGCATGGCAACATGGCCGCTGCGACGTCGACGGGTGGGACGCTACGCAAACGCGCGGGCCGAGTGGGCGATACGCCGATCATCGGTGCAGGTACGTATGCACGCAATACGATCGGTGCCGTTTCATGTACGGGAACAGGGGAGTACTTCATCAGGGCGAATGCCGCAGGCCGCCTCATCGCCCGCATGGAACTGCTCGGAGAGCATGTCGGCGCTGCCACGGGCGAAGTCCTTTCACGTATCGTCGATATCGGAGGATCGGGTGGCATCATCGCCATCGATACCAGGGGTAACGTATCGATGCCGTACAGCACGGAAGGCATGTACCGTGCGTCGGCCGACGCATCGGGAACGATCACCGTCGGGACGTTATAGTGTTTCACGTCGACCGCATGTCGTGCGGAATGGCACGCGATACGGAGTCGTGCATATCGGCGTAGATCGGCCGATGAAGTCGTCGCATGGAGATCGCCGTCGAACCGATGTACGGATGATCCTCCGGTGTTCCACGATCAGAAGGCATGACCGAGACCGATGCTGAGCTGGAAGTTGCTCAGCTTGAGAGCGCCCTGTCTGTTCCAGATGAATGCTTCGTTCCTGCGGACGGGATCGTAGATACTCGTCCCGACATCGATACGGAACGGGCCGACGGGCGTATCGAAGCGATAGCCGAAGCCAGCGGCCATGACCGAACCTATGACGAAGTCTTCCAGACGCGCAGAACCGTATGCCGATGGCACGAGGCGGTTGAAGGCATTGCCGAAGTCCGTGAAGAACGTGATACCGCTCCGCTCGATGAGCGACGCCCAGAGATCGTCGATGCCCTGTGGCCGCGGAAACGTGTAACGCAGTTCGAAACTGAGTTAGAGCAGCGACGCGCTGCCGAGGATGTTGGCGAAGACGTACTGGTCGGCCGACGTGATGTCTTCGATGCCGAGCTTGCCCGATGCCGTATCGTGCAGTTGCCGTGACGGATACGAACGGATGCTTGCCGCCCCCCCTGCGAAGAACTGTCGTTCCAGAGGGACGTAGAGCTGGGACTGGTCGAGCAGGATGATGTGTCCGAGACGTACCTTCGTCGCTGCCACCAGACGTTCGCGTAACGGTGATGCCGTGGTGTTGAAGAACTGGAGACGGATGAACTTCCCTGCGCCGTAGCCGAATTCCGTTGCCAGCGTCGTGAACGTACCGCTCGTGGGATTCACCGGATTGTCCCTGTGTTCGCCCCGGAAGCTGATACCGAAGAACGTACCGGTGAAGAAGCCACGTTCGTCGGACAGGTACCTGTCGAGAGCGGAGAACTGGACGAACGTCTGCAACACGGCGATGGTATCGGTCACCGACGTCGCTTCCTTCAAAGCCGTCTGGAGAGCGTCCTGGAAATTGCGCGGAACCTGACGTTCGAGGCCGAGCGTGAGATCGATACCGTTGAAGAACGTATGAGCGTAGAGCGAGAGGGGGAGCCGTGCATTCAGACCGGCCGACTCGAGACGGAACGGATGGATGAGGTTCCGTTGCGAATAGAAGACGTTGAGATTGAGGGCCGCACGCTGGTCGAAGATCCGGGCGAAGCTCGGCCATCCGAAGTTGAGCGAAGCGAGGGCTTCCGACTCCAGTTGCTGTGACTGGAAGAGTCGACTCAGGTCCTGGAAGACGTACTGCAGCGTGATGCTTGCCGTCTGCGCACCACCGAAGACGTTCCTGTACAATGCCGTGGCGCCACCGCCACCGTTGAGGTAGTTGTCGATGGACGTCTGGAACATCAGGAGGTTCGCGCCGACGTCGTAGACCTTCTGATTCCTCGTGAAGACGCGCAGCGTGAGCGTACTGTCCGTATTCAACTGTCCATCCGGCACGGCCGTATCGCGGGCCAGCGTATCGATGGTGGCGATCTCGAACGCACCGAGATTCATCAGATTGGTGCGTGTACGCGCGACCTTTTCCTCGCTGTACCACTCACCTTCTTCGAACTCCAGTTGCCGGCGTCGGGCACTGACGTTGATCGACGGCTGGCCGTTGGTGTTCTCCTCGAAGACGATGCGTGCGATCCTGCATCGTGTGCCCGGCTCTATCAGCACTGCGAGCGTATCGCGCAGCTTGTCGCGCGAGATGCCGATGGCCGGCCGCCCGCTTCGCGCTCGGTAGTATCCGTTGTTGCGGAGTATGACGAGGATGTTCTTGATTTCCTGATCGAAGGCCGCCTCGCTGAAGGGATCGCCGGTCTTCAACGTCATGTTGGAGCGTATGCGGTCGAGCACATCGGGAGGGACGTCTTCCATGCCGAGATAGATGATCGTATCGATCACGGCACGTGGCCCTTCGTTGACGACGAACGTCAGGCGGTTCACACGGGCCGCGGCGTCCTGCTGGAATCGGTAGCCTACCGTCGCCGTATGGAAACCGTTCTGTCCGAGGTATTCCAGAAGGGCGGTGCTGTCGCCTTCGGCGACGCGGGGATCGTAGTATCGCAGTTCGTTCTGCAGGTCGCGCTGGATGGAGTCGAGCAACCGGAGCACGACGCGGGGTGTCGCCGGATTGCGCCGGAGGTTCGTCAGATAGTATCGTGAGAGACGCCGCGTTACGGAAAGTTCGCTGGGGCGGGACTGGATGACGCCGATGAGCTGGCTGGGCGAGGTCTGTACATAGCCTTCGAACGTCACCTCGTGAAGTTCCTGCAGGCGCTCGAACCGTACGGGATCGCCGGCCCGCTCGAGGCGAACGCCACGAGCTTCCTGTCCGGTCAGGTCCGTAGCCATGAGGATCATCATGGAACAGAGAACCCAGACGAGTCGAAGGGCGTATCGGTAAACGACGAAAGGGGCTACGGGATTCACGAGCGATAAAATAATAAACGCCCGACGGACACAGGGTCAGCCGGGCGTATGGCGTGGAGCGACCACGTCAATAGTCGTTCATGTCGTCGTCGTCGTTGAAGAACAGATCGTCCGAAGCGCTTTCGTACTCCGGCCAGATGTCTTCGATGCCTTCGAACGTCACCTCATCGGAGTCATCGAGTTCCTGAAGGTTCTCGATAACCTGCAGAGGTGCACCCGTCCGGTTGGCATAGTCAATCAGCTCTTCCTTGGTTGCGGGCCAAGGAGCGTCCTCAAGATATGAGGCAAGTTCAGGGGTCCAAAACATATGCTCTACTCCGGAAATTCGTGACCATCGTTGGCAAGGCGGGCGCAAAGATACATGTCGGGTAGTGTAACCGCAACAGGTCGGCCAGGCAGTTTTTTCATTCGAAACCGCTTGACGCACGAAGAGCGATAAAGTTGCTTCGGATGTCCATACGACGCCAGAGGGCGATCAACGTTCCAATAGTAATGTCTCGGCCAGAATCATGTCGAACGATGACGTAATCTTGATGTTGGCTTCCTCGCCGTCGATGCAGACGACGGTATGCCCCGCCGCTTCGATGAGGGAGGCATCGTCCGTACCCAGGAAACCGTCACGTTCGGCCTTGTCGTAGGCCTCGAGCATCACCGTACGCAGGGCGCCCTGCGGCGTCTGAACGCTCCGGAGCTCACTGCGTTCCAGTGTCGCGACGACGCGTCCATACGTGTCGACACGCTTCACCGTATCCTTCACGGGCAGGCACGGAATGGCCGCACCGTGGAGTGCCGCAGCCTGCACGATGTTCCTGAAGAGGTCGGCCGACGCCAGGGGGCGCACGGCATCGTGAACGAGGACGATGCGGGCGTCGTTCACCGTCGGGTGCCGCATGGCATTGGCGATGGTGTACTGGCGCTCGTGGGCACCATCCACGATATGGATACGTGGATCGGAGATCCCGGCCCGTTCGAGGATGTCCGTGAGGGCGGTGCGTTGATCGGGCTGAACGGCGATGAGGATGGACAGGAGGCCTTCCACGGTAAGAGCCGTACGCAGCGCATGGGTGATGACGGGATGGTGGCCCAGCGTCAGATACTGTTTCGGCAGTGGGCCCCCGAAACGGCGGCCGCTGCCTGCAGCGGGAAGGATCAGTGACCAGGTGTCGGACACGTTCGGTACCGGAATGAATGGACAGGGACGGTACAAAATAGCGACGGGCGCATCTCCTTGCGGAAATGCGCCCGTCGAGGACGTCGTCTGCGATCGTGCAGTGCTTAGCGCACCACGGACAGCGGAACGTTGATCGTCGAAGCGCCGTTGCGGATCACGACGGCATACATGCCGGAAGGAACGAGGGATCCGGCCGCGTCGCGACCGTTCCAGCGTACTTCCTGTGCACCGTCGGTCATCGGCACCGTGGCCACCAGCATACCGGCCGTGTTCACGATGGAGATCGTGCCGGCGGCGCTGGAGTTGGCGAAGCGGATGACGATACCGTCGTGCGTCGGATTCGGATAGACGGAGATGCCCGCGATTTCTGCCGACTCGTTGACCGATACGTCGACCTGACCGTCACCGGACAGGACGAGGGACGAGTTGCCGCCCGTGCTCGATGCGAAGTCGATGCTGGCGGAACGTGCGCCCGTGGCCGACGGGGCGAACTTGATGCAGACATCCTGCGATGCCGAAGCGGCGATATCCATGGGGATCGTCGAAACGACCGTGTAGTCGCCGGCGTTACCACCGGTGATGGTCGCTGCATCGATCTTGATCGCGACCGCCGACGTGTTCGTCAGCGTAACGCACAGTTCCTTGTCCTTGTTGATGAAGACCGACTCGAAGTTGAGTCCGGCTGCATGCGAGTAGCGAACGACGGAGAGTGCACCGAGGGCGACCGTGCCCGTCGGAACGGGAGCGTTCGTGGTGACCGTCATCGTGCCGGTGAGCGGGCCGACGGCGGTCGGCGTCGCCTTGAGAACGACCGTCGACGTTTCGTTCGGAGCGAGCGTGAACGGTGCGCCACCGCTAACGATCGTGAAGCCCGACGTTACCGCGACATCGGTGACGTTCATCGGAGCCAGACCCGTGTTCTTGATCACGCCCGTGAGCGTGGCGTCGGAGGAGTATCCGAAGGGAATCTCGCCGAAGTCGGCCGTGTTCTGCATGAGCGTGAGTTCCGGGCGATCCAGCGAAGGATCCTTGACGGAGACGCGTGCATAACCGGACGTCACGCCACCGCAACCGTTGCGGATGATGGCGGAGTAGATACCGTTATCGCTGACGGCTGCCTTTTCCACGGTATACGTCGGCGACGTGGCACCGGGGATTGCCGTACCGTTCTTCATCCATTGTACCGAACGCCAGTCCGAAGCTTCTACCGTAAGGGTGAGCATGTCGCCTACGCGCAGGCTCTGATCCGTCGGGTTCTTCGTCAGCTTGGGCTGTTCGATCACGGCGATGCTGGCCACTGCGCTGGTGGCGGAGAGACCGCAGGTCGACGAGACGCGGACGCTGTAGTCACCGGCATCCGTGCGCTTGGCGTTGTTGATAGCCAGGGCGAACGTATTGGAATTCGGGATCGGCGTGCCGCCCTTGTACCATTGATAGGTGACATCCGTGCCTTCGGCCTGAACGACGAGCGTCGTGGAACCACCGACGCAGGCATCACCACCGACAGGATCGGCGACGACCTTCGGCGGCTTGAAGCCGACGACGTTGATCGTGCGGGTTTGTGCCTGGAGATTGCAACCCGTGGGGTTCGGAATGTTCGACGTGATGATGAGCTGGTATTGACCATCCATCGTATAGTCGTAGTTCGTGAACGTCAGCGTCGGATTGATGCCGTTCGGAACGGGCTTGCCATCCTTCAGCCATTGATAGTTGAGGTTGTTGCCCGTTGCCGTTGCGCTGAGCTGACCATTCTGACCCATGCAGATCACGAGTTCGCTCGGTTGAGCCGTGATGCGCGGGCGCGTCGGAACCTTGAGAACGGCGATACCGCTCGTTACCGACGGCGGGCAGCTACCCGTGATGACGCAGTCGTAGTTGCCTTCGTTGGCCGTCACCGCATTGTCGACGACGAACGTGGAATCCGTAGCGCCCGGAATCGGCGTTCCGTTCTTGCGCCACTGATACGTCTTGCCGGCGCCTACCGCACCTACGCTGAACGATCCACGATCGTTTTCGCAGATGTAGACCGTTGCCGGGGGCTGACGAGTGATCGTCGGCGGAACGTTGACCGTAAGCTTGGCAAGACCGGAAGCACGCTCGGCACCGCAGCCGTCGGTCACGACGACGTCATAGAAGCCGTCCTGGGAAACCTGGACATTGGAGAGGCTGAGCGTCGGCGTCGTGGCGATCACGTTGCCGTCCTTGCGCCATTTGTACGTCGGGTTCTCACCGTCGGTAGCGACGCTGAAGGATGCGGAACCGCCGGCGCAGATCGTCTGGCTCAGCGGCTGTTGCGAGAACGTCGGCGGGAAGCAACCCTTCAGTACCGTGAAGGTACCGACCGTGCCTGCATAGTTGTAGGCACAGTAGCTCCACGACTGGTTCGGCATTTCGACGACGCGGATCATCCACTGATTGCTGAACTGCGACGTGATCGGAATACCCCAGTTGTAGGAGCGGTCGTTATAGTTGATGCCTTCCTTGACGATCTTCCACGTCGCACCACCATCGGTGCTGTAGTGGATAGCGAACGTAGGCGGATAGCTCGAATACCAGTAGCCTACGTAACCGGGATACCACCTGATCGTCATGACGTCGCCACGCGTATACGTGCTGCCCGCCGTGGGCGCCGTCACGTAGACGTAGCTGTATCCGTACGAACAGGGGACCGTCTGTGCGGTCGTGTCGGTACTGCTTGCGAATAGCAGCAGGACCACCCCCAGGAATAGAGCCAAAAAGCCCGAAACGGAACTGTGTCCGCGGGCGGTGGCAGTGTAGATCTCCCTCATCACTGTCCCTCCGATAATGATGTAATAGAAAATGTGGCTGAAAAAGCCTCTCTTTCTACGTGTGGAAAACCCTACAACCAGCTATCCTCCCAAATAGTTGGTTAAGGTTCTATGTTTTCTCGTGTAAAATATACTTTATCGCACAATAGAAACCACCATGCTTTCTACGGCATATGTTCCGGAAATCGTGAGAATGTAGATTCCCGGGGCAATTCCCCCCGTTCGAAGCATCCAGAAGCCCTCGCCCGTCCCCATTTCCGTGCCCATCATGAGCCTGCCGGAAACGTCGTGAAGTACGATGGATGCTCGATCCGGAGCCGTTCCATCGTAGCGCCCGCTCACCACGCTGCCGTCAGGCTCGACGCGGATATGCCATGCTGAAAGGTTCGCAGTTTCTTCGGGGGTATGCGTGACTTCGTCGGTTCCGGTCGTAAACGAGAAGACAGGACCGTTGCCGACGGGCTGGCCGTTCCTGAGACCGGTGACCCGCCAGTAATACAGGGTATTCGGACTGAGTCCCGTATAGCTGACAGTCGTATCGGTCGATGCCAGGAAGAGCACAGGAGATCTGAATTCTCCTGTCCTGTCGAATTCGACGTTGTAGTTGTCGCATCGTTCGTCGGACGTGAAGCGGACCGTTCCGCTGAGCGGCAGACCTGCCGCTCCATTGGCCGGATACGACGGGATGAGCCCCTGCTTCGCACGTGGCAGCGTCGTGAATGAACCTACGTCCGACCACGTACCCGAAGCCTCGTCGCTGAGACCGATTACACGCCATCTGTAGGTCGTACCGGGCTCGAGGGAAGCCAGCCGATAGCTCGTCCCGGGATGTCCGTAGACGTTGACTTCGGGATTGCTCATGTTCTCCGACCAGACCTGGAGCTGATAGTAGGCTGCACGCTGCACGGTCGTCCATGCGAAGGTCAGATCCGTCGTATCGGCCATCTCACTGCCGTCGGCAGGGCTGACGAGAGCGGGTGCCGACAGAACGGTGACGGCGGCGGTACGGAAGGAGTAGATGGAGGACGATAGTCCGGGACCATACTTGCCGACGGCCGTGACGGACCATTCATAGCGCGTGGCCAGGGCGAGCGAACGAAGAACGAGAGATTCCTTCGACGTCGTTTCGTCGACGACCGGCTTCGTCTCTCCCGACTTCCATGCGCGGACGCGGTAGAGACGCGCGCCACCGACAGGAGACCATGACAGCAGGACGCTGTCCCTCGTGACTCCCATCTCGTTGTTGGCGGGCGCCGTGAGCTCCGGAGTATCGGGTGCCGTGACGAACGTTTCGTTGGCGGAAACCTCGCTCACGAAATCGTCGTGGATGGCCATGACGTTCCATACGAAGAACGTGTTGGAGGCGAGCGGCGGATACTTCCGCATGCGCACGTCCTGGACGATCGTATCCAGGATGAAGACCGTCGGAGCATCGCGTCGTGCGATACGCAGGCGGTATTCCCTGGCATTGGTGGACGACGACCAGCGGAAGGAACTGTCCGAAACCATCGCTACCGTATCGGCAACGATCTTGGGATAGAGAGGCAGGGGCGTCGCTAGCTTCGTCGTGAACGTGCCGATGGCCGACCACGTTCCGGGCCCTGCATTCCGCAGGCCACGGACCCGCCAGTAATACTTGTTGAAGGAGATCAGAGTCGCCGGCGTCGTTGTCGTCAAGTCCGTCGTCCTCGTCATGAAGGCTACACTGGCGAAGGTGGGACTCGTCGACACCTGTACTTCGTAGCCCTCGTCCTGGACGCATTCGCCCCACGTCAGCACAGCGGCGAACGGAATATCATGGGCTCCCTCTTCCGGTCCGAGAAGCGTGGGAACGAAGCAGGACCGGTATCCGATGAGGTACTCGCCGTTCTTCGCGGTTGCGATCCGATACGTCTTGGCCGCGTCATCGTACGTGCCTGCGATACTCTCGAACTGTCCTTTCCCTTCCGTCGGACGATAGTAGATCCTGGCCAGTTCCGGGCTGACGACGGACGGCAATCCGGAGAAATCGAAGGTCATGTTCGCCGTGATGTTCTGCGGCTCCCTGATACGCACGACCCACCGGGCTGGAATCCGCTCGCACGGGGGAATTTGCTTGAAGCTGATGTCGTGCGGCAGATAGGAATGACGCTCCACGATGGCATTCGTCGGTGCCGAAACGGCAGATACCGCCATGCGTACGTACGTCGAGCTGTCGTTGCTGGAGAAGGTGATCGTTCCGGGGGCCGAGATGGTCTTCTCGACGCCCGTCATGCCGATGGTGGTCTTCCATACGCCATAGGAGGCGAAGAAATCCAGGGGCGAGGTGGCGATCTCGGCGTCGATCGTGCCGTCTCTCCGTACTTCCGTCGCGATGATGGTATCCTTCGACGATCCCCAGCCGATGAGGACGTTGTTGTTCGGAAGGACCTGGACGCTGCCCTGCGACGAGGCGAAGATATCGGGAACGTGACGGTACTGCCAGACGCGTTCGGCGGTCATGGCCTGCTGATCCACACGGTATTCCACGGCTCGGGAAAACTTCTGGTCCCGCAGTTCGCCGTTGTCGAAAAGAATGAGATTGCCACCGGGCAGCCAGTGCGCGCTGTGTTGATGGGAAAAGCCCGTGAAACCGTCGATGTCGTCGTTGATGAAGGTGAACTGATTGCCCTTCGACTTCGATCCGCCCATGCGCCAGATGACGTCACCGGTAAGGCGATCGATCTTCACGACCTCATCGAGGTGGCGGCATGACAGCAGCAGGTTGCCGTCGTTATCCTCCGCGATGTCGTTGACGTGGATGTAGTCGATATTCTTCTGCCGGAGGTCGATATCCTCCGTGGCATCGGTGACGGGAATGTGGTCGAGGGAATACCATTCGAAGACGATCTGGCCGTCGAGCGTGCGCTCCTGGATGACGGCACTCGCGATCTCCGCCTCGGCATGTCCACCGCTGACGACGGCGGACATGTCCACCGTGCGCCGGCCGATGCCGAGTACGGCATAGTTGCCGTTACGCAACATGCGTACGACGTGGAAGTCCGTATCGTATCCGAGAGCGGACAACGTATCGGTGACTTCCAGCCTGGCGTTACGGCGGATATAGGCCCTCGCCGCGGAGAAGTGGGTGATCGATCCGTCGGGTTGAAGCTGGATGTTGAAGACGCCTCGTTCCGCGAACGGATACACGGCGGTGCCCGATTGATCGACCATGCCGGAGGAGTCGTTGGACAGGGGAGCGATGAGATAATAACCCGGTTGGGGGTAGCGAATACCCGTCATCGTCACGGTGCGAAGTACTTGCTGCGCATGGAGCGATCCCGCGAGCAACAGGAATATTGCCAGATGAAGAGTTGTCCGTAACATGAATCCCCTGAGCATTATAGAAGGATCAACCCAGCGTGCGCTTCGTCTTCTGGTTTCTCGTGCTTGTCGTCTTGCTCGGTCCGAACAAGATCCACCTCGACGCCCAAATAACCCGCGATGGGGAGAAAGGTTTCTTGGACGTCGAAATGCTGAAGCCCGTCGGCCAGCAGGCCGTCCTTTCGATGGTCAAATGCGGACCCTCCTGGATCGCAGGCGGTAATATGGATATCCTGCGGTCGGACGACGGGTGCCAGACCTGGGTCAACATGGCGAGCTCCCTGCCACAGAAATACATCGTCGGCGCCGTCCGTAGCGGTTCCGCCATTATCGCTACTGGGGGTACGGGAGGCGTCTTTCTCACGGAGGATGAAGGACTTACGTGGAAAAAGCTGCCTCAGTCCGGGGCAGGGCAACCGCATCGGCTCCACTCCGCGAAGGGAATTCTCTATGCCCTTTCGGGTGATAGCGGAATGTACGTTTCGGTGGACAGAGGGGCGACCTGGACCCCCCACAAGGTCTGCAGGGAACGGTATCGCGATCTCAGGGTGAACGACGACAGGGGGTGGACGCTCGACGACAGTCTGAAGGTCGCATGCTGGTCCCCGGAGTGGTCGATGCTGGGCTTCGACACCATTCCGGGCACGGTGCGGAGTCCGCTGCTCGGAGCATCGTCGTCGTGGTGCGCCGTCGTGGCCGATTCCGCATTGTTCCTCATCGATACGTCCGGTACCATTCGACGCACGGTCGTGCTGCCCTCGAAGGGGTGGTCGACGATCTGCGTGTCGGGGACGGACGTCTATCTCTCGAAACAGCGTGGTTCCATCGTCCGTGTCGCTGTCGCCGACGGTTCGGTGAACGACGTATCGCTGGGTGCACTGGACAAGGAGCGGGTAACCGCCCTCGAGTGGTACAAGGGCGGGTTGTACGTCGGCTTGCGCGAAGGCGCCGGTGGACTGCATCGATGGGATTCCGCGACGGACACATGGAGGCGTATCCATCCATCCGTCATGCCGTCGTCCACGGGACAGGAAATCACGATGCTGGCGGTATCGGGAGGACGGCTCTACGTCGGCAGCAGGGAAGATGGACTCTACGAACTGGATACTGCCACGTCGATCATGAAGGCGCTCAACGAAACGCTCGGTCAGGTTCTTGCACACCAGGTCGTGCCTTTCGGCAGGGGCTTCGTCATCGCATCGCGTATCAAGGGTCTGCTCGCTATCGATTCATGCGACGGATCGTTGAGGTTCTTCGCGAGAAACCTTCCCCACGGCTCCGAATACAGCGTCGCCGCCATGGATGACAAGCTTCTCGTCTCCATCATGAATGCCGGCGTCTGGATGTCGGCCGACTCGGGAAGGACGTGGACGCGCCGCTCCGAGCCCTACGAGAAGGCTATCATCAACAGGCTCGAAACGAGAGGGAAGAGCATCTACGCCTGTTCGGTCAACGGACTATGGTCGACGAACGATCTCGGCGCGACGTGGATCAACGAAGGTGCCGAGCTTGCAGGCGAGGACGTGGAATGGACGGTGACGAACGGCAGGTCGACCTATGCCGGTACGCGGACGACGACATGGTTGCGCATCGGAAACAAGCCGTGGAAGGAATGCCGTACGCATCTCATCAGGCTCGGACCGGACCGGTTCTCGACGATGTCCTTCGTCGGCAAGACGGTCTACGGCATGGCCAACACGACGATCTATCGCTCGACCAATGACGGCCGCACCTGGACCGAAATGGAACTGGTGGATGTAGGGCCGATCCGTCATTCCTTCGTCGCCGATGGCTTCCTCTTCATCACCACGGACCGCGGTGCCGTCATGCGCGCGCCCGTCCATTGAGTCGCCCAGCGCTAGAGTGCACTGCCCACGAAGTATTCGCCGGATCTGACGAAGGGAAGCAGCAGCGTATGCTTCGTGGCATCGTAGACGGCGGGTAACAACGAGAATGTCCCGTCGCCTTCCTTCGGACGATAGTAGAGGCGAACACCCGTATCGGAAGCGATGTGCTGGACGTGATCGATGGCGAACGTCGTCGTTCCCTGCACGGCATCCGAATCACGGATACGGATCACCCACCGGGCGTCGGTCATCCGTGCCGGTGCCTCGGATGCGAACGTCATGGCATGCGGTGCATAGGAATGCCGTTCGACGATGATGGACGTCGGGGTGAGGACGTTCGTCAGCAACATCGACACGTAGGTCGTACTGTCCTTCACCGAGAAATCCTGCGGCCCATCTGCCGACACCATGCGCTCCACACCCGTCATGCCGACGATGGCCTTGAAGACACCATAGGTCAGGAATGGTTTCGGAGAGATGTTCGTGAGCTCCATCTCCACGGTACCGTCGCGTTGCACTTCGGTGCCGATGACGGATCCCTGGATGGTTCCCCATCCGATGAGGACGTTCTCGTTGGGCAGTACCTGGACGCTCCCCATCGAGCGCGCGAAGACGTCCGGTTTTCTGCGATACTGCCAGACGCGTTCGGCGGTATGACTGGCTTCGTCGATCTTGTATTCCACGGCACGGGAAAACGGAAAGGCCCGCAGGTTGCCGTTGTCGAACATGATGATGTTTCCGTTGGGCAGACGGGAGACGGAATGCTGATGCGAGAAGCCCGTGAAGCCATCGATGTCGTCGTTGAGGAACGTGAACTGGTTGCCCTTCGACTTCGATCCACCCATGCGCCAGATGATCGTACCCTTCGTACGGTCGATCTTCACGACCTCGTCAGTGTTGCGACAGGAGACCAGGAAGTTTCCGTCGATGTCTTCATCGATGCTGTTCACGTGGATGTAGTCGATCGTCCGCTGCTTCAGATCGATGTCTTCCGTCGCATCGGTGACGGGAATGTGATCAAGGGACTTCCATTCGAAGACCACCTGACCTGACCGTGTTCGCTCCTGGATGACGGCGCCGAGGATGGCGACTTCGTCGAGGCCGCCGGGAACGGTCTTCGAAAGATTCGTCATCCGCTGCTCGGTCCCGAGAATGGCACAGTTGCCGTTCTTCAGCACGCGTACCGCATGGAAGTTCACTTCGAAGCCCTTCGTGACGCGCAGGGTATCGATGACGTCCATGTTCGCATTCCTGCGAAGGAAATAGCCGTTCGTGGAATAGTGCGTGACGGATCCGTCGGGCTGGTACTGGAAGTTGTTCGTGCCTTGTGCAGGACGTGCGAAGACGTTGATGCCCGTGTTGTCGACGAAGGCGATGGAATCCGGTGAATTCGGTGCCAGAAGAATGTAGCCCGGCGATGGATGTCCGTTCACCGTCATGCCCACGGTGCGTAACGGCCACTGACCGGACGAATTCGAAACGGACATCACGATCAAAGCGAACGAGATGACATATCTTGTGTAATTGTCGTACAACCTGCCCATTCCCAGCATGCCCATGTGCTCCCCATTGCGATGTGTCGTGCCAACGACACAACAACCGTCGGAAAGTTTCCCTCGCCCGAAAGTTTTTCTGTCTCTCCTCGTCGCCCTGTGCGTCTCTACCGGCCTCCCGCTTCGTGCGCAGGGGGGTGGAAAAAATGCGAAGGACACCGCCGTCTATACCAAACCGACGATCACGGTCATGGCGGCACGCACATCCGAGGACGCGCTGGAAGTTCCGATGGCCGTGACGGTCGTACCGTGGCAGTTGTGGCAATCGACGCGTGGAGTAGGGCTCGATGAAGCCCTGTCGCTCGTTCCCGGCGCCCTCGTGCAGAGCAGGAGTGGCGGTACGGACGTTCGCGTGCAGATACGCGGCTTCGGTGCACGCGGCGCAGGTGAGCGTTCCAATGCCGGAACGTCACGTGGCATACGGTTCTACACCGATGGCATTCCCGAAACGGAACCGGACGGACGTACATCCTTCGACCTCATCGATCTTTCCAACGCATCGAGTATCGAAGTGGTCCGATCCAACGCATCCGCTCTCTGGGGCAATGCCTCCGGCGGCGTGGTATCGATATCGACGGTGCCGACCGACAATACGCCCTACGTCCGGGCCGGCTACATGGCGGGGAGCTTCGGTCTGATGAAGGAAACGATCCAGGCCAACACACCATTGTCGGGCGGACAGCTCTATGCCAATATTACCAACACGACGATGGACGGATGGCGGGCACATTCGAACCTGGGGCTGACGCAGGCGACGGTCGGTATGATTTCCGACATCGACACGCGTTCGAGGCTGAAGGTCTTCGTAACCGGTGCGAGCAACATGTACCGGATTCCCGGCGCACTCACGCCAGCCCAGGCCGATGCCGATCCGCAACAGGCCCAGGACGACCGGACCGTCTACAATCCCACCTACGTCCAGCGTGACGAACACCGGTTCAATCGCCTCGGCCGCATCGGCGTCGTCCTCGACCATGCCTTCAGCACCGAGCATGGTCTGAGTGCCACGGCCTTCCTGCAGAGCAAGTACCTGCAACGCTCCGAACGCAATACGTTCCGTGACTTCACGCGTTATCACCTCGGTGGCAATCTCGTCTATCGCTATTCCACCGTCTTCGATACCGTGATGTCGAACAAGGTACTGGTCGGTATGGATGTACAGCGACAGGACGGAGCGATTCTCTTCTACAACCTGGACCCCGTCACACGATCACGAGGAACGGACCTCCGCAGCAACAAGGGTGAAGGTGGAACGAACCTCGGCATCTTCCTGCAGGACGAATTCATGATCGGCCGGCTGAGCGTCGTCGGTGGCCTGCGCTACGACGACATCGTCTACGACTATCGCGATTTCATCGATCCGGTCCTGAACGTCGAGAAGACATTCTCGCGTCTGACGCCGAAGATCGGCCTGTCCTACAACCTCGACCAGCTCGCGCATGTTTATGCCAACATCGGTGGCGGTATCGAAGTACCGGCCGGCAACGAGCTCGATCCGCCTGCGGTGACGGGAGAGGACACGGTGACGGCCATCAATCCACGCCTCGATGCCATCCGCTCCGTGACGTACGAAGTCGGTATCAAGGGAAGCCGTCGGTCGAACGGCAGCTTCATCACGTCGTTGAACTACGATGCCGCGCTGTATCTCATCGACATCACGAACGACATCGTACCGTATCGCAACGGACGGTTCTATACGACGGCCGGTCAGTCACGCCGTATGGGTGGCGAACTCGGCCTGAGCATGACGTCCGACGTCGGTCTTTCCCTCTACGCCTCCATCACCGTGATGAAGAGTGAGTACAGGAACTATCGCGTCGACAGTGCCCTCATCGATCCGGGTGCGGCCGGACGATTCCAGTCGTTCGACGGGAACGAGATGGCAGGTATTCCCATGACGTTCGGCAGTCTTCGCCTGCGCTACGACATTCCGTGGCTGACGGGCCTGTATGCCGAGGCGGAAGCCCGCAGCATCGGTTCCTACTATGCCGATGACGCGAATACGCTGGAGGTGGAATGCTATGGTATGGCCGATGCGGCCATCGGTGCGGATATCGAAATATCGTCCCTGTTGCTCGTGACGGCGGGTGTGCGCGTCAACAACATCCTCGACAAGAGGTATACGGCGTCGGCATGGATCAATCCCGATCGTACCGGCGGAGGTGTGCCGTACATCGAACCGGGTCTGCCGCGTAACGTCGCCGCGAACGTCGCACTGAAGGTCCGGTTATAGGACGCCGTGCGGTCAGCGTTCCAGCGGATGATCCGATCGTGTGAAACGTCCGTTCCGCATCACGTCCCCGATGTGATACGTCCCGAGCTTGCGCGCCCGCAGGAAGCCGAGCCATGCCATGTCGGCGAACCGTCCGTTGGCGAGCATGTCGAACAGCCATTCGTTCGCGAAGTCCGGCTTCTCCTGACGCATGCCGGCGCCTGTTTCCAGCAGCCACTTGCGGTTGAACTTCTCCTGTGATCCTATCGTCGGCGTCATCACGATGGGCAGGCCGAGGCCCGCGTAGAAGGACAGTTCACTCGGCTTGGTCCACAGGATATCCGTCGTTCTGATCGCACGGTTGAACGTGGCGAAGTAATCGTCGAGGCGTTCGTCGAACAGGACGGAGACGCCCGGAACGTCGCCGACGAGTGAACGTTTCCGTTCCATGAAGTAATCGCGGACTTCGGGGCGCGTACCGGCGACGAGATTCAGGCGCATCGTTCCATCCTTCAGACGATGGGCGAACGTTCGCAGCAACGTCGCACCCATTTCCTTCTGCGCACCTGCACCGCCGACGGCATAGGTGACGGTCAGGACTCGGCCGTGAGGTACATCCTGATGGATGGCATCGCCGAGGAAGTGTTCCACGCTGCGCCCGTGCGACATCATGAAGCGTCGTGTTGGGTCGAGTACCTTCAGTCGTATGGCCAGGTCGTGCTTCAGCGTCGGCAGATCCCTGCCTCCGAGCAGATCCTCGTCGAGCGGGAAGCCCGTAAGGTAGATCCGTTCCTGGGGGACGCCGTAGGACTGGAGTCTGAGGGCGGCCTTGCCGCATGGAGCGAAGTAGTTGATGCGCGAATCCCATGGCTCGCGGGCCACCCAGACGCGGTTCAGGTCGGCATCGCAGATGATGCAGTAGATGGGCTCGTATCCGGACAGGTCGGCAGCGATGGCCGGCACGTAGAACGACGTGAGAAGGGGGAGGCGCTGACGTTCGAGGATGGAGGTCACACCGCGGCCGAGTCCCTTTCGGATCTGCGAGTCCAGCATATCCGTCTGGAAGGTGGCGTGGGACAGATTCCGTATCGGATAGAGCGACGGAATATGAAGCATCCTGTCCAGCAATGCGAACAACCGTTTTCCTATCAGTGGTACGTCCTTCGCGCGCGAGAAGCGCTCGTACAGACGGAGGTAGCGGCGCCAGAGCTTGCGCTCCGCAGGGGATGCATGCTCGTTGTCGCCTGCGGCGACGATGCCTTCGTTGGCGAGATGTCGAAAGGGGAAGGCAGCGCGCTGATGTCCATATCCCATGTCGGCGCTGACGACCCAGTATCGTTCTTCGGAATCGGGCATCGGGCAAGATACGCCGATCGGAACTTCACCGTTTCATGAATCGGAAGAATGCGTCGGCTCCCATGTGTGTCATGGGGGACGCCCGGTCACCTCACCTTGAACGATGCCATCGTGACGATGGCGAGCATGATGGCGACGATGTAGAAGCGTGTGACGATCTTGGCTTCGTGCCAGCCGCTTTTCTCGAAGTGATGATGGAGTGGTGCCATCAGGAAGATACGTCGCCCCTCACCGAACCGCTTCTTGGTGTACTTGAAGTACAGGACCTGGACGATGACGGACAGCGTTTCCGCGAAGAAGACGCCACCGACGATGGGAAGGAGGAATTCCTTCTTGATGAGGATGCAGAGCACACCGATGGCTCCGCCGAGAGCGAGGGAGCCGGTGTCGCCCATGAAGACCTGGGCAGGATAGGCGTTGTACCACAGGAAGCCCATGGCAGCACCGACGATGGCTGCGCAGAAGATCGTCAGCTCGTCCGTGCCGCGCAGGTGCATGATCGTCAGATAGTCGGCGAAGAACGCGTTGCCGCTCATGTAGGCGATCACTGCGAGTGCCAGGGCGCTGACGCCTACGGTGCCGATGCACAGGCCGTCGAGACCGTCGGTGAGATTGACGGCATTCGACGTGGCCGTGATGAGGAAGATGACGACGGGGATATAGAGGATGCCGAAGTCGAAGTTGAGATGCTTGGCGAACGGAATGGTGGTGAGCGTGCGTACGCTTTCGAAGGACGACGAGAACCACTCGGGGAAGAAGTAGATCGTTCCGCCGACGACGAGGCCGGTGAGGACCTGGCCGACGATCTTGTAGCGTCCGATCAGCCCCTTCGGCAGTTTCTTGATGACTTTCAGATAGTCGTCGAGAAATCCTACGGCACCGAGCGATGCCATCGTGAAGACGGCGAGGATGACGAACATGTTGAGGATGTTCGCCCACAGTATCGTGGGAATCAGCACGGAGGCGAGGACGATCAGACCGCCCATCGTCGGCGTGCCGGCCTTGAGGGAATGGCGTCCGACCTGCTGGAGTTCGGACTTCGCCTGCTCACCGATCTGGCGGCGCTTGAGTGCACGGATGATCTTCGGTCCGAGGAAGAGCGAGATCAGCAATGCCAGGATGGCCGCCGCGGCTGCGCGGAAGGTGACGTACTGGAACAGGTTGATGCCGGGAATGTCGGTGATTCCCTTCAACCAGTAGGCGAGATAGTAGAGCATGGTCGTTCCCCCCGGAGCGAATCGTCATTCGTGCAATAGGGCGATGACCTTTTCCATGGTCATGCCGCGTGAACCTTTGACAAGGATGATGGCTTCCGTTCCTGCGAGGGACCGGATCTGTTCGACGCACCCGCTATGGGTGGCGCACCACAGGACGTGCGGCGCGTCGAGGCGTTCAACCGCACGACGGAACTCGTCGCCGGTGACGATGACGGCGTCGGCATGGCTGGCGGCTTCGCCGAGGATGGCCATGTGTTCGTCTTCGGAAGCGTCACCGAGCTCGCGCATGTCGCCGAGAACGGCGAGCCGTCTCGTTCCGGGATACCGCCCGAGCGTGTCCAGTGCCACGCGCATCGACTCGGGATTGGCGTTGTACGTATCGTTCAGGATCGTCAGGCCGCCCATGCGTTCCACGGACATGCGTGCATATCCATGCGATGCGGGCGGATCGTACGACTCCAGCCCCACACGTACTTCGTCGGCCGACATCTGCAGGGACCATCCGATGGCGATGGCACAGGCTGCATTGCGTGCCGCGGCGATACCCGGCGTGGCCAGACGAGCGCGGAACGTGAAGGTATCCTTGATGATATGGACGACCGGCAGAAGTGAAGCGTCGAAGGTCACGCCGATCCTGATGTCGGCGTCGTGGTCGAGTCCGAAGGTGATCGTACGACCGACCTTCCGTTCGTAGGTACGAAGCCGTTCGTCGTCGGCATTCACGAAGGCCAGCCCGTCATGGTCGTTCAGATAGTCGAACAGGGCCGTTTCCTCGCGCTCGACGCCATCGAGGTCGATCAGCTTTTCGAGATGTTCCTTGCCGATATTGGTGATCAGGCCGTGGGTGGGCTGCACCATGGCACTGAGCAGTTCGATCTCGCCGGGTTCGTTGGTGCCGATCTCGATCACGGCAGCCTGATGCTCGGCGGCGAGCTGCAGCAGCGTCAGCGGTGTGCCGACCTGATTGTTGTAGTTGGCTTCGGTCTTGAGGACGCGGAAAGCCTGCGAAACCACCGCCGCCGTGAGTTCCTTCGTCGATGTCTTTCCTGCCGCACCGGCGATGGCGATGACGGGGATCCCGAAACGCCGCCGGTGCCACCATGCGAACGAACCCAGCGCACGCAGCGTATCGGGAACGCCGATGAGGCGTGGCCGCAGATCCGCGGCAGCGTGGTGGAGATAGTCTTCGGAAACGACGGCGCAGGAAGCGTTCCCTTCCCTCAGGACGCGATCGACGTGGTCATGGCCGTCGAAGCGTTCGCCTCGCAGCGCGATGAAGACGTTGCCGTCGGTGAGCGTTCTGGAATCGGTACTGACGCCGACGATGGAAATGTCGGCTGGCAGGTGTGCGGCGGCATAGCCGATAACGGCCTGAAGGTCCCGATATGAAAAGGGGGCGACGTTGGTCATGAGGAGGAAGGAAGGACTTCGTGCAGCAGCCGCGAAAATAACGATGACCGTTACCTTTCGCCGGCTGTTTTTTCCGCGACGCGCAGTCGGGCGCTCCTGGAGCGGGGATTGCGGGCGATTTCTTCGGACGACGGTTCGATGGGACGCTTGGTGAGGATGGTCAGGACATCACGTCCGTGATCACGGAAGACGTTCTTGACGATGCGGTCCTCGAGCGAGTGATAGCTCATCACGACGAGGCGTCCACCCGGTGCGAGCAGGGGAATCATGCTCACCAGGACATGCTCCAGCCGCTCGAGCTCCCGGTTGACGGCGATGCGCAGCGCTTGGAAGACGCGCGCCATGGTCCTGGGCTGATGCTGGGGTGGAATGATGCCTACGACGATGTCGCGAACGTCGATGGTCGTGCGGATGGCCGCGATGCGGCGTCGCTGCACGATGGCGGCCGCGATGCGGCGTGCGGATGGATCCTCGCCGTAATCGAAGAGGATCCGCGCTATTTCCGCTTCGTCGCGTGTGTTCAGGATGTCGGCTGCCGTCTCGCCTTCTGCGGTGAAGCGCATGTCGAGGGGAGCCTGCTGCCGGAACGAGAAACCACGGCCATGATGGTCGAACTGGTAGGAGCTCACCCCAAGATCGAGAAGGATGCCGTCGACCCGACGCTTGTCCCGCATCACGTCCGGCATCTCTTCGAAGTTGGTATGGACGAGGATGAGGCGGCTGTCGTCACCGCGTGCGAGCTCGTCGGCGAAGCGCTCCGTGCAATGACGGATGGCGACGTCGTCGGCATCGAACGAATACAGCCGTCCTTCGTCGTTCAATCGCTCCAGGATCAGCGATGTGTGGCCACCGCCGCCCAGTGTACCATCACAGTACGTTCCATCCGGCCGGATGCGGAGCATGTCCAGACATTCCGTGGCCATGACGGGGACGTGATACGTCGATTCTTCCAGCCGTGCCATCAGAGCAGGACGGAAAGGGATGAAACGCCGAGAGGTTCGACGGCCAGGAACGCTTCCGCATGGGCCACGCCGATACGGCTTCCGTAGTAGCGCGAACGTGCCTCGATCTCTTCCAGGAATTCCGGGCGGGAGATGAAGGTGGACGGTTCGTCCGACGCATACAGTTCGGGCAGATGGAACTGCGACGAAAAGGCGCGGATGGAGCGCATCTTGTCCTCGAACGTTTCCGAGATATCGACATACAGATCCGGCAGACGCGGGAAGTCGTACTGCTGCTGGAAGCAGAGCAGACGTTTCGGACGGTGTGGTTCCAGCACGACTCCGTCTCTCGCTATCTCCACCTTGGCCAGTCCGGCGACGAAGGCCGCGGCCCGTGCGAGACGATGTACGGCTTCGTGGTCGGGATGACGTTCGAATGGCGGGGGAATGAGCATCCGGGTCGGACGATGTGCGCGGATGGCACCTGCCACGCGACGGATGTTCTCGTCCGTATGCATGATGGCGCCGTCAGTCATGTCGAGACATTCGCGGATATGGACGCCGAGGATCTCGGATGCTGCCGCGGCTTCTTTCTCGCGGAGTTCGGGCGTGCCGCGCGTACCCAGTTCGCCACGCGTTGCGTCGACGAAGGCGACCGTGCGGCCTTCCTTCGTGAGCTTCCTGATCGTACCCGAGCAGGCCAGTTCAGCATCGTCGGGGTGGGCCGACAGAACGAGGACGTCGACACTCATCCGATGTCTCCCAGTGTATGGATCTTGGCCACGCGGCGCTCGTGACGGCCGCCTTCGAAGGGAGTCGAGAGGAAGGTGCGGACGATCTCCTTGGCCAGCTCTTCACTGACCAGGCGTTCGCCTACGGCGACCATGTTGGCATTGTTGTGCATGCGTGCCAGGCGTGCCATTTCCACGCTCGTGCAATTCGCCGCGCGGATACCCTTGACCTTGTCGGCGGCCATGGCGATGCCGATGCCGCTACCGCAGACGAGGACTCCGAACTCCGCCGTACCGTTCTGGACGAGGCGAGCTGCCGCCACACCGTAGTCGGGATAGTCGGTGGATTCCGTGGAATGCGTTCCGACGTCGATCACGTCATGACCGTCCGCGATGAGCATGGCCTTGAGGGCTTCCTTGTAGGCGAATCCTGCATGATCCGAACCGATGCTGAGCGTCATGGATGTACTCCTGTGCTGCCGAATCCGCCGCTGCCGCGTTCGGTGGCGTCGACGGCCTCCACGGCGCGCCACTCCACCTGCTCGTGGCGTGCCACGACGAGTTGGGCGATACGTGATCCACGTTCGATGGTGAACGGATCACCTGAAATGTTGGCGAGAATGACCTTCACTTCACCGCGATAGTCGCTGTCGATCGTACCCGGTGCGTTGAGTGCGAAGACGCCGTTCCTGGCCGCGAGGCCACTTCTGGAACGTACCTGGCATTCGAATCCTTTCGGGATGGCCATGACGAGTCCGGTCGGAACGAGGGCAATGGAGCCCGGCTGGACGACGAGGGCCTGGTCGACGGCCGCATGGACGTCCATACCGGCCGCACCCGACGTAGCGTAGGAGGGCAGTGGAAGGTCTGCCGCGTGGGGCAGCCGTGTGATGTTGATCTGGAGATTCATGGATGCAAAACTACCGAACTACTTCCGTCCGAAGTCGGCCGGATTCTCGCCCCAGCGCTCCGTCTCCCATTTGAGCACGACGTTGGGCCACGTATTCGTGTTCAGCCAGCGCTCCGCACGGTCGAGGAGTTCGAACACGTCGGCATTGCCTGCCGTACGGGCTACGGTGGTCTTGGCATGCTTGTGCCGCAGCCACGAGAGTGCCGTCCGGCTGTCGCTGTAGATCGGAACGGACGACCCCTTCTGCTTGAGGAGGCCCAGTGCGTGGACGACGGCGAGGAATTCACCGATGTTGTTCGTGCTGTCCTGGAACGGGCCCATCCTGAAAAGTTCCACGCCGGTGGCGGTATCCACACCGCGATACTCCATGACACCCGTCGTCATGTCGCATGCCGCATCGACGGAAAGACTCGGCAGACGGGGGCCATCGCCTTCCTTGAAGGTGCGTGGTTTCGCGGGTTTCCTCGTTCCTGCGCCTACGTGCAGATGGGCCGATTCCTCCAGTGCCGCTTCGGCTTCCGCACGGCTGGGAAAGGCCTTGTACTTGGCACCCGGCACACCGTGAATCTGTGCCTTGCAGGCCTCCCATGAATCGTAGACGCCGGAATTGTGGCCATGCCACACGACGTACCATTTGTTCTTTGCTGCTGCCATGACCTTCAAGTTGCGAATTGTCACACTATCGGCAGCGCCGTGTACGATCATACCGTCAACTTTCTCCCTGGAACGGTGCCATGTATGCACGGACCATCTCCGCTTCGGTCTTCGGTATCGATGCCTTCCGCATCGAAGTGGAAACGCACATCGATACGGGGCTACCCGGATTCCAGATCGTCGGTCTTCCGGATTCGGCGGTTCGTGAATCGCGCGAGCGGGTCATGGCCGCCATCAAGAACAGTGGCTACGACATACCGGCACGCAAGATCATGGTCAATCTCGCCCCTGCGGACGTCCGCAAGGAAGGCAGTGCCTTCGATCTGCCCGTTGCCGTCGGCATTCTCGCCGCCTACATGAAGGTCGTGCCGAAGGACCTGGACGGAACGGTCATGCTCGGTGAACTGGCATTCGATGGATCGCTGCGCACGATACATGGCGTATTGCCCATCGCCCTGGCGATGCGCGGACGTCGCATCCGCAGGATGATCGTCCCCGTCCGGAATGCCGGTGAAGCCGCCATCGTCGACGGTGTGGACGTCATACCGGTCTCGACACTCGTGGAGGCGCTGGAATATCTGGAGGGCAGCCGGGCCATCGAACCGTACCACGTGGACGTCGACCGAATGTTCGAGACGTCACCATCGGTGCAGATGCCGGATATCCACGACGTGAAAGGACAGGAAGCGGTGAAGCGGGCGATGGAGGTCGCGGCTGCAGGTGGCCATAACATGATCATGGTCGGTCCACCCGGTGCGGGCAAGACGATGCTCGCGAAGCGCATCGCCACGATATTGCCGCCATTGTCCCTTGCCGAAGCGCTGGAGACGACGAAGATCCATTCCGTGGCGGGGCTGCTTCCGTCCGGTACGGCCATGGTGACGCAGCGGCCATTCCGCGCGCCGCACCATACCATCAGCGATGCCGCACTGGTCGGAGGAGGTGTAGGTGTGGTTCGGGCAGGGGAGATATCGCTGGCACATCATGGAGTGCTCTTTCTCGACGAAGTGCCCGAGTTCCAGCGGAACGTGCTCGAAGTCCTTCGTCAGCCACTCGAGGACAAGTACATCAGCATCGCACGTTCGAAGATGAGCGTCGAATATCCGGCCAACTTCATGCTCGTCTGTTCCATGAATCCATGTCCGTGCGGCCAGTTCGGCAATGCCCATCAGGAATGCACCTGTTCCCAGCACGACATCCAGCGTTACATGTCCAGGATCTCGGGACCCCTGCTGGACCGTATCGACATCCATGTGGACGTACCTGCCGTACGTATTCATGAACTGGCCGGAACGGGACAGGGTGAAACCAGTGCCGTGATTCGCGGCAGGGTCGTCCATGCCAGGCGCAGGCAGGCGGCGCGCTTCGAACGGAGTCCACACCTGCACAAGAATGCCGATATGTCGGGCAAGGACGTGGAACGGTATTGCCGTCTGGATGAGGAAAGCCTGAACCAGCTCAGAACGGCGATGACCAGGCTCGGACTGTCCGCCAGAGCCTATGACCGCATCCTGAAGGTCTCGAGAACCATCGCCGATCTGGCAGGTACCGATGCCATCGATGTCGGACATGTCCGGGAAGCCATCCAGTATCGCAGTCTGGACCGTCCGTACTGGAACGGATGAGCCGCGGTCGAATCTGTCTCGCGACACGACTGCGGTGCACGAACCGTGCCGCATACGGGCAGGGCAGTGCGAAAAAATATCTGCCCGGAGGTGGGACGATGTTCCGCCATGCGGTTCATGCTCATAACAAGTACGTGTAGCATAGGACGTAGAGGAACAGGGACGTTGGTGGTTCCATTCCGGTAGAATGGTTCATATGCGCCCCATGGACCAAGATAAGCTCCGGAATGAGTGAAACCTTTCCCTGGGCCTCCCGTAACTCGTTCCGTCCCTCTTTCACATACATCTCGAGGAAGAACAACGTCCCCTGTTCTTCTACGTCCCATGCAGGCCGCATCGCACCACGATGAGGCCTGTTTTGTTTTCAGAGACGGTCACCGCTCCGGAAGCGGCGGTCGCTGCTGCTTCGTGACGAGCTTGTGGCGCAGGCTTGCGAGGCCGCTTTCCACGCTCGACATCTTCATCATCAGGTCGGTTTCCGCCTTCAGCGTCACCAGCCCACCGTGGACGGGTCGCCTGGCGGCTTGCTGCAGTTCGTTCGTCGACACCGGGGAAATGAGCGACGCATCGAGTTTGAACATGGTCGCGATTTTCAGGGCGAAGTCATAGCGGGTCATGTAGTCCGCGCCTCCGACATGATACAGGCCGGTCCTGCGACGCCGGATGATGCGCGTCACGGCTTCGGCCAGATCTTCCGCATACGTCGGATTCGAATACTGGTCGTTGACGACGCGGATGGCAATGCCGGCGTCGATGGACTGGAGTACCCAGCGGACGAAGTCCGGACGGTCGCCGTCGGGGCCATAGACGACATTGGTCCTGACGACGGTCGACGGGATGCCCGAACCGAGGCAGACGTTCTCGCCCGCCAGCTTCGATTTGCCGTAATAATTGATCGGATGAGGCGTGTCGAGTTCGGAGTATGGTCCCTTCTGCCCGTCGAAGACGTAGTCCGTACTGAAGTGGACGAGATGGGCGTCGGCGATGCGAGCCATGCGTGCGAGTTGTTCTACGAGTGTGACGTTCAGGCTCCATGCCAGTCCGCGGTCGGTCTCGCATTTGTCGACGTTCGTGAGAGCCGCGGTGTTGACGATGACGTTGGGGAGTCGGCCAAGGATGGCTTCCTTCAGGGCGTTCCGGTCCGTGATGTCCAGGATGCTCGTCTCCACACGGTCATGCGCATACGGTAGTTCGCGTGACGTTATGAGATGCAGTGTGGCGTCCGTTTCATCCAGCAGCATCGGAATCAACGCTCCTGCGGTCATGCTGCCTGCGCCGATGATGGTTATGGTCATGGTCGATGAAGAAGGGTGAAGTGGATCAGGTATCGAGGGTTCGTGCGATGCGGTCGACGATGACGTCGATGTGTGAGGTCGATTGCGATGCGGGCATGGTGGAGATGTGAACGACGGCGGCATAGAGTGCTGAGCTGATCACCGCGGCCATCATATCGGCCTGCTGTTTCGCGGTACTCGTCTTCTTGCCGGCATCGTCGAGCAGTCGCTCGTGGATGTATTCACGCAACTGCATCTTCACCTCGACTTCGATGGAGGCCTCGAAGACGCGGAGCTCGTTCGAATTCCTTCCTTTCGCCTTGCAGTCGGCATGGACGGTCCGGCGATGTTCGAGCGTGGCCATGAACAGGTTATGGAGGCATTCGTGCATCGTCTTGCCCTTGACGGCCGTGTGCTTCTGCAGGATCCGTTCGAAACCTTCACGGAGAAAGGCATCGGCCAGCTCCTGCTTGTCCGCGAAATGGGCATAGAAGGTGGCCCTGTTCACGGTCGCCCTGGTGGCGATCTCCGTGATGGAAATATCCTCGAACGGCTTCTCGCCCATCAGACCGATGAAGGCATCGAGAAGCAGTCTGCGTGTGCGGACGACACGGGGGTCGACCTGAAGTTCGGTATCCGACATAAGGCTCGTTCTGTTGGTTAGGCGACAGAATGGGCCTTCTGTCGTCTTGGCTCGAAACTCGACGCCTGTAAGTTAGGCAACAGTTGTTGTTTAATCAACGACAGTCGTTTGTCTCATCCAAAACAGAGCGTCGATATGAAAAGTATTCCTCTCCTCGGCCGTATCCTGTTCGTCGTCATTTTCGTGATGTCGTCATTCGGCCACTTCAGCAGCGAAAGCATCGGCTTCGCCGCAGCACAGGGCGTCCCGATGGCCGGCGTACTGGTGCCGCTGTCGGGCATCATGGAGCTCATCGGTGCGTTGAGTATCCTGTTCGGCTACAAGGCCCGGTGGGGTGCCTGGCTCATCGTGCTGTTCCTGCTTCCCGTCACCTTCACCATGCATACGTTCTGGAAGGTCCAGGATCCGATGATGGCACGGATGGACATGGTGATGTTCATGAAGAACCTCTCCATGGTCGGTGCGGCCCTCATCATTGCGTACTTCGGTACCGGTCCATTGAGCCTCGACCGTCGCGGTGGCCTTGCCGGTCAGGCCGACCTGAACCGGAGTGAACCGTCCGGAGCATGATCGAACATCGGTCCCCACGCCACTTCCCAGTGGAATCCGTCGGGATCGGCGAAGTACCCGCTGAAGCCTCCCCAGAACGTATCCTGGGGAGGTTTGGCGATGGTGGCACCTGCCTGTGCGACGTGATCGAAGATGGCAAGTACTTCGTCCTTCGAGCGGGCGTTGTAGGCGAGGGTCATGCCTCTGAACCCGCCGGTACGATCGAAGGCAAGGCCGGGATCGATGTCCTCGGCGAGCTTGTCGAGGGGATAGAGCGCCAGCCATACTCCAGGCAGTTCGAAGAATGCGATTCCGTCGAAGTCGCTGTTGGGATGGATTCCGAAGACCATCCGGTAGAATGTCGTGGAGAGTTCGAGATCGGTCACGCCGAGTGTCACGATCGTCATGCGGGGAAGTGTCACGGTTACCTCCTGTCGATCCGTCAGGGGAAGATCGACGATGAAATGGTACGAACGCTGCCGACACCGTCAAACCTAGTATACCTGACTATTATTGTGCGAGACCGATCACAGGTACGATGGCATATATGTGACCGGAATGGACCGGACGATATGACGGAGCATGTACGACATACCAGTCCGGAAGACGCACCGATGTCATGGTTGAAGAACCTGTTCACCTTCGGCGGCTTGTTCGGTCGCGGGGCCGAACCGGATCCGCGTGAACAAGCCGTGATCGTCCACTTCCTGTTCGATGATGGAACGATCGATCTGGAAGAACTCTATCAGCTGGAAGAAGAACTCGAGAATCTGCTCGACAAGCGGATCGGCCTGTGCGATGGTCACGAAGTGGGTGGTGAGCCTGCCGAAGGGACGATATTCCTCTATGGACCGGATGCCAGACGTCTGTTCGAAACGGTGGCTCCGGCCCTCCGCCGAGCATCGTTCATGAGACGACCCATCGTCATCCTGCGATTCGGTCCGGCCGAAGACGATAGCTCGCCTGAGGAAGTGATAGTGATCTGAAAACGGAGGAACAGACCATGATGTCGGATGGTATCTCGCAGGCCTGGCTCGTCCGTGGGGACCGCATCCGCCGGTCTGGACCCGGTACCGAAGAGCGGGATCGGCAAGACATGTATGGACATCATCGAGCTCCTGATGACCTCGCAACCATACTGGAGAAGACCGATGGACGGACCGGAATTCGTCTACGTCGCCTATATCGCCACGACGCCGGACAAGCTGTAGCAGTCTCACATCGGGAGCGATCACGAGACTCTACTGGTACGATCGGCGCATCGAGTCGGAGTGGAGCGTCGGTTCTCCCGTACGGTTCTACGATGGAGACTCGAATGTCGTGACCGATGAAGGGAAGGTCTTCCAAACCGATCCTACACGTCGCCTTTCCTACAGTTTCCGCCCTGTGTTCGATGATGAGGTGCAGGAGATGGGAACATCGCGCGTCAGCTTCACCATGGAGCCCGTCGATGGTATGATGAAACTCACCCTCGTACACGACGAACTCCGGAGTGAGGAAGAAGTTGCCGGATTCCGTGAGGGATGGTCGCCGATCCTTTCATCGCTCAAGACCCTTCTCGAAACGAACAAGCCCCTGCCTCGCATCAAGGCACTGGAAGAACGAGGCAGGTCGAAGTGATTCGGGAACTTCTCGTTCATATGTGATGATAGGGTCCGTGAATGTGACGCCGACCCCGCATCGTCGGTCGATCAACCGACAATGAGGCGAATGCACGGACCCATTCAGTACTGTTGTCACGAAGTGCTCCCATACCGTCACGTATACGTTGTCGATGGTTCATTGACAACGTACTCGGTCGGATGTGTCGGTTCGACCTGGTCCTATCGGAGCCATATCATCCCGTAACGTGAAACGGCGTATGGCTTGCCGCCGATACGCCGTTTCCGAACGATGTCGATGATGCCGATCAAAGGTTCGGCTGCGGAGTCATGCGGAGATAGGGCTTTACTTCGGTGAAGCCCTTGGGGAACTGCTCCATGGCCTGCTCGTTCGTTACGGCGGGAACGATGACGCAGTCGTCGCCGTTCTTCCAGTTCGCCGGCGTGGCCACCTTGTAGTAGGCCGTGAGCTGGAGCGAGTCGATCACACGCAGCAGCTCGTCGAAGTTGCGCCCCGTCGATGCAGGATAGGTGATCATGAGCTTCACCTTCTTGTCCGGACCGATGATGAAGACCGAGCGTACCGTTGCCTTCTCGCTCGCATTGGGATGGATCATATCGTACAGCTCGGAGACATGGCGATCCTCATCCGCGATGATGGGGAAGTTCACCGTCGTGTGCTGTGTCTCGTTGATATCCTTGATCCACGATGCGTGGGAGTCGAGGGGGTCGACGCTGAGGGCGACAACCTTGACGTTACGCTTGTCGAACTCACTCCTGTACCTGGCTACCGTACCGAGTTCGGTCGTGCATACCGGAGTGAAGTCCGCGGGATGGGAGAAGAGTACGCCCCATGTATCGCCGAGCCATTCATGGAAACGTATCGGTCCTTCGGAGGATTCCGCATTGAAGTCCGGGGCGGTGTCGCCCAGTCTGATCGTTGCCATAGCGGTGATGAACAGTGAAGTGGGAAAAATGTTGCCCCAGGAAGGGAAGGACCAAAATACATCGACGATCCAGGTTGTCGCGCGACCCATTCACGAAGGTTCCGACCATCCGGGGTTTTCATATTCTTGCGTCATGAATCGTACATCCGCACTCGCATTCGCGTCGTTCCTGATGTTGTCGGTAACCACACTGACAGGACAGCAGCGGCGAAGCATCGAAAAAATCGATGCCCAACTGAAGTTATGGATCGGAAATCCGCACCTGGTTCTCGAACGGCAGACGCCCTTGCCCGCGAATGCCGTGGCTGCGGCGCCCGTCATCTCCGTGATCTTCAAGACGAAAGAGACGGATGTCCGCAGCCTCGTCGAACGCCATGGGGGTACCTTGCGGTCCGTCATGGGAAGCATCTGCACCGCCGATCTGCCGTTGGACGCCATTACTGGCTTCGCTGCAGAGCCGGACGTCGTGCGCGTGGAGTCACCGCAACCGATGCAACTCCACAACGATACCGGACGGCGGCTCATCGGTGCGGACAAGGTGTCCAGTGGCGCGTTGCCCGGTAGTATGTCGTTCACGGGAAAGGGTATCATCGTGGGTGTCGTGGACACAGGTCTCGACTTTCTCCATCCGGACTTCCGCAAGAAGGACGACACGACGAAGACACGTGTGTTGTCGATCTGGGATCAGACGGCGTCCGGCGGCATTCCACCATCGGAACCCGGATACGGGTCGGAATGGACCATGCAGCAGATCCAGACGGAGCTCGAATCTTCGCCCGGAATCGTCACGCAGCGCGACAGTGCGGGACATGGTACGCATGTGATGGGAACGGCAGGCGGACTGCGCGGAGTGGCCTACGATGCAGACCTGATGATGGTGAAGACGCGTCTCGTGGGTAATGGCGATTATACGTTCTCCAATTCCGTCAAGACCCTCGATGCCGTCAACTACATCTACCGGAAAGCACGCGCTCTCGGTCGTCCGGCAGTGGTGAATCTCAGTCTCGGGTTCGTCTTCGGTGCGCCGCACGATGGCACCAGTCTTTTCGAGCAGGGTCTGGACCAGATGACCGGTAGTGGCCGCGGCTTCATCGTCTGTGCCTCCGCCGGTAATGAAGGCGGGAGCTTCAGTCATCATGGCGGTTATCCTATATCCGATGACTCGGTGTGGACCTACATCAACACGCTGAATGGGGCAACGTGGTATGGAGTGAACGAGGCGAAGTACGACGACAGTCTCTCGATCGCGGTATCTCTCGACAGCATCAAGGCGAGTTTCCGCGGTTCGGGAGCGATCGGGCAGAAGAACATGTTCATGACGCCCTGGCTCAGACTCAAGGATCTCAAGGACTCCGTGAACGGTGTCCACTTCACGGTGCGCTACACGAACGGAGATACGGCAGGAACCATCCGGCTCGTTGCCGCTGCCTACGATGAAGGACGGACGGAATGGTACATCCAGGCTCGCGATGCCTTCGTGGTGAAGACGGATTCCGGTTCGCATAGAGCGAACCTCTACAGGGTGCACGTCAAGGGTTCGGGAAGCTTTCACGCCTGGACACAGGCACTGAACGGCTTCGCGGCCAACATCGCCGGTTATGGTGGACGTACGGATGCACACTACCGGGGCAGCGACAACAAGCTGGGTATCGGTATACCCGCAACCGCACGGAACGTCCTGGCGGTGGGCGCCTATGTCAACAAGGTCAACTACACGGATATCCGTGGCAGGACGCAGGCAGGTCTGAATGGTGGGCGGGCTGCTCAGGGCGCCATGGCGCCGTTCAGCAGCGTCGGGCCGACCCTCGATGGCCGACTCAAGCCCGAGATCACGGCTCCAGGTCTGAATGTGGCCTCCTCCCTCTCCCGCTATGCGGATCATGACAGCACTCAGATGACGGATCCTCTGACGGCCGTCTTCAGCGGTACGAGTATGGCCTGTCCCTTCGTGACGGGGGCACTGGCCCTGTATCTCGAGCAGCATCCGGAAGCGACGTTCGATCAGGTGAAGGAGGCTGTCCTTACCCATGCCCGGCACGACCTCTATACCGGAAGCGTGGGTACCCTTCCCAACCAGACGTGGGGGTACGGGAAGCTCGACATCTTCGCTGCCATGGGCGGTATCGAGACGGACGTCGCCGAAGAGAGAACGTCGATCGATATGACGGGGGTCTATCCGAATCCTGCAACGACCGAAGTGACCATCGCGATCCCTGCTGACAGACCATGGACGTCGATCCATATCGTGGATGTCACGGGGCGTACCATGGAAGAGCGGGTACCCGGTCCATCGGTGGAGTCATGCAGGTTCGACGTACGAACATGGGGCAGTGGAGCCTATTTCTATCGACTCGTGGGCAACGGTAGCGTAAGAACGGGATACTTCATCGTCCGATAGACATTCATCAGAACATGGAATCATCATGAACGACGATCGCATCCGCTGCGGATGGTGTACGGGATTCGACGACTATGTTGTCTATCACGACAACGAATGGGGCGTTCCGGTACACGATGACAATGTCCATTTCGAATTCCTGATCCTGGAGGGAGCACAGGCCGGTTTGAGCTGGTCTACCATCCTCAGGAAACGGGAAGGCTATCGCAAGGCTTTCGCCGGATTCGATCCGGTGAAAGTGGCGCGGTTCACCGATGACAGGCTTGAGAAGATCCTCCTCGACCCCGGTATCGTGCGCAATCGTCTCAAGGTCTATGGAGCGCGGAACAATGCGAAGCGATTCCTCGACGTGCAGAAGGAATTCGGGACCTTCGACGCCTACATCTGGGGCTTCGTCGGAAATGTACCCATCGTCAACTCCTGGGCCTCGCTCCGCGAAGTACCCGCTACCACGAAGGAATCCGATGCCCTGAGCAAGGATCTCAGGAAACGTGGCTTCACATTCGTCGGGAGTACCGTCATCTATGCCCACATGCAAGCTTGTGGTCTGGTGAATGACCATGTCAAGGATTGCTGGAGATATGCCGCCACCAGCAGAATGAAATAGGTCCGGTATATCTTGGGGGTGTCGAACCGGTCCGGGAACATTCGGAGTGGAATACCATCTAATCCGCTCCGGTTGTTTGATCACACTTTCCGAAAGGATCGGACATGAAAGCAATATGTACGGGAGTTCTCCTCGCTCTCGTCCTCTGTACAGCCATGGTCGCAAAGACCGACGAAAAGAACGTTCCAGCCAAGGTCGTCTCGGCACTGACGTCGAAGTATCCCAAGGCCCACCATGTGAAATGGGACAAGGAGAAGGGCAACAAATACGAAGCCACGTTCAGGGATGCCGACAGGAAACACAGTATCCTCTTCGAAGCCGATGGTACTATCGTAGAGACGGAAGTCTCCATCCCCGTCGAGGAACTGCCCGAGACCGTCCGCCAGTATGTCGCGAAGAACTACAGGAGCCAGAACATCACCGAAGCGGCGAAGATCACGGATATCGCCGGTGTCGTCACATACGAGGCTGAAGTCGGTGGCAAGGATCTGCTGTTCGATGTGAGCGGCAATCCGTTGCCCGGAAGTCGCTAGACGACGTTTCCTGACCACTACCTGGAACCGTGACCATCATCACCCTGTGCATGATGGTCATGGTTCGTTCCTTTCCGGTCATGGGATCAGGAGCGCCGTCCACGGATATCGTACCGCGCTGGGACACGTCATTCATCGCGGGTGTACGAGACTCCGCATCCGATGGGATGCCATCGATTGGAATGCATCGATGAGAAGTGCAGAAGACGTCAATGACGTATGACGAGCGTCGTTCCCATCGTGCGTTGCGATGTCGTGACGAGGAGATGATAGGTACCCGAGGCGATGTCGGCGGTCCGGAACGTCATGGTCGAGGACGTGGACATCGTTGGATCGAGGGCGATGACGGCAATCGTCTTGCCGGTAAGATCTACCAGCCATATCCTGTCGATCTGCTCGCCGATGGAAGTCCGGACCTTGATCGTTACATCGTCCACGGTCGGATTCGGATAGACGTGAAGGGATCGTTCGATCTCCCGTCGGAGCATGATCGTATCGGCCAGTGGCAGATTCGCTCGTCGTAACCTGGATCTCTGCATGTACACCGGGCTCGAACAGAATGAAGCCAGGTCGTCGGGCGTCGGTCTGACGACGCCTGCACAGATAGAGGATGGGGCGAGTGAATCGGTATGGATGAGAATGCTGGCGAAGAACTTCTCCGGACTGACCTCACCGATACGATCCGTATACCGTGAGTGCAACGTCGGTCGTATGGCAAGACGTGCCGACGTGATGGTGCAGGTATCGCGGGGCACGAACGAGAATCGGTATGGTATGGCGTTGGCGCATTCGGCATCGATATCGTCGGTGACATAGAGGGAATCGTTCACACGACGGAGTCCCGTCATACCTGCGACCTCACCACGAATCGTGAGGATGTAGGCCATGACGTTCCGGATGGGAACATCGGTACGGAATACGTGATCGTTCACCGTCTGCTGAAGGGATTCCTGCAGGAGAAGCCGACCGCTGACCGTATGCTCGCCGGTATTGATGGCAACGCTATCGTACTGGACGAGTCGTATCCGTGGGGTACGCAGGAGATTCCACAGGCCGAGCGGTGCATCGTAGAACGGTATCCGCGAAGCCAGATAATCGCTACGCAGGTCGGGGCGGGAACCCGGTGTATACGTTCCGACGTCCGCAAAGCGGTACGGACCGTAGGTGATCCTGAGCAGGGAATCGTTGCGTACGACGGACTCTACGGAACGCCATATGTTGGTGAAGAACACCGTCGTTGCCTGGTTGCACGCACATGGATCATAGGCTGTAGGGAAGTCCTCGTAGATCCACGCCCGTTCGTTGACCTCGAGAGGTGCTGCGATCGAACGGTGTTTGGTGTACCGGATATCGACGAGCATGTTCGAATCGAGCGCTTCCTCGTTCAGGGCATCGACGATCACGAACGATGGAGTCGGACCATCCGAAACGTGGATACTCATCTCACAGGAAAGAAGATCGAAGCGCTTGTCGTGCAGTTCCACGAAGTAGAACATCGGCCGGATAATGCCCGAATACCTGTTGTAGAACAGAGCCGTAACGCATGGTGTCCGAAACCGGCGATCATTACCGGGCTTGACGCCATCATGTAAACGTATCAACTCCCATCCGAGATCGGGATTCAGAACGTCGGGATCGACGATTCCGGGCAACTGCCTGTTGACGACGTCGTGTGAGGGCGCCGGGATCGAATCGATGTCGACGACGTCGATCCGGTCGCCGTGATTGATTCGTTGATATGCGTTCACGGGCCATACGGCACGACGCCAGTCGAACAGGTTCAGGGAATCACCGGGGCGGGCAACGGGTTCATCGGGGTGCGTCGTGACGGGACGTACCCATGGCTGGCATTCGTCGCCGAACGTCTGCGACCTCGCGTAGGAGGATGCGATGAAAAGAAAGCCCGATATGAGACACGTCGACATACGTGCGGCAATTGCCATGACAATCCGATCGATAGCGGTAATGACGTCGGAACGAATCCGGCCAAGATAGGGATATGCGTATGACGACACGTGTACGACGTCGATCCGGCGGAGGGCATCATCGCACGCCCCGGGGACATCATCGATGGGAACCGTTCGAGTCTTCGTATCATCGGAGCATCACGGGAGAAAGCAGAAGGAATTGAGTAGGTTCGCCGAACCGTTGGACATCACGTCATCATCATCACTTTCCGGGACGATATCATGAAACGCACAGCCACAGCCCACTGGAACGGAACGATCAAGGAGGGGAAGGGCGACATTACCACACAGAGTGGAGTTCTGAAGGCGACGCCCTATGCCTTCAATACGCGGTTCGACAACGGAGTCGGCACCAATCCGGAAGAACTGATCGGGGCCGCCCATGCAGGCTGCTTCACCATGGCTCTGAGCGCAGCGCTCACGCAGGCCGGTATCACACCAGGCAATCTCGAAACGACCGCCGAGGTGGAACTCGATGTGCCGTCGCTGACGATTACGAACATCGTACTGAATCTGAAGGCGGATCAGATCGCTGGCGTGGCCAGCGACAAATTCATGGCCATCGCGGCAGGTGCGAAAGAAAACTGCCCAGTGTCGAAGGTCCTTGCCGGGGCGACGATCATGCTCAACGTCGAGTATCGATAGGATGCGTTTCCTGTGGTTAGCGGCATGTCCGTCTGTGCTGAATCCGATCATAGGATCCAGCGTCAGGAATGTATGAACGACATGAGCGGATCCAGCATGATCTGCGGCGAGTGGAAGATGAGGAAGACGTCAGGGTCCTGTTGGCTGTCGAGTCCGGAAGCCGGGCTTGCGGATTCGCATCGCCCGATAGCGATAATGATGTCCGATTCGTCTATTGCCATCGTCAGGAGCGATATCTCACGATCGAGTCATTCCGCGATGTCATAGAGCGTCCGATCACCGACGAGATCGATCTGGCCGGGTGGGATATCAGGAAGGCGCTCGTTCTCTTCCGTAAATCGAACTCTCCGCTCCTGGAATGGCTGAACTGTCCGATCATCTACCCTATCCATACGTCATTCGCCCGGTCCCTGCGTATGATGGCGGATGAGCAGTTCTCGCAGCGAAGTAGTTTCCTGCATTGTCTCCATATGGCCGAGGGTAACCTGAAGGACTCTCTGCAAGGAGATGCGGTTCGCCATAAGAAGTACCTCTACGTCCTACGACCGATCCTCGCGATGCGATGGCTGGAGGAAGGGCGAGGTCGGGTACCGATCGAATTCGACAGATTGCTCGACGCGGGTCTCCCGGACGGATCCGTACGTGAAGCGATCGATGCCTTGCTCGTCGTGAAACAACGCTCACCGGAATCCATGGTCGGTGCCATCATCCCGGCGATACATGACTATATCGAGGGTCATCTTCCGCGGCTCCGTGCGATCGCCGATCACAAGCCGGATACGGATATCGGAATCGAGCCGTTGAACGAGCTGTTCCGCAGGACGATCGTCGACGCGTGGGCATGATGCCGATCCACGACGCTCATGAGCGATACGAATGAAGTAACGAGCCGGATATCGACGATATCCGGCTCGCTGCATGATGAGGTCCTACTTGCCTTGCTCGAGGATATCGTCCAGCCGCTGATGGGAGTCCTCCATACCCGTTTCCATACCGGACTGCACCATGCCGTCACGATCGGCCACGGACTGGAAGAGCAACTGCGTCGTGATCCTAGTCCTGTCATTCGGGAGAGCCTCGAAACGTGCGGTCTGCAGAACGACGTGGCCTTTCTCGGGCAGGCCCTCGAATTCGAAGGTCTGGATGATGCGCTCCGGCTTCTCGACTTCGTGAATGACGCCGTGGAATCCGTATTCGTTGCCGGCCGGATCCGTCTGCACGTAGCGATACGATCCACCGCTATGAGGTTCGAACTTCTCTAGGCGCATGGTGAGGAAACGCGGACCGAGCCATTGTACCAGCAACGCCGGATCGGTATAGGCGCGGAAGACCAGCTCGCGCGGTGCATCGAATTCTCTGGTGACCAGGATTTCCTGTTTGCCGGGTTCGACGACGAGTGTCGTCTCGTTCTTGCTTGCCATGATGATGTAGTTGGATGTGGATGATGATTGATCGATCCGCATGGGCGGCCGCACCGTGCGGTTCGACGTCGATGATGGTGTCCGTGACGTATGGGATATCCGACCTACTTCTTTCCTGCACGTCCAGCCTTGGTTTTCTTCTCTTTTCTTCCGGGCTTCGATGCATTGTCCTTGTGCTTCTTGCCCTTGTTCCGTCGGGGACCAGTGGCGGAAGCCACCAGCATCGGATCTTTTGCGTCAGTCTTCCCGTGTTTCTTGCGCTTCGCGTGCTTGCCGTCCTTCGTATTCTTTCCGGTCGTGTCATCGGGTACGGACATCGGGGTCTTCTTCGTGCCTGGAGGCGGAGGGACGATGGCTACGTTCTTCGCCATGCCGGTATCGTCCGGGGCTGTCTCTTCCTTCTGGAGGCGTAGCAGGACGTCGTCCAGTGCGTCGTACTGTTCGGCCCAGTGCCTGCGATAGCGTTCGATCCAGTCCGATACCTCGCCGAGCGGTTTCAGCGTCGCTTCGCAGAAGCGCTCGCGGCCTTCCTGCCTGATATGTACCAGACCGCATTCGGCGAGTATCTTGATATGCTGCGAGACGGCCGGTCGACTCATTCGGAAGTTGTCGGCGATGGAATTGAGGTTCATCGGCCTGTAGGCGATCAGGTTGATGATGTCGCGCCGTGTCGGATCGGCAATGGCCTGATAGACGTCTCTTCTCATCGTAGTCACGTCAAATAAGTAAGCAATCACTTACGAATATATGTGTAAGTAATCACTTACGCAATAGGCAAAGGAAAAGGTCGAACCCTGTCCGTGCGATGACCAGGAAGGTCAGGCACGATCTACATGCGGGAATAGGCTTGCTGCGTGCGAAAGGTGTTGCACTACCTGCGGGAACCGGACCTAGATCCGAAGAAGCATCGCAGCCTTCTTTTTGCCGGCATGGACAGCATGATCGTACGGGCTGCGGTCATCGGAGTCCCTGGCGTACGGATCCGCACCGGATTCGATCAGGAACGTGATCATCTGCGGGATACCCGTACGTGCCGCCCGCATGAGGGGTGTTCTGCCTTCATCGTCGCGCAATTCGATGTCGACGCCACGCTCGACGAGAGCGGACAGGGTACGGTAGGCGCGATACTGCACGGCATAGTGGAGGGCCTTCCAGTCATCCGGTGCATGAAACGCATCACCGCGATGCAGGAGGAGATGGAGCACGTCGAGGTGATCGTTCACGACGGCGAAGTGGAATGCGCGCCATCCTGTGCCTGGCTGACAGAACGAGATATCGGCCCCGGCTTCGAGCAGGAGTCGTGGGCCGTCGGGTCCTTTGTCCGCCCATACGGCGAGCATCAGAAGTGACATACCCTTCGTGTTGACCGAGTCGGGATCGCCACCGGACGCGAGATAGCGATGTAGAGGCTCGAGATCGCCAGACATGATCGACGTCCGCAAGGCCGCCATATCGTCTGCCGGAGCATCCATGATGGTCAACCTCGAAGCAGGTGGATCAGATATGCATGGAGATCGTCGGATGGATCAGGATCCTGCTTCCTGCGAATCTGGCCAGACCGACATGACGTCGGCCTGGCCAGATAGTCCGATCGTTGGTCCTCGTCAATGGACGACGATCATCCTCGTGCTGAGAACGATCTTTCCTTCCTGATGGCACAGGACGGTATAGATACCGGATGGAAGACCCGAGACATCGATAGTGATGGCGTCACGCGAAGCATGCGCCGACGCGCGGACACGTCCGAGACCGATGTCGTGGATATCGACGTCGATACGCTCGCCGTCGATGTTCTCCGGCAGTGATATCGTACATGACGTATGGGATGGAGTCGGATACACGGGAACATGATTCGATACATTCTCCGCGACCGATGACGTACCGCCCGCTGGATTCGTGATCGTGAAGGTTCCGCGAAGCGGGTGGCCGACGCCGACGTAGTGCATGAAGACCTTCGTCGGAGACACGGTCATCATATTCCGCGCGGCTCCATGACCTGCGGGATACGTCGTCGTGCCCAGTTGCCGCCACTCCGTCGCATCGGGAGTGAGATAGTAGGTACCGACGCTACCACCGACCGGCACGGCGACGGCAAAGGCCGTTCCTTCGGACGAGGTGAGATCCTGGACAGTGGCGGGCAATGTCGCGGCCACGGGAAGACCGGAGATCGTTGCCCACCCGTTGTCCGTGAGCCGCCAGGTACCCATCGTACCGCTGGCGACTACCGTGCTGCCCGAGAAGCCGAGATGATTGGGCTTCCCACCGAATCCCGGAAGATCCGACAACGCCGTCCACGTGATGCCGCCATCCGTCGACCGTGCTGCACCGCCGACACCTGCAACGACCCAATGGTCACCGTCCGCTGCGAAGTCGACCATGTTCGAAACGGATGCCGGCACCGTTCGCTCCGCCCATGTCAGACCGGCATCGGTACTGACGAAGACGCTGGACCGATTGCTGACCGCGATCAGTTCGCCCCCGTTCACGGCGAGTTGCGTGATCGTCCCGGAGGGCAGGGTGATGTCGCCTACGCGCGTGAAGGCGTCGCCTCCCGAAGCCGACCTGAAGATACCGACGGTCGCACCGGGAGCGGGTCCGACGGCATAGATGCTTCCGTCCGACTCGATCACGGCATAGACGTTGCCCGGCATGCCGTGCGGGACGTCGGACCATGTCGCCCCTTCATCCATCGAGCGCCGTACCGTATCCCCGTCGTACATGAACAGTCCTTTGTGTGTCCATGCGAGTTTGGTGGTCACACCCAGTGATGTCGAAGAAGCCAGCACCCAGTCCTGGCTGTGGGCAGTATGTACGATGAGCACGAAGCAGAAGACGAGTACCGTACGAAGCAACATGCGAATTCTCCTGTTGGAAGTGATGAGGGAACCTCAACATCGTCGATACGCTCCATCCGTATCCTACTACCATTCTACTACGGAGGGTCGCCGCAAACAGCCACAATCTATGTCGTAATCCCACCCCGGCAAGGTGGAACGATGTCGGTAGGTTCGAATCATGACGACTGCACCATCATTCATCATTCCTGCAAGGGAACCATCATGGAAAAGATCGTAACGCACCTGTGGTTCGACGACACGGCCGAAGAAGCGATGGCCTTCTATACATCCATCTTCAAGAATTCCAGAATCGTCAGTGTCTTCAAGGGCAAGGCGCCGATGCCGGACGGCTCGATCGGAGAGCTCGTCTACGGAATATTCGAACTGGAAGGAAGGACGTTCTTCGCACTGAATGGCGGCCCGATGTTCAAGTTCACACCCGCCATCTCGCTCTACGTCAATTGCGATACACAGGAAGAGATCGACGAGTTGTGGAACAAGCTCCTCGCGGGCGGTGGAAAACCGATGGACTGTGGATGGCTGGAGGACAAGTTCGGTCTGGCATGGCAGATCGTGCCCTCCGTCCTGGAACGGCTCACAGACCTGTCGGATCCGGACAGGTCGATGCGCGTCATGCAGTCCCTGATGGGGATGACGAAGATCCATCTTGTCGCGCTCGAGCGAGCCTACGACGGAAAGTGACGGTCGATGCGCAAGTGGTTCAGTCAGGCCGGATATCCATGCGGCGTCCGGCCTGCGTCGTTCGTATGCGTGACGGTTATGGGTGCTGACGACTGTACTTGTTACGGTAGTCGACCGGCGTGAGTCCGGTGATCCGTTTGAAGATCTGGCGGAAGGTCTTCGTATCGGAGTAGCCGACGTCGTACATCACTTCCGCGACCTGCTTGCTGCCCTGTTCGAGCTGCTTCTTCGCCACCTCGATCTTGACACGCTGGATGTACTCGTTCACCGTGTTACGCGTGGCATTCTTGAATCTTCGCTCGAAGGAGCGTCGTCCGATAGCGACGAGGTTCGCCAGTTGATCCACCGTCAGACGTTCCTGATAGTTCTCCTCGATGAAGTCCTGGGCCTTCCGGACATGTTCGTCGCCGTGCCGCGTCTGCCCGCGGAACATGATGAAATGCGATTGCGACGTACGGTCGATGTCGATGGCGAAGACCTTGGCAGCGGTGATGGCCGTCTTGCGATCCGTGTAGCGTTCGACGAGATAGAGCAGGAGATTCCAGTACGAGTTGGCCCCGCCGCTCGTATACAGTCCATGATCCTCGGTGATGATGCGGTCGTCCACGAGCGTGACGTCCGGGAACATGATCCGGAAGTCGTTGGCTGTCTGCCAATGCGACGAGCATTGCCTGTTGTCCAGCAATCCGGTCGATGCCAGAAGGAAGGCACCGATGCAGAGGCTGGCCACTTCGGCCCCGTTGCGGTACTGATTCACGATCCATGGATACAGGCTGCGGTTCGCCTCGATCGCCTCGTGCAGGTCGCCCGTGATGGCAGGGACGAAGACGAGGTCCGTCTTCTTCACGTCGTCGATCAGCGTATCGACGTTGACGGTGAATCGGCTGTCGTGCAATTCTACCTGTCTGGTGGTACCGACGAGATGGATGTCGAACAGCGGCGGATGTCCGCTGTCCTGCAGGAAGCCGTTCACCATCGTGAGCATGTACCGCGGATCCTCCACGGCGGCGAGAACGGCATGCTGCGGAACGAGAATGCTGACGTGTTTCATGCGACAAACCTAACGATAATGACATTGTCGCGATCGACCCTCAGGATCGTCGCAAAGCAGGACTCCTCACGATGGCCGGCACGGATAGATTCGCAGCATCGCTTCCTGCGACGAATCATCTATGACGAGGACAGAATGAAACGGCTCATACTTAGCGTGAACGTGACACTGGACGGATACATGGCCGGACCCGACGGCGAACTGGACTGGCATTTCGATTACTGGAATCCGGAGATGTCGGCCTATGCCGATGCGCAGTTGCAGACCGTGGACACCATCATCGTCGGCCGCACGACCTACGAAGGTATGGCCCAGTACTGGCCCGGCGCCGCATTGGACCCATCCATCGGCAGCAAGGACAGGTTGTTCGCCGAACGTATGAACGCATTGCCGAAGATCGTCTTCTCGTCCACGCTCCATACGCTGTCCTGGAACAATGCCCGCCTGGCCACGTACGATGTCGCCGGTGAACTGGCCCGGCTCCGGAACGGTCCGGGACTGGACATCATCATGTGGGGCGGCGTACGCCTCGTGCGGTATTGCATCGAGCACGACCTGATCGACGAATACAGGATATGGACGGCACCGTGCATGCTGGGTGGCGGGCAGCGGCTCTTCCCGAAGGGCATCGCCTTCCGTCCGTTGCAGCATCTCGAATCCAGGGTCTTCGGCAACGGCGTCGTACTGACGTGCTTCGCATCGGTGACGAACTGAGCGCCGATACCTCGTGCGTGCCGTGCGAATCGGATCCGGACGGTTCGTCGACAAGGTGGCATATTCGTGCGTCCGATGTTCCGACGACGGAACATGTCCGATGGAGATGCGGGGGTGTGTCATACGTATGGCCTGCAAGCAGGACGCTCCGGTACTGTCGCCGACGATGACGGGAATATCTTTTCATGACGATGATACGATACGGTGTCTATGAGCGCTACGATGAAGGCTACTCGTAAGGAATGGATCGGCCTGGCAGTGATCGCCCTGCCGTGCCTGCTGTATTCCATGGATCTCACCATCCTCAATCTGGCCCTGCCTGCCATCAGCGCCGATCTCCATCCCTCGGCATCGCAGATCCTGTGGATCGTCGATATCTACGGCTTCATGGTCTCGGGGTGGCTGATCACGATGGGAACGCTCGGCGACATCATCGGCCGACGCAAGCTCTTGTTGATAGGCGCCGCACTGTTCGGCCTCGCTTCCATCGCCGCGGCCTTCTCCGATTCGGCTGCCATGCTCATCACCATGCGAGCCCTGCTTGGCGTCGCGGGTGCTACGGTGGCTCCATCCACGCTGTCGCTCATACGGAACATGTTCCATGACGACAAGGAACGGACCTTCGCCATCTCGATCTGGATCACGAGCTATTCCGTCGGTGGGGTACTGGGGCCACTGGCCGGCGGTCTGCTTCTCGAACACTACCACTGGAGCGCCGCCTTCCTCGCCGGCGTTCCGATCATGCTCCTTCTGCTGGTGACGGGTCCATACCTCCTGCCGGAGTACAGGAATCCCGATGCGCAGCGTCTGGACATTCCAAGTACGCTTCTGTCCATCACCTCCATCCTTAGTCTGGTCTATGCCCTGAAGTCCACGGCAGAACACGGTATGTCGATCCTGGCCGCTGCCGTTCTCGGAGCGGGAGTGATCCTGGGCCTGGTCTTCCTGCGTCGACAACGGCACATTCCCGTGCCGATGCTCGATCTGAAGCTGTTCCGGTCACGCTCCTTCACGCTCTATCTCGCGGCATACATGCTCTGCTTCTTCTGCATGTTCGCCGTCTTCGTCTTCCTGTACCAGTATGTCCAGCTCGTCTGCGGACTCACTCCACTCGAGTCGGGAGTCTATACTCTACCTGCCTTCATCCTGTCCATCGTGGGTTCCCTCGGTGTGTCGCATATGCTGCGATGGTTCTCGGTGCGGACGCTCATGGTGGGTGGACTGCTCATGGCGACCACGGGAGTCGTTCTGCTTCTGTTCGCCGGAGCGGACGGCGATATCGCTCTCGTCGTCACGGCACAGTCGTTCCTGGTCTTCGGCATCACACCGTTCGCCGCGCTCGCCACCGACAGCATCGTGGGATCGGCACCTGCCGAGCGCTCGGGTGCCGCGGCCGCTCTCTCCGAAACGTGTGCCGAACTGGGCGGAGCCATCGGCATCGCCGTGCTCGGTAGCCTCGGTATGATCGTCTACCGCACACAGGTCATGGCGCATCATGGGCTGCCCGCTGCGACAGCGCATTCGCTGAACGAGGCGATGGCGGTGGCGAAGACCGTCGAAGAACCATTGGCCTCGTCCATACGGACGATATCGTCCGCCGCCTTCACGGAAGCGCTGCAGACGATCGCCGCCGTCGCGACAGCCTTACTCGGTCTGTGCGCCATCGTCATCTACTTCACCAGCAAGCGCACGACGTCGATGTCGATGGACGTGGTGGAACAGCATGAGTGATGCCCCGCACGACGATCGGTGGAAACCGGCGCATCGACAGAATCCACACCCGTTGTCAATGATCGGACAGGAAGAACGATGGTCCACATCACCGGAAGCAAGGACTGCGGGAACTCGCCGAAAAATCTGTTCGCACAGGACGTCGCCATCGCATTGGAAACAGGCGAGATTCCGACGGGAATGCTGAGCGACGACGTCGTCTGGCATGGTCGTGCCACCGGGCTCATCGAGGGGATCGCCGCCGTTCGCCAGACCATGGCGAAACGGCCGGCCGTCCAGTCCCTCGTGATCGATCATGCGATCTCGCACGGCAAGGCAGCCATGGCCAATGGCATCGCGACGTTGACCGATGGTACGATCCGGCGCTTCAGTCACGTCTTCGATTTCACGAGCGCCAAGGGCAACTGCGTGGCGACGATCACCAGCTATTTCGTGAATCGACGAAGGGAAGAATAGCGTCGTTCCTGTGATATCGTACGTCGTGCAGCCGATCCGGTATTGTGGTATGCTGCGATTCTGTACTATGTTCGCGCAGTACAGGATCCGTAGAACAATACATACATCCGATGAGATATATCACCGCACTGTCGCTTCTCTCCTTGCTGAATATCGCCTGCAGCAATTCAGCGTCGGCACCGGACACCACGAAGACCATGCCGGACGGCGACGCGCGGTTCAAGATCCGCATCGTCGAACTCATTCCCTACGTCAACGATGACGGTGACAGCGCCGTCGAACGGTGGACGATCAGGAACTTCGACGACAAGTCCGTGGATATGCGGGGCTGGACGGTCGTCGATTCCGAAGCGGTACGCAGCTACACGTGGGCGATGGACGGACTCGGGACGCTCGCTCCAGGCGAAGCGAAGCAGTACGTCAGCAGCGTGAATGCTCAACTGAACAACAACGGGGACGACGTGCAACTCCGCTCACCCGGTGATACCGTCGTACAGAGGATAGTGTTCGGAAAACTCACCGTCGGCCAGGTGATCCGTCCGTGACGATCACGGACGTTCCCACCGCGCAAGCGCCACGAGCAGCCATCCGAGAAGGAGGAACAGGCCTCCGAGGGGAGTGACGGCACCGAGCCACGATTGCTGCGTGAGAGCCATCGTGTAGAGCGACCCGCTGAACAGCACGATGCCGGTCAGAATGCATCGCCATGCCCAGACCACCCGCGTACCACCGCGCGATCCTGCCATCGCGAGGACGGTGAGGACGACGGCATGCAGCAGATGATAGAGGACGGCTGTCTCCCAGTGTCCGAGCTCGCCGCGTGCCGCGACGTAGTCGTGAAGACCGCCGTGGGCGCCCGAGGCGCCGCAGACGACGGCGATGAAGCCGAGAAGGGCGGAGATACGGATGTGAAGACTGCTCATGAGGGCCGTCCATGCTGTGGAACCAATACAAACATAACACCTGCGTTTTTCGGTATTATCGTATCCGTCGCATATCGAATGCGGCCCGGCGCGATCGTGCATCCGGTATCGTGAGAACCAACGAACGGAGGAACCGTGATCAAGGGAATGCATGGTATGTTCTATTCGTCGAAGGCCGCGGAACTACGCGCCTTCCTGCGTGATGTGCTGCAACTGCCCGCCGTCGATATCGGAGACGGGTGGCTCATTCTGACGCCACCGGAAGCCGATCTGGGAGTGCATCCGACGGACCGACCGGAACCGCCCTCGGGTACGGCGGACATCTCCTTCTACTGCGACGATATCGAAGCCACCGTCGCCGACCTGAAGACCAGGGGAGCCGAATTCACCGGTCCCGTCGAAGATCATGGCTACGGCTTCGTGATCTACATGCGGGTGCCGGGCGATTTCAACATCCAGTTGTATCAACCCAAATACGGCAAATGACGATGGAGACTCCCTCCACCGACATCTCGATACGCGATGTCGAGGATCGTGACATCGCAGCCATCACCGATATCTATGCCGAGAACGTCCTGAACGATACGGCGTCGTGGGAATACGATCCTCCTGGAATGGAAGAGATGCGCCGACGCATGGATGCCATCGTCGATGGAGGCTATCCGTATCTGGTCGCGACGTCGAACGGAACGGTCGTCGGCTACAGCTATGCCAGCGCCTATCGCACGCGCATCGGCTATCGGTACGTCGTGGAGAATTCCGTCTACATCCATCATGAGGCCCGTGGCCGCGGTGTGGGGCGCCTGCTCATGGAACGACTCATGCACGAATGCACGGTCCGCGGCTACAGACAGATGGTGGCCGTCATCGGCGACAGTGCGAATGTGGCGTCGATCCGCATGCACGAGACTCTCGGATTCCGTCACGTCGGTCTGCTTCCTGCCATCGGCATCAAGTTCGACCGCTGGCTGGACAGCGTGATGATGCAGCGGGAACTCGGCCCGTGAGGTTTGGTATGAAGTGCCGAATCGTGATTTTTATCGTCCGCACATGACGACGGACGGCGTCCATGGATCGGAGTCGACACATTCGGACCGCATGCATCAATGAAGAGAATACTCCTTGTCGAAGACGAACTTCACGTCGTAGGCTTCATCACGAAAGGTCTGGCCGAGGAAGGATACGAGATCTCGGTAGCCCTGGATGGGGCCACGGGTCTCGGCATGGCCATGGCCGATCCGTACGATCTGGTCATCCTCGACATCATGCTGCCCGATATGAACGGTCTCGACGTCTGCAAGCAGATCCGGACATCCGGCAGTACCGTGCCCATCCTCTTCCTCACCGCACTGAGTACGGCCGAGAACGTCGCACATGGGCTGAACGTCGGCGCTGACGACTACCTCGTGAAGCCTTTCAAGTTCATCGAATTGCATGCGCGCGTGAAGGCACTGCTCAGGCGCATGGATACCATGGTCGATGCACGCAACGTCACGACGGATGTCTACACGCTCGCCGACCTGGTGGTGGACGACCGGGCGAAGACGGTGAAGAGAGGCGACGTCCAGATCGGTCTCACGGCGACGGAATACCGACTGTTGCTGGCGTTGATACGCAGCAAAGGCATCGTGCTCTCGCGAATGGATCTGCTGGAAAGCGCCTGGGACATCAACCATAGCGTAGGAACGAACGTCGTGGACGTCTACATCAACTATCTGCGGAAGAAGCTCGAGAAGGGCAATTCCGTACGATTGATACATACGGTCATCGGCATGGGCTACGTACTGCGGGAGGCATGATGGCCAGGATAACGACCAACACCAAGATCGCTCTTCTGCTCTTCGGCTCGAGCCTGACGACGCTCCTCATCTTCGCCGGGGCCATCTACTACTTCCTCGACAAATATTCGTACGCCGACTTCTACAAACGACTGGAAACGCGAGCGACGATCGCAGCTCGGTACAATCTCGAGCTGGACACACAGAGCGCCGAAGCCGTGCGGATCCTGCGTACGCAGTACCTGGAGAGGCTCTCGCACGAACGGGAGTATATCCTCCGTGCCGTGTCGGAAACGGAACTGGAGGGAATCGCCATGCGCGAAGGGATTCCCGTATCCTTCCTCCGTACCATATGGCGCGACGCCAGGGCCACGCACAAGGAAGGCGACACGTTCTATGCGGGAGTCAGGCACGACAGGGGAGCGGAGCGATACATCGTCATCATCTCCGCCGACAACTACTTCTCGTCCCATCACCTTTCCTTCCTGCGTACGATCCTGTTCGGCAGTATCGTCTTCGTGGCCCTGATCACGGCGGGGCTCTCCCTCTACTTCTCCCGGCGGATCTTCTCGCCGATCAAGGACATCACCGACAAGGTGAGGAAGATCAGCACGGACAACATCCATCTCCGTCTCGAACATGCGGAGGGCAACGACGAAATCAGCGAGCTGTCGTCCACCTTCAACGATCTCCTCGACCGGATCGAAACGGCGTTCGAAACGCAGAAGAACTTCATCAGCAATGCTTCGCACGAACTCGGGACTCCGTTGACGGCCATCATCGGCGAAGCCGACGTGGCACTGCTGAAGCCGCGGACGGCCGATGAATACAGGGACGTCCTGAAAAGTATTCTGGAACAGGCCGACCGCCTCGACCAGATCACGAAGTCCCTTCTCTTCCTCGCGCAGGCGGGGTACCGCGGCAAGGTTGCATCGTTCGAACGGCTTCGTATCGACGAACTCGTATGGCAGGCGAAGGAGACGATCGACCGGATCGATCCCCAGAACGACATCCACATCGATTCCAGTCTCTTCCCCGAAGACCCCATGAAACTCAAGGTCCAGGGCAACGCACAACTTCTCCATCTCGCCGTGGCCAACATCCTGGGCAATGCCTGCAAGTACTCCCACAACAAGCCTGTCCTCGTCAGCATCGCCGCAAGCGACGGGCACGTCGTCATCGTCGTGAAGGACGAAGGCGTAGGCATTCCGGATGCCGAACAGCAGTTCATCTACGATCCGTTCTTCAGGGCGTCGAACACGACCTACTTCGACGGCTACGGCATCGGTCTGCCACTGGCCCGGAATATCGTCCGCCTGCACGACGGCCAGCTCGACGTCCTGTCGGTCGTCAACGTCGGTACGACCGTGCGCATCAGATTGCCACTCGGATAGGCCACCTTCCCGGCATTCCTCACCGTGGTTTCATATTCTAATCCGGCTCTAAGACCATTCTAACCGCATACCAATACGGCGGTCGGACCTTTGCGGCATCATACTTCAGCACGAAGGACATGCATGCCGAGATCGATACTCATCCCCATCGATTTTCGTATCGAATCGCTCAATACGTTGAAGTTCGCATTGAGTCATCATGCAGACCAGGACGTCGTCGTCGTTCTCGTCTATGCCGTCGCGCTGACGATGTCCATCACCGATCTCCTCTTCTATTCGCGGGAGCGCATGAGAACTGCGTACTCGACGCCAGCCTTCGAAGAAGCCCTGGCCATCCTGAAGAACAAGCATGCGTCGATCGTGAAGCGGATCGTCGTGGAGCCCTTCCATGGTGTGACGCAGAGTGCATTCGCCTCGTTCATCGAAGCGCGTTGCGTCGAGGAAGCCTATGTGCCGCGCCGCTACAGGCTTGCCGTCATGGAACGGGGCTTCGACATCCTGCCGTACATACGCAAGAGCGCTCTATCCGTCCATGAAGTGGATTGGGACATCCGCTCCGACGCCTGTGGCCGCGACGATCTCGATTCGCTGTTCAGCAACACGCCGGGACTCGATCCGGTATGAATCCGACGACGTTACCGATGATGTCACCGGTCAGGTCGAAGCTCTTCCTCATGGGCGAAGCATCGACGACATCGTAGACAAGGGCACCACCCTCAGGACAGGGCACCATCGGCTTGGGAGGCTGGTGATGTCCGGAATGACGCGATACCTTCAGCGGGGGTATCGCGTTATTCGTTATTCCCTCGCCACCTTCGTCAGCCAGTTCCGCAGGTTGAAGACGTTCGTGGGCATGGCACCGATATCCGCGAGGAGTTCCTTGCGCCGTGTGGCCATCTGCTTGTTGAACGGCTTCGTCCTGATGGTGATGAGGCGCGGCACGAGCTTGATGAAGTCCTTCAGCGCATCCATGTAATAGGGTGTGAGCGTCTTCTCCTTCTGCAGATAATGGCGGAAGGTGTCACATGCCGCAAGCGCCTGCTCGTACATCCCCGCTCTGTAGAGGCATGAAATGGTATAGGCACGGACCTGGACGTTGCAGATGGGAGAGGCGATGGAGCTCTGGGCGAACCAGCGCAGGGCTTCGTCGTCATGCCCGGCGCACATGGCGAGGAAGCCCTCGCCGAAGGCGACGACATCCGACCGTACGTCATCCTGAAGGGCCGGAGCGAAGCGCCTCATGTAGTCCCGGGCCCAGGCGTCCTCACCGCTCATGCCGGCCAGACGTACGACGTAGATGAAGTCCGGAAAGAGAAGATTGCCTTCCTGCATGTAGCCCAGAGCGATGTTCTCCTGCATGAGGAGCCACGCTTCCCGGAAATACCGCTCGTCGCCTTCCAGATTGATCTGTGCCGAGCAATAACCGGTGAGATGAAGGTGGGTCATGTAGGCATCCATGTAGTCCAGACGCTCCCGGTGCTCCTGGAACAGTGACACGAGCTTCTGGAAGGCTTCGTGGGATCGATGCTCCTCGAGTTCGTAGACGGCCAGCAGGACCTGTACCACGGGCGCGCTGGCGAGGCCGTCGTTGTCACGGAGGAATCGTACGATATCCGGTGCCATATGGAGCCGGAAGGGAGCGTCGTTGCTGTGACGCTCGTGCTGCATGAGGGTATACAGGCGGAGGAGACGGATCGACATGATCTGGAGAACGGCGTCGAGCTGGTCCTGCAGGATGATCCTGTTCGTCGTCGGCCGCACGAGCGTTTCGTAGATCGACTCCTCCTCCGCAAGACGCCATAGCAACTCGTACGAGAAGTCGTCCAGGACGGGTCGTGCGCCGATCTCCTTGCGCGTCTTCGCGACGAAGGCCTTGAATTGCGCATGCAGACGCCGCGATCGGAGGATGGAGGCCTTCGACCAGGTCATCACCATGCGCATCTGCATGGCCACCTCGTCGTCGGTGTGGAGCAGGGCGATGTAGTTCATCGCGAGGGCATGCAGGTCGGACAACCGGTGACGGAATGCGTGGTAGTCGTAGGCTTCTCCCGGAAATGCCTTCGTATGGATCTCTTCGTCGCCAGGCCCGCCATCGAACGGATGGAAGTCGCCGAGCACCCTGCAGAGATCGGTCAACGCCTGGTTCTTGTTGTAGAACGGTGAGGCCACGTAGTCGACGAACCGTCCCATCTCCTTCGTCGTGAACGTCCTGAGCAACTGAATGAGTTTCGGATCACGCATCGGCGAAAAACCCGGAATAGTTTCCAAAGCGTAGGGAGAATCCATACCCAAATTAGGGCTTCGCAACTACAGCGTCGATTATTCCGGAGTGACAGTGAAGAACCTGATGACTGCCCTGCTGGTCGTATTGACCGTATTCACCGCCCGGGCAGCGGAAATGGACACGGTGAGGTTCACGACGCGGTCGAACAACGGACCCGAGAAAGACTACGTGATCACGGACGGTACGCGATGGAGCGTCGATGCAGGAGGAACACTTCGCGTGACGGCCATCACCGATTCCTCCGCACAGGGATTGCTCTACATGGAGCTCGTCATGCCGGGCTTCGGTACCAGATCGTCGGGAGACTTCGGCCTGACGTCGACCACCACGTGGAAGTACGGTCATAACACGGGTCAGATCGTGATATGCCAGAGCGGCCGCATCACGATATCGGAGATCGATACCGCGACGAACAGAATGAACGCAACCTTCCAGTGGTCGGGCAAGGCGACGCTGCCGAGCGGCGTCATCCTCAACTCGACGATATCGAAGGGGTCGGTCAGCATCCGTCGTACGCCGCAACTCGCACATGACATCCTTCCGAAGAACGGTGTGAAGTGGCGTCCGGAAGAACGGGTGAAGCTCACCGTCCTCACGCGCAAGGACAAGTCGCAACAACTGGTCGGCAACGCCGACGTGAAGATCGTCCTTCCGCCGGGAATCTTCGAAGACATTCCGACGACGAAGACGTCCGACGGTAACGGCAGGGCCGAATGGCTGCTGAAGGTCAAGGACGATGCCGAGGGCGGCGATTACAGGATTCTCGTCTCGTCGAAGAAGCAGGGCTTCGACGACAGCCGTCTGGATACGTTCAAGTTCAAGGTGGATTCCACACTGCGATTCTACTACGGCAAATGCGCCGGGGTCCCGTTCATCGAATTCGATGCCGGTATAGGGGAGAAGTGGAAGGATGGTGGGGGAACCACGATCACGTCGACCGGAACGATCAGGATCAATCAGTTGCTGACCATCGACGGCAGGGTGGACATCGATACGATCGGTGGCGGAGTGAAGTTCTCCGGCGACGGAAAGATCTCGATCCCCGCCGTCTATATCGATGGACGGTTCCAGGACTTCGTCTTCTACGACGGCGCCTTCAGCTTCCCGTCGCTCGGATGCGACGCCATGATCGACTTTCTCGCCGTGCCCATCGCACAGCAGATGGCGGGCTCGAAGCTGAAGGAACTCAAGCTCCGTCTGCTCGGCGATTTCTCGCAGTCAGCAGGTGCGGCGATGTCGGTGACGATCGAGGGTGGCCGCAACATGGCCGAAGGCTGTAACGATGCGCTGCCCTTCGGTACCGTATGGCTGCCCAACAAGAAGCAGTCGTTCACCGGTGAAGTGCGGATCCTGGACAGTCTCGGACAATGGTATCTCGGCTTCACGGCGAAGGCGTCGAACGTCATGATGGGACCGAGCATCTGCGTCAAGGAGATGTCGGCTTCCTACGACGGTGCGAAGTCCGAATTCACGCTTGCAGGCAAGGCGAAGACGCCGCTGTTCGAGGAGATCGGCGCGTCGGTGACGTTCAGGAGCGGAGAGCTGAACAAGTTCTCGGGAAACTTCCGGTTCGACGGATGTACACCCATTCCCGAAACGCCTGCATGCTTCAAGGGCGGCAGCGTTTCCGTGGAGAATCTTTCCATCGGCAATCCGTTCAGGATGCAGATCGCCTCGACGTTCCAGATCTATGGCGAGCCCGATCTTCTGGAACTGGAGATACAGGGTGGACTGGAATCGCCACCCAATACGATCCGCGCGACGGGAATTCTCCGGATGCTCAACGTACCCTCGGTGTCCGCCACCAAGCCCTGGCAGATCGAAGGCAGCGGGTCGCGCATGTTCTCGCTGGACAACTACACCCTTGCCGACAGCGGCACGCTGAAGGCGCTGCATCTCGGCGGTGACTACTTCATCGATGCGAAATACACGACGAAGATCGGTCTCAAGCCCGACGTCTTCATCTCGTGCAGCGGCAGTGCCACGACGAAGTTCCCTGCGATGGATCCCGCGAAGGCGAAGCAGATGGGAATGCTCGGACGGTTCATCAACGGCTATGCGCCGGTACCCATCGGTACGGCGGACTTCAGCATGATGATCACCATGGAAGGCGAGCGATACCTTTCGGCGAATCTCGATTTCCGCAACGCAGGCGGAACGCTCGTGCCGGAGATACGGGACGCGATCCGTGCCATCGGCAAGGGATCCATCTACGTCGATTTCCGCAAGCTTCCGTCGCCATCGGCCATCGTCGTCGATGCGGGAATCGCCAACGTCCTGAACGGACTCTTCGGCGAGTTGCGAGGCATTCCCCCGGGCAAACCGTCGGAGAGCGTTCAGGCAGGCGTCGGAACGTTCGTCATCGCAGAAGGCGAAACGGAGCTGATCGTCATGTCGTCGACCACGACGCCTCCGGCCGACGTCAAGCTGCATACGCCGTCGGGCACCGAACTCACGGTATCCGATCCGTCCAGGGGAATCCACAGGGTCATGTCACCGGATGGTGAAGTCGTCCTTTGGGTCATCAGGAATCCCGCACCGGGAACATGGAGTGCCATCCAGCCGCAGGGCAGGACGGGGGACAGTATCATGGCGGGTGTGACGCGGACGTATCCCGATCTCGTGCTGACTGCGACGCAGTCCGGAACGTCCATCGACGTATCGTGGAATGCCGCCGACTATCCCGCGGATGCGCGCATCGCCATCAGCGCCGATCAGGACGAAGCCGGAGCCGGGGCGGGAGGAACGGGCCGGATACTCTATACGGGAGCGGCCAGCGTATCGCCCGTCCGCATTCCGCTTTCGGACAGCAATGCCCCGTGCTCCTTCAGGATCGGTGCCAATCTGCTGGGTCGTGGAGTGAGCAGGCAGGCGACCGCCGAAGGTACCTTCACGAATACGAAGGACTACCTCACGCCTCCGTCCAACGCACGTGCGACGACCGATCGTCGGGGCGTCACCACGATATCATGGAGTCCGATCGACAACGGCTTCGTCAGTGGCGTCGTCGTCTATCGTGTTGACGCTGGTCGTCATGACGTCGTGACTTCCGCCTATGGCTACGAGACGTCCTTCACGTTCACGATGGAGGATCCGGAAGGCGCCGTACTCAAGATCGCAGCCGTCGATGCGAAGGGACGTACGGGCTGCATGGGCGACGCCATCGATGTCGTCACGGACGTCCGGGAAGTCGAGCATCGCGGCGAAGGCATGTCGATATGGCTGGCCCCCAATCCTGCATCGGACCGGATGACGGTGCGTACGACCAATGAAGCTGCCATCGTCGATTACAGGCTCGTCGACATCATGGGGAACGTCGTTCTCGTACAGCGAGGTTCCGGTACCGGTGGTACGACGCTCGACCTGCATGGTCTTGCGACGGGAACCTATGTGCTCATCGCCCAGGTGGGAGAGAAGTATGTAGCAAGCACGGTGAGGGTCGTGCGCTAGCTAGGAAGAAACCATCACCTCGTAGTAGTGCTGTTGCCGATCCCGGTCATGGGGCTGTGCCTGTGGTCGGGATCGTCGTATAAGTAGTACGGATCAAAAGGTTCGCTTGTCTCCGTTGTCTAGTGTTAGGCATGAGCGGCAGACTCTTCCGTATTGATACCATCGGTGTTGAATAAAGAGATGGTGACATGCTTGGCATTCACGGACAATCGGCATCGGATGAAAACGAAAATCGTTCTTTATACCCCATGTAGTAGGAAGTACACTAACCAGTAGTCGTTCCACATCAGCGCGGAGATCATAAGTGATAGCCTGCTGTTGAACACGATGGAGTATTGACGCATTAACATGGATCGAAGAATGGGCGGCTTCACTATGCCCGGGCACACTGCCAATAGCTATCGCATAGTGTGGTATCTCAATTGTTCCATCAGTGTCTGCTGCTCCTAGAAGTTCTTGCTTGGCACAGTGGATTGGGATGTCAGATGATGCAAGCACTGCTCGAGTATCTTGAATCGTTTGACCTGTACTGTCCGTGAATACGAGAGGCTCTCCGATGAATAGATGTGCCACTGCACATCTGTAAAATCCGAGTCGCTGATACTTCTTCAACTGGCCAATCAAAGAGGATTGTTTCTTTGGGTTCAGCTTACTTGAGGAGATCCTGTTTCCTTTTCCAGCAAGTGTTGTTTTGACTTCTAGAAGTAGCATCCTACTATAGTCATAGGTCAGTTCTGTCAATCCATTCTCGTAACCAGTATCACGCATTCTGCACGGTAGCAGAAGCAAGTCAATGTCGCCATTCACAGGACAGGAAGGATTGATACTTTCGAACCTGATGTCTGTTATGAGAACGTGGTTCTCAGGATGTATGTTATGCCGTCCTGCGATGTGAGAAGAGAGGCCTTGTTGCCCATATGGAGTAAGAAACAAGCGCTCGATAGTCTCACGCTCGCGTTCGGTGCCTTTCAAGAAATAGAGATGTTGATTCTTTTCCATATTGAATTGGTATATATGGCATATCCTACGGGTCTGTAAGATAGCTTATAGTAGTACTTGATGACGAGCCATGACATTGCAGGTTCGCCAAGAGATAGTACTCACAGTTGGACCACCACATTCCCCACCTTGAATCCCTTCTCCACGTATCGGTACGTCTCGACGATATCTTCGAGCGCCGTGTAGCGGTCGATGAGTGGACGGAACTTCGAGGTCGCGACGAGCTCGCGGAGATAGTTCACGTCGTCCTTGCTGATGGTCGGCAGGGGGAACAGCAGGCGCTTGCCGCCAGCCAATGGGGTGAAGAGGGCGAACAGCGGATTCTGAAGATACGGTCCGAGTTCGGTGGACATGTAGATGCCGTGTTCCTCGAGCAGGGGTTTGCACTTCGCCCAGGTACTCTTGCCTACGGCATCGAAGACGACGTCGAAGCGATCGCCGAGCGTCGTGAAGTCCTCCCTGCTGTAGTCCAGTACCCTGTCGGCGCCGAGCGAACGCACCAGTTCGACATGATCCGGACCGCATACGGCAGTGACGGTCAGCCCCATGACCTTCGACAACTGGATGGCCGCGGACCCGATCGCTCCCGTACCGCCATTGACGAGAATGGTTTGTCCCGCCTTCACCTTCGCCGCACGCAGGTTGCATAATGCATAGTGTGCGCCTTCGGTGATCGGAGCCGCTTCGGCATACGACAGTCCGTCGGGTATCGTCGCGAACGCATCCGAATCCTTCACCAGCATGTATTCGGCATGGGCGCCGAAGTGGACGTCGTTGAAGCCGAAGATCCGGTCGCCGATCCTGGCCGACGTCACTGCACCGCCGGTGGCGACGACGTCGCCGGCGAACTCGTTTCCGAGCACGTTGAACTTCGGACGGAACAGTCCGCTGAAGAAGCGGGAGACGAAGTATTCGGCGCTGCGGAATCCGCTGTCCGTTCTGTTCACCGTCGTCGCCCGCACACGCACGAGAAGCTCGCCCTTCGCCGGAACGGGAACGGCGATGCGTTCGATGGAAACCGTTTCGGGTGGACCGTACACGCGATGGACGGCGGCCTTCATCGTCGCCGGCAATGGTATGGGTGGTGTCTGCATCGATTCGGTGAACTCGAATGTGGGTGGTCGGTATGATGGCGACCACGGTCTACGTGCGGACGGAAAGGATGTTGCGATCGAACGGAACGTCGATATTGAAGGATCGTATCCCGCAGCGCACGACGACCCGAAAGCGTCGTCAATAATCGAGTGCCAGGACGAACGCTCCGACGACGACGATGACGACGACGAGCGTCAGCACCATCGACATGCAGCATCGCAGCAGGGTAGGTACCGCACGCCAGGAGGGATAGAGTTGAAGGGTGGCCCAGCCGAGATAGGACATGTTGACGATGAAGCTGACGGTGCCCGCGGTTCCGGAAGACAGGATCGACAGAAAGGGAAGAGCGACGATCTGTACGACCAGGCGCTGGCTGGCCATGAAGGCATGGATGACGATCCATTCCACATAGCGATCGCCACGGCTGCGGAAGAGCAGGTAGCTGCACAGGGCGAGGACGGGCAGCAGGATCACTTCCGCAAGGGCATAGTGATGCTCGACGAAGTCGACGATGATGGCCATCGTCGTCCCGGCGATTCCGTCGTGGGTCGTCATGGGCCTGTGGACGAGATGGCTCAGCCATGCATAGAGCGCGGCCAGCACGATCATCATGGACAGCGGCTGGAAGTGGCGTATGCGCTGTCCGTCGAGATAGGAGCGGATCGTCAGGCCCGGGCGCAGGAACAACTCACGCAGCGTATAGAAGATACCTTTGTGAATGTGCAGAAGGCCGTGCTGAAGATCGTGCCACACGACGTGGAGGTCCAGCCGCGCGGTCGACGTGGCCTGTCCGCAGTTCGAACAGTAGCGTCCGGCGATGGCGGCCCGGCAGTTCTTGCAGTGATTCGTCATACCTGATCGACGAGGGTTGGCATTGGACGGGAATGATCGTCGTGAAGATAGGAGGTTGTGCGGATATCCGGAGACGGTATTCCGCCAGGTATCGCGGGTCTGTCGGTCGTCCCGGAGGAGGTGCGGGTGTAACTTTTCGAGACGTCGTCGTGCTAGAGCATCGAACCATCACTCTCAACCATAGGACGCCATGAAGTTGTTCGCCATCATCGTCGTCGTATCCACGGTCCTTCTTTCCGCTTGCAGCAAGGACGGTGGTGCGGTAAACCCCGACCCGACTCCTGCATTGACCACGACACTGTCTGCGACCATCAACGGAACCGACTGGGTCGGGACGAACGTCGTCTCGATAGCTGCCGGTGGTATACGGCAGATCACCGGCGGGTCGGCGAATCTGTCGTCGGGCTATCAGATATCCGTCCAGATGCGGAACATCGGAGAAGGAACGTACAACGTCTCCACGGCAAGCAACTGGTTCTCGGTCGTCAGATACGAGAACGGCGGAGAATCGACGGACCCCCAGTTCGCCACGAGCGGAACGGTGACGATCACGAAGAGTACCTCCGAGGTGATCATCGGCAAGTTCGAAGGCACGGCCGGCTCCTATGTGGTGACGAAGGGAGCATTCACGATCAAGCTGTGATCGGGTCATTCGACCGGTAGCGAGGTCGAACGAAAGAGATAGGAGAGTGAAGGCTCATCGACGTATGTCGATGAGCCTTCATCCTTTTCCGGGCTACCTGTGCTTCCGTCTACGATCGGGAGGATCGTTTCCGTCCAGAGCGGATACTCGGCCAGGCTCATGACCGATCCCGATCGGCAGTCTTTCACGTTCCTTCGATCCGGTCGTTGGAGCCGCATCGTCCGCATGTTCATTCTAATGACCTTCTCATGAGTTCGGGACACGACGGCCGGGTCGCTATTCGTCAACCGCGACATCCAATGGCACGTCTTATCGCAATTCTCGTTCTCTCCTGTCTCTTTCTGGTGATCACCGGAGAAGCCTCTGCACACCCGACGACCGCCCGACACAGGCATGAACTGTCCTCAACGGACATGTGCGGAGTGCAGACCCTGGCCGAAGCCGACGTCGCCGATGAATTGGAGGATCGCGATCCCCTGATTCCTCTCTTCGACGCTGTGGCAGGGGATGCCCGGACGACGGTCCAGACGGACGATGCCTACCGCGCCGGAATCCTTCCGGCGGATATGGACCAGCCACCTATCTACATCGCCATACGGCGCCTGCTGATCTAGGCACTCGCATTTCCGTCCGGTACGCATGAGATACCGGACCTTGCACCTGCACTACGTGCCGATCCGAATCCGTGGCCGAAGCCACGCCGTCCCTCTGTCCATTCACGAATCACCATCATCGTCATGAGCAACCGTTTCATGCGGACGTCGACGTCCGTGACCGTCCTGCTGTTCCTGCTGGGCGGATTCTCCATTCTCGGCATCACCGGATGTGGCGCCAAGCACGCGGAGGCCGGAGAGGAACGCGTCACCTTCGTGGTCACGAGTCCTATGAAGAAGGACACCTTCACCACCCGCGAATACGTGTGCCAGATACACGCCATCCAGCACATCGAGCTGCGGGCCCTGGAGCGTGGCTATCTCGAACATATCTTCGTGGATGAAGGGCAGGTGGTGAAGAAGGGGCAGCCGATGTTCCAGATCATGCCCGTGATCTATCAGGCCGAATACCAGCATACGCAGGCCGAGGCACGGGTCGCCGAGATCGAATATCTCAACACGAAGTCGCTGGCCGACAAGAACGTCGTGTCCAAGAACGAGCTCGCCATGGCCAAGGCAAAGTTCGATCAGGCCCAGGCAAGCGTGGCACTGGCCAAGGCACACCTGGAATTCACGCGTATCAACGCACCGTTCAGTGGAATCATGGACCGTCTGCAGGTACGGCACGGCAGTCTGCTGGGAGAAGGCGACATGCTGGCGGCCCTGTCCGACAACAGTTCCATGTGGGTCTACTTCAACGTACCCGAGGCTCAGTACCTCAATTACAAGGCGGCCGACAAGAACAGCGGGCAGGAGCACGTACGATTGAAGATGGCCAATGGCCAGGTCTTCGAACAGCCAGGCATCGTGACTACCATCGAGGCCGATTTCAACAACGAAACGGGCAACATCGCCTTCCGTGCCACCTTCCCGAATCCCGACGGCCTGTTGCGTCATGGAGAAACGGGCAACATCCTCATGACGGAGCCGCTGAAGGGCGCTCTCATCATTCCGCAGAAGGCCACGTTCGAGGTGCTGGACAAGAAGTTCGTCTACGTCGTGGGTAATGACCACGTCGTCCACTCCCGTCCGATATCGATCCGTGCCGAACTGCCCCACGTCTACGTCGTGGGTGGGGGACTCGTCGAGGGTGACAGGGTCCTGCTGGAGGGTCTCCGCAAGGTGAAGGAGAACGAGAAGATCGCCTACAAGTACCTGGCACCGCAGGATGCACTCCGTACTCTCGAGCTCTACGCCGAATAACTCCCAACCACACGGATCCTGCAGATATGTTCAGCAACATCCTTCATAGGCCGGTCTTCGCGATCGTGATCTCCATCGTGATCGTGTTCGTCGGCACGCTCGCCATCAAACAGCTTCCGACGGCGCAGTTCCCGGAGATCGCACCGACTACCGTCAACATCGCCATCGCCTATCCCGGCGCGAGTGCCGACGTCCTCGTCAAGTCCACGCTCATTCCTCTCGAACAGTCCATCAACGGCGTGCAGGGCATGCGGTACATCGCCTCCGATGCGACCAGTGCCGGCGAAGCCACCGTACGCGTGATCTTCGATCCGGGCGTGGACCCCAACCAGGCCATGATGTGGGTGAAGACCCGCGTGGACCAGGTGATGTCGCTGCTGCCGCCCCTCGTGCAGCGCGAAGGCGTGGTGATCACCCCGGTGCAGCCCAGCATGCTCATGTACGTGAACCTCTACAGTACGGACGAGCATGCCGACGAGAAATACCTCTACAACTACGCCAACGTGAACCTGATTCCGGAGATCAAGCGGATCAAGGGAATCGCCTCGGCCACGATCCTCGGCAGCCGGCAGTACGCCATGCGGATCTGGCTGAAGCCGGACCGGATGCGTGCCTACAACATCTCCGCCGAAGAAGTCATGCAGGCGATGCAGGAACAGAGCATCATCGCCCGGCCCGGACGTCTCGGTCTGGCATCGGGCAAGGATGCGCAATCGCTCGAATACGTCCTGAAGTACCAGGATCGCTACGACAAGCCCGAACAATACGAGAACATCATCCTGCGGTCGAATTCCAACGGCGAGAACATACGCCTGAAGGACGTCGCCACGGTCGAGCTCGGATCGGAGTTCTTCGACATCTATTCCAACCTCGACGGTCATCCGTCCGCCGCCATCATGCTGAAGCAGACATACGGCAGCAACGCGACGGAAGTGATCGAGTCCATCAAGGGCAAGCTCGAAGAGCTCAAGGAACGCTTCCCCGCAGGCATGGACTACAAGGTCAGCTACGACGTGTCCAAGTTCCTCGATGCTTCCATGGAGCAGGTACTCCATACCCTGCGGGACGCCTTCATCCTGGTGGCCTTCGTCGTCTTCATCTTCCTCGGCGACTGGCGCTCGACGCTGATCCCGACGCTCGCCGTGCCGGTCTCACTGGTCGGGGCCTTCTTCGTGCTGCAGATATTCGGACTCTCCATCAACCTCATCACGCTCTTCGCCCTCGTACTGGCCATCGGTATCGTGGTGGACGATGCCATCGTGGTGGTGGAGGCCGTGCATGCGAAGATGGCCGAGGAGAACCTATCGCCGTATCAGGCGGTGAAGGCCGTGATGCGGGAAATAAGTGGCGCTATCATCGCCATCACCCTCGTCATGGTCTCCGTATTCCTTCCTATCGCCTTCATGTCGGGCCCGGTCGGCGCCTTCTACCGGCAGTTCTCCATCACGATGGCCAGCGCTATCATCCTCTCCGCCGTCGTGGCACTGACGCTGACGCCTGTCCTCAGTGCGTTGATCCTCAAGAACACGCACGGTCAGGAGAAGAAGCCATCCATCGTCACGCGATTCATCAGGGCCTTCGACCGTGGCTTCGACAAGGTCGCCGGACGCTACGAGTGGCTGCTGCGGAAGACCGTGAAGCGGAAGGTCCTGACGTTCGGAGTCCTCGCACTGTTCGGCGCGGGTATCGTCCTCATCAACGTCGTGATACCCGCCGGGTTCATTCCGGGTGAGGACCAGGGTACCATCTATGCCATCATCCAGACGCCGCCGGGTGCAACGCTCGAGCGGACGAATCAGGTGGCGCGCGAACTGCAACGCATCTGCAAGACGATCCCCGACGTGGAATCGGTGTCGGGTCTGGCAGGCTATGAAATCATGACGGAAGGCCGTGGCTCCAATGCCGGTACGTGTCTCATCGACCTCAAGGACTGGTCGGACCGCGACCATTCCGTCCATGAAGTCATGGAAGAACTGGAGCGCAAGACGCGCGACCTCGGCGCCGTGATCGAATTCTTCGAACCGCCGGCCGTGCCGGGCTTCGGCTCGTCGGGCGGCTTCTCTGTACGTCTCCTCGACAAGACGAACGGTACCGACTATCACGAGTTCGAGAAGATCAACGCCCAGTTCATGCATGCGCTCGCCAAGCGTCAGGAGCTGACGGGATTGTTCACGTTCTTCGCCGCCAACTATCCGCAGTTCGAGCTGCTGATCGACAACAGCGCGGCCATGCAGAAGGGCGTGTCCATCGGCAAGGCCATGGAGAACCTGAACATCATGATCGGCAGTACCTACGAACAGGGCTTCATCAAGTTCGGACGCTTCTTCAAGGTCTACGTCCAGTCGTCGCCGGAATATCGCCGGTATCCGTCCGACCTCGAGAATCTCTTCGTGAAGAACGATCACGGAGAGATGGTTCCGTACTCGTCCTTCATGACAGTGAAAAAGACCCAGGGGCCGAACGAAATCACGCGCTACAACCTGTACAACTCCGCGGCCATCCGTGGTCTGCCGGCACCGGGTCATACGACGGGCGATGCCATCGCCGCCATCAAGGAAGTGGCGAAGCAGACGCTCCCACGTGGCTACGACGTCGCATGGGAAGGACTGTCCTACGACGAAGCGGATCGGGGGAACGAAGCCCTCTATGTCTTCCTCGTCGTGCTCATCTTCGTCTACCTCGTACTGGCCGCACAGTACGAGAGCTTCGTCCTGCCGCTGGCCGTCATCCTCTCCCTGCCTGTCGGCGTCTTCGGCGCCTTCCTGCTTCTCGACCTCATGGGGTTGGCCAACGACATCTACGCGCAGGTGGGGCTCATCATGCTCGTGGGTCTATTAGGGAAGAATGCCGTGCTCATCGTGGAATACGCCGTGCAGCGACAGCAGCAGGGAGCGTCCGTCCTCGATGCGGCCATCGAAGGGGCCAAGGTGCGGCTGCGGCCTATCCTCATGACGTCCTTCGCCTTCATTGCCGGTCTCATACCTCTGGTGACGGCCTCGGGGCCGGGCGCCATCGGCAACAGAACGATCGGTGCGAGTTCGCTCGGTGGGATGTTCGTGGGTACCGTCATCGGCGTCATCGTCATTCCCGGACTCTACTACGTGTTCGCCTCCATGATCAAGGGTCGTCAGCTCATCAGGGACGAACACGACGAACCCCTTTCCGAAGAATATGTCCACAAGCGTGAGGAAGCACGATAATGAGAGGGTTTCTCGCAGTCCTGTCCATCTCCATCATCGTGACGTCCTGTGTGCCGACGATCGTCCGCAAGGAAGTGAACACCACCATGCCCGAGCGCTTCGACGCCACGCGGGATACGGTGTCCACGGGTATGATGGAATGGCGGACATTCTATGCCGACAGCAATCTCATCGCCATCATCGACACGGCGATGAAGAACAACCAGGAACTCAATGCCGTGATGCAGGATATCCTCATCGCGCAGAACGAAGCGAATGCGAAGGCCGGTGAATACCTGCCCTTCGTCAACGTCGGCGCCGGTGCCGGTCTGGAGAAGGCCGGCAGATATACGCGCAACGGCGTCGTCGAGGAACAGCTCGAAGCCACACCCGGACAGCGCTTCCCGGAACCTCTTCCCGACTTCACCATCGGTGCGAGGATCTCGTGGGAAGTGGACATCTGGAGGAAGCTGCGTAACGCCAGCGATGCCGCGACGTTGCGATACCTCTCCACCGTGGAGGGAACGCGCTTCCTCGTCGTCAACATCGTCGCTGAACTTGCTGGCAGCTACTACGAACTCATGGCGCTGGACAACCTGCTGGAGGCTCTCGACGCCACCATCGACATCCAGCGCAAGGCCCTCGCCATCGTCCAGCAGCAGAAGGAGGCGGCCAAGGCCACGGAGCTCGCCGTGCGACGGTTCGATGCCGAAGTGTCGAAGAACGAGAGTCGTCGCTACGACATCCTGCAGCGCATCGTCGAAGTCGAGAACAGGATCAATCTTCTTCTCGGTCGATACCCGCAGCACGTCCAGCGTCCGTCCGAGCGCTTCCTGACCATGATGCCGGATTCCATCAAGGCCGGTATTCCGTCGTTGCTGCTTCAGAATCGTCCGGACGTCAAGCAGGCCGAACTCGAACTCAAGGCCTCCGATCTCGACATCGACGTGGCACGGGCACGGTTCTATCCGTCGTTCAGCATCTTCGCCGGACTCGGATTCCAGACCTTCGATCCCAAGTACATCGTCACCACGCCTGCGTCCCTCATCTACAACCTCGCCGGCGAACTCGTGATGCCGGTCATCAATCGTGCCGCCATCAAGGCCGCATATGCCAGTGCCGGTGCGCATCAGGTGCAGGCCGCCTACAACTACGAGCGTACCGTACTCAACGCCTATATCGAAGTAGCGAATCAACTGTCGAAGCTCGAAAACCTGCGTCAGAGCTACGAACGGAGGAACAGGCAGGTCGAAGCTCTCACGGCATCGGTCGATATCGCCAACAGCCTCTTTCTCTCCGCGCGTGCCGACTACATGGAAGTGCTGCTGACGCAACGCGATGCCCTCGAAGCGAGAATGGAACTCATCGAGACCAAGGTGCAGCAGATGCGCGCCTATGTCGACGTCTACCGGGCCCTGGGTGGCGGATGGCGGTGATGTGTGTAGCGCCGGATGATCGGTCTCCGGGCATTCCGGATGTCGATGGTCGATAGGTTCCGAAGCCCCGTCAACGTGACGGGGCTTTTTTGTAAACTTCGAGAGTGGTCTTGCCATCCTTCGGAACGTGTCCGGCAGGAATGAACGTGGATATCCAGTGCGAATGAGACTCCCATGAAATTCAATCCCAAGGTCGACTTCTATTTCCGGAAGGCCGGGAAATGGCAGGCCGAGCTCGAGAAGCTCAGGACCATCATCCTCGACTGCGGACTGACGGAAGAGCTGAAGTGGGGCGTACCCTGCTATACGGCCGGAAAGGGCAACGTCGTCCTCATCCATGCATTCAAGGACTACTGCGCCATGCTCTTCGTGAAGGGAGCGTTGCTGACGGATCCCGAAGGAATTCTGGTGCAGCAGACGGAGAACGTGCAGGGTGGACGACAGATACGGTTCTCCGCGCTTCGGGACATCGTCGCGATGGAACGCACGCTCAAGGCCTACGTCCACGAAGCTGTCGAGATCGAGAAGGCGGGTCTGAAGGTCGCGCTCAAGAATGTCGCGGACTTCGACATGCCCGAAGAATTCGGGAAGAAGCTGGACGAGATGCCGGCCCTGAGAACGGCCTTCGAGGCGCTTACACCCGGACGTCAGCGAGCCTATCTCCTGCACTTCGGCTCGGCCAGGCAGGCGAAGACGCGGGAAGCACGGATCGAGAAGTACATACCGTACATCCTCGATGGCAAGGGGATGGACGACTGATGTGCTGAAATGATGACATCGCCGTCGTTCCCGCATCCTCATACCCCGGAATGTTCAGCCCACCTCGCGATGGCTTGTCGTATATGAGCTATCGTTCACACAATGTCGATCTCATCCCAGGAGCGATGCCTCCATAGCTCATGAGTCACAAGGGCCATCGACACCAACCAATCGATGTCATCCATACGACGTCGAGTACACCGCCTCACCTGGGAAGAATCGAAGACAGGAACATCTGCAATCCGTCGGCGATAGGAAAGAACCGGACGATCGTTACATTCGATGACAACGGATCACAATCATCGGTGACACATCATGAGCAAGACGGGAAGCAGGAAGCTCTCGGCAGAGGAACGTGAAGAACTGCTCGACACATTGGAGACGCGCTTCGAGAAGAATGGCAAGCGCCATAAGGGCCTCCTGTGGTCCGACGTGCAGAAGAACCTCGAAGCTCATCCCGGAAAGCTGTGGTCGATAGGGGAGATGGAACGTACCGGTGGAGAGCCCGACGTCGTCGGCTACGACAGGAAGACCGGCGAATACATCTTCTGCGACTGTTCGGCGGAAAGTCCCAGGGGGCGCCGCAGTCTCTGCTTCGACGACGACGCGCTGGCGTCGAGGAAGGAAAACAAGCCCGAGGGCAGTGCCGTCGGCATGGCGGAAGACATGGGCATCGATCTCCTGACCGAGGAGCAGTATCGCGATCTGCAGAAGCTCGGCACGTTCGATACGAAGACGTCGAGCTGGATCGTAACGCCGTCGGCGATCAGGAAGCTCGGTGGCGCGTTGTTCTGCGACCGCAGATACGATACCGTCTTCCTCTACCACAATGGCGCGGAGTCGTACTATGCGGCGAGGGGCTTCAGGGGAATGGTGAGGGTGTGATAGGGAGCCTGATCCAAGCGTGAATCCGGAGGAACTCACATTACCCTGTTGTCGATACTTCGGGAATACGTTGCGATTGTTATTGTATCCTTGCAGGGCATGGAATAACTAGTGGTGGTGTATGCCGAGGTCTATCCGGATGAAGTATACGTTCGCTCTCTGTCTCTGCGCAGTGCTGTTCGGTGGTTGTAGCAGCGGCTTCATCGGTGCCCGGGGAGGCGCCGTCGTTACGCTGGCAGGCGGAAAGGAGACGGGACCGGTGGTGAACTCCACCAACAGGATCGGGAGTGTCTACGGAGTGACGGTGGGTGGACGCTTCAATGAGAAGGTCGGTTTGCAAGCGGATGCCACCATACGGTCGAGTACCATCGTACAGGAAGTCCGTACCGCATTCTATCAGAATGGCAGCTACCTATTCGACGGCACCGTCGAGACGTCGGCAGGTATCGTCGAAGTGCCCGTGATGCTGATCCTGAGCAAACCTGTGAACACGAACTTCAGACCTCTCATCGGAATCGGATCCCATCTCGGGTTCCGTACATCCTTGTCAGGGACGATCAAGGGGACAATCACGAAGATCGAGGGCGAGGGTGCGGGGCAGACGGCGCCGATGTCCGAAAAGGTGGTTGCGAGCAACCCCAGTGACGACCCGATCATCGGAGTTTCGGCTATCGTCGGTGGTGACTATCGCCTCTCCGAGGACTGGAGTGTTCGCGGCGAGCTGCGCTTCCAGCATGACATCCTCAATGACGGCCCGACAGGATTTCAGATCGGCAGATCCAGCTCGAACCCCGTGGTTACATCCGAGCTTCCACCGACGCGTCTGTCCGTCGCGGTCTCCCTGGTGTTCGCTCTGTAATGCGTTCCGATACGTTCGACACGTGATCGGTGCGCTATCGAATACCGGGAAAAAGCGGAAGAATCGCGAACACGTACAAGGCCCTCCCAACACGGTTGGGAAGGCCCGCATACGAATCCTGATTGGCCGGCTAGCATGGGAACCAGAGAAAATGCGGACTTCGGTTTCACCATGACTGCCTGCTCTCGGCGACGAAGGACGTCCTGCCGATCTGCCCTGCGATCTAGACGGTCACCACGTAGGATGGGGCTGCAAGCGGTCGATGTAAAGATTGGTCATAGTGACGATGCGATGGGAACCAATCGGGATAGGATCACCCTTCTGGGAGCCTCTTTCTTATTTAAGGTTCTTGGCCGAAACTTTAATAGATGGCAGAGCTATTAAAGGTTCTCTGCATAAGGGTCCGGGTTATTAAAGGAATTGGCCGAAATTTTAAATAAAAGAGAATCTTATGTATGTTTCGGCCTATGGATCGTATCACAGGAGCATATCGCACGACGACGACGGTGGGCGAGAAGATACGGACCTTCATTCCGAAGCCATTACCGCCGGACCCGCCGATCGCGATCATCGGCCAGCGTCAGCAACTACTCGAGAGGGCCACGATAGCCGTGGGCCGGTTGGACAGCATCAGCACATTGCTCCCCGATCCGCACCTGTTCCTCTATTCCTATGTGCGGCGTGAGGCCGTTCTATCGTCCCAGATCGAGGGCACGCAGTCATCCCTGTCCGATCTCCTCCTGTTCGAACTCGAAGAAGCTCCCGGGATGGTGGACGATGTCGTGGAGGTATCCAACTACGTAGCAGCACTGAACCATGGCATGGCGCGATTGAAGGAAGGGTTCCCACTTTCCAACCGGCTGATCTGCGAGATGCATGGCAAACTTATGGACGGGGGACGTGGTGGTGAGGACGGGGGACGTGGTGGTGAAAGGATGTCCGGTGAGTTCAGACGGAGTCAGAACTGGATCGGCGGTACCCGCCCGGGGAATGCCCACTATGTCCCACCTCCTCCTGAAGAGGTCGGCTCATGTATGGCGGCACTCGAGACGTTCCTGCATGAAGAAATCAGCGGTCTACCCGTACTGCTTCGTGCAGGCCTGGCGCACGTGCAGTTCGAGAGTATCCATCCCTTCCTCGACGGGAATGGCCGGTTGGGACGATTGCTCATCGCACTCATGTTGCATAACGGTACGCTGCTGTCGGAACCCCTCCTATATCTCTCGCTCTACCTGAAGCAGCACCGCGCGACATACTACGAATTGCTCGATCGTGTCCGCACCAGGGGTGATTGGGAGTCGTGGATCGATTTCTTTCTGGAGGGTGTGGAACGTACTGCATCCGGCGCCGTGCAAACGGCAAGACAGTTGGTGGCATTGTTCGAAGCGGACCGTCTGCGTGTGCAGCAGACCGGTCGCAGAAGCTCCAACGCGTTGCGAGTACTCGGGGCATTACGTCAGCGTCCACTGCAGACACTCACGAATCTGTCGGCAACCCTTGGCCTCAGTTTCCCTACGGTATCCACGACGATACAGATACTCCAGGATCTCGGTATCGTCAGCGAGATCACAGGCCAGCAGCGCAGCCGCGTCTTCATCTACGATGCATACATGCGTATCCTGAACGAGGATGGCGAGCCATTGCGAAATCAGGTTTAGGGCAGCGTCGCGACCAAGAGATGTGTATTGTCCATCACGTACTCCACTCGGAGATCGGTTCAATGCAGAGAAGTCATCGGTACGGCGATATGTGTTCGGGACGTACGGCCTGATGCAGTCGCTCCTGAACTTCAGGATGTTCAGGATGATGAATCTGAACGGAATTCTGATAGGATGAAGTAACGGTCCAGCTAACGGAAGAACAATGCGGGAAGAAGAATCGATGCAAGATCGGAAAGCGGCATGCCGGATCTATCCCAGCGCCGCCATCACGCGATCCACCATCGCATTGCAATAGACGAGGTTGAATTCGAAGATGTCCTCGTACGAATAGGACTTCTCGATTTCCTTACGGAGCATCGCCTTGGCCCTGTTGAGCCGCACCTTCACGTTCACGTCCGAGATATCGAGAACATGTGCCGTATCGGCCACGTTCATGCCGTTGATCTCCCGCAGGGTGAAGACGACGCTGTAGTCGGCAGGAATTCGCTGCAAGGCATTCTCGATGACGGTATTCAGTTCCCTGTTCATGACGGCCCTGCCGGTATCTGTTCGATCCTCGTTCGAAAAAAGGGGAATGGTCTCGTCGGATATGTCCGACGCCACGACGTTCTTCGTACTCCACTTCTGTCGTTTCCTGTGGCAGTTGTGGACCATGATCCGGATGATCCACGTCGTGAACGTCGATCTGCCTTCGAAGCGCGACAGGCTCAGGAATGCGTCGACGAACGTATCCTGCATGAGGTCCTGCGAGTCCTCATGGCTGTAGCCATAAGCCCTGCCCACCCTGTACAGATACGGGTTGTTCCTCCGGATCAGGATCTCGTACAGGGCCGTTTCACCGGCGAGGATGCGCCCGACGATCTCGGCATCGTCGAGCTGCCGCTTCGGTTGATCGTTCGATGGAATCATGAGTTCGTCCTATTCCTTGACGACTGTCGACAACCGTGCCATCGAGAACGCTGCGATCGCCATCACGAGGTCGCGTACCGCGACGTCAAGGTACTGAAGTCCGGGCAACAACGTAAGCGCGATGGCCGTCAGCCAGGCGGCGACGATGAATCCGCCTGCCCGGGCATTCCTGAAGACGATGATCCCGGCCACGATCTCGATGACTCCGACGATCATCATGAAGGTCGATGCGGAAAAGGGAAGCATTCCGGCGAGCGCAGGATTGAGGTACTTGTCCCACTGGGTGAGGATGTTCGTGAACTTGTCCAGCCCGGCCACCATTGGAACGATGCCGAAGGTGATCTTGAGAAGCCCTACGGTCGACCGGAGTGTGGTCGTCGTCGATGCGTTGTCCATGTCCGTATTCCTGTAGTGATGATGTTCGTTTCCCATATAGTGATGGTCGGTCCTGTAAAGGTTACAGAATCGGAACACGGGACATCGGCCCCCGGAACATAGTGGGCATTTCTCTCGAATGGACGCCTGTCCGGAAGACATGAGGGTCGGTAGGTATCGTGGCCAGTCCATAGTAGTAGTTCGGGCCATAACGTTGCGTATTATCGGGCGTCACATTCAGGAGCTCGCCATGCTTCCCGTCGTTCGCCCTATTCTGTTCGTCATCATCGGCCTCCTCGTCGGTGCCATCGCCAACATGGCCGTCCTGCGGATCGGCATGGTCGTCGTACCCTTGCCGCCCGGTACCGACGTCAATACACCCGAAGGCATCCAGGCCGCGATGCCGCTGTTCACGTTCGCGAACTTCCTGGTTCCGTTGCTCGCACATGCCATCGGCACGCTGGCAGGCGCGTGGGCGGCGAGCAGATGGTCCGGTACGACCTCTCGCTGGCCTGCGCTCATCGTCGGTGCGGCGTTCTTCATCGGCGGGCTGTCCATGGTGATCCAGATTCCGGCTACGCCGGTGTGGTTCATGATCGCCGATCTCGGTCTGTGCTACTTCCCCATGGCATTGCTGGGATACAGGACGGGAGTGCGGCCGCACGCGGCAGGCGTATAGGGGAAACAGGTTCGGCATTCTCCGGATGCGATCGATGTGCGGCCTGTCTGCACGGCCGTCATGAGAAATAGACAACCATCATGGAACGCTATCCCATAGCGCCCATATTCTTTGCATGCCGGAACCGTTCTTCATTCCGTTGGACACCATGAACTGTTTCCTGATCCTTATCGGGGCCTTCTGTATACCTGTCCTTGCAGCCTGCGACGGTGCCGTCGTGGCCGCCGATGGTGCCATTCAACCGAAGGCCTCGTCGTACTACGAATTCACCACGTACCGTACGGACGCCGAGGGTATTCGCACCGGACCGTTCCTGGACACGGTGTTCGTCGTCATCGAAGCGATGCAACGGTATGGGAAGAGAGGTGTGCTCGGGCTGTTCAAGGGTCGGCCCGAAGTGGATACGATCTTCCTCTGCTACGAAGCGAACGGGGATCTCGCCATCACGACGGCGGAGCTGGATCATGAATGGCAGATCTATCCGTTCGCGAGCAAGTCCGCACGCTCGTGGACGCTATCGGACACGACCTATGACGATGGTAGCAGCTATCAGGTGAAGAAGACGAGGGCACACGCAGGTTCGGAGAATCTGATCCTGAGCGGAGGTGAGGTGCTGTCATGCCAGATCGCCAAGGACATACGGACGGATATGCGAAGATCATCCTCCGGAGATATCCAGCGTCAAACCGTCCTGGTCGAGCAATTCTGGTATCCGCGTTCGACAGGCTACTTCTCCAGGTTCGTGACGACGGAGACGGTTGCCGACGACGCGGGAAGGACCACGACGACATCGACGGAGAGAACTCTTACGAAGTACCATGTGAGCAAGTGAGCGTATGAATCCGACCGTCAAGGCATACAACGACGCACAGTCATCGGAGGATGCGGCGATCTGCAACGCGCTCGCGACGTTGATCGACGCCGGTCTGCCCGATGCCGAAAACAGGATATGGCATGCCCATCCCGTATGGTTCCTCGACGGGAATCCCGTCGTGGGCTACAGCAAACTGAAGGGATGTGTCCGGCTCCTGTTCTGGAGCGGACAGTCGTTCGACGAACCCGGCCTCAGGAACGAAGGCACCTTCAAGGCCGCGGAGGCGCGATACACGGCGGTGGATCAGATCGATGCGGAGGATGTGCGCAGGTGGCTCGCGAAGGCCGAAGCCATCCAGTGGGACTACAAGAACATCGTCAAGCGCAAGGGTGTGCTGGTGATGATCAAGGGCAGCGAGCGTCTGTGAGGGTAGGGGAGGCTACATCGGCGCAACCGGGAAAACTGTATCATCGTTCGGTATCCAGGAAGAATCAGATGTGAAGAGCCTGTTCGTTCTGTGCATCTGTGCGGCATTGTCGGGTGGTTGTGCGAGTGGGTGTGTCGGTGCCGGGGAGGAGCAGTCGTCGTGCTGGCTGATGGACAGGAGACGGGACCTGTCGCGAACTCGACCAACAACATCGGAAGCGTCTACGGAGTGACAGTAGGTGAGCGTTTCAACGAGAAGGTGGGGCTGCAGGCCGACATGACTATACGAACGGCATCCATATCGCAGGAGACACGTGCGACGTTCTACCAGAACGGCTGCTACAACGTCGACGGTACGGTAGGAACAGCGGCAACTGTCATAGAGATGCCGTTGTTGTTCACTCTGAGCAAGCCGACGGGCGAGAACTTCAGGCCGATCATCGGTATCGGAGCCCGTCCCGGATTCCGGATGTCCACGTCGAACACGATCAATGGTACGGTAACGAAGCTCGACGGCGAAGGAGCGGGACAATCGGCTCCGATATCCCGGAAAGGGGCTTCGAACCGCTTCAGTGATGAACCCATCATCGGCATCTCGGCCATCGCCGGCGGCGACTACAAGTTCACCGAGGACTGGAGCGTTCGTGGCGAGCTGCGCTTCCAGCACGACTTCCTCAACGACTGCATTGGTGCCTATCAGATCGGCAGTTCCAGAACCTTGAGCCCCCGTGATTACGTCCGGACTCCCGCAGACCCGGGTGAGTATCGCGTTGTCCCTTCTGTTCGCGTTGTAGAGAATCGGCGGAGATCGTCGCCGCCCTGCAGCAGCGAACGAGAACGATCGGCCCTCCGGTAGAGTAGACCGTTACGCCGACGATCTGGCGGAAAGATTCGCCCGAATGCGTGTGAGCACGATCCGGTTGTAGCGCTGCGTGACGATGCAGGGGACATTCGAGGCGATAGCGTAGACTACCATCACTCCGGCAGCCCACAGCGGATTCCACAGGAAGAACACGGGGCACCACAGCAAGGTGACGAGATGCGCCCATTCGGCCCTGCGCGTTTCCGTGATGAATGTGGTGTAGGAGGCCACGTCACGCGTACGTGGGAGTTCCTTCCGGACCGCGCCACCGAAGAAGCGCGCACCGTCCGGCAGGAGCATCTTCCATCGATGCACGGCCAGTATGCGTCTGTACGCCTGGCCACCGTCCTCCCACGCCCGCTGCCGGTACAGCCATGTGTCGCGTTCGAACATGCTGGCAGGAAGACGGAACGCGAACCACGACGTCGCAAGGTGGATCACGGGCCAACCGCCGATATTGAGGATCCACACGAGGGTTTCAGGCATCGCCGATCCCCGGTTGGTCTACGGAGCGTCCCTTCCATGCGACGGCCGTCCCACGCCGCTGGAGGATCAGCGCGCGGAAGAACACGACGACGAACAGGCTCAGGGGGATTGGGTAGAGCAACACGGCCCATGGCCGGTATGTGCCCACGAGCGGGCGCATCGTGACCAGCACGCTACAAGCGGCAATCCAGGCCGCCAGCCCGTACCACGGTCCGAGCACGAAGAGTGCCGGTGCCACGATCATGCCGGTAAGCCACAACGAGGTCAGCAATACGGTGTATGGCCTGGACGCTCCCGCCCCGCGTGTGAAGGCCTTGCTCCAACCCTGTATCACCTGGGCGAGGCCACCGGTATACATGCGCATGGCGAGAATATCACGGCCGGCAATCGACGCCGTAGGGATGCCATGAGCGAAGAACAGGTCCGTCATGTGGAAATTCTCGAGGATCTGTCCGCGCACGGCGGCGTGTCCGCCAACCCGTATGTAGGCGTCACGATCCACCACCATGCACTGTCCGAACAGCCGTGGGGTAGCGGTGCCGATGGTGAAGGCATCGGATCCCATCGCCATGAGCAGGTTGAAGAACAGGGATGCCTGTTCGTACCATGCCACCACACGGTGATACGGAAGAACGGACAGCACGGTGCCGGGTCGGTATCGTTCCAGCAATCCTGGCAGGGCACGGCCTTCGAACCACGTATCGGCATCGAGGAAACACAGGACGTCGGCGTCGGTGGACTGGGCGCCGTGGTGGCAGGCCCATGCCTTTCCGGTCCATCCCGCTTGCAGCGGCGGCGGCTGCACCACCGTGGCGCCGAAAGAATGCGCGATGTCCGGCGTAGCGTCCGTGGAGGCGTCGTCCACGACGACGATATCACGGACCAGGGCGCGATACGGCTGAATGGAGGAGAGCAGCCGAGGCAGATTGTGCGCTTCGTTCCGGGCCGGCACGACGATGGAGATCGTACGTTCGGTACGCGGATACACTGCCGTGCGCCGACGGTGCAGGACGATGCATCCCGTACAGCATAGGAGGATCGTCACGATGGTCAGGACGATCGTCACGCCACGAGGTCCTCGGTGATCATCCGTGCCACGTGCCGGCCCGACAGCACTACCATGGGCATCCCGCCGCCGGGGTTGACGCTGCCTCCGGCGAAGTACAGGTTGCGGTAGGACGTACTGCGTTTGGGTGCCTTGAAGGCGAAGTTCTTGCGGCGATCGCTCACCACGCCGTAGATGGAACCCTGGTTCGACCGATACATGCGCTGGATGTCGAATGGTGTCCAGAAGTCCTCCACGACGATATGCTTGCGCAGATCCGTGAGTCCCATACGTTCGAGTTTGTCGATCACAACGTCCTTGAGACGTACACAGTCGGCATGTGTGTATGGTTGTCGCGTACCGAGGTGAGGAATATGCGGCAGGATCTTGATGTTGTCGTGTCCGGCCGGTGCCTGCGACGGATCGGTGCGAGTAGGTGCCACAAGGTAGATCGTGGGATCGTCGGGCAGGAGTCCATCGTGGAACACACGATGGAAGTGGTCTTTCTGGTTGCGGGCATAGAAGAAGTTGTGGTGTGCCAGTTGGGGATAGACGCGATCGACGCCAAGGTGGAGAACGATACCGGAACATGCCGGCTCGAACTTCTTCAGACGTCGCATGGTGCGGCCTGAATCGGGCTCGTCCAGTAGGTCCTTGTACGCGGGTATGACTTCCATATTGGATACCACGGCATCGGCCGATACGGTGCGCGTCGTACCGTTACCCACTCGAACGTCCACGCCGGTCACGTTTCGGCCATTGCGGTTGATGCGGGTCACGTCGGCATCGAGTATGAGTTCGATGCCCAGTTCGGCCATTCTTCGTTCGAACGCTTCGGCAAGGCGATACAGGCCTCCCTCCACGTACCACAGTCCGTAGTCGGTTTGGATGGTAGGCATCAGGTTCATGAAGCCGGGAGCATCGTATGCAGATGAACCCACGTACTTGATGAAGTACTCGAGGGTATCGCGGAGATGGGGCTCGGTGACTCTCCTGGCGATGCCGGCCGCCATGGTGTGGCGGAAGTCCATACCGGTGGACGACAGGCCGTAGAACCGCACGAAGTCCATGAAGGTATCGAGTCCTTCATTGAAGTAGCCGCGTTCCACCTCATGGTACTGTTGTCGGGCGTATTCCAGGAACCGGACGTACTGCGCATGCGTACCGGGTGCCAGGTGTTCCAGATCGTCCCGCATGCGTTCGTGGTTCTCCCACAGATCGAGGACGGTACCATCCTCGAAGAAATTCCTCCATTGCGGATCCACGCGGTGCAGGGTGACATAGTCGTCCAGTGTTCTGCCGCCATCCTCGAACAGCGGACGGAACACGTGGGGCAGTGTGAGGATGGAAGGGCCGAGATCGAACGAAAATCCGTGGTCGCGCAGGACGTTGAGCTTACCGCCCACCTGGGCGTTCTTTTCGAACACCGTTACGCCGAACCCGCGCATGGCCAGTGCGATCGCTGCCGACATTCCACCGAGGCCGGCGCCGATGACGATGACGGTCTTCTTCATGGTTGTACCAGCGTAATGATGATGGTCGTGTCCTTCGTACCCAACCGGAACCGTGTATCATCGAAATCCGGCGGGCCGAACCGGGGGCGCGGGTTGTTGGATGCACCGACGGCCTCCTTGGGAATGCCGAACAGCCCCTTGTCGAGTTCCCGGTTGTTGTTGGCGTCGTGATAGACGGACACGGCGTAGTCGCCCTGTGTCAGTCCTTGCACCGTGAACCTGAGCTCACCTGAAGCAGGTGGTGCAAGCGTGCCGGAGCGCAGTGCCTTGGTGACATCGCGCGGGAATCCATCGTCGGACGTGAACACGCAGTATCGCACTACGCCCTCGGCATTCGGAAAATTCTGTACACGAACGGTAAGGGTGTGCCCGCCGCCATCCTGCCATGCCGTGATGGACATGGTGGCAAGCAAGGCCAGAGCGCCGAGGAACAGACGTTTGAACGACGTGAGTCCACCGTGACGGAACATGATGACCTTTCGTAGTTGTTCGAATTTCGATCTCGTATGTGGAAACCAGGCTATGTCGTTCGACAGGAAGCCGTAATACCGCATCACGGTCTGCCGGCGGCTGAACGTACGGAAGCCTTCCAGCCCCTTGTACCTTCCGTATCCGCTGCGGCCCGTGCCACCGAAGGGTGCGGCCGGATTGGCGACGTGGCGGATGACGTCGTTGATGGAGCACGAACCCGTGCGCAAGGCCGCAGCGATGCGCATGGCCCTGTCGCGCGAGCGGCTCCAAACACTGGCGGAAAGTCCGTATCCGCCGTCATTGGCACGGGCGATGGCTTCTTCATCGGATGCCACCACGACCACGGGCAGAACCGGTGCGAACGTTTCTTCGTGGAGGATCCGTGCATCCGGATGGATGTTGGTAAGAATCAGGGGACGGATTGAGCGTCCGCGGATGTCCACGGATGGCGTGGCCACGGCACCCGACCGGAGTGCGTCCTCGATATGGTCGCGGGCTATGGACACTTCACGGTCACGTGTCATGGGAGCTACGTCGTCGATATCCGTAACTCCCACGGAACGTTCGGACAGCAGGGTGGCCATCCTGTGCACAAGAGCGTCGGCCACGGGCGCATGGACGAACAGGCGCTTGACCGATACGCACACCTGGCCTGCGTTCAGACACAGTGCATAGACGGCGGCGCGAGCGGCGCGTTCGATGTCGGCATCCTCGCAGACGATCATGGCATCGTTGCCGCCGAGTTCCAGGACACATGGGATGAGATGGAGAGCGGCGCGGGCCGCGATGGATCGTCCGGCGGCCGTGCCCCCGGTGGCGAAGATGAAGTCCGGAACTGCATCGATGATGGCCGTCGCCGCCGCCGCATCGCCGTGAACGATCTGCAGGACGTCCGGTGGCAGGCCTGCATCCACAAGGATGGAACGCACCAGGTCGGCCGTCCGCGGCGTCTGCTCGGAGGGTTTGAGGATGACGCCGTTACCCGCCACGATGGCCGTGATCGCAGGAACGAAGGCGAGCTGTACGGGATAGTTCCAGGGCGATACCACCAGCACGGCACCATGGGCACGGTAGTGCTCGGCCGTGGTGGTGAACCAATGCAAGGGTCCCTCCGATGCGATGCGGAGCGGACGCAGCGCGTGCACTGCATTGCGCTCGCAATAGCGGATGAACTCGAGGGTCACCAGCAGGTCGCCGGACAAGGCATCCAGGGCGGGTTTCGACGTTTCCTCGCGGATGGTGGCCACGATGGCATCCATGGCGTCCACCATGGCAAGGCGCGCCCTGCGCAGGATGGCCAGGCGTTGGCGTATGGGGACGGCCGACCACGCCGCGGAGGCCGCACGAGCGCGTTGGACGACGTCATCCATCCTGGTGGATCTCGTCATAGGAACGGGGTCGGGCATACGGTACGCCATACTTGTCGCAGATCAGGTTGGACGAGATGCGTGCGGATTCGAAGATCGTGGGCAGACCGCTGCCGGGATGCGTACCACCGCCAACCAGGTAACAGTTGTCGGCCTCCTCGAACTTGTTGTGCGGACGGAAGTACAGAAGCTGTCCCATGCTATGCCCCATGTTGAAGGTGGCACCCAGGTGAACGTTCTGCTTGCGGTCCCAGTCCCACGGCGTGATCATCGTTTCCGTCACGATATGCGAGCGGAGATCGGGAAAGCCACCGCGCCGTTCCAGAATGTCGAGAACGCGCTCACGGAAACGGCCCTTCGCTTCGTCCCAGTTCACGTCGGCCCGGTTGTTGCTCACCGGTGCGAGCACGTAGAGGGAGGAGTGACCCTCCGGAGCCAGGCTGGGATCGTTGATGGAGGCATTGCGTACGTAGACGGAGATATCGTCTTCCGTATGGATGTGACGGCCGATGTCCGTAAGGTTCCTGCGGTAATCCTCGGCGAAGATGATCGTATGATGTTCGGCGGGATACAGGCGGTCCACACCCAGGTAGAGCATGAAGGTGGAGCATGAGAACGACCGCTGCTCCATCTGCTTCGGGGCGTACTTGCGCAGGTATCCTGGCGGGAACAGTCGTTGCATCGCATAGCCGAAGTCGGCGTTCAGGATCACCTCGTCCGCCATCACGCGTTCACCGGATTCCAGTTCGATACCGCGGACTGCACGCCCGTCGAGCACGACCTGCCGCACCGGCGAGGAAAGATGGAAGGTGGCTCCGGCCTCGGTCGCCACCTGTGCCAGCGCCGATGGAATACGGTTGAGTCCGCCGTGCACGTGGAATACACCGTAGGCATGTTCCACGTAGGGAATCATGCCGAACAGGCCGGGGCACTCCCATGGGGCCATGCCCAGGTACTTGGACTGGAACGTGAAGGCCAGGCGGAGGTCCTCGGACTGGAAGTAGTCGGACAGCACGTCGTACAGCGAACGTCCGAGCGCGATCTGCGGAAAGGCCTTGAGAAGGGCGACGCTCACGTAGGAAGTCAGGGAAGCGTAGTCCCGCTGGAGGCATGGGTACAGGACCCGGAACCGTTCCTGTTCGCGGTCCAGGAACCGTTGCAGACCTTCGCCCTCTCCAGGGAAACAGGCCTCGATGGCCTCACGCATCCGCACCTTGTCGTCGTATACCATCATGCGGCGATCGGCGAACACCAGATCGTACATCGGCTCCAGACGCTGGAACGTCAGGTAATCCGATGCCGACCTGCCGGTTTCCTCGAACAGTTCGTCGAGCAGGAACTTCATCATCAGGAAGGTCGGCCCCAGGTCGAACCGATAGTCGCCCATGCGGACCTCGCCGGTTCGGCCTCCGATGGCATCATTCCGTTCGTACACGTGGACATCGAATCCGCGATGAGCCAGGAGCATGGCGGCGGCGGTCCCGCCGGGGCCGGCGCCGACGATGACGATCTTCTTCGAGGGCTTTCTCATACGATCTTGGAAGGTTCAGGAAGGCGGTAGATACTCCACCGCCTGTGGTAATGAGATATAATCTACCTGCTGCGCCGGTTTCCCCATGCGATGACGATGGCGTCCGATCCGATATTATGTATCAGCGAAAGTACGGCACTATTTCGGCAGGTGCATACATTCGTACCACGTGAATCGATGATTTTTCCCGGAATGATAGATGAACAGAGGACTTGCGTTGGTGTTGCCGATCCTCTTCGCCGTGGCTACCGCAGCGACGAATGCGCAGACGAACGGTAATGATCAGCGGGTGAGCGGTGAAGGGGGCGAAGGGCAATCCACCCGTACTGACTGGTATTACATTCCTGCGACGGTGCAAGGGAACGACACCGTGGCCTTCGAGCTTGCGGGTGGCGCGTTCAAGAGCTACGGATGCAAACCTGTGGATCCTGCCTACTGGATGACGGGCAACGGCTGCTCCGTAACCATTATGTTCACACGACCCGAAGCCAACCCGTCGTTCAGGGTCTGGGGGATGAATACCGACGACACGGCATCCGTGAGCGTCAACGGCGCATCCTATCCGTTGACGATGGCATCGGCGTCGTATAAGGCCAAGGTCGTCTGTGGCACATCGCCCGGACCAGATGGAGTATTGTTCGCGAACGGACTCCTCGTCGGCGCCAACACACCATCCGAGGCCAACTATTCGTATCAGGATATCCGGTTGAACGCAGCGGGCGTCTCATCGATCACGATCACCGGGTTGAAAGGGGCCGGCTGGGGCTTTACGGGCATATCCGTCTATCGTGCTGCCAACGCCCCGATCGACGTGCAACGACGAGACGATCCTGGTACGACCAGGCCGAGGGGGAGGTAGGGGATGAATCGGACAAGTCAAATACTGATTCGTGAAAGGGTACTGACGCACGATCGTGTCCGAGGTCATACCAGCGTTGCATCGATTCGTTCATGTTGATGAATACCAGTGGATATCCCGATCCGAGCTGTGGGCATACGATCGGATTCCATATCACTGGAGGTACGAACGATACACTATCAGGCTGCTACGTTCTGCCCGATGGTATGGTAGGTACATCGGCAACCGTCATCGATATGCCACCGCTGTTCACCCTGGGTAAACCATGAGCGAACATTCCAGCTCCGGTGCGAGTACGTTCGTCGTCGATGCCTTCCATCCTATCCGGAAATACGTATCCAGTCCTTGCCATACTGCACCTCCACTTCCCGGATCGACGCATGAACGTACAAGCCGACGTGTATGCCGACAGGCCGCATCGGCACGTGGGTAATGAGGACTCCGCTGTCGAGCTCGAAGAATGTCCGGTCCGGTTCGTCTTCACCCACATCCTCACTCGTATACCCTACGATACTCGTGATCCTTCGACCCTTGATGTCGGAGGCCGCCGAAACCTGCCCTCTGCGCTGCCACCACATCTTCTTCATCGGCGGGAAGTAGCTTCGGGCAGAGGGATCCAGCTCTCTGATCCAGACCGTGTCCCCGCTGATGGATAAAGGGAAGCCGATCACCAGGCCCTCATCAAGGACCATATAGCAGTCAGCCGTCATGAGGGCGATATATTCGGATTTATCGTACGTCTCCTCCGTGAAGAGAATATCCTGTATTTCCCTGCCGATCAGATCACGGAGCTGCATACTCTCACCTGATAACATTGCATGACAAGAGGATGGTTGTGTTGCATGCGGTGATGCAAGTACACGTACCAAGCGCGAAGTTATCAATAGAGCATGCACGAGGAGTACTGTGTCAATCTCCCCGTGGGACGCCGACCACAGTAAGGCGCTATCCTTGCAAGAGACCGAAGGCGATCCGAAGAGGGCCGTGCACGAAATCCGCGTGAACGGTAATCGCGGATAAAAACACAAAAGCCTTCCCAGCTAAGCTGAGGAGGCTTCGTACACCGTATGAGTGTCACATCTTCGCTCCGGGCTAGCATGAATACTGGGTTCTCGATCTCGGTGTACCAAGAGGGCGCCCAAAGCAGGGATTCCGGGTTGATCCGGAATAGGAATATGTGTTGAATGCGATCGGATGGTCGTGGCAGCATCGTGATACTCATTATGGAGAATGTCATGCCTGATCTTGCCTTCATTAGCCTTGGCGTTTCAATCCTATCCCTACTCATCGCAGCGACAACGGCTTGGTTCGCACTCTTACGGAAGGGTGCCGTGAGAATGACCCAGCCGACGGTGGTCATATTTGCCCCTGATCCAATAAACAGGACGTTGCAGAGTGCGCCTCCGAAGATTTTCCTAAGAACCCTGCTATTTTCAACCTCCAAACGAGGCCGACATGTAGAAAGTTTACATGTATGTCTTTCACTGAAAGGTGTCTGTCAGAAGTTTACGTCATGGGGGTATGAAACCGACATGCTGGTACAAGGCAGTGGGTTATTTGTTGGAGAAACGGGAGTAGCCGCGTATCATCATTTTCAGGTTCATGAGTCTTGCTGCGAATTTCGACTTGGATATGGCCGATATGATCTTGAGGTATATGCCTGATCTTCCCCCGTTAGGCTTGTCAGGGTATGAGAACTCTAGATTTGCGAAAATAGTTGTTGTTCGAATTGGACAGGTGTCATGTTGTTGATCGAAGAATGGATGCGTTGTCTGTTGTAGAACAGGTGCGTCCAGCGATAGACAGTCGATCGTGCGTCTCTGAGGTCGTCGAAGAGCAGTGGACGTCCGAGCTCGGTCTTCATCCGTGCCCAGAATGATTCCATCGTTGCGTTGTCGTAGCAATTTCCTTTGTTGCTCATGCTCTGGATGAAGTTCCGCTTGGCAAGTTCAGTCCGGAACAGATCTGCATTGTACTGACTACCACGGTCGGAATGGAAGATGATCGGCTCCGGCGGTAGACGTCGGCGTACACGGCAGGCATCGTCGAAGGCTTTGAGCAGTGTCCGGGTCTGCATCGAATGCGAGACGACCATGCCCAGGATACGTCGGGAGCACAGATCCATGATAGCCACGGCATAGGCCTTGCCATTGCGGCACGGCAGTTCCGTGAAGTCACTCACCCAGACCTTGTCAGGGCGATGGACATCGAATGATCGCTGCAGGAGGTTGGCCGCCGGAACCAAGGTTTTCGATGAATCCGTCGTAGGGCGGAATCGACGCTTCACGTTGGCACGGATACCAGCTACCTGCATGATTCGTTCTACGGTCTTGCGGCTGATAACCTCGCCCTCACGGCGCAGGGCATGCGTCAGGCGCGGACTGCCGTAGCTACCGTTGCTCGCTTCGTGCATTTGACGGATGTGCAACCTCAGGCGCTCGTGCCGAAGATGCCGCTCCGATGGCCTACGGGACTTCCACGCGTGATAGGCCTGGCGGCTGATACCCAGAGCACTGCACATGAGCTTCAGAGGCCACTTCGCCCGACGTTCATCGACAAAACGGCACTTCATTTCGGGCGTTGCGAGAAGGAAGCCAGACCGACGGCCTCCTTTAGGATGTCACGCTCCATTTCCGCGCGTTTCAGCGCACGCTCCAGCTCGCGTATCCGTTGCTTATCCGTCTTCTCTGTCTCATCCACCGTCCTTTGGCCTGCATCCAGTATCCAGCGCCGAAGCGTTTCTTCGGCTATGCCAAGGTCTCGTGCCACACGCGTGTAGGGTTGCTTCTCTTCGACGACTAAACGTACCGCTTCTCGCTTGAATGCCTCGTCGTACCGTTCTCCTTTGGGACTTCCCATCGTTGATCTCCTTCCTTTGTTGGAAGTTCGAGACCTCTACACTGTCAACCAAACCGGGGGAACATCACATAGCATCAATCCGAACATCAGAGTTGACGTGTTGAAAACCGTTCTTCGTTGACCTTGTTGATATTCCTAATGTGTTGTCGTAGACCTCTGAGCCGGGGCTCGTTTGCTTGTTTCCCCTTGGCTTCTTGCAAGTTCTTCAGTGCTTTAGCTGTTGGGCGGAGCCGACATCTGGCAACCACAACACCTGTAATCTCAGTTCTTCCTTTAGAGAAGTGGGTCTTCTCCTTCTTGTGCCTGAAACCAGTGGTGTGGAGTATGGCCAGCACTCTTTTGGAAACATCGGTATGACGGAAATCCCATTGTGCAGAGATCGTGAGATCATCAACGTAACGGGAATACACTAGACCGCGTTCTTGGCATATGGCCATCAACTGTACGTCGAGTTCTCGCAAGGAGACGTTTGCGATGAAAGAACTGATTGGGGAACCGGTAGGCACTCTATTCTCGATGGTGACTAGTCTGGTCAGAACCTCAGCAATTTCAGGTGTAGTGAGGGTCTTGAGTGCCGAGTACACCATGCTCATGGTAACAGACGGGAAGAACTTCTCAATATCCACAAGGAAGAAGAATTCGCTGCGTAGATGCTGGCGAGCATTCGAGATGTAGCTTCTTCCCTTCACACTTCCGTGAACACATGTGGGAAATTCAATACGTGACTTCAGGAACTCGTAAAGCTTCTCCTGCAATTGTTTGAGTCTGTGGCGTGGTTTCTCGATTCCACGAGACTCATTATGGTTGTTTGGCTTCGGTACAGAATCAAAAGCGTAGAACTTGCCGTCAACATTCCGATTGGCATTGTCACAGTACCGAACAAAGTCTTCCCACGATTGAGTGAAACCAATCTGTCGAAGAAGGTATTGCTTATTCCCGATTAGTCTCGGTCTTAAGCGGGAAGATTTCTCTGAGGAAGGCATTGATCTGCGGTTGGGTTTGTCGGAAGTACTCTCGTTTCTCTGGGGCTACTTCATCTTCGGTCATTGAGAGGAAAACGAATACACTCAATGGCATTCCAAATACAACACTTGCCCTTTCAAGAACACTTTGGTGAAGCGTCCGATCTCCCTTCTCCACAAGAGAAAGGTGGGATTGGGTGATCTCCAGTCGTCGTGCAAGCTCGGTCTGCGACAGACCGTGGAGCTCACGGAGTTTTTTCATTGTGCTGCCAACGTCCATACGGAGATGCGCAAAGATTCAATGGGAGAAGTAGTAGAGAGGCTGATCATTCAACACGCTGGGATTGGTCTTGGAATACCTGAGGCCACTGGAATTTTCCAGTACCGTTACTCGCGATCAAGAAGGAATTCCAACTGGAAGTCGCGAATCAATATCCAAAGCCACTTGGCTTCTGTCTTCATTCCATCACTGAAACCCGCATCGGGATCGAACATCCCTTCAAGCTCCTCGATGATTTCTTGAAGACGCCATCGTGCGTCGTGATCAAAAAGAGCGGACCTGTTCCGCATGAGCGACTTGGCCTCATTGCTGAGGCGGGAGAGATGTTTCATAACATCTCCTTTCTGAATATGGAAGAAACTGCCACGCCCGCACTTGCGGGCGGGGGGTGTTCATTCCCGGTCGGGGTGACAGTTTCGACATAGTCCGCTCTAGGACCTCTCACACTTCCGGAGCTATCTACAGGGGGTGTACGAGCATCGTCGTAGCGTTGCGGTGCCAAGCGGCATCGTACACGGTACGACGAAGACATGCGGCATCACATACTGCATGCGCCATGAATCCACACACGAGGAGTGGAGCCGAAGATGGTATCTCCAGCGGTGGTCATTGTCATCCGATCCGAATCAGGCAAGTCATTCAAAGAACGTGATACGAAAGTACTGAGCCCTATGACTCTGAGCAATAGAATGTTTTCCACACGAGCAACTGATGTAGGGGAGAGTATGTGTTATGGTCTACCGAATCCCTTGATGTTAGTAACGTTGTAGATAACTACCAAGGAGTAGATAAGGTGAGTAGTAATCCGAATGATGTGCTGGTAAACGGAATCCGTGTCCCTGAAGGTTGTATCCCTGCGTGGACGTTGGATGAAAGTGAAAAGAACAGGTTGGTTGATGACCGCCGTCCTCTCAACTACAACCCGAGTACGTACTTCCAGCCCATAGAACACATGGGCGAGGACATTATTGTGGGCTATCTGGGACACGTGGAGAGCCGTGGTAGAGCAGGCACGGCGAAGTTTCATCATGAGGTCTATCGGCAGTCCTACACCTACTTTATCGACTACGCCGAGGGCAAGCCTGTCTACGTGACATTCGACCAAGTGACCGTTCATCGTCTCTTACAGATTCAGCCACGGGCTGGTGAACCGCTCCTGTGGTACTGGAAACGCATTGACTCACCCAAGAAGATTAACAGCCGCCATATCTTCATGGTCATGCCCTTCGAAGAGGGTCCTCTACAAGAGTTCTACACCGTCAACGTTAGAGATTTTCTAACGCAGGAAATGGGCCTCATTGTCCAACGTGCTGATTCTGTGCATGATAACGACGTAATCAGCGACACTGTGCTCCAGCTAATCGAGGAGTCAGCAATCATAATCGCAGATTCGTCCACGGCAAACAAGAACGTGTTCTATGAAATCGGATATGCTGATGCCAAAGGCAAAGAGCTGATCCTAATGCAAAACCGCAGTGCAGGCTCAATCTTCTTCGACAAAGCCCATCGACGTGGAATTCTGTACGATATGGACAAACCCGAGCAGTTCCGTGAGGAGTTACTGGCAACGGTGAAGCATATTCAGAACCGAGTTGGACAGAACAACTAGACGTTATGGTATCAGGGATTGAGCTTGTCCGTGATAAGTATTGGCTTATCAACGGAAGGATGAGGCTACTTCCCGTGCCGTCCCAAGGTGCTCAAGAACCGCTGGAGCAGTTCCACTGGTGTGAGCTGGAGTTTGGGTGCCAGTAGCAGGAACGAGTTCAGGCTGATCTCGGACTCGCCCCTTTCGAGTTTCGAGACATACGCCTGCTCCAACCCCTCGTCCGACACGGCCTCCTGTGAGAGACCCAATTCAAGTCTCCGTTCACGGATCAGTAGCCCAAGTGCTTGTGCAGTACTGGCCTTTTGTCCCTTGTGTATCACTAATTCCTTGAGCGGTCTAGCCATACGACCAAGCTATCCGAGCAAGGGGGCAGCAATTACTCCTATAGAAGTAAATGGATTCTTTCACGTCTGCTGGAGGCAGACTAGTACCAATAATCAATGGTCTCGGCAATGGCAAGCACATCCATCCATCGTGTGGTCATGATCACCACGGTCTGTATACTGAGTTTCCTGTCATACGAGAAGAGCTTCGGGCAAGACTTCCAAGTACATCGTGGCTGATGCAGTACCGCCATCCTCGATTTTGGATTTCCTCAGGAAATCTTCGTGGTACGAGCGATGACGCATGTGCTCTTCATAGACCCTCCGAATCCGGGTGAACACGGCGTCGATGTTCTTTCGTATTTCGTTCACGTTGGGGGCCTTCTCCGATAACTTCCCATCCTTGAGGATGAATTTCCTCGGCACGGAAATACCCGTGGACTTCCGGGTTCTTCCCTTAGGGTTTGCCGGACCGATCCACCGTTCGCAGATCACCGTACAGATGAAGGTGCCTTTGGTTGCCTTGGCCGAGGCCACCTTGTAGAGGAAGGATACGTGCAGAGCATCGCGTCCTATGCCGATCGTTTGAGAGTAAGACATTACGTCTCCTGTTGGGTTGGAAAGTGGTGGCACCAGTGGTGGTCCTCCAGTTCCCTGTAAGACTGTCTATCGCCCAAAAACCCAAGGAGACTTTCCCTTCAATCCCGCTGCCTGTGCGATGTCCACAGGCTATCGCCCAAAATGACAAAAGGCTTCCCAACATGGTTGAGAAGCCTTTGTACACCGTACGGGAATTGAACCCGTGTTACCGCCTTGAAAGGGCGGTGTCCTAACCCCTAGACGAACGGTGCAAAAACGGATCACAAATATAGGGGTCTGGGCCGTTATTGCCAAATTTGCAGGATGACAACCGTAGGAATCACCGGCGGAATAGGAACGGGCAAGTCCACCGTGGCGCAGATCCTGCGTCAACGGGGATGGCCGGTCTATGCGTCCGACGACACGGCCACAACCATCATGGAGAACGACGCCGACGTTCACCGCGAACTGGTGGAGCTGTTCGGGCCCTCAGCCATGCACGACGGAACGCCCGATCGCACGGCGATCGCCGCTCTGGTGTTCGGAGACGATCCGGAGGCCCGCCGACGTCTGGCGGCCCTGAACGCCATCGTCCACCCCCGCGTGCGGGAGGAACACCGGACCCGGATGGCCGAACATCGCGCCATGGGAACGCCCGTCATGGCCATCGAGTCGGCACTGCTGTTCGACGCCGGACTCGACCGGGAGGTCGACGTCGTGGTCGTGGTGGATGCCGACGACGACGTGCGGATCCGGCGGGTGATGGAGCGTAACAAGCTGACCCGCGAACAGGTCCTTGCACGGATCGCAGCCCAGATGCCGATGGCCGAACAACGTTCCAGGGCGAACTTCGTCATACGCAACGATGCCGGCCTGGAAGCCCTGACCGAGTCCACGAACGCCGTGGCGGCGAGGATCGAAGCAGGAGCTTCGGCAGGCGACGGACAAGTTTCATAGTTTTGCACTCACGTCTCATCCTTCATTCAAAGGTCATTCTGTTATGCCTTCCCCGCTCCATCTCACGGATGAAAGTTTCCAACCGGAAATCGAGTCAGGCGCCGTCGTCCTCGTGGACTTCTGGGCAGCCTGGTGCGGCCCGTGCCGTGCCATCGCACCCATCATCGACGAGCTCGCCGGTGAGTACGATGGTCGTGCCCGCATCGCCAAGGTCGACGTGGACAACAATCCGCGCGTCGCGCTGCAGTACGGTATCCGTTCGATCCCCGCCCTGCTGATCTTCAAGGGTGGCAAGGTCGTGGACACGATCGTTGGCGCGGTGCCGAAGAGCTATATCACGGACCGCCTCAACGCCCAGGTGAACTGAGCCATGGCACGCCCTTCTCTTCTCACCGAAGACGAACTGGCCGAACATATCAAGGACATTCCGTTGTGGCGCCGCGATGGCGCCACAATCGTTCGGGAGATAGCCGCCTCCGACTTCGCGGCCGCCGTCGGTGTCGTGAACGCCATCGCACTGCTCGCAGAGAAGGCAGACCATCATCCCGATCTGCTGATCTACGGCTGGAACAAGGTGCGCGTCACGCTCTCGACGCATGACCAGGGGGGACTGACGATTCTCGACATCCGCCTGGCCAAACAGATCGACGCACTCGCCTTTTCTACCATCGCCTAATCTGCCCATGTCAGCAATCCATGATATCACGGCCCGCGAGATTCTGGACTCGCGCGGTAATCCTACCCTTGAAGTCGATGTCGTTCTCGACGACGGTTCGATGGGCCGAGCCGCGGTGCCCTCCGGCGCCAGCACGGGTGAACACGAAGCCGTCGAACTGCGCGACGCCGACGAAGCACGTTATCACGGCAAGGGCGTACTCCGTGCCGTGGAACACATCGATACGGAAATCGCCGATGCCCTGCTGGGCATGGACGCAACGGACCAGCGCCAGATCGATCGCATCCTGTGCGACCTCGACGGTACGGCCAACAAGGCACGCCTGGGCGCCAACGCCATCCTCGGCGTTTCGCTGGCCGTCGCCAAGGCCGCAGCCGAATATCACGGCCTGCCGCTCTTCCGCTACCTCGGTGGCGTGAATGCGACGATGCTGCCCACGCCGATGATGAACATCCTGAACGGCGGACGTCATGCCGACAACAACGTCGACATCCAGGAATTCATGATCATGCCGCTCGGGGCGGATACCTTCTCCGACGGACTGCGCATGGGCACGGAAGTGTACCATACGCTGAAGTCCGTGCTCAAGAAGAAGGGACTGTCCACGGCAATCGGCGACGAAGGCGGCTTCGCACCGTCACTGGCATCCAACGAACAGGCCCTGGACGTCATCATGGAAGCCATCGCCGCCGCAGGCTATACGCCGGGCGACGACATCGTGCTCGCCCTCGACGTGGCTGCGAGCGAGATGTGGAAGGACGACGGCTACGTGATGTACAAGTCGACGAAGGAAAAGAAGTCCCGCGAGGAGATGATCTCGTGGTATACGTCGCTCTGCGAACGCTATCCCATCGTTTCCATCGAGGACGGTATGGGCGAGAACGACTGGGACGGATGGAAGGGCCTTACCGATGCCGTCGGCGATCACGTCCAGCTCGTCGGTGACGATCTGTTCGTCACGAACGTCGACTTCCTCTCCAAGGGGATTTCCGAAGGCGTGGCCAACTCCATCCTCATCAAGGTCAACCAGATCGGCACACTCAGCGAAACGCTGGATGCCGTATCCCTGGCCCACCGCTATGGCTACAGTGCCGTGATCTCGCACCGCTCTGGTGAAACGGAAGATGCGACCATCGCCGACATCGCCGTGGCGGTATCCTCCGGTCAGATCAAGACGGGAGCACCGTGCCGCAGTGACCGGGTGGCAAAGTACAACCAGCTGCTCCGCATCGAGGAAATGCTCGGCGAAGATGCCGAGTATGCCGCAGATCAGACCATCGCCTAACGATCAACAGCATACGGACAACATGAGCAACAACATCGTCTTCGGCACTGACGGATGGCGTGGCGTCATCGCCCGCGACTATACGTTCGACAATCTCACGCTGGTGGCCCATGCCACCGCACGATACGTCAAGACGCTCAAGGCGAAGAGTCCTGCCGTCGTCATCGGATACGACACGCGATTCCTCTCGAAGGAATTCGCTTCGCATACGGCCTGCATCCTGGCTTCCTATGGCATCACCGTGCACCTGACGGAGACGTTCTCGAGTACGCCGCAGGTGTCGTTCCATACGAAGCAGAAGGGCGCACAGCTCGGCGTGGTGATCACGGCAAGTCACAATCCGCCCATCTACAACGGCTTCAAGGTGAAGGCGAGCTTCGGGGGCCCGGCCGTTCCGGAGCAGATCGCCCTGATCGAATCGCAACTGGCGGCCCTGAAGGGCAAGGCTCCGAAGGCTTCGTCGACGTCGTACGACGACTACATCGACCAGCGCCTGATACGTCCGTTCGATGCGAAGGAATCCTACATCCGCTATCTGCGCAAGAAGATCGACCTCGATCTCATCGTGAAGAGCGGTATCAAGGTCCTCTACGATCCCATGCACGGCGCCGGTATCGACTTCATGCATCGCATCCTTCCGGGTGTGGCCGAAATCCACGGCGAGTACAATCCGTCCTTCGGCGAAGTGGATCATCCCGAGCCCATCGCCGAATGCCTGCGTCCGCTGATGGACGCCGTAAAGAAGAAGAAATTCGACGTGGGTCTCGCTACCGATGGCGACGCCGATCGTCTGGGTGCCGTGGATCATACGGGTGCCTTCGTCGACCCGCACAGGATCTTCATGCTGCTCATGAAGTATCTGTACGAGGACAAGAAGCGTCGTGGCGCCGTGGTCAAGACGGTATCGCTGACGTCGATGGTCAGCGCCTACTGCGAGAAGCACGGCATCAAGGTCTACGAAACGCCCATCGGGTTCAAGTACGTGGCCAAGCTGATGGCGGAGGAGAAGATCCTCATCGGCGGTGAGGAAAGCGGTGGTCTCGGAACGTCGCTCCACATTCCCGAGCGCGACGGCATCTTCAACGGTCTGTTGCTGCTGGAGATGATCGCGAAGCGTGGCAAGACGCTGCACGAGCTGTGCGAGGAACTCGACGAGGAATTCGGTCCGCACCGCTACCGTCGTCGCGACGTCCACGTCACGGAATCGCAGAAGAAGGCCATCCTCGGAGCATGCGCCAAGCAGCCCCTGAAGATCGGTCGCTACAACGTGCTGAAGGTGGATACGCGCGACGGCTACAAGTTCTATGTGGAAGGTGGAGCGTGGCTGCTGATCCGCGCGTCGGGCACGGAGCCGCTCATCCGCTTCTACAGCGAAGCCGCGTCGATCGCGACGGTGAACGAACTGATCGAGGAAGCCCTGAAGCTCAAGTGACGAGCGGACATATCGACGAATCACGGAAGGCGTCGTCCCGGAAGGGGTGGCGCCTTCGTCGTAGAAAAGCAGGGCGATGTGTGTGCTTCCGGTATGCAGGAGGATGAGCGGTTGAGACTGGTACATGAATGAAGAGCGTGATTTTATAAAGATCTGTAGTACTTTGGAGCCGAAATACGATAGGGAATAGTATTATGCCGGATGATGTGCAGATGGAATGATGACAGTAGTATACTATGCCTGTGTTGCAGGAGTGCAAATGCTGACCGATGACGAGATAGAACGCATGCTCTATATCGGGAAAAAGATAGACGGAGACTTCCTTTGCATATCCTCCGTATGAATGCCGTGCCGAACATGGCGCACAGGAGATCGTCCCGAACCGTCGAAGGGGATGATGGAAATACCTATTGTGTCAAGCTTCGGCAGAATGCGGAGAATGTTTTCGATTTCTCGGTGATTCTGGTCGTCAGTATCGCAGGAAAAGATGTCATACTGCGTCGCTATAACGGTAGATCACATGAGCATCGGAATCAGATAGAGCAGGACAAGTTCTATGACTATCATATACATACCGCTACAAGGCGATATTTCGAACGCGGATGCAATCCAGACGGTTTCGCGGAACCTACTGACCGGTACACGACAATCGCCGAAGCAGTAGATTGCCTGCTGTCGGATTGCGGGTTCTATTATGAAGGGCCTGCAATGCCATTGTTTCCGGAGAAGGAGTGAATGAACGAGGATGCCAGCATAGAATCCGAATTGAGAGCTTCCATCAGCAGGGAAGTCGTCCTCCATCGAGAAGGTTCGAGATGGCTGGTGTTCACGCCATTCAGGTTCGATGATGGAGACAGCTTCGTGATAGCCTTGCATAAGGACCAGAACCGCTGGTACTTCAGCGACGAAGGGCATACCTTGATGCATCTGTCGTACAGAATCGATGAAGCCATGCTCCAGAAAGGGAATAGGGCCGAGATCATCAGTGGTACGCTGTCGCCGTTCGACGTGAAGAACAAGCGTGGCGTACTTGTCAAGGACGTAGAGGATGACGATTTTGGCAATGCCCTATATTCCTTCATCCAGGCAATCGTCAAGGTGTCCGATGTATCTATGCTGTCACGTGACCGTGTCAGAAGTACATTTCTGGAGGACGTGGACAATTTCCTGCGGGAAGTAGTCGGTACCGGGCTGGTAAAAGACTGGATAGACAAGAAGTATGATAGTGAAGCGAGATATCGGGTACCGTATGCGATCGAAACTGTGCGTAACCCTCTCTGGGTCTTCCCGATACAAAGTGATAGTACGGTTCAGGACGCTACCATCGTGATGCTGAAACATGAGTCCTGGGGAACGGCGTTCGAAGGAGTTGGAATATTCGAGCAGCAATCGACGATATCACGTGACCGCCTCGCCCGCTTCTCAGACGTATGTGGTAAACAGTTTTCATCTCTGGAAGGTAATCGCGATCGCATCAAGGACTACCTGCAACGCGAGATGTCGTAGTCTAAGGCTCCCTGGTTACAACACATCCACGGCATCCTTCAAGCCCGGCGCCGCTTCGTCCTTCCCACTCAGAATGGGAGTCGCTGCCTTCCACGGAATGGCGAGAACGGGGTCCAGAGCGTTGATGCAACGTTCGTTGACGGGATTGTACACATGCGTGCAGCGATAGAGTACGTCCGCCGCATCCGAGACGATGCAGAAGCCATTGGCGAAGCCCGGTGGAATCCACACGATGTGCTGGTTCTCTTCGTTGACGTCGAGCGTCACATGTTTGCCGAACGTCGGCGATGACGAGCGGACATCGAGCTCGACGAGCTGGATGGCTCCACGTACGACGCGCAGGAGCTTGCCCATGGGCTGACCGACGGTGTAGTGCAGGCCCCTGATGACGTCGCGGCGACTGTGCGAATGGTTGTCCTGGACGAAGTCCGTTGCGATGCCGAGGTCCCGTAGCTGATCTTCACGGAACGATTCGATGAACCATCCGCGGTTGTCGTCGTGACGCTGCGGTTGCAGGACGACGATACCGTCGAGATGCGTGGAGACGATGGTGAATGCCATGATATGCAGGGATTGCGATTACGGATTGATGGAGACGAGCGTTTCCGCACGTTGCGGATACGTGTTGCGCAAGCGGTCGAACGTCGCTGCCGACGGATCGGCGATCATACCGTGTACGAAGCGGGCCGTGTCCTCGACGAGCGGACGGTTGACGCGAAGATGGTCGCGCAGGGCTTCCGTATCGGTGTCCACGATGACCGACGGCTTGGGGATGACGGCATCCACCGCTTCGAGGAAGATGTCGGTGGGCAGATCCTTCCAGCGCAACCATGCTTCGCCGATCATGCGCGCACCGTTGTACTTGCCGTTCAGCGTATGTCCCGCCACGTGGGGCGTAGCGACGAGCGTATGGGGAAGCAATGCGGTGTCGATCGACGGCTCGTTCGCGAAGACGTCGAGCACGAGGGCCCTCCGCGTACGCAGGACGTCGTCGAGTAGTGCCGCCTCGTCGATGATGCCGCCTCGTGCCGCGTTGATGACCAGCGCCTCGTCACGAAGCTTGCGCAATCGTGCGGCATCGATGAGTCCGGCGGTCGGATAAGGGACGTCGACGACGAGCGGTGTATGGACGGTCAATACGTCGACGATGGTCAACAGCTCGTCGAGTTCCATGTGCGGTGCGGGCATCGCGATACCGGCATCACGCAAGGGAGGATCGTTCACCACGACGTCCATGCCGAGAGCACGGGCATGGTCCACGATCCTGCGGCCGACATTGCCGCATCCGACGATGCCGATCGTCCTGCCTTCCAGCAACGTCGACCATTCCAGCATCGCCGCGACGACGTATTCGGCGACGGCCGCCGCATTGCTGCCGGGCGCGCTCGCGACGGCGATGGAATGCGTCGAGAGCCAGGAAAGATCCATGTGATCCATGCCGGCCGTGGCCGTGGCTATGAAGCCGACATTCGTGCCGTCGAGCAACGTGCGGCCGACCTTCGTCGTCGACCGCACGAGCAGGGTATCGGCATCGCAGTCGATGATGTCGTCACGACGCAGATGTCTTCCCTCGACGATGCGGACGTCGTCGTAAGGCGACAGCAGGTCGGCCAGAAGAGGGATGTTCGCATCGATGATGATCACGGGCTGCTACGTATGGAAGTCGAACATGTCATTCGCGGATCAGAAGGCGCGAGGCGACGCGATGTCCGGCTCGTGCCGTGACAATATATGTTCCAGCCGTTACGGTCGGGCCATCCGACGTTCCGTTCCATGTCATGATATGCGGCATCGACGCCGACTGGACTATTGAAGACCAGACGATACGGCCGAACATATCCGTAACGGAAAGCTCGACGTCTCCGGTCCATCCTCGAAGCATGATGGATGTACGACTCGTGGATGGATTGGGTGCGATGGCCAGTTCGGGCGCGAAGGTCCCGTCCGCATCCGCGACGGACGTAATCAGCGACGTTCCCTGAAGCACGACGACCGGTGTGAAGTACGACGTCGTGATCGGCGTGAGCTCGGCGACGATCGTCTCCAGGTTCGTGCCCGCTTCGTACGGATAGAATTCGACGGGAACCGTGACCTTCTCACCGACGGCAACCGTGACGGGATCGACATGCTGGACGCGGAAGCTTTCCGCACCGTCACCGCCGATCATGACGCCCTGGAGCGTGATCGTATCGTTGCCGACGTTCGTGAAGGTGACGGATGCATCGACCATGCTGCCGTCGAACGTCGGGAAGACGACGGCGTCGTGATCGGGAACGAGCTTGCCGCTGACGGTGAGTCCGCGCAGCGGATGTTTGACGGCACCGATGGATGCGTGGCCGATCTCGATGTGCAGGATGTCGTCGATGGGACCTTCTTTCGACGGACGGTACTGCGTCTCGACATAGAAGCTGCGGCCGGGTTCGATGGAGAATGGAATGCGCGAGGACACGCCGTTGAAGCTTTCACCGAAGTAGTAGGTGTAGGCACTCGTGATGTTGAGAGGGGCGTCGCCCGTGTTGCGGATGTAGGTACGGAAGATGTAGGCATCACCGACGAGGCATCGCACGACGGTCGTGTCGTCGTCGATGGTCAGTTCGGGCTTCGCATCGTCCGCAACGGGAATCAGCTCGTAGATGCAGTCATCGTAGGGACGGATCTCTTCGGGAACGGGTCCGCCATCGCGATTGCTCGTCGCGATGAAGATGCGTCCCGATGGTGTGACGCAGACGTCGCGCAGGCGGCCGTAACGAATGGGGAACCAGTGCTTCACGTTCACGATGGAATCGTGCGTTGCGTTCAGCTTGAGTTGCGTCATCGACATGGCCTTGAGACTCGTCACGAGCAGCGAGTTCCCCAACGCCGTATAGGGCCCGTCGGAATAGTAACTCATGCCGGACAGGGCGAGGGTGGAAGGCCCGGTCGTCCAGAACGGTTCCCGTGTGTCGTGTTCGGCCCTGTAGGCCTTCTCGTCATCCGTATCCGCCGGACCGACGACGTCGGGCCAGCCGTAATTGCGTCCCTTGACGAGGATGTTCACTTCGTCATCGGTGTCCGGTCCGTGTTCGGCGCTGAGCAAGGTGCCGTCGGGAAGGAAGACGAGGCCTTGCTGGTTGCGGTGTCCCATCGTCCACATGTACGAGCCCGGATACGGATTGTCGTCGGGAATCGAACCATCGAGATTCATGCGCAGCGTCTTGCCGTAGATGGACGAGGGATCCTGGACGAGTTCGGTATGGGGCAGTTCGCCGTTGGTGATGTAGAGCTTGCGATCGGGGCCGATCTTCATGCGTCCGCCCTGATGCCAGGCCCATCCTTCCTCCTGACGGAATATCTCGACAGGGTCGACGAGGGCCGTGCCATCGTACGTATAGCGGAAGTAGGCCTTGTAGATCGAGCCTTCGGGACCGTTGGCGATATAACCCGTGAAGACATAGGGAGAATCGGGGAAGTCGGGATGGAGGGCCAGGCCGAGCAGGCCGCCTTCCATGATCTGGTGCATCCGTTCGTGAACGTCGAGGAGTTCCTGACGTTCGCCCGTTTCGGGGTCGATGCGGCTGATGTAGCCCTTGCGCTCGGAAGCCCAGAGATGATTGTCCGGTCCCCACGTCACTTCCCATACGACGCGGAGACTGTCGGAAACCCGGCGTACGGTGAAGTCCTGTTGTGCCTGAAGTTGCTGCATGCCGAACAGGATGCAGCAGACGGAAAGAAAACGACGAACTGTCATGACCAAACCTCGATCGATCAACAAAAAAGCGGCATCTGCCGCTTCACGATCGAAAGGGCAGATGGTTAGATGACGAGATGGATACCATCGAGGGTCCAGCGTTGCCGTACCAGAACGGTAGCAGGCAACCGGATCCAGCGCTCCGATGGAGTGTATGGATCGGAAGTCCCATGATCGAACCGCCCATTACGGTTCGTATCGATGATCACGTCCAGTGAATATGTCCCGGCCGGGAGACTGTCGGCCACCCATGTCTCTCCACTACGGACCTCGAGGGTCCGGACGACTGCGCCGCGGTCGTCGATGAACCGTAGAAGATACGGCCCACCGACCAAAGATGTATCCCTGAAGGTTCCATTCACCGTTCCCGGGTCGGTCCGGTCGGACGTCCTGAAGGTGCGGACGATGGTCGTATCCGGCATGCCGACGCCCGTCAGCGACTGCAATCCCGATAACGAGATCCGCGCATCGTACTGTGACGATGCCTTGAGCGATTGGCTCATCTTCAGGACGAGCGTACGGTCGTTCTTCCACTCGGCGGACAACGGAACGGTATCCGTTCCTCCCGTTATCGTACCACGTACGGAAACCGTCGTACGGTTGACGAAGTCGCTGAATTCGATTTCGAATGGCGTCGATGACGTGATGTTGCGCGCACTGTCCCTGACGGAAACGGCGATCAGTCGAAGGGAGGTCGTGTCGTCGAGTGCAGGCACGTTCACGTCGTGGGACAGCGTCGTATCGGACAACGCATTGCCCGTCGTATCGCGGACGGTCGTCGTATCGAAGTGGACCTTGTGGTTGCCGGGAATCATCGATTCCGTCGTCAGAACGACGAAGCGGTCCTTCGCACCCGGTGCCTGTACCATCGCCATGACCGGAGTCGTGTGATCGAGCGTATCGGTGACGCCGATCGACATGGCATCCTGCGCGGGAACGACCGGTTCACTGAACTGTACAAGGAGCCGGCGCGACGACAGTGCGCGTACCCGCGTGATGTAGGGACGGAGGACGTCGATCGGAGGTCCCATCCGGACAGCGATAGGCGTGCTGCGTCCGTCGCGCACGGTGACGTCCGCGCGTGCCATGCCGAACTCTTCGTTGGGATCGAGCAGGCCATTGCGATTGACGTCGCGTACCGCCATGACGCGATAGGTTCCGTCGGCGAGACCATTGACGGTGAAGGCCCCAGACGTCCCGACCGGCAGGCGATACTTCGGCTGCCGGTTGCGCGGAGTGAAGGCCGACGTCAGCGTATCCGCACCCTGATAGCAGAAGATCGTGATGTTGTCCATCGACGTTGCCGTGACGGATCCCGAAACCGTACCGGTATCGATACTGCTGCCGGTGGAGAAGACGAGGGAATATGCTTCCGCGGGTTTGTTGCCACGGGTATCGGTATAGTCCGAACCGATCGTGACCGTATAGGTCGTGTTCGGCGTCAGCGGTTCCGTGAAGGTCACGTCGACTTCATCGCCCGAATAGGACGAGTTGAAGGTTGCCGTCGGCTGTACCGAAATGGCATTGCGGACGGTTGGCTGGACGTAGGTCGAGAAGCGGATGGTGATGCCGTCGCCCGTGAAGTTGCGCGTGCGCTGGGGTGGAGACGTCGTATCGACCGACGGCGGCGTCTTGTCCTGTGGACCACCGGACGGAGCGATACGTACGGCACATGCCGTCAGGAACAATGACAGCGACAGGAGAACTATGTTCGACACGACACGAACGTACATCATCATCCCGCAAAACTACGCCGCAGGCAGTCGACTGCTATCTTTGTGCCTGTGACCAATCCAATACCACCACGGATCCGCGCCTGGCTGCACGAGGCGTGGAGCACCATCTACGAGTTCGGCGAGATCACGGACCGCCGGCACATCTTTCTGCTGGCAAGCGGTATCGCCTACAATCAGTTGCTGTGTCTGATCCCGCTCGTCCTGCTCGTGATCTCCATCATCAGCGGCTTCATCGACGAGCAGGCCACGAAGGAATCCGTACGGAACTTCCTGGTCGGCATCATGCCCAACGTCAAGACCACGGATGCGATCTCGGCCGTGTTGCTCGAACTCGGCACGGTATTCAGCTATAGTACGATCGCCGGCTGGATTGCCGGTGTGGCTCTGCTGTGGACGGCCTCGGCGTTGTTCAGTTCCATGCGTACGGGACTGAATGCGATCTTCCACATCCCGACGCCGAAGTTCTTCGTGCTCTACAGGCTGAAGGACATGCTGCTGACGATCATCACGGCCATCCTCGTCATGGTGACGACGCTCGTGACACCGCTCGTGTCCCTGATCGGAAACTACGGTACGAGCATGCTGCCCGACAGCCTCAGTGGTGTCGTCTCCGGTATCACGGCCCAGATCATCAGCATGGCCACGGCCATCCTGCTGTTCTTCGTGCTATACAGATTCATGCCCAACAAGAAGCTTCCCTGGCCCATCATCCTGATCAGTACGCTGTCCGCCTTCGTCCTGTGGGAAGTGGCCCGTGCCTTCTTCTCCTGGTACATGAATACGGCCACGAACTTCAGCAGGTTCTACGGTGGGTACGTGGCCTTCGCCTCGCTGGCGCTCTGGCTCTACTATCTTTCGCTCGTCTTTCTCATCTCGGCCGAGATCGGGCAATTCGTCTACATCAAGCGCACGCAGCACCGTCCGCCCGACGTGTGATCAGAAGCGCAGCAGGCTGTTCCACTTGAGATAGAGCTCCCATGTGGCACGGACGTCGCGCAGGCAGTAGTCGGCAATCTCGGTGAGGCGTCGTTGCGCGAAGAGATCACTCACCATGGAGCCGTCCACACCTTCGGCCTTCGGCGAGACGATGCCGAAGGACTTGGCGAAGAAATCGAAGTTGAAACGCCGGGTGGCGCCGCTGGCCTGACCGTTGAAGTAGGTGAGGCGGTCGAGCAGATCGATATGGGCACTGTAGCTGAAACGCGTACCGTCCATGAGATTGCGGGCTGGGCGTATGCCGAGGACGGCGCTTCGCAGCATGAGCCAGGGGGCGTCGAAGCCGCGGCCGTTGAACGAGACGAGGGTGATGCCCTTGTACTGCGTGAGGAGCTTCCAGAAGTTCTCGATCATGACGCGCTCGGAGCTGTAGTGGCAGGCCGCACCGGACGGGAGCGTGTCCGTGCGGACACCGTCTTCGTCCGTCATGGAATCGTCGACCATGTAGGCTACGGAACGACCGTTCCATTCGTCGCCGGAGGCCTTCATGAGCTGCATGCCGATGCAGACGATGCGTCCCGTCATCGGTGATAGGGCGAACTCGCCGATCTTCTTTTCACGTTCCTCGTCCGTCACGGTATTCCGCAACAGGTATTCCTGTTGCGCATCGTCGAAGTGATCGAGCGGAAGGCCGACGGTTTCGAGGTCGAAGACGAGGAATTGTTCTTCCATGACATCACTTCGTGAGGATGATGAATTCGGTGCGGCGATTGAGGGCACGGCCTTCGTCCGTGTCGTTCGATGCGATAGGTACGGCGTCGCCGAAGCCTTTCGCACTGACGCGTTTGCCGTCGACGCCGGCACGCACGATGGCTTCACGTACGGCCTGGGCCCTGCGTTCGGACAACGTTGCGTTGTAGGTGCTGTCCGACGTACGGTTCATGTTGTCCGTGTGACCTCTCACCTCGATCGTCATCGTTGGGAATGCCTTCAGCATGGTGACGACGTTGTCGATGGCAGCCTTCGACTCCTTGGTGAGCGTCGACTTGTTGAAGTCGAAGAAGACGTTCAGCAGTGTGATGGATCCGACGTCCGGTGTGTTGTCGTAGGCGAACTCCGTCGCCAGGCTGTCTTTCGGGAAGCAGAACGACATCTTGACGGTATGCAGGCCATATTCCTGTGGTGTGTACTCGACGACGTAGGCGTTCTTCAGACGACGGTAGACATCCTCGAACATCGGTTCGAATTCCGATGTCCGGTAGATGTGATGGTAGGACCCACCGGTGGCGCGGGCGATACCTTCCATGTAGCCTTCGTTGATACCTTCGCCGAAGTCGACGGCGCAGACGGCCACATGGCTGTTCCTGGCATAGCGGATGAGGGAGTCGCGTGTGATCTTCGACGAATTCTCCTGGCCGTCCGTGAAGACGATGACGGCCTTGCGTACATATCCGTTCGCGGAGGCGTTGAGGTGGTCGATGGCTCCGGCGACGCCCGAATGGATGGCGGTGCCTCCCCCGAATCCTTCCAGGCCGTTCTTCGCGAGCAGTCCCTTCAGTGCCGTGCCATCCTTCGAGAGCGGTGCCTCGACCTGGATACGGTGGTCATAGCGGACGAGACTGATGCCGTCTTCGGCGGCCTTCCTGTCGAGGAACGCCGCTGCGGCCTCCTGCACGGATCTCGCTCTGGCGTCGCCCATCGATCCGCTATGGTCGGTGACGAGGGCCACGGCGATCGGTTCGTGATCACGTTCCGACACTTCGCGGACGGTGAACTTCTTCACGTCGCGTTTCGTATCGCCGACGGTTTCGGTGATCCTGCACCACATGTTCTTGAAGGCTCCCTGTGACGCGCCCTGGAAGTAGGTTCCCGTGGAGTCCACGATATGCATGTACATGCGGACCTTGCCGGCGTCGCCGATGTCGACGCGGCCCGGCGAAATGGCCATGGATTGCGTCTTTTTCTGGGGCATCGGCGCCACGTTCCGTACGAAGACGGGAGCATATCCGGGTGGTGGCGTTGCGTCGGCCGTGGCCGGCGGTTCCTGATAGGTGGCACAGCCCGATGCAAGGATGGCGAGTACGCCGATCGCGCCCCCTAATGTCCTCTTCGTCCGTTTCATGATGATCCCTCTGTTCCCGTAACACCGCCATGAAATAACAACGCCGGTCGATGACCGGCGCAAATATACATGGCATCAGAGCGGCCGCATGGAATCGGTCGATTATCAGTGGACTACGGTGATGGGCGCGCGGAAGACGTCCTTGTCCGTGGTGAGGATGACATGATACGATCCGGCGGCCAGGCCGTTCACCGGCAGCGTGAGCGTGGACGTTCGGCTCGGCATCACGGAACGTACGATCGATCCCTGGGCATCGTAGATGTCCACGCCGATGACCGTTGAGATGATGTCGCCCTGGATCGTGACGATGCCGGTTGCAGGATTGGGCCCGACGCGGACGCCGGACGCTTCGCCGATCTCACGGACGGAGGTCGCGTTACCGATGACGAACGTCACGGTGTACTCCAGGCTGTCGCCGGGATTGCCGTTGTTGAACAGCGTATAGGTGATCGTGCTCGTGCCTTCGATGCCGCCGGGCGAAAGCTGGGCTTTCAGATCGGTCGTGCCGTCCGGCAGGACGTCGAAGCCGTCGCGGTCGGCCGGGTTGTCGTCCGGAAACACGAAGTAGCACAGGTCGCCGAAGCAGATGCTGACGTTATGTCCATCGACGACGCGGGAGAGATCGGCCCGGAAATTGACGGGAACCGTACCTGAGCCGACATTACGCAATTGAGCGTGGGTGGTAGCCGTCCCTCCACCAGGCGTAGCCTTCACGGGTTGTGGATCCTGGGAATCGAGCTTCAGCGACTGGGCCGAGGCATCGACGCCGAAGGCGAGCATGAGGGCAGCGGCCAACGCAAGTGTCTGATTTTTCATATTTTTTCGCTCCTCAGAGTAGTATGTCATACGAACCTACAAAACGACGGACGTCGTGCCAAGCGGGTGTACAGACCCGACTTTCGGGCGTCTGTTACACCGGAAGCACCATGCGCCTTCATTTTCTTCTCGTGGCGGTTCTCGTCCTCATCTGCGCCGCCAGCATGTCGGCACAGGACTCGACGCAATCCTCTCTCCCCGCCGTCAAGATCCGTAACGCCGCCGGCGAGCTGGTCAATACCGCCGACCTGTCGAAGAGCGACGCTCCGGTGGTGATCAGTTTCTGGGCCACGTGGTGCAAGCCCTGCATCCAGGAGCTGAATACCTATCATGGACTGTACGAACAATGGCGCAAGGACCTCGGCGTGACCGTCGTGGCCGTGTCCATCGACGATAGCCGCAATGCGCAGAAAGTTCCTGCCTTCATCAAGGGCCGGGGCTGGGATTTCAACGTCCTGCTCGACGTGAACGGCGACTTCAAGCGCGCAATGAACGTAAACAACGTGCCGCACACCTTCCTGGTAAAGAACGGTAAGATCGTCTGGCAACATAGTGCCTATGCGGCTGGCGACGAGGAAGACCTCGAACGCGAGATCAAGAAGCTCCTCGGTCGTCCTACAGAAGGCTGATTTTCATGACCATACCAACACCTCTTGCCATCGGCGTCCTGTGCACGCTGATAGCCCCCTTCGCTATCGTATCGGCATCTGCGCAATTCGACGATCTCGGCAAGATCACGGGCAGCGTCCAGCTCGACGCCCAGACGTATTCCAAGGATACGCTCATCGGTGCCCCCGAAGTTCCCGAGAAGATCCTCTCGAACGCCTTCGTGAACCTGCTCTACACACGTGGCAAGTTCACGGCCGGTCTGCGCTTCGAATCGTATCAGAATCCTCTTCTGGGTATCGATCCTCGCTATGCGTCGACGGGAGCAGGAACCGGTATCGGTATTCCGTACCGCTTCTTCACCTACAGCGACACGCACTTCGAGATCACGGGCGGGAACTTCTACGAGCAGTTCGGTAGCGGTATGATCCTGCGGACCTACGAAGAACGGAACCTCGGCTTCGACAATTCCATCGACGGCGTGCGCGCACGCTTCATGCCCATCGATGGTATCAAGCTGACCGGCTTCATCGGACGCCAGCGTTCCTTCTTCGATCTGAGCGAAGGGATCATGCGGGGAGCCGATCTGAGCCTCGATATCAACTCCATCGACGAGAACCTGTTGCCCAGGGACATGCAGGTACAGCTCGGCGGAAGCATGGTGAGCCGCTTCCAGCCCGACCTCGACGACTTCCTCAAGCTGCCCGAGAACGTGATGGCATGGAGTACGAGAGCACGCCTGGGATATCAGGATGTGAACCTCGACATGGAGTACGCCCACAAGATCAACGATCCGAGCGCCGCGAACGGCCAGTCCTTCAATACCGGTAACGCCATCTATGCCAACCTGTCCTATGCCCGTCAGGGCCTCGGCGTGAACCTGGCGGCGAAGCGTATCGACAACATGGACTTCCGCAGCGACCGCACGGCCACCGGCAACGTCCAGACCGTCAACTACCTCCCCGCGCTCACGAAGCAGCATACGTGGCGCCTCATCACGCTCTATCCCTATGCCACCCAGCCGACGGGCGAGTTCGCCGTCCAGGCCGACGTGACGTTCACGATTCCCAAGGGATCGTTCCTCGGTGACGACGAAACGACGGTCTCCCTCAACTACTCCGAAGTCCGTGCCCTCGATACGACCTGGACGACGGACCTGCGCTACGATGCGAAGTTCATGTGGAGCGATCGCAAGTATTATCAGGATGCCAATATCGAGATCCAGCGGAAATGGGGGCGGAAGTTCAAAACGACCTTCTCCTTCATCCACCTGAAGTACGACCAGGACATCATCGAACGCCGTGCCGCTCCTACCGAAAAGAAGTACGGTCTGATCACGGCCGACTTCGCCGTCCTCGAACTCTGGTGGCAGACGGCCCGCGGCCAGAGCCTCCGCACGGAATTCCAGTACATGAAGGTCACGCACGAAGCCGGTGCCCAGCTCGCACTGCAGAACGGTGACTGGGCCATGGCACTCTTCGAATACACCGTGTCGCCGTCATGGTTCTTCACGGTCTTCGACGAATACAACTTCGGCAACAACGACGAAGCCTTGCGCGTCCACTATCCCAATGCCACGGTTGCCTACGTGAAGGATGCCCTTCGCCTGCAGGCCGGCTACGGACGTGTCCGCGGCGGTATCCTCTGCGTGGGCGGTATCTGCCGTCCCGTTCCTGCGTCCAACGGCTTCACGCTGGGCCTGACCTATACGTTTTGATCCCGGCCGACGGTAACACGGTATCCCGAATCGTGTCGTTGTCGGTGATCCGAATGGAGAACCATCATGATGAAACGTATCCGACTCCCTCTTCTCGCGCTTGCGGTGGCCACCCTCGTGGGTGCCTGCGACGTCATCGACGCTCCGTATCGTGAAACGCCGGTCAATCCCGGCGGCGGCGATTCCATCAAGCAGAATATCCTGCTCGAGGACTACACCGGTCACACGTGTGGAAACTGTCCGGAAGCCGCCACCATCGCCAAGCAGCTCGAGACGACGTACGGTGCGGATCGTGTCGTCATCGTCGCCGTTCATGCCGGTCCGTTCGCCTATCCGGAACTGCCGGACTATCCCATGGATTTCCAGACGCCGGACGCGACGCAGCTCGACAATACCTTCCGTATCAGCCGCGCGGGCAATCCCAACGGTATGGTGAATCGCACCGCGCGTAACGGCAAGGTGATCCTCGGCAAGGACCAGTGGTCCACGGTGGTGGCGGGACTTCTCGGTAACAAGCCTGCCGTCGATCTCGATATCTCGCACACCTACAATGCAGCTACGAGGGCCATCGATATCACGGCGAAGGTCAAGTATCTCGTCGCAGGTACGAGCGACTACCAGATCGTGGCATTGCTTACGGAAAGCAAGATCATCTCGGATCAGAAGGATTATCGCGTCAATCCGTCGCACGTTCCCGACTACGAATTCGAACACGTCATGCGTTCGTCCATGAACGGAACGTGGGGCGAAGTTCTCAGTGCCCAGCCCGTGGCCGCCGGACAGACCATACAGAAGACGATCTCCTATACCATTCCTGCGGACAAGACGTGGAAGCCGGAGAACTGCTCGGTCGTCGTCTACGTCCATCGTCACAACACGACGAAGGAAGTGCTTCAGGTGAAGCAGACCAAGCTGATCAAGTGAACGGGGCCGTTGGGGCCCCTGCGCGTGATGTGAAGATCAGTACCCTATCCTGATCTCGAAGGAACCGTAAAGGAACGATCCCGGTGCATTGCCGCCGTTGCGGTTTTCGTAGCCGATGCGCAGATCGGTGAAGATGTTCGAATACCACTCCGCGGAGAACCAGAGTCGTACACGACGGCTATAGCTCACGTTGCCGCGAAGGAAACGATTGCCCTGGAGGAAGTCTCCGTCGCCGCGGAAGACGTCGCCACCGACGTTGCCGATCGGCGTCATCACACCCGATCCGGGGAATCGCGGATCCTCTCCCATGACGATGTGCCCCGTGCTGTCCAGCAGGTTCTCGCCGTGTCTCGTGAAGTCCAGATCGATGCGCAGGAATGTCCGTGGCGTGAACCACTGCCGTACCTGCAGCGCGAGCCTGTCGCTGTTCGGCTGCATGTCGTAGCCGACGGGAGCGCCGAGGTGCGTATAGGACGCGTTCATGCTGCGGTGCGAGAACGTGAAGGGCGTGATCCGCGCATACTCCATGCTGACGAGGGTCGGGGCGTCCATGACGTGCCACGGCAGAAGTTGGGACATGCCGAGCTGGAAGGCGAACTTGTTGTTGTTGCCCGCCTGCGACGTATCCGACAGCGATGAATACGACAGATCGTCGACCATCAGCGAACCGTAGATCATCGAACCGCTCGCCGGACGTACGGCGAGGTCGAGGCCGATGATCGAATTGTCGTTGCGGCTCCGTTCGTCGGTGCCGAGGCCGGCACTGACGAAGAAGGCGAGGGGATTCAGATAGGAGAGGTCGAGCCCTCGGCCCCAGTACGTGATCATGTCGCTGACGGCGACGCTCATCCACGGCCAGGGATCGACGGCGATGCGGTGAGTGGCGATGTACTTGCCCGGCACTGCGCGGCCCGACGTGTCCACACCTTCCACCAGCGAATGCGTCGACGTGAAGCGGACACTCTTGTAGGGGACGTCGATGAGGAGTCCGTCCATCGGTGCGGCTTGCAGCGAGTGGACGTAGTTGTCGATGGGGCTGAAGCCGAACTGGACGGGTTCACGTCCGTAGCGGATGCGCAGGTAGTCGTTCTGGTACTGCACGTATCCGATGTAGCGATCGAAGAACTTCTGCTCTTCTACCTGGAACTTGAACGTGCGGCCGAGCACGGGATCGGTTCTGGCGATCATCTGCGGTGTGCCCGAGAGGCGTGCACCGTTGGACAGGTCGAGGAAGAATCCGAAATGTTCGTCGAAGGAGCCTGCAAAGCGCATCGCGGGCCGCCCCAGCAGGAAGGAGCCGTCGGTCGTGCCGTCATCATAGAATCCCGGACGCAGCATCAGCGATGCGTCGGCCGTGAAGCGCAGCGTACCGTCGAAGCTCCTGAGCAGACGTATCCTGCCGTCGGCATCGTCGAAGAACTTCATGCCGTCCGTCGTGTCGGCCGTAGAAAGCCATGGATGGTAGTAGGCGCGGACATATCGCGCGAAGGCGTCGTCGGTGGCGCGCGAGGACCGTTCGATGGACTGCATCGTCTGCGGCCATACGGCCGCACTGCCGAGGGAAGCGTCGCCGCGGATGGCCCGCAGCAACTGCATGTCGTAGGACACCACTTCGGCATTGACATCGGCGCTCTGCGCCCACACCGGTACGGAGGCGATGCAGCACATCGCCATCATCGCCGCGAAACGACGCATCATTTTTTCACCACGAAGGGCTTGCAGCTGCAGATGGTGTGGACCGCGTTGACGTCCTTGCCGGCTTCGGCTTCCGTATCGTATTCGCCGACGAGGATCACGTAGCGCTTCTTGTTCTTGAACGTGGATTCGGCAAGACGCGCCTTCATACGCTTCTTGCGGAACGATTCCACCAGCTTCGTGGCCTGCGTCTTGTCCGTATAGGAACCCGTCTGGATCGAATACTTCGTCGCAGCGGATTCGGGCGTCTTCTCGATGGCGGGTGTGGACGGGGCCTGTGCCGGGGTCTCGGACTTCTTCACCGTGGACGTGCGTTCTGCGGCGAGCGGCAGGCCCACCGTCATCCGTACCACATCGGCGGCGATGGGAAGCAGGTCGGACTGTCCGTGCTGGTCACGCATGATGGCCAGCGACTTCCGCGCCTTGTCGGTGTTGTTCTTGACGGACGAGTGGACGATGATGCGGAGCAGGGCATCGTCGGCCCACTCGCTCTTGGGATAGGCTTCCACGATGCGCTCGAGGAGTGGCATGGCGCGGGCGGGATCCTCGACGAGCGAAGCGTGGAGGAACATCACGCCGGGATCGTTGGGATGGTCGATCAGGAGATCGGGCAGGGCCTTCTTGGCGTCCGCCGTCCAGCCGTTGGCGATCTGCTGGATGAAGGGGCGTACGTTGGGAGCCTGCGCAAGGAGAGGCAGGCCGGCAACGAACAGCAGAAGAAGAAAGAGGGGTTTGATGGAACGTTGCATGCTGCGGGGTGGGATCATGGATCGAGAGTACCTCGGAAATTACGGAAACGGGCCTATTTTGGCGGTCGACATTCCATCACTATGAAGGCAATTACCGGCACATGTACCGCACGTCACAGGAACCGTTCCGCGTTGTCGTTGCGGCAGGAGGTACCGGCGGACATATCTTTCCGGCTGTAGCGGTGGTGGAGCAATTGCAGGTGCTTACGAACGGACGATGCTCCGCATTGTTCCTTGGTAGCGACGACCGCATGGAGACCACGCTGATTCCGGGATTGGGATTTCCCTTCGTTCCGATGCCGATCAGAGGCTACCGGGGAATCCTGAGTCCGTCCGTCCTGACCCTGCCCTTCAAGATTCTCCGGTCCGTACGCATCGCGCGGGAAGCGATCAAACGCCATCGGGCACAAGCCGTGATATGCACCGGTGCCTACATCAGCTATCCGGCCGGTCTGGCCGCGCTGCGTGAGAACGTGCCGCTCTTCGTCCTCGAATCGAATCTCAATCCGGGCAAGACGAATGCCCGGCTCGCTCCACGGGCCACGGCAGTGGTCCTGGCCTTCGAAGAAAGCAGGGCCTTCTATCCGGAAGACCTGCAGGAACGACTGCACGTCTTCGGCAATCCCGTCCGTACGCAGATCGATCCGTCCATCGATCCCGCGACGGCACGGCACAAGCTCGGGCTGAATCCCGATCGGCCGGTCGTCTTCGTCTTCGGTGGCAGCCTCGGTGCACGGAGCATCAACATGGCCGTCGATGCCGCACTGCCGATGCTGGCCACGTCGCCATATCAGGTGCTGTGGCAGACGGGCAAGGTCTTCGAACCCGGCGGAACGATTCCACCGAACGTCGTCGTGAAACCGTTCATCGACGATATGGGCCTGGCCTATGCGGCCGCCGATCTCGTCGTCTCGAGAAGCGGGGCCACGACGATCTCGGAACTGGGTATCCTCGGCAAGCCGTCGATCCTGGTGCCGCTGCCTTCGGCGTCGACGAACGAACAGATGCACAACGCCCGTGTCGTCGAACAGCACGGCGGAGCGCTCGTGATCAGGGATGCCGATGTGGCGCCGACGCTGGTGACATCCATCGACGGTGTAATGCGCGATGCCGAACGACGTCATCGCATGGGCGAGGCAGTACGGCAACTGGGCCGACCCAATGCGGCGGCCGATACTGCACGGCTGGTGTTGCAGCTCTGCAATGCCTTGAATACCGGAGACGAGCAATGACCGATACCCTTCAACCGGTCCATCTGCCGGCCGAATTCAGATATAGACTGGACTTCTACTGGCAGTCGATGGCCGTCTATGCAGTGACGCTCATCGTCTATATCGTCGTGCGCGCCCTGTGGGAAAGCACGCTGCAGTCCGGTCTCGTCAACGTCGTCCTCACGGATCCCGTCGTCGTCCTGCTCGGTTCCTTCGTTCTGATATCGACGGTCGGTCTGATCGTCAATGCCGTCGCCCGCCGTACGATCATCGTCACGGACGAAGGAATCACGTTCACGAGCAGATTCCACGAACGCACGTTCGTGAGGGCGGAGATCGAACGTCTGGCCGTCGGTCGTGACGTTCGCATCCGGGTGCGTGGCGTGTTCTCCGTCGTGAAGATCCGCATCGTCGGTCGCCGTAGACTCATCCGCATACGCCCCGCTCTGTACGACAACGAACATGCCCTCGTCTCGGCGCTGCTGGGCTTCCGCAAACACGGTCTGGCCCGCAAGGCATGATCGGAGACATGATCATGCGCAACATCCTGCGTGTTCTCACGACGGCCGTGGTCATGATGCTGTCGACCGTCGCCGCGCAGGCTACCGTTACCGATTCGTCAGCCCTGCGACGGGATACCATCCTGTCGACCGTCGACATCGTACGGGGATATCTCGTCCGCAGCATCGACCAGCTCTACGACAATGCGGGATCGCTGGACACGATTTCACTCCTCGTCAATATCCATCCCGACCAGTACTTCATCCGCAGCATCGCACTGGATCGTGCCGGACGACGTAACGTCGTCGTCGCCGAATCGGGCGATACGTCGGGAAACAGACTCGTCATCGTTCCTCACGACGTTTCCACGATCTACCGTGCCACCGACGAACGGGATACGGTGGAACGTATCATCACCGTCGACGTCGGCGGTATGACGGTCGTCGATGGCGTCGAGCGCACGCTTCCGCAACGGACGTTCCGCGACGTCACGCGGATGTCGCGCGAAGAAGCGAGCAGGACGGAATCGACGCAGCATCGATCGACGCACGGAACGATGCCCGCACGGCCTACGTCGCTGTGGAGCGATATCGTCGAACCCGTCGTCTTCGTGGCGGCGGCAGTCGTCACCGTCGTCCTCTTGTTCACCGTCCGCTCACAGTAACGAGGGCATCATGTTCACGATGCTGGTGGCCAGGCATGCGAAGTCGAGCTGGGACTATCCCGAACTGTCCGACTTCGAACGTCCTCTCAGCGCACGTGGCCGGAGAGATGCTCCTCTGATGGCCGCCATTCTCCGTGACGGACCGGAGCGTCCCGACGTCATCGTCACGAGCAGCGCCGTGCGTGCCGTCACCACGGCCCGTGTGATGGCGCAGTTGCTCGACCTTCCGATGCACGACATGATCATCTCCAATGCGCTCTACGATGCCACGGCCGACGAGCTGATCACGTTGGTGCGGGAGATCGACGATGCCTTCCGCTGCGCGATGGTCGTGGGGCACAACCCTGCGTTAACGCAGTTCGTGAACATCGTCGGCGATACGGAACTGGAGAACGTGCCCACGTGCGGCGTCGTCACGCTCGCCTTCCCGTCGTTGCGAAGCTGGCGAGACATCGGTGTGAGAACCGGGAACGTCCGTTCGTTCGATTATCCACGTAAATACTACCGGGAATGATGAAGAGGGAAAGAACGATCCGGCATATGGCGATCATCGTCTGCGTCATGATGTCGTCTGCGACGATGGCGTCGGCCCAGCCTGCCATCCTCGATCTCGTCTGGCCCGGTGAGGAGTTCCGGGATATCGTCGTCGAGCTGTATTCGCCGATCGGCAGGACGGTGCCGTTGCAGGTGAAGCCGTCGCAGGACAGACGCCGCGTCGTCGTCGAAGTGCCGTCGCAGGAACTCACGCTCGTCCGTGCGTCGTTGCGTTCCAGACAGGTCGGAGTCGACATCGTCATGGTCGGACACGATACGACGAGCGTCCGCATCAACACGCTATGGCGCAAGGCCGTCTATCAGGACACGTCGATGCAGAAGGCCTACGACGACTATCTCAAGGTGAGAGACATCTATTCCGGATCGATTTCCTCGCCAACGAAGAAGCATGGCGTCTCTTCCATCCTGAAGCGGATCGACGACAGTCTGAGGGTGCTTTCCATCGATCTGCAATGGCGTCAGGCCGCCGCTCCACGTCAGGTACGTCCGCTCTACACGTGGATCGCCTACGATCTCCACTGCTATCGTTCGCAGATGGTCGCGACACTGGCAGTGCGGGAATGGAAGGCGCGCAAGATCGCCGTTCCTGCCGACGTCGTTTCCGGCGTCATGAATCGCCTCCGTACGGCCGTCGCATGCAATGCCGACGGGTGGCAGGACTTCTCCTACATGCCGTACATGTCGAGGATCCGTTGCATCGAACTCCTGAACGACGTCGAGCACGGATCGAAGAATGAGAAGGTCGATGCGGACAGGATCGTCGCCGATGTCCGGCGCGTCATCGGCGATACGACGAAGCACGTCTTCGTTCGGACGATCCTTGCCGTGAACCTGCTGGACAGTCTCGCGACGGTACTGCCGAAATCGGAAGAGAACGGAACGATGGTGGATGGCTTCTACCGTACCATCGGAACGCAGCTCGGAGATATGCGCGTAGATGGGCTGCTGCAGGAGAGGAAGAAGAGGTTGTACGGGAGGTAGGCTCCGTGCGATATATGCGGTCACGAGGCGTCGTATGGGCTGCATGCAACTGTAATAGTGCGGCAATCTTATTATTGGCGTCTGCTATCTTTGTAACAGTTAGCTAATCGTGTAAATGCTTTATCTAAGGATATGTTATGCCAAGCGTGAAAATCCAGCCATACTATATTACTGTCAAGAGAGCGAGCTCAAGAAAGGAAAAGGCTTCATTGCCAACAGAATCGATGGAGTATAGTCTTGTATCTGCCCTCAAAAAAATCAGTATAGACTGGTATGGCAGTGATCATATTTATGAGCATCCTATTCAAAATCGAGACCAATACATATACTTCAAGGAAACAAATACAATCCAAGAGTACGCTCATGAGTTCATTGCCAACTGTGCTGAGCATACGAACGCAGCACCTGTACATGATCTCAAGACTAAGGAAAAAACACATACAATTTCACCGGAAGAGGCGGCTTTTCCTCATAGCTATTTTCAAGTGAGACATAAACAGAATTCAACTAAAGCACTCCTTTGTGCGCTGAAAATTGGACGTGTTTCACACCGCGAAGTATTCTGGAAATGCCTTAGCGAAACATTTAAGCACTTGTATCCCGGATACGTCCTGTCCTATGCCGCAGTCTTAAATGCAGATGTCGCAAAACAGTATGTCGAGAACGGAGCCTTGAACGAGATAGAGATTATTGGTCATCATCTTCCTGCCAGTGTTGAGAAAGTCATGCAGCCTTATCTCCAAGGAGTATCCAAGGATTATTCATACAAACTAAAAGTCATCCCACATAGTGTGGAGAAAAGATTTAAGAACGCTGCTAATCAACGAGTTAGCAAATTTTTTGATGGCGGAATGAGTCCTAGTGAGATATTCAGCTTTACTGATCCGTACCACGATGTTTCTGTTGAGGTTGTGATAGGCGGGCGAAAAAAGCGAATTGTTGTATCAAAGGCAGGTTTTAAAGGAATTGATATGCTTATAGAGACTACTGATTACGATCATGAGACAGGATTGCCAGCTATATCGGAGCTGCGAAATGCATGTAACGATATCGCGGATGAGTACTTCAGATAATGGAGGATGGTATGTTGGTACGTCTAAGCCCATGGGTCATTATCAAAGACCATGTCAATACATTTCGTCGATTTGATAGTGAGCGATTTGATTGGCCCCAACTCATACTCTTCTTCATTCTTCCAGTGATTGTTGGATTCCTAACAGCATGCTGGAAGTCAGATATTGCAGTAAGCATTAATAGTGCCCTGATTAATGTCAGCGCTATTTTTATTGCACTACTTCTAAATCTTCAAGTATTAGTAACCTCCTCAATTGACCGCTGCATGGATCAACGCGACAAGCTCAAGTCCCATCCGCACTTCAATCTAATGACAAAGGAAGGCATGTTCAACAAGGATATACTGGCGGTAATGGCCTACTTGCTTGAATGTACATTCTTCAATGTTTCGTTCGCCATTCTAACGGCAGTTATTCTTATTGTAGTATCATTCATGGCCAATATCGAGGCGCCATACGAGTGGATATTGTCGGTGACCAGTGGTGCCATTGTTTGCCTCAGCATGGTTTTCGTTATGACATTGCTGATGATACTACAACGAGTTCATCGTTACACTGCTGTTAATACGACAGTAAGTAACACATGGGTTATGCGAAAGCGTGACGAACTTGATCGGAAACTCAAGATGGGAGAGCACGGGGAAGGGAGAGTTCCTAAAGAAGAAATAGAATAGGTGGTAAGCATCCTGTCAAAGAGAAAAGGGTGCCCTCTCGCGAGAACACCCTTTATCATTCTTGTCTTGTGCTATGCGACGCCTTACCAGAGATGCTGGACGCCGTTGCGTTCTTCGAGCAGTTCCTGATAGGTGGCGTCCATACGCGTGCGTGAGAAGTCGGACACGCTCAGTCCCTGGACGATCGTGTACTGGCCGTTGACGCACGTGACGGGATAGCCGTAGATCACGCCTTCGGGGATGCCGTAGGAACCGTCGCTGGGTACGCCCATCGTCGTCCAGTCGCCGGCCGGCGTGCCGAGCACCCAGTCGCGAATGTGTTCGATGGCGGCGTTGGCGGCCGAGGCGGCGGACGAGAAGCCGCGCGCTTCGATGATGGCTGCGCCACGCTTCTGGACGGTGGGGATGAAGTTGTCCGTCAGCCACGCTTCGTCGTTGATCGTCGGCCATACATCGGCGCCGTTGGCCTTCACCTGGAAGATGTCCGGATACTGCGTTGCCGAGTGGTTGCCCCAGATCGTGAGGTGCGTGAGATCCGTCGTATGCTTGCCCGTCTTGCCGGCGATCTGCGACAGGGCGCGGTTGTGGTCCAGGCGCATCAGGGCCGTGATGTTGCGCGGATCGAGATCCGGAGCGCTCTTCTGCGTGATCAGGGCGTTGGTGTTGGCGGGGTTACCGACGACGACGACCTTGACGTTGCGGTTGGCGACGGCGTTGAGGGCCTTGCCCTGTACCGTGAAGATCTGTGCGTTGGCTTCGAGCAGGTCCTTGCGCTCCATGCCCTTCGAGCGGGGGCGTGCACCGACGAGCAAGGCGTAGTCGGCATCCTTGAAGGCGACCATCGGATCGTCGGACTGGACGATGCCGTGCAGAAGGGGGAAGGCGCAGTCCTCGAGCTCCATGGCCACGCCCTTGAGCGCATTCAGCGCAGGCGTCAGCTCGAGCAACTGGAGGATAACGGGCTGGTCCTTGCCCAGCATTTCACCGCTTGCGATGCGGAACAACAGACTATAACCGATCTGGCCGGCGGCGCCGGTAACGGCAACACGAACAGGGGATTTGGACATGGTAGTGCGTCGGGTTATGGGTTGTTGATGTAGCTGCCCGATGCTCGCATGATCGGGCGGCCGGTCCTATTTCTTCTTCTCAGGGCAAAAAAAAACGCCTCTATGCAGAGGCGTTGTAGTTGCGACGTTGTGGCATTAGTTGACGCTCGGGTAGACGGAGACCTTGAGGCGGGTCCTGTCCTTCCGTTCGAACTTCACTTCGCCATCGATGAGCGAGTAGATCGTGTAGTCCTTGCCGAGGCCGACGTTATTGCCGGGATGGACGTTGGTGCCACGCTGGCGGATGATGATGTTGCCGGCAACGACTTGTTGACCGCCGAACTTCTTCACGCCAAGGCGTTGGGCATTGGAGTCGCGGCCGTTCTTGGTAGAGCCGCCCCCTTTTTTGTGTGCCATGACAGTTCCTTGTTAAACGTTAATGTCCGTGATCGTGATGCTCGTGAAGTGCTGGCGGTGGCCATTCAGCTTCTGATAGCCCTTGCGGCGCTTCTTGTGGAACACGAGAACCTTGTCTCCCTTTCCGTGAGCCTTGACCGTAGCCTTCACCGAACCCTTGAGGTACGGAGCGCCAACGTTCACCTTGCCGTTGTCGGAAGCGAGAAGGATGTTGGTAAATTCAAGCGTGTCGCCGACATTACCGTCCAGCAACGGCACGGTAAGCGTCTGCTTCGGAGCGACGGCAAATTGCTGGCCGGCGATTTCTACGACTGCGTACATAGCTTTTATCAGGCTGTGTTCGAAAAAAGGACCCGCAATATACCGTATCCAACCGTTACACACAAATGAGTTGCTGGATTTTCCACAGGGACCTTCCATCGGGGAAGAAGGTAACCTTTCGTGTTTTCACACGTACCCGCCAGCCATGACGATGCAGAAACTCCGTTCGGTACCCCTCGAGGTATATATCTGGACCCTGGCCCTGGTCGGCCTGGGAATCTTCGGGCCGTCGATGGAAGGCCACGTCACCTTCTGCATTCCCACCTTGCTCGGATTCGACGGTTGCTGGGGATGCGGAATAGGACGGTCCATAGGGCATGCCCTGCACGGAGATCTCGTCCGAAGCTGGAACGCACACCCGCTGGGAATGCCTGCGATCGTCATATTGCTGATTCGTATCGTGGCACTTCTTCGTTCAACCCCTACATTCGCCGGAGGTTCGCATGGCAAACGTGTTCCAATTTCTGCCTGACATCGAAGGTGAGGAGCTCTCCTATCTCCAGATGCTCCTTGCCCCGCTCAACGACGAGAAGGCGATGCAGTTCTCCATGATGTACAGGGCGCGTCGCAAGGACCCCCAGATGATCCTCGTCCTGACCCTTCTCGGCTTCCTCGGCATTTCGGGCATCCAGCGTTTCGTCATACAGCAACCGGGTATGGGACTTCTGTATTTCTTCACGGGTGGGCTGTGCGCTATCGGAACGATCATCGACCTGGTGAACTATCGCCGGCTGGCGGCGGAATACAATCAGAAGCAGGCCTACGAGGTAGCGCAGATCATGCAGGCGATGGGTGGTATGTGAGGTCCGTACTGTCGCTGGGCCTCGTGCTCGGTCTGATGATATCGACGTCCATCGGGGCATACGGCGCCGACAAGGGGAACAGGCCGAAGCTCGTCGTCGTCCTCTCCTACGACCAGATGCGGGGAGACTATCCTTCGTCCTTCGCCCGATTCGCCGGTAGTCGCGGATTCGCCCGTGTGGCGCACGACGGTACGTGGTTCACGAAGTGCTATTACGACCATGCGACGCTGACGACGGCACCGGGTCATGCGACGCTGCTCACGGGCTGCTATCCCTGGAAGACGGGCATCACGAACAACCAGTTGTGCGATACCGACGGTCTCGGCTGCGTGGAAAGCACGCATGACGAGGAGCACGGAGAATCGCCCAACCATCTGCTCGTTCCCACCGTCGGCGACGTCCTGCGGAAGAAGGACCCGGCCAGCAAGGTCGTGGGCGTGGCACTGAAGGATCGTGCCGCCATCATGATGAGCGGTCATCGTCCTACGGCCGTGCTGTGGTTCGATACGAAGGCGCTCCGGTTCACGTCGAGCGACTACTATCCGTCCATTCCATGGCTTGGCGAGCTCCATTCCACGATCGTGCCCGCCAGATGGCAGGGCGCGGTGTGGAAGGCCGGTATCCCGACCGCTCTCGACCCCGCCGTCGACGACCAGGCCGTCGAGGGCACGATGACGGATGGCCGCAGGACCTTCCCGTACACCCTGCCGGATACGTCCGATCATGAAGCCTATGCATGGGACTATCTCCGCACGCCCTATTCGGTGCGCGACCTGTTCGCTGCAGCCACCCTCGCGTTGAAAAGGGAACGCCTCGGACGCGACGACCATACCGACATCCTCAGCATCGGTATCTCGAGCACGGATGTACTCGGACATACGTTCGGACCGGACAGCCGCGAAGTGCAGGAGATGTACGTCGCCTGCGACAGCATCCTCGGTTCCTTCATCGATACGCTCGATGCCCGTGTGGGCAGGAAGAACTACATGCTCGTCATCACCGCGGATCATGGTGTGGCGCCCATTCCCGAACTCCTGCAGGCACAGACCGTACCGGGACGTCCGCCCGTGTTCAGCGGACGGATGAAGCGAAAGGAACTGACGCACATTCTCGACAGTGCGATGTCGGCGCGATTCCAGCGTCCGGGTGCAGTGTGGATCACGGAAGTCAACTATCCGAGCATCTATCTGAACACCGGGGCCCTCGATTCGATGGGGATCGGCATCGATGCTGCTGCGGACGCCATGGTCGATGCCCTGCGCTCGATTCCGCAGATCGCCTATGCGGTGACGCGCCGCGACGTTCTCGCCGGACGACGTCCGGTCTCGATCAATGTGACCTTCTTCGACAGGATACGTCGTTCCGTCCATCCGGAACGCTCGGGCGACGTCATTCTCTATCCGGCACAGTACTGGATCTTCGGCAGTACTCCGGCCACGCACGGAACGCCATACGACTACGATCGCTACGTTCCGCTGATGGTCATGGGCGGCGGCTTCACGGGGTCGACCTCGGATGCCAGCGTGGCGCCTGTCGACATCGCACCGACGATCGCCCGGATACTCGGCCTCGACGACTTCCTGACCGGTGTGGACGGCAAGCCGCTTCCTGTATCGCCGTCGAACGTGCCGAAAAAGAAACGGCCCGCACGAGGCAGGCCGTAATATCATCGTTCATAGGTGAGGCGGGGCGTCAGAGTGCCGACAGCAACTGTCGTGCGATGACCATCTTCTGGATCTCCGACGTACCCTCGCCGATGGTGAGAAGCTTCGAATCGCGGAAGTACTTCTCGACGGGATAATCCTTGACGTAGCCGTAGCCGCCATGGACCTGGATAGCATCTTCGGCGACGCGTACCGAAACTTCACTGGCCAGGAGCTTGGCTTCCGACGCTGCCGTCGTGAAGTCCATGCCGCTGTCGCGCATCCATGCCGCACGGTAGGTGAGCAGGCGTGACGAGTCGACGTCCATGGACATCTTCGCGAGCTTGAACTGGATGGCCTGCATGTCGGCCAGACGCTTGCCGAACTGCTGGCGTTCGGTGCTGTAGCGAAGGGCGGCCTCGAAGGCTCCCTGCGCGAGGCCCACGCTCAGCGCAGCGATGGATATCCGTCCACCATCCAGGATCTTCAGCGCCTGCTTGAAGCCTTCTCCTTCTTCGCCGATCAGGTTCCCTCCGGGAACGCGCACGTTGTCGAACGTCAGTCCGGCCGTATCCGAGCAGCGCATGCCGAGCTTGTTCTCCTTCTTCGAGCCGTAGAAGCCCTTCATGGTCTTGTCCACCACGAAGGCGGAAATGCCGTTCTTGCCCTTCGACGGATCGGTGACGGCCATGACGACGCAGATGTCGCCGACGTTGCCGTGCGTGATGAAGTTCTTCGAACCGTTGAGGATCCAGTCGTCGCCATCGCGTACGGCCGTGGTCTGCGTGCCGCCGGCATCCGAGCCTGCGTTCGGCTCCGTGAGTGCCCAGGCGCCCATCGTTTCGCCCTTGGCGAGACGCGGTACGTACTTGCGACGCAGTTCCTCGCTGCCGAAGCGGAAGATGTGACTCGTGCAGAGGCCGTTGTGCGCTGCCACGCCGAGGGCGATGGCAGGACATCCGCGTGCCACCTCTTCGACGATGATGGCGTACTCGAGATAGCCCATGCCGCTTCCACCGTATTCCGTGGGAATGACGATGCCGAGATATCCGAGTTCACCGAACTTGCGGAAGATCTCCGTCGGGAATTCCTGGGTCTCGTCGAATTGAAGTGCTACCGGCTTGATCTCTTCTTCGACGAAGGCACGGATGTGATCGCGCAACGCGTTCTGCTCGTCGCTCAGGTCGAAGGAAATTCCGTCTACTGCATGTTCAGACATTCTCATGTCCCTGTTGTATCATGGGGAAGCCACAAACTTAATGAACCTGGCCTTAACGGATCATGACCACATTCGACGATCATCATTCCGCCTTCGACATCATCCGCGATCTCCGGCAGATGCCGGAACGCCCCCTGCGTATGGGCTATGCCCTGACGGAAGGGCGCACCGCCGTCCGTATGCTGCTGGCCTCGGGCCATGGCCCCGTCACGCTGTTCGCCGACGAAGCGGAGTATTCCCTCATCGACGTCATGCCGTCCGATGCCGCCTACCATCCGACGACGGAAGAACAACTGACGCGCATACTGGGGTTCCGTCCACACAGTGCCATCATCGCCCTCGTACCGGTACCGGAGGTCATCGCCGTCGACGAGCTCCCTTTCCCGGTGCTCGCGCTCAACGACGTCTCGGATGCCATCAATGTGGGGGCCATCGTGCGCAGCGCCGTAGGTCTGGGCATACGTTCCATCGCCGTCGATGGGGGATGTTCGGATCCGTTCCTGCGGAGAGCGGTACGCACCAGTATGGGCTGCTGCTTCCATGCATCGGTGGGGAAGATCGACGATCTGTCGAGGTTCCTTCGCGACGTCAGAGGAGAGGGGCGCCGCGTCGCGGCGCTGGAACAGGGTCCCGATGCACGCCCGTTACATGAAGCGGGATGTCGTCCGGACGTGCTCGTCGTCGGCAACGAAGGCCATGGCATACGACCACACATACTTTCGGTCTGCGACGTGCGTCTGGAGATACCCATGGATCTTGCCGATACGTCGCTCAACGTGGGAGCGGCGACGTCGATCGCCCTGTGGGAGCTCTGGGGCCGACACGGCAGGGGTTGATTCTTCGTAACATTGATCGTGCGCCATTTCCTTTCCATCCTCGCCCTGTCCATCTCCGCCTTCATCGCGGCAGGGAAGGGTGTCGACGAAATTCCCGTCGTCCAGATCATGCCTCGCGTCGACACGGCGCATCCGGTCGTACGGGCCGTGCTGACGGCATGGCTCGACAGCCTGGACGTATGGCGTCGTCCCATCGCGATGAGCGGTGCGAACGATCGTCATGCCGTGGGCGGCGTCGTGCGGGACTGGTTCATCCAGAACGAACGGACGGTACGGAGCTTTCCGCCGACGATCCTGAGGGTCGAACATGAAGGCGACGCCTGGATCGTACGCACGATGTTCAGCATGACGGACACGGTGTCGGGTCATATCCAGCCCCTCGGTATCGTCCAGGCGGCCTTCTCCGACGCGACGGGGCACTGGGGCGTCGTATCGCCGCTCGACCGGGCCACGAAGACGTGGCCAAGGGAGAAGGTGGGAATGATCACCTACGTCCATTCGCCGCATCACATCATGGATCACGGCCGGACCGGCGCTTCCGTGCGCTTCGTGGAAGACGTCGCACGAGCGACGGGTCAGCCGCTTCCGAAAGCGATCACCTACTACGTGGCGAAGGACAGGGACGAACTGTGCCGGCTGCTCGGCGTGGAGTATCATGCCCTTCCACCCAGCGGGCTCGCCTTCCCGAAGGAGGGCATCGTCATGACGGGGCTCGGCAGCGAGTGGTATCCGCATGAACTGGTCCACGTCGTGCTGGCCCGATTCGATGACGCCCATCCGGTCATACGCGAAGGTATGGCCACATGGCTCGGCGGCAGTCTCGGCGTTCCGTTCGATACGCTCGTGGACCGATACGTGGGCGAGAAGCAGCCGGATGAGATTCCTTCCTTCGTAGCTCTGTTCACGGACCCCGACCGGTCGCAGGACGACGTCTACATCGTCGGTGCCGCCCTCTGCAAGGTCGTCCACGACACCCACGGAATGGAAGCCGTGCTGCGGCTGCTCCAGGCGCGGAGCACATCGGACGTCATGCTGCTGTGCAGCAGGTATCTCCACCTCGACCCGTCCGACCAGCAGGAATCGCTGGTCGCCGTTCTTCACCAGGCCCGCGAACAGGGAACGGTCATCAGGACCGGCAGGTGAGCGTTTAGCAATTGCCGCCGAAACTCAATCCTGACACGTTCGTAGCTTTGCCCCGACTTCCTACGATCCACCCACTTCGGAGCAGATCATGCAACGATCCGTTCTACGGCGCGCTTTCGCGCTGTTGACGCTACTTCTCGTGCCGATGCTGCTTGCCGCCCAGGGCGGCAACGGCAATCTGAATTATTCGGAGATCATCAAACCGAATCCCGACATCAAGATGGGCACGCTGTCCAACGGGATGAAGTACTACATCATGCGCAACGGCAAGCCCGAAAAGCGTGTGGAGATGATCCTGGCCGTCAATGCCGGCGCCGTTCTCGAGGATAACGACCAGAATGGTCTCGCCCACTTCTGCGAGCACATGGCCTTCAACGGTACGCAGCTCTTCCCGAAGCAGGAGCTGGTGAAGTTCCTCGAGTCCACCGGTATCCGGTTCGGAGCCGACCTCAACGCCTACACCAACCAGGACGAAACGGTCTACATGCTCACGATTCCGTCCGAAGACAGCAAGACGGTGATCAAGGGTATCCAGGTCCTGCGCGACTGGGCCGGCTTCGTGACCTACGACAACAAGGACATCGAGGAAGAGCGCGGTGTGATCATGGAAGAATGGCGCCTCGGAAAGGGTGCGGACGATCGCGTGTCCGAGAAGCACAGCAAGAAGCTCTACTACGGATCGAAGTATGCCGAGCGTAACGTGATCGGCGATACGAACGTGCTGAAGCACTGTCCTCCGGACAATCTGCGTCGCTTCTACCGCACGTGGTACCGTCCGGAGAACATGGCCATCGTCATCGTCGGTGATGCCGATCCCAACAGCATGCTGGAATTCGTCACGAAGTACCTCGACTTCCGCCCGAGCGAAGCAGGTAACAACGTGCCGGCCGTCAAGAGGCCGAGCATGCCGCTGCCGCCGCACAAGGAAACGCTGATCTCGGTCGCCTCCGATCCGGAACTCGACGCCGCTTCGCTGCAGGTCATCAACAAGCATGCGATCCGCGAAGCCGTAACGCTCGGCAACTTCCGCACGAACATCATCGATCAGCTGGCCGCTGCCATGGTCAATGCACGCCTGGCAGAGCTGGCCCGCAAGGCACAGCCTCCCTTCGCCGGTGCGGGTGTGGGCGATGGCGCACTGACGCGCGAAACGGGCGCCTTCTTCGCTTCCGCACGGGCAGCCGACAAGAACGTCCTCAAGAGTCTGAACGCCCTGATGACGGAACTGGAACGCGCCAAGCGCCACGGCTTCACGCATACGGAACTCGATCGTGCCAAGCAGGCGACTCTCGCACGGATGGAGAAATACTACAACGAACGAAACAAGACGGAATCCCAGGGCCTCGCCATGGAACTCGTACGCAACTTCCTCACCAGGGAAGCCGCTCCGGGTATCGTGCGCGAGTACGAGATCTACAAGCAGCTCATGCCGACCATCAGCGTGCAGGACGTAGCATCGGCCTTCGCGGCCAACATCACCCCGGAGAACCGCGTCATCACGATCTCCGTGCCCCAGGGCAACGGATATACGGTGCCCACGGAGAGCGATGTCAAGAGCGTCCTCGATGCCGTCGCAGGAAAGACCATCGATGCCTACGTGGATGCCGTGCCGGTGAAGCCGCTCATGTCCCGGATTCCGGCCGCCGGTTCGATCAAGAGCAGTACCAATGTGCCGGAGATCGGCGCGAAGAAGCTCGTACTGTCGAACGGCGCTACGGTCTTCCTCAAGAAGACGGACTTCAAGGACGATCAGATCCTGTTCTCCGCACGCGCATGGGGTGGGACGTCGCTGGCCTCGGATGCGGACTTCCTCTCCGCTTCGCAGGCCGCACAGATCGTCGACGCAGGCGGTATCGCCGACGTCGATGCCACGACGCTCGAGAAGATGCTGAACGGCAAGACGATCTCGCTCTCACCCTTCATCGACGACGAGACGCAAGGCTTCGTCGGCAGCACGACGCCGAAGGATGCACGGACGTTCTTCGAACTGCTCAATCTCTATTTCACGCAGCCGCGCAAGGATGCCGAAGCCTTCAGCTCCGTCATGACGAAGATGAAGACGGCCCTCGTCAATCAGGAGAAGAGCCCCGAGCGCGCCCTGTTCGATACGGTCACCGTGGCGCTGACCGGCAACCACTTCCGCAAGCGTCCGCTCAAGGTTGCAGACCTCGACAGGATCAACCTCGATCGCGCCTTCGAGTTCTACAAGGAACGCTTCTCCAATGCAGCCGGCTTCACGTTCTATTTCGTGGGCAACTTCAATCCGGATTCCATGGAATCCTATCTCAAGACCTACGTAGCCAGCCTGCCCGCGAAGCCGACGAAGGAAACGTGGAAGGACCTGAAGATCCGTACGCCCGATGGTCGCATTTCGAAGACCGTCTACAAGGGTATCGAAGACAAGAGCTTCGTGGCCCTGACCTTCCATGGTCCGATGAAGTACAACCAGATCCAGCGCTACGACCTCGCCGCCTTGTGCGAAGTGATGACGATCCGTCTGCGTGAGCAGATGCGTGAGGAGAAGAGCGGCGTCTACTTCGTGAGCGTGCAGCCCCAGCCCACCAAGACACCCATCGAAGAGTATGCCATCGCCGTCATCTTCAGCTGTGCTCCCGACCGTGTCGACGAGATGATCAAGATCGTCGAGAACGAAGCGGAGAACCTCCGCAAGAACGCCGTGGATAACGACTATATCCACAAGGTGAAGGAGATCCAGACGAAGGAGCGCGAAGTGGCGATGAAGCGCAACGAGTTCTGGCTGCGCTCGATGTCGCAACTCGATGCGGATGGCGAGCCGTGGAGCGTGATCGCCGATCGTGACGTGGCCATCAAGGGGCTCACGGCCGAGCAGGTGCGCAAGGCTGCCCAGGACTATCTCGTGCCGGGCAACTTCTGCCGCTTCGTACTCAAGCCCGAGAAGAAGTAACGCTCAGCGTACGGCTTCGAGCGTTTCTATTGAAAGCATGTTCGTTCGGGCGCGCCCTACAAGGGGGCGCCCGATCGTAAATACGATGATGGAGCCGGCAGGGAAGTACTTCTCGCGGACGAGGTCCTGCTTGATCGTTTCGATCGTTTCATCGGTAGACGTGATGGTGGTCACGACCAGCCCCGTCACTCCCCACAACAACTGCATCTTTCGCGCAGTGCTCCTCATGGTGGTGATGGCGAGGATGGGGGCCTTCGGACGGCGGTTCGAGATGAGCCGCGCCGTCTTGCCACTATAGCTCAGACTCGCGATACCGCTCACACGGGATTCCTCGGCGATACGCGCCGCCGCCATGGCGATGGAGTCCGTGTTCTGTTCCTTCGGGTCGTACTGCAGTGCATCGGGATGATGCAGCAGGCCATCGCCGAGAAGTTCGCGTTCGGCTTCGGTGCAGATCGTACGCATGTAATGCACCGCCTCGACGGGATAGGCGCCCACGGACGATTCCGCACTGAGCATCACGGCATCGGTGCCGTCGAGCACCGCATTGGCGACGTCGCTGGCCTCGGCACGCGTAGGACGCGGATTCTGGATCATCGACTCCAGCATCTGCGTGGCCGTGATGACCGGCTTGGCTTTGGCGTTGCAAAGCTTGATGATCTTCTTCTGGAAGATCGGTACGGCCTGGGAGGGGATCTCCACGCCCAGGTCGCCGCGGGCGACCATGATGGCATCGGAGGCATCGATGATGGAGTCGATGTTCGTGAGCGCCTCGGGCTTCTCGATCTTGGCGATGATCCACTGCGAACCGCCGTACTTGGCGATGTATCTCCGCACGTTCTCGACATCCGCTGCCGTCCGCACGAAGGATACGGCGACGTAGTCGCAGTCCTTCTCGATCGCGAAGCGCACGTCGGCACGATCCTTCGTCGTCATCGCCGGTTGGGAGACGTTGATGTTCGGCAGGTTGATTCCCTTGCGGGGCTTCAGCACGCCGCCGTGGATCACCAGGGCGCGTACCACGTCGTCCGTGATGTCGCGGACCTGGATCTTCAGCAGGCCGTCGTCGAGCAGCAGGACGTCGCCCTTCTTCACGTCCTTGGACAACGTCGGATACGTCACGGGTACCAGTGTGTCCGACGGTTTCAGCTTTCTGTGCTTGATCACGGAAGCGTCGGCGAGCAGGATTTCGCGTCCGGCCACCAGCGTCATCGTTTCGCGGTCGGCGAAATCGCCGACGCGGATCTTCGGTCCCTGCAGATCGGCAATGATGGGCAGATGGATCTTCAGCGTTTCTTCGGCAGCGCGGATAGAGGCGATGTAATGCTCATGGCTCGAATAGGAGCCGTGCGACATGTTGAGACGGAAGGCATTCGCTCCGGCCTTGACCAGGGCCACGATCTTTTCTTCGGAGGCGATGGCGGGTCCCATGGTGCAGAGAATCTTCGCCTTTTGATTGAGCATGCCATGGACGGAGGACATGATGTTCCTACTGTGTGGTTGACACGACCGTCGTGCGTGGTTGGGGGCTCATGAAGGGTTGGATGGACAGAGCCTTGCCCGTTTCTTCGTCGAGAACGAGGTGGACGCCACCGACGCGGCAGTCGCGTTCGGCGGTTTCATACTTGTGGGCTGTCTGGAGCAGGAAGCGACGCAGGGCGATTTCCTTCTTCATGCCGAGGACGGAGTCGTACGGTCCCGACATTCCCGTATCGGTCAGATATGCCGTACCCTTCGGCAGGATCGTGGCGTCGTTCGTCTGCACGTGCGTATGCGTACCCAGGACGGCGCTCACGCGGCCATCGAGGTACCAGCCCATGGCGATCTTCTCGGCCGTGGCATCGGCGTGGAAGTCCACGACGATCATCTTGCTCTTCGGCGCGAGGCGGGCGATGGCCATATCGGCAGCCTTGAAGGGACAGTCGATGGGCTGCATGTAGACCCGGCCCTGGATCTGAAGAAGGCCTACCGTGCGTTGGTCGGGAAGCGTGATCGTCGTCCAGCCCCGGCCCGGATTCTCGGGCGGGTAGTTGAACGGTCTGAGTACGAGGGGATTGGCGGCCAGGAGAGGCCGTGACTTCCAGTTCTCCCAGATATGATTGCCCGTCGTGATGGCATTGGCCCCGGCTTCGAAGAGCTGGGCAGCCTCCACTTCGGTAAGACCCTTGCCGTCGCAGATGTTCTCGCCGTTGATGATGATACAGTCCGGCGTGAAGCGTTCCTTGAGGGTGGGGAGTTGTCGGAGGACTTCGCGCAGACCGATGTGTCCGACGATATCTCCGATGAAGACGATGTTGAATGGACTAGGCACGTGGCAAAGATACGAAACGAGGTCTGCGTCGTATTTTGTGAGGAGATGGCAACACGGATATATACCAAAACGGGCGACGACGGTACTACCGGTCTGTTCGGTGGCACCAGGGTGGCCAAGAGCGATCTGCGAATAGAGGCCTACGGTACGGTGGACGAACTGAATGCCGTTCTCGGCATCGTTCTCGCTCACGGGGTCGCCGACGAGCTGCGCGAGGAGATCGAAGCGACGTCGTCCCACCTGTTCACGGTTGGAGCGGATCTCGCCACGCCTCTCGACCCGCCTCCGAAGTATACCATACCCCGGATAGGCGAGGAACATATCGAAGAGCTCGAGCGTCGTATCGACCGGCATGATCAGCGGCTCGGGGCACTGAAGGCGTTCATTCTGCCAGGAGGGACGGCCGCGGCAGCCTATCTGCATCTGGCCCGTACGGTATGCAGGAGGGCCGAGCGTGCCGCCGTCGCGCTGGCTACACGGGAGAATATCGGTCCCAGCGTGGTCCGTTATCTGAACCGTCTGTCTGATTATTTGTTTACAGCGGCCCGTATGGCGAATCTTCTGGCCGGTATCGATGATGTGCCTTGGAAGCCGTGACTATATTTGCGCCGTAGACGTCATTGCCGAACGATCTCAATTTTCTGTTTCATCCCACTCTCTTTTTTGGAGGAACTGCATGGTGAAAAGCATGCTGAAGATCAACGCTCTCCTGCTGGCGTTGTTCGCTGTAGTCATGGTTGGCTGCAACACGAATGAAGATCCGGTGAACCCGGGTACCACGCCCAATCCGCCGACGGTTCTCATGGCTACGTCCGTGAACGAAACGACGGTAGGTCTGAAGTGGACGGCTCCCACGAATCCTTCCGCTACGTCCTATGAAGTGACGGCTACGCCCACGAACGGTGGCACGTCCGTCGTCAAGGAATTCACGACGACGTCCGGTTCGGTCAATGGTCTCGTCGCCAACACGGAATACACCTTCACGGTGAAGTCGCTCAACGGTACGGCGAAGAGCACGACGGGTGCCGTCATCAAGTGGGCTGGTGCAGCTCGCTATACGACGAACATCACGCTCTACGAAACCGCAAGCAGTAACGGTTCGGGCCTGCAGTTCCCCAACACGGCGGGCCTGCGCATCGCTCAGGGCGGCCAGTGGGATATCTGCCTCGATACGCGTGATTCCGGCGGTGAGCCGAGCTTCGATATCGGTTCGCCGACGAAGTCGTCCTACACGGACAATGCCGGCAAGTTCCCGAACGGCGATCAGGCTCGCGTCACGATGATCGGCAAGACGTGGTCGGGCGTCGCTTCGCTCGACAATGTCTATGAATCCGTCGATCTCAGCCAGGCCGCCGGCCTCAGCGAAGCTCTGATCAACTTCAACGCGGCCAATACGGCCGGTGCTCCGTTCGCCTTCGTCGTCAAGACGGCTTCGGGCAACTTCGCCAAGGTTCTTGTCAAGGCTTCCAACGGCAAGCTCCTGCAAGGCACGTCGCCGAACCGCTACGTCGACCTCGAAGTTTCCTACCAGTCGGGTGCCAACCTGCCGTATGCCCTCAAGGGTAACGTCGCAGTCGCTCCCTTCAAGCGTCCCGTCGATGGCGGTCTGGTCGAAACGAACTTCAAGAAGGCCACGAACTAAGGTTCGAGGCGTCGGCCGCGTCCCATCCAGGACATATAAGAGCGAAGGGCATCCGGTATAACCGGATGCCCTTTTTCGTTTGGCGTCGGGGATCGAAGAAGTCTGTTTCTCCTTACTTCTTCTTCTTGTCGGTGGTTACCTTGATACCACCGTCGGCAGGCGTGACGGTCGTGGTGGTGGACGTCGTCGAGCCATCCTTGCTCTTCTTGTCGGTGGTCACCTTGATGCCGCCATCCGTGGAGACGGAGGTCGACGTCTGTACGGTTTCCGTCTTCGTGGAATGCTTCTTCGGTTCGGCCTTCTTCTCCGTCGTGGTTACGGGCTTGACCGTATCCGGAGCAGGCGTAGGAGCCGGTGCGGTCGTCGTGGTCGGCGGGGGAAGTTCCTGCGGCGCGGGCTTGGGTTCTTCGGCCTTGTTGCAGCCGATGGCGATAAGGGCCACGCATGCTGTGGTGGCGAACAACGAACGTTTCACGAATGCCTCCAAAATGGATGGTTATGTAATGAAATTCGGGATCACTGTTTCTTGATCAGACGCGCTCCGAAGGCCCCGTCCATCTTGTGGATGTGCGGGAACGTCTGCAACATACCATTCTTGCATACTTCCGGCTGCAGGGTGCGTTCCGCCGGGTCGAGCGTGAAGTCGGGATGGGTCTCGAGGAAGCTGTGGATCACGTCTTCGTTCTCTTCGGGCTCGATGGTACAGGTACTGTAGACCAGGACGCCGCCAGGTTTGACCAGCGTGGCGGCATGGTCGAGAATGCGGCGTTGCATCGTGGACATCTGGCGGATGTCGTCGAGGTCGCGTCTCCATTTGATATCGGGCTTCTTGGCGAGGGTGCCGAGGCCGGAACATGGAGCGTCGACCAGAACGAGATCGGCCAGGACGTCCGACGTGAAGTCCCGGGCATCGCCCTGTTGCGGTGTGATGATGGTCACGCCCGCACGCTGGGCGTTGTCGGAAATCAGTCGAAGTTTCGACTCATACTTCTCGAGTGCGATGACCGTTCCCTGATTCTTCATGAGTTCGGCTGCGTAGACGGCCTTGCCGCCGGGGGCGGCGCAGAGATCGAAGACCACCATGCCAGGTTTGGGTGCCGCGAGGTGTACGGCCAGACTCGCACTGGCGTCCTGGATCGCGATCAGGCCTTCCTCGAAGAGGGGCAGGTGCTTGACGTCGCGCAGGGAGTTGATCAGGATACTGGAGGAGTGCATCCTTCCCACCTGGTGGGTGATGCCGGCTTCTTCCAGTTGGCGTACCACTTCCTCGACCGTCGTCTTCAGTGTATTCACGCGCAGCGTGAGCATCGGGCGCTGATTGTTGGCGTTGAGCAGCAGCTCCGCATCGTGTTCGCCGAAGCGCTCGTGATAACGGCGCACCATCCACTGGGGATGGGAGTAGACCACGGAATGGTAGAGGACGGGGTTCTCTTCGCGGACGGGGTAGCGGATGTTCTGGATGTTGCGGAGGATGTTGCGGAGTACGCCGTTGACGATGCCCGCATGCTTGTCGCCTTTCAGGCGCTTGACGATCTCGACGGACTCGTTGATGGCTGCGGGGGGCGGGATCTTGGACAGGAACAGCATCTGATACAGGGCGATGCGCATCGAGTTCTTCACGAAGGGAAGGCACTTCGTGAATTCACCATGATAGAAGCCTGTCAGAACCCAGTCCAGCCGTGTCTGCCAGCGTACGCAGCCATTCACCAGTTCCGTCACGAGCGCGCGGTCCGCGGGGGAGAGCTCGGTGCGGCGTAACTCCGCTTCGAGCAACTTGTCAATGTAGCTGTCGCTGCTTTCGTAGCGGCTCAGCAGTTTGACGGCGGTACCGCGAGCTGATTCGAAAATCGTACCGGATGCTTCCGTCGAGGCCGTTCCGGTTTCGGTGGCTTCGCCTGCAGGCGAAGCCGTAGGTGCGTGTTCGGTTTCCATAGGCTACAAGTATACCAAACGAATTCACTTGCTAAAGTGGGACAGTCATGATAGTTTCCCCGCGCTTCAACAATGCCATCTGTTCTTCCTCCATGCGCCATCGCGTTCTTCTCCTGTTTGCAATGGCTGCCATCGGCGGGAGCTGCGGGTTCGCACAGACCAACGTGCTGGACAGCGATCCTCTCGGGCCGCGTCGGTTGCTGGTGTACGATCAGTATGGTGCCTTCGGTGGCTTGTCGAACAATCAACAGGGTGGGACATTCCTGACGGACTGCAACTGCAGTTTCGGCAGTGGGGCGAAGACAGGGCTGACCGCAGGGATCATGTTCGAGCGCCTTACGCGATCCAGGATCACGTGGGGAGCGACTCTCGCCTTTGAAAACAGGAGTATCGACGCACGATATCAGGAGATCGAAGGAGTCGTTCAACGGGCGCCTTCATCCGGCAGGGAGTATACGGTACCCATCACGTTCCGCCACATCGGTGAAATGTCGCTGTCGTACCTTACGCTCACGCCCTTCGCCAAGTACCATCTTCTCGAATGGTTGTACGTACGCGGGGGCCCGGCCATTTCCTATATCATGTCGTCGAACATCAGGCACACCAAGGAGCTCGTGTCGGATTCGGTCATCTTCCCTACGGGCGAGGTGGCTTCCGTATCGCTGCCGGGTGCCGATGGACGTTCGGTAGTTCTCGAAGATCATGCAGTGCCGGAATTGAACTCGCTACAGATATCGATTTCGGCGGCCGTGGGCACGGAATTCAGAGTTGGAAAAAAGGTTTTTTTGAGTCCGCTGGTTCAGTACATTCTGCCCTTGACGACAGTAACTGCAAGGGGCGACGGGTTTTCCGTCCGTGCGTTGCAGTTCCTCGTGGAAGCACGAGTCATCATGTAGGGAGAATTCGCTGAACATACCCTTTGCGGGTTTTCCACAATTACCTATTTTTTCCCCTCGTCGCCCGAGACTCGGGTAGAGCATGGTTCAACGTACGATTGGCAACGATATTCAACATGTGTACGGGATGTGTATGATGCAGCGACTTGTGACTGTGTGTCTTGGTCTGCTCGTTCTTGTTTGGCACGGACAGGCCGCCGCTCCCTCTGAAGAGCTGGAACTGTACGGGGCGGTGATCGAGTCACCCGCACAACCTCAGGACGATTCCAGAGGGGACATTCTCCAGGATCCGAAGAGGATCCGCATCCTGAATCTGGGCAAGATCATCAACCACAGTGGTCTGGACTACGGTCCGACCATCAGTGCCGATGGTAAAACCCTTTACTATGTGTCGAACCGGAAGGGAAGCCGCATCACGCGTGACGGCGACTTTTCCCACGACTTCTGGGCCGCGAAGAAGAACCACAACCTCGATACGGTATTCTTCCCCCCGTACAACATCGATACCGTCGACGCCGGCGTGAATACGCCGATGAACGAAGGCGTGGCATCGATCGCTGCCGACAGGCAGACGCTCTACTTCACGGGTTGCAACCGTCCCGACGGTCTGGGTGACTGCGATATCTACGTCGCGGAAATCCAGGGCGACCGCTGGAGCAAGCCGGTCAACCTCGGCCGCAACGTGAATACCGAATACTGGGACTCCCAGCCGACGATCTCGCCGGACAAGAGCCGGCTCTACTTCTCGTCCAACCGCCCCTCGCCGACCAATCCGGGTGGCGAAGGCCAGGACGATACGGACATCTGGTACTCGGAGTGGGATCCGGACATGAACGAATGGATGCCCGCGAAGAACCTCGGTCCCGACGTCAATACCGACAAGGCCGAAGTATCGCCCTTCATCGCAGCCGACGGCAATACGCTCTTCTTCGCATCGAACGGTCACAAGCCCAACATGGGTGGCCTCGACTTCTATCGTACGCGCAAGACGGGTGAACGTGACCGCGAAGGCCGTGACCGCTGGGCAAAGCCGGACCAACTGCCGGCGCCCATCAACACGCCGGAAGACGAACAGTTCATCACGCTGCCCGCTTCGGGCGACGTCCTGTACTTCTCGTCGCGCCGTACGGACCTTCCGGGATATCAGGGCAACCTCGATATCTTCATGGCCTTCATTCCGACGTACTTCCGCGCCATCAACCTCATCGTGAACGTCATCGATGAATGTACTGGCCAGGCCATTCCCGCTACCGTCGCCTTCCGCAATTCCCATACGGCTCGCCAGGTCAAGGACAGCGTCAATACGTCCAGCCGTCTGGAATCGAACATCATCGTCGGCAACGACGACTACGGTCAACCGAACAATCGTGAGAAGGCCGTCGACATCGTCGTCACGGCATCGTCGCCTGTCTACGGCGAGCGCAGCATCACGGTGAACATCGAAGACCCGGGGCAGACGACGGACGCATCGAAGTCGAACGAGCAGGTCGAAATCCGCAAGACGATCACGCTCGGCCAACGTCCTACGCTGACGTGGGATGCAGAATTCTCCGACCATACCAAGCTCACGAACGATGGCTTCAAGGGTCTCGTCATCCAGGAAAAAGCCACGATCATTCTCTATCCGCTGCTGAACTACATCTTCTTCGATCTCAACAGCGCAGACTTCCCGTCCCGCTACACGCTCTTCAGGTCGCCGGCACAAACGACGGGCTTCAACGACGAGCGTCTGCCCGGTGGTACGCTGGACAAGTACTATCACGTGATGAACATCTATGGCTACCGCCTGAAGAAGTATCCGAACGTGAAGGTCGAACTCATCGGCTGCGTCGACGAGAAGAACGAAGACAAGAACTCGCCGCTTCCGAAGCAGCGTGCCCAGGCCGTCTACGACTACCTCAAGAACATCTGGGGTATCGAAGAAGCTCGCATGAAGATCACGGGCCGTGGCTGGCCGGAAACGCGTTCGAACCCGAACGACACGTTCGGTATCGTCGAGAACCGCCGCACGGAAATCCACTTCTCGGGTGATGCCGAAGACGTATGGCAGGTCATGCGTCCGATCCTCGACAACGACCCGACGGAATTCCCGTCGCCCGCAAGCGTCGCCTTCTCGATGAAGAACGGTATCGACAACGAAATCGTCGCTTCCCGCCGCATCGAGGTGAAGTACAACGGTAAGCCCTGGAAGACACTCACGGACGTCGGTATCACCGACCCGTCGAAGAACTGGGACTGGCAGAACGCCGATGCCGAGTATCCGCGCCCCGAAAACCGCGATCCCAAGCTCACGGCCTTCAACATGCCTCCGTACGAAGCACAGCTCATCGTCGTTTCGAAGAACGGTACGGAATGCAAGTCCGATCCTACGCCCATCCCCGTCAAGTTCGTATCGTCGCGTGACCAGAGCATCATCCGTACCGCGGGCAAGACACTCGAGAAGTACAACCTGATCCTCTTCCCGTTCGACCGTTACGATGCAGGTCCGTTCAACGAGCGTATCCTGCGCACGTACGTCTTCCCGCGCGTCAAGCCGAACTCCATCGTCAAGGTCGAAGGTCATACGGACGTCGTCGGTATGTTCGACCACAACAAGCGTCTGTCGGAAAACCGCTCGCGTACGGTCAAGACCGGTATCGAGAAGGCTACCGCCGGCAAGATGGGCTCGCTCGAATCGCGTGGTACGGGTGAAGAAGAAGCACTCTACACGAACGAACTTCCGGAAGGTCGTTTCTTCAACCGTACGGTACAGGTCATCGTCGAGACGCCGATCTCGGACGACAACACGACGGGTGAATAATCTCCTTACGTAGTCACTGAAGATCGAAAAAGGGAAGGACCGCTGAGGTTCTTCCCTTTTTTCATGATTTTTGTCGATCGACAGCATGTCGCACATGCTTCATTTCGAACATTCGCCGTCTAGTCAGTTATGATCCATTGGAACGTCGATCCCATTCTCTTCACCCTGGGCCCCCTTGCACCACGGTGGTACGGCATCCTGTTCGCCATGGCCTTCGTGGCCAGCTATCAGGTGATGAAGAAGATCTTCGTCAGGGAGGGACATTCGCAGCAGGATCTCGATGCACTGACGATGACGATGATCCTGTCCACCATCCTCGGTGCACGCCTCGGCCACGTCCTGTTCTACGAACCCGGCATCGTCACGAGCGGCAACCCTCTCGAGTTCTTCGCCATCTGGCATGGCGGACTGGCCAGCCACGGCGGTGCACTGGGCATCATCACGGGTCTGTGGCTCTATCATCGCAAGCGGCCGGCGATGTCGATGATATGGCTGCTGGATCGCCTGGCCATCGTGGCCGCACTGAGCGGGATGTTCATCAGGCTCGGCAATCTGTTCAATTCCGAGATCTATGGTCGCCCAACGGACGTACCATGGGCATTCTGGTTCGCGCACGTCGATCCCATTCCCGTCGGACGTCATCCGACGCAGATCTACGAGGCCCTGCTCTGCCTCGCGCTCTTCCTCATCCTGTGGCGCATGTACAACGCCGGGGTGGCACAGCGTGCACCCGGAAAGCTCATCGGTCTCTTCATGGTCCTGCTCTTCACAGGGCGCTTCCTGATCGAATTCCTCAAGGAACATCAGGTCTCGTTCGAGAATGCGCTGCCGATCGACATGGGGCAGATCCTCAGTCTTCCGTTCATCGCTGCAGGCGTGTGGTTCCTTTTACGAAAGCCGAAGGCTTCGCTATCACGGTGAAACCCGATGCCATCTCGATCACGTCCCGTTCCGCTGCTTCGGTGGTGGCGCGTGACGTGGCTACGACCGTATAGAGCAGGTTGTTCGCCAGGACGAGCTTCACGCATGTAGGGGCACCCTTCGCTTCGTTGCGGAACCAGATGAGGGCCGTATTCGCGGCCGTATCCACACGCACGGACGGTTTCGGCGCCAGAGGAGCACGTTCCATTCGATTGTCGACGATATCCTTGGTGAGCGACGCGATCGTGCTGCCCGGGGGTGGTGTCATCGTCGTCACCTTCACGATGCTGCTGTCCTGTGCCACGAGCTTGCTCGTCGTGCCGCTGATGGATGTCGTGCGTTCCACGTTCCACTGTTGAGGCGTCCTGGACGAGATGACGAAGCCAGCCGACGTGTCGATCAGGTTCTTGCCCGTGAAGCGGTTATCGGACACTTCACCCTTGACATCCATGAGCTTTCGGACGGCCGAATCGCTCACCGTACCGGTCGTGAACGTCACGCTGTCGCCCAGGACCTTCACCGTCTGGCTCTCCGTGCCGAGCTGGGCTGCCAACGGCTTCTCCAATGTGACTTCGACGCCGGATTCCGTGACCTTGAGCGTTCCTCCACGATCGTCGATATTCTGGAAGAAGAAGAACATCGCTACCAGGCCGAGCACCGTTACGGCGATGGCGATGATCAACGTCCGCTTCGTTTTCTCCCGTTCCCCTACAGCAGTCGATTCCTCGGCCACGACAACCCCCGTGACAATGTGAATGTGAGACCGGACGCTGCCGGCCGACGGCGCTAACTTACTTCAGTTACCATTATTTTTGCGACTTGTTCCATCACACAGTATCATGAAACCATGACCATTACCGTAATCGGCGCAGGGACAATGGGCAACGGCATCGCTCACGTGTCCGCACAGTTCGGCAACGACGTCGTCATCGTCGACGTAAGCGAAACCGCCCTGCAGAAGGCATTGGCGACGATCGCAGGGAACCTGGATCGTCAGGTCAAGAAGGAAGCCATTACGGAGGCCGACAAGCAGGCCATCCTGGCACGGATCACGACGTCGACCAGCATCGAAGAAGGCGGCAGGAACGCCGATCTCGTGGTGGAAGCGGCCAGCGAGCGCCTCGAGATCAAGCAGCAGATATTCGCCATCCTGGATGCCGTATGTAAACCCGAGTGCATCCTTGCCTCGAACACGTCATCGATCTCGATCACGACCCTGGCGGCAGGAACGAAGCGTCCGGACAAGTTCATCGGCATGCACTTCTTCAATCCTGTTCCCGTGATGAAGCTGTGTGAGATCATCAGGGGCCTCGCCACGAGCGATGAAACCTATGCGAAGATCAAGGGCCTCGCCATCGCCCTCGGCAAGACGCCCGTCGAAGTGCAGGACTATCCCGGCTTCATCTCCAACCGTATCCTGATGCCCATGATCAACGAGGCCGTCTACTGCGTCATGGAAGGCATCGCTTCGGTGGAAGACATCGATACTGTCATGAAGCTCGGTATGGCCCATCCGATGGGACCGCTGACCCTCGCGGACTTCATCGGCCTCGATGTCTGCCTCAGCATCATGGAAGTGCTCCACGACGGTCTCGGCGATTCCAAGTATCGTCCGTGCCCCCTGCTTCGCAAGATGGTCGCAGCCGGTCACCTGGGCAGGAAAAGCGGCAAGGGATTCTACAGCTATCAATGATCGTCCGGCACGGGCGAGGAGGCGGCCGGCCATGGAAATCGGTGAAACGCTCGAAGTCCGGAATCCCAAGGGGTTCACGACGTGGCTGAAGAAATACGGGCCGTCGGCGAAGGAAATCTGGCTCGTCATCTACAAGAAGTCATCGGGCAAGCGTACGGTAACCTATGAGCAGCTCGTCGAAGCTGCCCTGTGCTACGGCTGGATCGACGGATTGATGAAGTCCATCGACGACGAGACGTATGCCCAGCGGTTCACGCCCCGCAGGAAGAACAGTAATTGGACCGAGGTCAATCGGTCCATCGCACGCAGACTCCTGGCCGAAGGACTGATGTCCGAGGCCGGGAGGGCAGTGCTACCTGACGATCTTTCATGACAGTCGCCGTTCGGCCGCGTCGAACAGGTGTATGTGACGCGCGTCCGCACCGATCCTGACCAGCGTATCGAGCGGAGCGTCCGGCTTCGCGAGCGAACGGATGCAGACCGTGTCGTCCTTGCATTTCACGAAGGACAACCACTCATGTCCGAGGAATTCTACCGATACGAGCGTACCCGTCAACGTGACGTCGCGTTCGGCATCCGACGAGATATAGCGCAGGTCCTCGGGCCGTACTCCCGCGAACGTGGCCTTGTCCCACGGCAGGAGGCGTGCGCCGACGCCGACCGATATGGACGACGGTGCGACGATGTTCATCGACGGACTGCCGCAGAATCGTGCGACGAAGACCGTTGCCGGCCGTTCGTAGACTTCCTGCGGTGTGGCGATCTGCTGAAGCCGACCACCGTTGAGGATGGCCATGCGGTCCGCCATCGTCATCGCCTCCACCTGGTCGTGCGTCACGTAGACGGTGGTGATGCCGAGCTGGCGCTGTAGCTGGCGCAGCTCCGTGCGCATGTGGACGCGCAGTTGCGCATCGAGGTTCGACAGCGGCTCGTCGAACAGGAAGACCTTGGGCTTGCGGATGATGGCGCGGCCCACGGCGACACGTTGGCGCTGGCCACCCGACAACTGCTTCGGTTTCCGATCGAGCAGGTCCTCCATGTTGAGCATACGGGCGATGTCCATGACCTTGCGGGCGATCTCGTCCTTCGGTTCTCGTCGTATGGAGAGCGGGAAGGCGAGGTTCTCCGCTACGGTGAGGTGCGGATAGAGGGCATAGTTCTGAAAGACCATACCGACGTCCCTGTCGCGCGATGCGACGTCGTTCACGACGGTATCGTCGAAGGAAAGCGTGCCATCCGTAATGGACTCGAGGCCGGCGATCATCCGCAGCAATGTGCTTTTTCCCGAGCCGCTCGGGCCTACGAGGACGAAGAACTCGCCGGGCTCGATGCTGAACGAAACCGACTGGAGCGGCTGTACCTTGTCATAGGACTTGGAGACGTCGGAGAAGGTGATCTTGGGCATGGTCGATGGTATATGTGCTGATGTTCTCTCTCGTTACAGTCCCAGGCCCTTGAGCTGCTCCACCAGGGATCGCTGTTCGTCCGTCAACGAGGACGGCAATATAATCCGTACCGTCACGAAGAGATCGCCCCGGGAATCGGCCGACCCGTATACGGGCATGCCGTGGGCACGTACGCGGAACGTCTTGTCGTTCCGCGTGCCGGATGGAATCTTCATCGTGATCGTGCCGAAGGGCGTCACGATGGGTACCGAGCCACCGAGCAATGCGGTCGTGAGCGGAATCGACTCCGTCACCTTGAGGTCGTTACCGTCCCGAACGTAGCGTGGATGCGGCGCGACGGTCACTTCGAGAATACCCTGGGGAATCTTCAGACGCTGCTTGTCCTCGATTCCGGGTTTGAACTGGATATCCAGCTTTTCGGTGCCGATCGTCAACCGCTTGCGTGTGCCGTGAAGGGCTTCGTCGAAGGTGATCGTCACGGAATAGATCTTCTGCTCCGCTTCCTGGCGTTGCGTCGAACGCGAAGAACGCCGGCCACGCTGCCTGCCCTTCGACGAGCCGAAGAGCGATTCGAAGAAGTCCGTCGTACCGCCGCCCTGTTTGCCGAACAGATCGCTGATGTCGAAGTCGAACGAGAATCCGTCCTGCTGACGCGAGAACTCGTCGAACGACGTATTGCCATTGCTCCCACCCCTGGACTGGAACGAGTTGTACTGCGTCGACAACTGATCGTACCGTTTCTTCTTCTCGGGATCGCTCAGGACTTCATAGGCTTCACTGACGCGTTTGAAGCGATCTTCCGCCCCCGGCTCCGAATTGGTGTCGGGATGATAGGCACGGGCCAGCCTGCGATAGGCCTTCTTGATGTCGTCGGCGCTTGCCGTGCGTTCGACTTCGAGTTCCTTGTAGTAGTCGCGATAGTCCATAGGGGAGAATGATAGCGGATGATGTTCGGTACAGGACAATGACGAATCAGGTCCGTATCTCGTATACCGTCAGAAGAGGTCGGCGATGGAACGGTCGAACCACCGATCGAGGAAAAGTGCGAAGATGATGATGAAGATGACGATGACGAAGAGGATGGCGCCGAAGATCCTGCCCGCCGAGGACTTCGTGGTGCGCAGGCCTGCGCGTATGATGGCTTCGGTAAGGCGCTCCGTATAGGAGAAGACCGGTACGAAGATCAGGACGATGCAGGCCATTCCCAGCAACGTGGCGGTGGCAGGGCGGAAGCGGTGGGTCTCGGCGAGAATGCGGTCTTCGATGACTCCGGTCAGCAGATAGGAAACGAGGATGGTGACGGTGAAGACCAGGGCCCTGGTAAGATGACGCATCATGATACTTGTCCGGTAGGAAACAGATCGGCGGAAACGTAGTCGTGCGTCCTGTCGATATGCAGTTCGACGTCACCGTGTTCGTTCGTCCAGAACATCGGCGAGAAACGCGCGCCCCACGTGATTTCATGCGGTTTGTAGGAGTTGCGGGTATAGAACTGCTGACTCACCGTGTCATCGAATGCAGCGAAGGTCACGAGGAGTTCGGCATTCCTGTCGACGAGGTCCTTGTGCGTCAGGCCGTAGAGGGCGCTGTCCGACGTGATCGTATGGACGAGCGTCCAGTTCAGTGCGAGCGTATTGATGTTCGACAGGTCGAGCGGAAGCTGATAGTAGCGGCGTTCGCGTTGGTGTTCGTTCCCCTGATGCATCACGAGGATCATCGTGGCGTTGCCGTCCATGACGACGCTGTTGCGCTCGTTCACGATGCGGACCATCAGAGCGTTGGCGCCATTGGTATGCGGGGATATCAACGCCGACGTGCTGAAGAGGATACGGGGTTTGATCCGTGTGAAGCGGCCGAACGACACGCCCGTGAAGATGCCGAAGATCAGCAGTCCCGTAAGCGCCTCCAGTGCGGCGATCGCGCCCAGGACGGGCGTCGTCGGTGCCAGGTTGCCGTAGCCCTCGGTCGTCAGCGTCTGTGCGCTGAACAGGAAGGTCATCTCGAGCGTTTCCAGTGTGAGATCGTCGTCCACGTTGGAGATGTGATCCGGTCCGATGACGACATACAGGCCCGCGAACATCATGTTCACGACGAAGTACGTGGCCAGGACGACGCAGACGAAGCGGATCCAGGACATGTCCACCAGCCAGTGATAGACGTCCGACGGATGGAACCGTTCGCCGAAGCGCTTGACGTTCGGCTTGCCGTCGCGGTTGAGGATGCGGCCGGTCGAGGAGCCGACCTTGATGCCGAATCCCGGGTCTCCCGAAAGGCGTGCCATACGATGAGGGGATGGTGGGCGAAACTCAGAGCAGGTGACGTTCCGCGAAGCTCGTGTAGTCGTCACCGCCGATGATTACATGATCCAGGACGCGAATATCGACGATGCGTCCCGCATCGACAAGCTGCTGCGTGATGGTGAGGTCTTCCCGCGAGGGCTCGGTATTGCCGCTCGGATGGTTGTGGAGAAGGATGATGGCGGCGGCATTCTCGGCGATGGCGATGCGGAACACCTCCCGCGGGTGGATGATGCAGGAATTCAGGGATCCCTGGCTGACCGTCACGTCGCGGATGATCTGGTTGGCGCTGTTCATCAGCAATACGTGGAAGGATTCCGTCCGTGCATGTCTCAGGCGTGGGGCCATCAGCCTGGCCAGCAGGGCCGGAGACGTGATGCTCGTCCTTGCCGTGAACGGTTCGGCCTGGATCCTGTTCGCCAGCTCGATGGCGGCGCACAGCGTCGCGGCCTTCGCCGTTCCCATGCCGTGGATCGCCTTGAGTTCGCTCGCATCGCGTCCTGCGAGGTCTGTCAGGGACGGGAAGCGCTCCAGGACGTTCCGGGCGATGCTCTCCGCACTGCGTCCGGCCGTGCCATGACCGATCAGCAGGGCCAGCAGCTCGTACGTCGTCAGTGCACGCGGCCCGTGCTGCAGCAGGCGTTCCCGCGGCCGTTCATGCTGGATGGTTGCGGTGGACATTGTAACCCGATGTCATGTCGTGGTCGACGTTCCGATCCAGGCGAGGTACTGGGGAAGCCCACCGGCGACGTCCAGCTCGAGGAATTCCGGAACATCGTACGGGTGGAGTACGGTCAGCCGTTCGCGCAGTTCCGGAATGCGGGTGACTGCGGTCTTGAGGATCATCTGAACCTCCGGTTCCGACTGGATGGCATCCTTCCAGCGATAGATGGACAGCATCGGAGGCAGGACGTTGGCGCAGGCCACCAGGCCCTCTTCCACCAGCGTGCGGCTTATTTCCGTGGCGATTTCCGTGGAGGGCGCCGTGGACAATACGACGGCGACCGATGTGTCTTCCATGATAGATTTTCCCATTTTTGCGTCCTTCCGAACCACGGCACAACATACAAATGCTCGATCTCCTCATCTATCATCTCCACATCGTCGGTGTCCTGTACGCCTTCACCAAGCGTTGGCAGACGGAGGGCATGAAGGGAGGCCTGCTGGCGATCGGCATTTGCGGTCTGGTGTTCACCATCGGGTGGTCCCTGACCGGGACGCTGGCGCGCCTCATCATGCCGGACACGGCGGGGACGTCCTGGTTCACGTCGGACACGCTATCGCTCATCCTGCTCTTCATCCCCGAGATCGTCTTCTTCTGGATCTTCTTCGTACGTGATCGTGCGGGAGAGAAGGAAAGCGTGACGGCCGATGCGGTGAATCAGGTGCACTGAGCGTGTCGTGATAGGGGGGGCTGAAGGGGATCTGGCGAATGGACGACGAATGATTTTTTCGGCACTGGAGCAGATTATTCCAGAGACCATTTGGTGAAGAGGAGAAAGTGCCGTAAGTTTGTCGTCCCTGAAGCGCGCA
>Ga0066255_1000137_pt1 | contig 164935 bp, 149 predicted proteins | sample ThiBiot_750_biof_FD_71148 | JGI IMG/M metagenome (GOLD analysis project Ga0066255, IMG submission 71148) | Wastewater bioreactor microbial communities from Cape Town, South Africa - Thiocy_expt_750_biof (version 2) | ecosystem: Engineered > Bioreactor > Thiocyanate-remediating >...
GCGACGAGGATGGATCGCCCCGCGAGCCGGCGGCGCTATGGCTGACCGAGGTCGGGCAGCCTGTCCGCCCCAACTCGTGGGAGGTGATCTTCACCCGCGCCTGCAAGAGGTGCGCGGAGAACGGCTTCCCGCTGTCGATCAGCCCGCACCAGCTTCGCCACACATTCGCGGTCCATATGCTCGCCTTGCTGATCCAGCAGCGGCTGCGCGAAGCGGCATTGCCGGCGGGGCCGGTGGAGAGCTATCGTTTGATCCTGGGCGACCCGCTGCAACAGGTGCAACGCCTGCTCGGCCACGCGAGCCTCACCACCACCTATATCTACCTCGACCATATTGCGACCCGCGCCGATACGGTGGATGCGGCGGTCGAGGAGCTGCTCGCGCTGCTGCCGGGACCGCAGGGCGCATGAGCGGGCGTGCCCGCAAGGGTCGGCCCGTCGTCTTCTCGCCGATCACGCCCGAGCCCGTGCAGCCTGATCCCGTGCTCGGCCTCAAGTTCACCATCGAGGCGCGGCATGGCGGGACGGTCCTGATCGATATGGCCGCACTCGATCCTCGTCCGCTCGCCATCGCCTTCGCCGGCGCGCTGCGTCGGTCGGCCGCACTCGGAGGACCGATCGGTGCGGCGAGCGTCATCAAGCAGTATTTAAATGCCTACCGCCTGTTCTTCGCCTGGCGTGGCGACGAAGCGCTGAACGTGGCTGGCGTCGGCGACCTGCGCGCAGCCCATATCGATGGGTTCGCCTCCGCGCTCGACCGCCGCGGGATGGGCGCGATCCACCGGCACATAACGGTCGGCAAGATCGTCAACACATTGCGCGCGATCGAGGCAGACTGGCCCGATCGGATTGCGCCTGACCTGCATGAGCGGCTGCGCTACACACTGGCCACGTCGGCGGGCCGCTCGACCCCGCGCGATGCTTATAGCCCCTTCGTCGCCCGCGTGTTGCGCGACGCCGCGAGGACCGACGTCGAAGCGATGTTCCGCCGTCTCGGTGCCGACGACCGCATCGATGAGGGCGACCCGGTCATCGCCAGAGCGCGGGCCGACGTCGAAGCCATCATCGCGCGGCAGGGCTTTATCGTTGCAGACCATCCGGCGCTGAAGAGCCTCTATTCCATGCGCATGCGGCGCGGATTGCCGATCAGCACGCTCATCGACGATCTGCATGGCCGCCATCACCTGCTTGCGCGCGATCTGCCGGCGCTGCTCGTGCTGCTCACGCTCGATACCGGCCTCGAGCCCGAGTGCCTGAAGGCGCTGACCACAGATTGTCTCACCAACCCCCATGCCGGCACGGTGGAGCTGCGCTATCTGAAGCGCCGCGCCCGCGGCGCCGAGCACAAGAGCATGCGGGTGCGCGATGGCGGTGGCGGCACACCGGGCGGCCTGATCCGTCGCCTGATCGACGTCACCGCCGCCGCCCGCGAGCACCTGCCTGACGATTGCCTCTGGGCCTATCACAACGTCGGCGGCCTTCGCGGTGGCATTTTCGATCTCAAGCACCAACTTGCAGCCTGGGCTCTGCGCCATGGCATCAGCGATGATGACGGCAAGCCGCTCCACCTGCTGCTCTCCCGGCTACGCAAGACCCACAAGGCGCTATGGTACACCAAGACCGAGGGGCACATGACCCGCTTCGCGGTCGGCCACTCGCGCGAGGTGGCGGCGCGCCACTATGCCGATCTGCCGTCGCTCCGGCCCCTGCACGAGACGGCCATCGCCGACGCCTTCCGCGCGGCGGTCGCTGCCGCGATGCCGACCGTGCTTCCGCCCACCGCCGAACAGACGTTGCGCGAAGCGCCCGATCAAGCTGCGCCGCTGATCCCGCTGGCTAACGTGGGGCCGTTGCTCGACGGCGAACTGGATGTCTGGCTCGCCGCCTGCGCGGGCTTCCATAGCAGCCCCTTCGCCGAGGCCGGATCACCCTGCGCGCAGCCCTTCTGGGGCTGTCTCGATTGTCCCAACGCCGTCATCACCGCGCGCAAGCTCCCCGCGATCCTCGCTTTCCTCGCATTCGTCGAAGAGCAGAGGCTGAGCCTGCCCGCGACCGACTGGGCGGCCAATTTCGGCCGCGTCCATGCCCGCATCACCGCCCAGGTCCTGCCGGCCTTCTCCGATGCCGTCATCGCCGATGCGCGCCGGCAGATGGAGAGCGAGCGGCTTTATCTGCCGCCAGAGGTCCGCACATGACCATGCCCGCCCATGCCCAGGCGCCCGCCTTCGACGATCGCCCCGTGCTGGCGAGTGCGCCGCTCAAGGAAGGCCATATCCGTGAGGAGCTATCGCGCGTCGGCGACCCGAGTTGGGATCTCGGTCCCGCCGTCTTCCGCGAGAACGCCCGGCGCTGCCACGTTACCGTGCATTTCGACGTGCTCGAACATGCCGATGTCCAGGCAGCGATGCGTGCCTATCTCTACGCGCGCCTCAACGTCGATCTTCCCGGCTATCGAACGAAGTTACCACCCGCCTGCATACGCCAGGTATTCAACCGTGCTCGCCGGTTCTTCGCCTTCGCCCGTGAGCGGCTCGGACGGCTCGACGTTTCCCGTATCGATCCGCCGTTGGTCGATGCCTATGTCCGTCATCTCCGCGACGATCCTGCCCGACGACCCGTCATCGTCGGTCACCTCCTCGAAGTGGTCTCCGATCTCTATTACTATCGTGACCACCTCGCTGGCGGAGGCCTTGCATTCGAGCCCTGGGCCGGACAGGCGCCCGCCCGCGTTGCGGGCTACCGCCATGTCCGGGAGAACTGCACGCCGCGCTTCCCGGAAGTGGTTATCGCCGCGCTGCTCGCCTGGTCGTTGCGCTACGTCACCATGTTCGCTGACGATATTCTCGCCGCCCGCCACGAGCTTGATCGGCTCGAAGCGCGCCGGGATCGCCTTGCCGCCGACGACGCGGGCCTTCCGGACGCGGATCGCCGGCAGCGTCGCCGCGCCCGCCTGAACGCCTATTTCGATCGCCGCCGCCGCGAGGGGCGCGGCGTACCGATCTGGGGCACCGCTCATAACGGCAAGCTGCGCATCGATCCGGGCACCGGCGCCGTGACCCCACCGATCAACGCCCATCTCCTGCATCTCCATGCCGGGATAGACGTGCAGGCCGAGCCTGGCGCGCATTTCATGCTGACTGGCGGTGAAGCGAGGTTGATCGACGCAGTGGCGGCCGAGCTGGGGGTCGAGGTCGGCGGCATGGACACGCCGATCACCATCGATCCCGAGAGCGGTCGGCCATGGCGCGAGCGCTTCGACGCGAAGACTCTCGCACACGAGGAACGGATGCTCCAGGCCGCCGCCTATATCGTGTGCGCCTACCTGACCGGCATGCGCGACTGCGAGGTGCAGGCGATGCGGCGCGGGTGTCTCTCGATCGCGCGCAGCGAGGACGGCCTGATCGAACGGCATCGCATCCGATCGACCATCTACAAGCGCCGCGCCGCCGCGGGCGAGGCGGCGAGCTGGGTGACGATCGAACCGGTCGCAGACGCGATCGCGGTGCTCGAACGTCTGTCGGCAGGCGCGGCACGCGCCAGCGGCAGCGATACGCTCTGGCCGGTGCTTCGTCCCCGCGCTGTCAGCAAGACGCATCTGTCGAGTGAGGTGGTGCGCCAGCTCAACACCTTCCGCGATCACCTCAACACCGCCTTCGGCAGCCCCGATGAGCCGGTCATCCCGCCCGGTCCCGATGGCAACCCATGGCGCATCACGACGAGGCAGTTCCGGCGCACCATCGCGTGGCACATCGCCAACCGTCCGTTCGGCACCATCGCCGGCATGATCCAGTACAAGCACGCCTCGGTCGCCGCGTTCGAAGGCTATGCCGGGACCAGCGCATCGGGGTTTCGCGCTGAGGTCGAGGCGCAGCGCCGGCTCGGTCAGATTGACGACCTGCTGGACTATTTCGACCGGCGTCAGGGCGGCGCATCGCTCGGCGGTCCGGCGGGACCGCGTATCGCACGGACGCTCGACGATGCCGCCGTCAAGCTCGGGCCATTGCCCGCCATGATCGCCGATCGCGCCCGCCTGCGCGTCATGCTCGCCAGCGTCGCGCGCACCTTCCATGTCGGCCCGCTCGCGGATTGCTTCTTCGATCCCGCGACCGCGCTCTGCCTCAAGCGCGTGACGACCCCCGATCCGGCACAGCCGCTCACCGCCCTGTGCGAGCCGACCCGCTGTCCCAACGCCTGCATCACCGCTCGCCATAGGCCGGCCTGGGAACGCGCGGCGGCCGATGCCAGGGCGCATTTACGCGAACGGCGCATCTCCGATCTTCAGCGTCAGGCTCTCCAGCGCGAGCTTGATCGCCTGACCGCGGTGATTGCCGGGATCGATCCTCCCGCGCCGTAGACCACCCCGGCTGTTGGCGGAGTCCTGCGCCGGTCGGCGCGCCCGCGCAACGGCTCTGCCGTCCTTCGCTTCGCTGCGGCCCTGACGGGTGCGCGAGCCCCCCTGTGCCCGGCGCGAACGGGCCTCCGCCGTCGGGGATGGTCCCCGGCGCGAGAACGAAAGAACAGATCATGTCAGCCTCACAACGCTCAGACGTCTATGCTCGCGTCACGCAAGCGATCGTCGACGCCATCGAAGCCGGCACCGCCACCTGGCGCATGCCATGGCATCATTCCGGCGCCGACGTCACCCGCCCGACCAACGTCGCCAGCGGCAGGCCCTATCGCGGCATAAATACGGTCTCGCTCTGGGCGGCCGCCTATGGCAGCGGCTATACGAGCGGGGTCTGGGGCACCTATCGCCAGTGGCAGGCGCTCGGCGCGCAGGTCCGCAAGGGTGAGCACTCCAGCCTCGGCATCCTCTGGAAGGAGTTTCGCGCGAAGGATGACGACGCCGGCGACGATGACGACCACCGCCGGCTTTTCGCCAAGGCGTTCAGCCTGTTCAACGCCGATCAGGTCGATGGCTACGCGCCCGAACCGGGGCCGGACCTGCCCGAGAGCGAACGCCTCGCCGCCGCCGAAGCCTTTATCGCCGCGCTCGGCATCGAGACTGTCTACGGCTCGGCCAGCGCCTATTATCATATCGCCGAAGACCGCATTCACATGCCGGATTTCAGAGCCTTCCACGATGCCCACGGCTTCTACGCCACCCATATTCACGAGGCGGCTCATGCCAGTGGCGCAGCCCACCGGCTCGACCGGGATTTCAGCGCCAAGTGGACCAGGCACGCGCTTGCCATGGAGGAAGCGACCGCCGAACTGACCGCATCGTTCCTGCTCGCCGATCTCGGGATCGCGCACGAACCGCGACCCGATCACGCGGCCTATATCGCCTCCTGGCTGCAACTGCTCAAGGACGAGCCCCGGGCGATCTTCACCGCGGCGAGCAAGGCGCAGGCAGCGGCCGACTGGATGCACGCCCAGCAGCCATGATCAGGCATCTGATATCTCTGCGTGGAGCGCCTGCAACAGCGGACAGCCCGGATCCTGGCCCGCATCGCAGGCGCGCACCGACGCAGCCAGAACCCGTTCCATTCGTCTGAGGTCGGCGATCCGCGTGCGCACGTCCTCAAGGTGCGAGGCCGCCAGTTCACGCACGTCGGCACAGGAGGCCTGTCCACCCGCCGCCAGCCCCAACAGCGCGCGCACCTCGTCGAGCGTGAACCCCAGTTCCCGGGCGCGGCGCACGAAGCCGAGACGCGCCACATCCTCAGCGCCGTAATTGCGATAGCGGCCACGCCGCGGCGGGATCGGCAGCAGCCCGATCCGCTCGTAATAGCGGATCGTCTCGATATTGCAGCCGGTGCGGCGGGAGAGCTCACCGATCTGGATCGCGCCGGTTCCAGCCATCGTAAAAATACCTCTTGAGTCTGTAGCAACTACAGACGCTAGGACGAGCGCATGACCAGAACAAGGATTCGCCCGTGACGCAGCAATCGCGCCCATCGAAGGGGGTTGGCGCCGCGTCGCTGACGCTGGGAGGCATCGCCGCGGCATTCGGTGTCGCTTCATGCTGCGCTCTCCCATTCCTGCTGGCGTCGATCGGTATCGGCAGCGCATGGCTTGGCGGCATCGGTCTTGCGGCAGCGCCCTATCGCACGCCGCTACTCCTCATCGGCGCATTGTGCCTCGCCGCCGGGGCGGTGTCGCTGGCGCGCCAGCAGATCACCGCCTCCCGCTGCGGACCGGACGGCGTCTGCACACCCCCGGCGGTGCGGATCGTCACGCTCGTCGGGCTGCTCATCGGCCTCGTTCTGCTCTATCTCGGCTATCGCTATGTCTGATCCCGTCATCGAGCTGCGCTCCACGCTGACTTGCCCGCATTGCGGCCATCAGGCGACCGAGACCATGCCAACCAATGCCTGCCAGTTCTTCTATGATTGTATCGGGTGCGGGACGGTGCTCAGGCCCAGGTCCGGCGACTGTTGCGTCTTCTGCTCTTATGGAACCGTGCCGTGTCCGCCGATCCAGGTCGACGGCAAGGACGGCGCGTGCTGCGGCTAAGCACGGCGTATGAGCGTCCGCTCCGGCGTTGATATCGTTGCGGACTGGACCGTGGTCACGACGCCTATGGCGCAAGCGGCCCTGCGTGGGCTGTGCGGATCGTTCATCGGCACCAGATGGCGCGGGATGGATGAAGCCGAGAACCGCGTCCATCGCTACGTGCTGCAGGGCTATGCAGCCACGGGCCGCGCGCCGGCAGGGGCACAGATTGCTGGTGCGGTCGGCCCTTCATTCGACGAGGTCACCGCTGCGCTACGGCGTCTTGCCGGGCGCGATCTGGTCGTACTCGATGATGCCGGTCGTATAGTCGGCGCATATCCATTCACCGAACGTCCGAGCGAGCATCACGTGACCGTCGCCGGCATCACGGTGAGCGCCATGTGCGCCATCGATGCGCTCGGGATCGGCGCAATGCTCGGCCAGGCTAGCGTCATTCGTTCGGTCTGCCGCTCGTGCGGACAGACACTTTCTATTTGTACGCGCGACAATGGCCAGACCCGCGACTTCGCTAAACCCGCCGGCATCGTCATATGGTCGGGTCAGCTTTATGCCGACGACTGCGCAGCCACCTCGCTCTGCACCCAGCAAGGCTTCTTCTGTACTTCCGAACACATGGAACGTTGGCGTGCGGACAAATCCCGCCAGGATGACGAAGGCGTGCCCCTCAACCTCTCGGAGGCGCTCGAGGTAGGCCGCGCGCTCTTCGAAGCGATGCGAAGTGCTTTGAGACTGGCCAACGACTGAGCGGCATTGGCGCGCGACACCGCGACTGATCGCCCCAGATTAGCCGACAAACCATCATTTGCGCCCTTGCGACAGGCGCGGGCTGACGCCCGCGCACAGCGGACGCCGCTGACGCGGCGACGCTGTTGTGGGGCCTCCCTCGATGCGGGTCTGGTCGGCGCTCCCTACTAGGCCCGCCACGACGCGCCGCAAGCCCGGCTGCGCCGCGCTGCTCCATTGCATTTCGCCCCTCCGGGTGCGGCCCGCCGCTTCAGCGGGCCTCTCCGGTCGTTCTCGCCGCCCACCCCCGCCTCGGGGGAGCCTTGGGGTTTTGGGTGGGGCTGGAGGCTACCGATGATTTTGATCCCCCAACCGCCGTTTTTCGCTGGACTGTCAGGATATGTCGCCGAAATTGGCGCGGCCATGGTTATGGCAGACCTTGGCCTTGCCAGCACGCCGCGCCCCGATCACGCCGCTTACCTGTCCAGTTGGCTCACCACATTGCGCCATGATCCGCGCGCGATCTTCAAGGCAGCAGCACAGGCGCAGGCCGCACTCGACTGGATCCATGCCCATGCGGGCGCGGCGGCACACCCGCTGCCGCTGGCGGCGTGAGGCGCATCATGGCTCACACCGTCAATTATCCGGTCGGCGCCCAGGTCGGCTTCTGCCTGCTTGCCCCCAGTGATCCGCGTGAATGGTCGAGCGCCTATAATAGGCTGATCGCCGATATCCGCCGCCAGATCCGCAGCCTGCTGCCCAATTTCGAGAGTCATGTCGCATGGCGCGGTTGCAGCGACCGCGTGCTGGCGCGCAATCCCTATGCCGATATCGGCCTGTCGGTGGCCCATGGCATGGCAGCGGTCTGGATGGCCGAACGCGAGGACAGTACATTCCGGGCGCGGGCAAGCTGGGGCGATCTGCGCGGTGAGGCGCGTGACTGGATGACCCGCATCGGTCCGCGCTTCGATGAAATGTTGATGCGCCTCGGCTGCATCCAGCATCTGCCTGCCGACGATCCCTCGATCCTCTGGCCCCTTGCGGCCTGACCTCCCCCATCTTCTGAAAGGACAATCGATGTCCCATACACTTACCGCCGGTCTCTGGCGGGCCAACGCCTTGCGCCGTTGCGGTTGTGACTGGCCGTTCAACTGGACCTGCGAGGTCACGAGTTTCGATTCCGCAACGCGCAGCCATCACTATGTCGCGACGATCCAACAGAGTGGTTCGCGCAGGATGGATGAGGCGGCAGCCAATGCCCGGGCGATGACTGAAGCTTCAGCCATGGTGCAGGTGGTGCGCCGCCTTGGCATGATCCTCGATCAGAGCGATCCCGACCATGAAAGCTTTGTCGACAGCGCGGCCGATTGCCTGGATGGCCTGCTGGCGCAGGCGGAGGAAATCCGCCGGATTCTGTCCTCGCTCGATGGTGTTTCGGTGAAGCCCGCGCCCAGGCTGCGCATCGCGCATGAACTTTGCCACCACGACTGATGAATTGGCCCTCTCCGCCGCTGGCAGGACCTCACGACGGCCCCCGGCGAGCGCGCCAACCCTACTTCTTTACCCCTGAAAGGATCGACGATGGTCGATTATTACACCAGTGCCTGTTTCACCATTGCTGTCACACCTGCCGAAGCTGCCTTGCTCGAAGAAGCGAGCAGAGTCTGCGATGTGCTGTGCCATGACCTGACCAGCCCTGAGCAAGAGCAGGCATTCTACGCCGAGTGCAGCGAGCCCTTTCGAGCGCGTTTTCCGATCACGGACCCCGATGCTCCGTTTGCCGGATTTCGGGCGATGTTCGATGATCCGACCTATCCTCGCTGTCCTGCCGATTGGACCACGCTCGCAGCAGAGGAAGCGGGCCGCGTGTCCGTCAGCATCTCGGGCGATGATGTCGATCCCTACTCTTTGGCCGGCCTCCTGCGCCATCTTTGTCCATCGGCGCTCCCGCTGTGCTTTGGCTGGGCGAATACGCCATCGCGTGCCTGCCATGACGCTTACAGCGGCGGCTATTACGAGGTCCGCGCCGAAGGCATTTTCCGGGTGCTGGATGATTGTGAGGACATTGATGCCGGGCATTTGGTCATCGCGATGTTCGATCCGGAGGAAGGCCTGTTGTTCTGGAACAAGGACGATGGCTTCGGCTCGCTGGAGCAGGCATCCGTTTTTACAGAAAAGGAGGCGGATCGCTACGATCTGCCGATCGCCGACGCCCAGCCCGAGTGGATCGCTTTGCCGCCGCGCAAGGCCTTTGTGCAGGTCGTGCCATGAGCGCGCCCGGACCGACAGGCTATCTGGCCTATCGCTGTCCCCTTTGCTGCGGCGACAATTGCGGCAATGACGCCAGTGGAGGTTGGGACGTCATAACCCAGCAAAGCGTCCTCCTCGGTGAATTCGACAGCGTGTGGTGCTCGCAATGCGGAGACCTCAAGCATCTCGAGGAATATGAGATCACCGATCCCGACGAGATCGCCGCGATCGATGCCGCCCGCGCAAAGTTGCGTCAGCGCGATGCTGCCGAGGCCCTGTTCGAAGCCGCCCGTTGGGCCTTGAGCGTACTCAATGATGGGAAGGAGGCTCGCCGCCGGGGGCATGACGCGATCGCCCAGCGCAAATTGCTCGACGCTCTGGCGTTGGCGCAGGGCGGGGCAGCGCTCGCAGGGCAAACCTTGCCGCAAGCGCAGGAGCCGCTCCGATGATCGAAAGCCTGTTGGCGCTCTCCACCGGCCACCTCACGGAGCAGACCTGCAACCTCTATCTGCCGACCGCGCCCTTCAGCGCCTTTGAAAAGGGCGAAGTCGGTTGGTTCATCTATGCCACCGATGATCCCCCGAAGGATATCCCTGCCGATCTGGCGCAATGCATCCTCCATGCCCGTCACCTCGGTTGCGCCTGGCTGATGTTCGATAGCCATTATGATCTGATCGAGGGATTGCCCGATTATACCGGGCAATGGGGGTAAGGTGTGGATGACGAGAAATGTTTCGCCTTAACTCAGGCGCCTTCCGCGCCCGGCAAAGGAGAGGGGGAAGGGGCTTGGTGAACCTTCAAGTTAGGAGAAGTCGCCATGTTCGCTGTCCCCCCGCTTCCTGCCTCCTGTCGGCCTGATCACATTCCAGACTTCCTGAACAGCGCCCAAGGGGCGCCCTGGCTCGACGCCCTGGCCGAGAATTACCCGCACCGGCGCTATGATCGCTGTTCGTCTGATCGCTGGGAGCTCAAGACGCTCAATTCCATTGCCGCGCGGATTATCGACGCTAAATATGCCGACGCTGATGTCGATGAAGCCGTGCAAGGCCAACTGCCGCCTGCCTGTTTTCAGGAAACCTGGTTCCATACGGTCGCTCCGGCTTTGCGCAGTTCGTTGCATCAGTTCACCGGCCACGCGCCGGACGATGAGCTGATGGATGCCATTTGCTATGCGTGGGAAGATGGCGCTGCAGACCGGGATACCAGTTCGCCGCAGGATCTGTTCTCCAGCCACGAGCGTGTGGAATTGTTGTTCCGGTTCAATACGCAACCCTGGCTCGACGATGCCCTTGTTCACTCGCGCCGGCCGTGGGCGGATTTCGGGGATCTGGAGGTCGATGGGAACCTGTGTTTCGCGCTGGCGCAAATGGGTTACACGCTGGGGGAATATCGCAAGGCTTCGGGCAATCGGAACCGGGCGCAGAGTGGACGCATGCATCGCCGGCCACGCCAACGCGCGCCGCTGCTCGGCGTGGAGAAGCTCAAGGAGCTCGTCGAAAACGCCTGTTCGACGTCTTTTCTGTTCTGCCTCTATGCGCTTATTCCCATTGAGCAGCTTTTCACAATCGATCTGGCCCGGCCGGTCACGTTCGAGGCTTGCCGGGTGGCGACGATGGACCCGATCAATGGCACGTTCTTTGATGTTGCCGCCAACGCGCCGGTCACCGTGAAACCGCAGGATGGGCGTTTCCTGTCTGGTGGCCACCTGCGCTGGTCACCGGAGGATATCTGCGGCCTCGTTCCTTCCTTCTATCATGGCGCGATCCGTAATTGACGTCGGATTGACATGGTGTCGCCCCATGTCCGGCAGGGGACCGGGAAATGCATCGGCTTGCTATCCGTTGCGCCGCCCGCTCCTCTGTCTTGGGACCTCATGCGGTCCAATTCGTCAGAAGCGATTAGATCGCAAGCCTGCCCCGCCGATAACAATAGTTTGGCGTCGTTCAGCCCAATGGCAGTTGGCCAGTGGCGTGTGCTGTAGCCATTTCCCATTGGAAATTGGCCACACTCGCTTTGCGACCATGCACATTGGCAGGCGTCTCAACAACGGCGCCGCAGCGCCGGACCAAGCAGAGGGGGAATGGGAGAGACGAGCAATTCCGCTCGTTTTGAAAGTTCTTCCGATGATGTCCGATAGCGACCGCTTCGCCTTCACTGCCCGCCGCTACCATGGCTTTGCCACCACCGGGAATGCCTATGATGCCACGCAGGTCGATGTGGCGATCGGCAACGGCGACACGCTGCTGATTCTGGCCGAACAGGTGGTGGGCGTGGCCCATTGCTGGCCCTTTGCGGTCACCGAGGCGCAGGGCAAGCTGCATGGCGTCAGCCCCAAACCTGGGGAGAGTGCTGCCGAGTTCGCGGCGGGTCTTGGAGTACAACTGGAGCAGATCGAGGCGGCCATCGAACTGGCCAGGGCCTTGGGCTTCACGATCGACCCGGTGCTGAGCGCACTGCTCGCCGCCTGATTTCCTCATCATCACGAAAGAAACCCATGACCATCACCGCCCAGCCTGCGGCCGACATCGCGCGCCACGAGCAGATTGCTCGCCTCAATGACCGCGTGCGCCTTGGCCTCGATCCCCACGCGCGGATCGTCATCACCCGCAATTGCCTCGAACAACTCGCCGAGGCGCCCGGCGCGCCAGAGGTGAGCTTCGTGCTTCAGGCGCAGCTGATGGCCGCCTTTCGGGACTGTACCTTTGGTGAGGACAGTCCCGAGCGCGATTTTGCCGCAATCACCTTCCTCGGCTTCAAGGTCTGGGCAAAGATCGATTATTATGCCCCCGGCCTCGAATTCGGGTCGGAGGATCCTGCCGATCCGGCCAGGACGGTGCGGGTGATGACCATCCTGCTCCCGGAGGACTATTGAATGTGCGGGCAGCTTGTCGTCGACCGCGCCCATGAAAAGTTCGGCGCGGCGGTTACCATTGCTGATCTGGCCCGCAACTCCTTTGCCGATTTCAATTGCCAGTTCTCCCATATCTATGAGGTATGGGAGCGCCTTGAAGCCGACTGGCGCGATGAACTCGACCGGTCGGCCAGCACAATGGAATATGCTACGGGCGTTTCCGCGCGGTTCAAGGATGGCTCGACGCTGCATATCAGCGCCTGGGCGGATTGTTGTGATGGCTCGGGTTGCCGCCATTGTCGTGGGTACTGAGCGTTTCGCCAGCCCAATTTTCAATTCCAGGAACACCACCAAAAGGGAGACCATCATGGGATGGTTGTTCATGTCTCTTGCCGGCATGGGCCGGTTTGCTACGCCCAAGGCCTATCTCGACAACCAACTGACCTATCCGCCCGATCCGGAAAAGGGCCGTGATCAGGGACGGAGGCTGCTCAAATCCGTATGGTCGGGCCGCGACTATTACGCGGCCGTCGAACCTTATGATGAGCATGGCGCGCAGCCTGTCTTTGCCATCATCTGTCTGGTCCGCTGGGCGCCCAAGGCGAGGAATGGCGAGAACTTTGGCTATAAGGATCTCACCGAAAATATGGGGCCTTGCGAATGCCGTTGCCCGGCCTCGGTGCTCAATTTGCTGGGGCCGACCGAGAATGCCTATGCGCTCGAGTGGCGGCAGGCGTGTCGTACCCGTCTAGCCCTGCTGGCGCGGCCCAAGCCCGGTGACACGATTGTTCTGCCCAAGTCAGTGAGCTTTTCCGATGGTTATGAAGCGGCCAGCTTCGGGATCGGCATCTGGCGCAAGGCGATTGTGCTCAGGGGAGCCAATGGTGGTTATTACCGTATCCCGCGTCTGATGGAGCAGCCATGGACCCTGATACCGGGCACCAGCGCGCCTGCCGGGAACGGTGAGGGGAGGGCGCAACCATGAGTGCATCCCTGAGCCATGCCAGCTTCGCCAATGCCTGGCGGCTTGCCGCTATCATGGCCGAGCAGGAGGGCAGGGACCTGCTGGTCATCGACACCGGCGATCCGCAGCGCCCCTATGTGGTGGACCAGCGCCCCGGACGCGGCGCGGTGGTGGCCACCATCACCGCCCATGCGGAAAAGCAGGGGCGAGGCGCACAAGACTGTGGATGTCTGGATTTTGGCACCGAAATGCCCGTGTTTCCTCGATAGACCGGTGACGAAGCGCGCGTTAGCAAGGCGGTCCAATTTCCCTTCAAGGATACGATCCCATGAATAACAGCGATCTTGCCGACAAGCTGGCGGCGGCACAGGGCCTGACCAAGGCCGATGCCCGCACCTATGTCGATGCGCTCTTTGGTGTGATTGCCGATGCGGCGGCTGCAGGCGAGGAAGTCTCGCTCAACGGCTTTGGCAAGTTCAAGGTCAAGGAAAGCCCGGCCCGCGAAGGTCGCAACCCTTCGACCGGGGCCACGATCCAGATTGCCGCGTCCAGGAAGCTGGGCTTCTCGGCTGCCAAGGCGGTCAAGGACAAGCTGAACGGCTGATCCTCGCAACAGGGAAGGGCGCGCAAGGCGTCGTCCTTCCCTGTTCGCCCCCATTGATCGCCTCCCCTGATCGCCAACGTGAATCAGTTGGCGGCTCCTGATTCAAATTCCTCGTTGGACATGGCGAAGCAGGCACGCGATCATCCGCGCCATGCCGAATGACAGTCTGCCTTGGCCATCCTCGATCAGCCTGCGGGCCATGGATCCGGCGCGCAACATCGCCCGGCATTATCAGATCGACGTCAGCACGGATCTCTTCGGCCTGTGGATTGTCGAATACCGCTGGGGCCGGATCGGCACGGCGGGGCAGGCGCGCAAGGCGTCATTTTCGGCAGCGAGCGATGCTCAGGATTTTGTCTATGGGCTGATCCGGCGGAGAGCTGGGGCCGAGCGACGGATCGGGGTGCCTTATCTGTGTGGGTGAATGGCCTGGGTCAGTCAGTTGTCCTCGGTGAGAGCTGCTAACTGACCGAACCCACGCCTGATTGATGCCCTATCCGCTGGAAACGCCGCGACAGGTTGCGCAGCGATCGGGCGGTATGGTGGACGTCATGTCTCATACTTGGCTGTGGCTGCTATTCGTGCACATGATGGGCCGACGAGATCCCAAACAGCGTCGATAATCACTGCCAGCGAAACATTGTCGAGTTCAAGGGATGCTGCATAGGCGCGCCACTGTCGTTGTTTTCCCCTGTCAGCGACCATTTCGGCCGATAGGCCTGGAGGACGCTCGTTGGGGATGGGTGTCCCGCGGCGCTCGAACGTCGCGCAAATGGCAGCGTCCAGATCCTCGTCGGCGATGCCGATCGCGCGGGGGATCGCCTAGAGATCGTAATAGTCTTTCATTCGCCCGTTGAGGACGCCGAGCGCCACCATCGCCTGGAATTTCTCGGCAATCACTGTTGCGGGCGGATAGGCACGGACTTGCGGAACGGGCAGGTCGAGCAGAGTGGGATAGTCGAGCCGCTGCGTCGCGTCGGTCATGGCGTCTCCAAAGCCGATGTCGATGGTGACGGGGATGCGGGTCTTTTCGAGAAAGGCCGCGGTCTTCAAACGGACGCCGCCATATTCCATGTCCTCTCGGATGACTGTCGCGGCAAGGGCATCGCTATCGAAGACGAGACCATCATCACTCTCGATCGCCATGATCTCCTGAAAGTCGGTGACAAGACGGTCAGGGTCCGAATTGCCATGCCCGAGAAAATCCGCATCTCGAGTGACCCTGTTGTCGTCAGCCACCCAGACCGTAACCAGCATGCCGCCCTTCAGGACGAAGCGGTTGCGATGCGCTGACACCGACAGGCGGTAGAGTAGCCTTTCGAGCGCGAACCGGACCAACAGGACGTCAAAAGCACGGCCCTCCTTGCGAGCGATGTTGAGTAGCCGATCCTTGACCGACTTCGCCAGGTTGGAGGGTATTTTAGCCATTGGAGGTGAGCGCTTCGAGATAGGGCCGCATTATTTTCCAAGCGCCTCCGGCCTTCGCGCCTTGGGCGATTGCGCTCGGAGTTGCCTTGCGTTGCTGGAGAGCAGCCCGCAGGCCTTCCACCGCAACTGATCGATCAACGAGCCTGGGGTTCCGGAACAGGTCGGCGAGGGTCTTGGGGATTGCATAGATCGGCACCTCGACCCCGGCGATCGAATGATGTTCGATGCCTTGACGCAGATAGGCTTGGGTGAAGCGTACCATGCGTAGTGGGGGATAAGACTGCACCGGAGTCCAGTCGCTTGTCCCGATCGCCATCCAGACACGCCGTGGCATTTGATCGGTCAGCCCGTGGAAGGCGAGTGCCGAGACAAGAGCAATTACACCTTTGGGGACACGCATGGCGGCTTCGGCGAGGATTTGGTTCTCCTCGATTTCTGCGCCATGCTTCTGATAAACTCCGCGTGAGATGCGCTCGATCTCGCCATTCTCCACAGCCCGCGCGATCGTTTGCGCACTGATGCCGGCCTTGCGCAGATCCTGCGCGCGCATCATGGCGCGAGCCTCAAGCAGGCTGCTGAGTTTCGCCTTCTGTGAGTTTCGCGCCGAAAGCATGTGACAAAACCTCTGACCAATTGCTCTTTTATCAGAGGTTTTGTCACATGTCACCCATGCGGTGATCATGTCTACTGCGGGTTAGAGCCTCCCTGTCGAGCAATCTGCCTCGGCCACGCCGGACAGCGTTTGGTACACCCGAGAGTGCAGGCCGGGCCGGTTGCCGCGAGAGCCCAGCTAGCGGAGCGGATTCACATTGAGCCTGTACCGGAAAATTCCGAGAACAGGTTTAAATAAAATTATGCCTCTTACTGATATTTAGAAAATTATGATTTTTAAAATCATATTGTATAATATTTCAATTGCTAAAAAATTGAATTCCTGATGTGTTTTATTGCCTGAAGTATGATCGGGTTAGACCTCTGTCCGCGACGAATTGTGTATCGAATTTCAAGACTCGGCAAATTTCCGCAAAACGGTAGCTCGACAAGCCCGTTAGTTTGGGTGATTTCGTCGCGCGATGCATGGAACATACATGTAAAGCCCATACCCCTGTAAAGGCTGCTCAGTATCAGCCCAAAATTGTCGGTCTCTACAGCATGGCGAACCGGTTGGACCTCTGCATGCAACAGTGCGGAATCGATCAGGTGCCGAAGGGGCATATCTCGGCTCAGGCTTACCGAGGGCGTGCGCGAAAGCATCTCGGGTGTGACACGATCCAGGCGCGTTAAAGGGTGATCTTCATGAACAAAGATACTTAGAGGCTCATACCCCGCAACTTCACTAAAAAAGTCACTCGGGCCGTTGGCATAGAAGAAAGCAACATCGAATTCTCCACTGCTCAAAGCATTGAAAAGTGAGAGGGCCTCCCTGTCGTCACTGCGCAGATCCAGCACTGAAGGCTCGGTTTCGGTCCAGAGTTCTCTGAGGGGACCCAGATTTCGCATCATGAACGCGTGAAGAGCAATGCGAATGATGCCGCCATGTTCGTTGGGCACGGCAACATTGTGAACGAAGTCGTGCAGATGCACCAGAAGTTCAGGCGCAAGGACGGCTGAACGCCGCCCCGCTTCGGTCAATTCTACCGGTCCGCCCTTGGTCCGTAAAAACAGTTGGGTGCCCAGTTGGCTTTCCAAGGCTTTCATATGATCGCTAATAGAAACTTGTGAAACGCCGAGCGCCTCAGCGCAGCGGCGAAAGCTGCCATGCTTCACCACGCTGACGAAAATTTCCAATTGGCGAAATGTCACCATGTGAGGACTCTCCCGTCCTAAAGTGTTCGGTTTTTCTTATCACCCGATAGGCGATACGCTTCTTCCGCGCAAGGCTGGCTGCGGGCAAACAGGTGTCAGCAAGGCGAAGCGCGAGCCAGCGTTAGTGCCAACGAGGGGATGATTTGGATCGGGACAACTGTGTATCAGTCGTTTGCCCCATTCCGCCTCCCTACCTCGTCGTGGGAGCAAGCGGTGAAAAATTTTGATATAATCGTGGTTGGTGCGGGCAGTGCAGGTTGTGCACTGGTTGGCCGACTGCTGCGCACCGGCCATACTCGAGTGCTGCTTATAGAGGCGGGCACACGGGGGTTGAATCGCCGATTGCCGGTTCGCATGCCGGTAGCCTGGCCTTTTGCTTCAATTATGCCTCAATTCGGATGGAGCTATTCGTCTGAGCCCGAGGTCCAAACCGTGGGTCGCCGATTGGACCAGCCGCGCGGTCGCTTGATGGGCGGCACTTCCTCTATCAATGGGATGATGTATTCGCGGGGGCATCGGGCTGACTACGACGGATGGGCGGCTTCGGGGCTCACCGGTTGGTCGTTCGCTGATGTTTTGCCTTACTTTCGACGGTCGGAGAACAACTGGCGCGGCGCTTCTGTATGGCATGGTGGTGACGGGCCGCTGCGTGTTTCCAGTAACCCACCACACCCAGATATCTATTCACATATGATCGCCGCCGGGCGTGAACTCGGCTATGCCGAGAACTCTGATTTTAATGGTCCGACCCAAGAAGGGTTCGGTCTGGCGGACTTCAACGTCGCTTCCGGGCGCAGGGAAAGCGCCGCTACCGCTTATCTTACGGGCTATGAATGGGATGATCGGCTGACAGTGCGTAGTGGCGTGCATGTTACGCGGGTCATCATCAAGAATGGTCGTGCGTGCGGGGTTGAATGGCTGGGGCCAGAAGGGCAGGGGCAAGACCTTGCCAGTGAAGTTGTCCTGTGTGGCGGCAGCTTCAATTCTCCGCAACTTCTGATGCTGTCAGGAATTGGCGATCCGGTTGCCTTGGCTGCACATGGCATCCAAGCCGTAGCGACATTGCCCGGGGTTGGCCGCAATCTGCAGGATCATCCCATGATTACGGCGGCATATAAGGCGCAACAGCCTATCGGATATGAACAGCGGTTGCGGCTGGACAGGTTGTTGGGGGCGGGCGGAAGGTGGTTGTTGGGCAAGGGCGGGTTGCTCTCCGATGCACCCTTGTCTGTGCAGGGATTTGTACGTGCGTTGGCGGACAGTGACCGGCCGGATACCCAACTGCAGATCAGTCATGCCACTCCGAACAGCCGTCCGTGGTTTCCATTTTGGCGGAGCCCATCTCCAGATGTGTTTGGCGTCGCGGCGTTGCAGCTGCGGCCAGAGGGCCGCGGAGATGTGCGTTTGCGTTCGGCCGATCCATTTGATCCGCCGATGATCCGTCTGGGCCTGCTGCAGACCGCACATGACCGGCGGATGGCGGGTGCCATGCTGGCTTTTGTAAGGCAGTTTTTTGCGTCTGACGCAATGAAGGACATCGTTGGGCCAGAGTTGATGCCTGGGCCTAACGTTGCGACTGAAGGGGCTGTGGATGCTGCCCTTGCCTCCTCGATCCTGACGGGTTCTCATCCTGTCGGTACTTGTGAGATGGGCACAGACCCGCGCGAAGCTGTGGTCGACATCCAGTTGCGCGTGTTCGGCGTTGAAGGTCTGCGTGTAGCCGACGCTTCGGTAATGCCGACAATCATCAGTGGCAATACCAGTGCTCCGGCGATGATGATCGGGGAGCGCGCTGCCGATTTCATTTTGGGGACGACGCTGCCGCCCGATCAGCCATTTGCCGTTCTCCCTACTATCTCCGAGGAACTTGTCTGATGGCACAATCGACAATCAACATTGCACACCCGCAGGCATGTTTTATTGATGGCCAATGGGTTGAGCCTGCAGCAGGCGAGCAAATCAACGTCATCTGCGCGCATAGCGAGGAGGTGATCGCCACCGTGGCTGAAGCGGGCGAAGCCGAAGTTGAACAGGCGGCACTGGCAGCGCGGCGCGCCTTCGACGAGGGACCATGGCCGCGCCTTTCGCCGCAGGAGCGCGCCGAATATGTCCGTCGCCTATCGGCCGCACTCGAAGCCAGAATGCCGGAAGTGGCGCGCGCCTGGGTCGATCAAATCGGCGCTTTAGCAAGTGCTGCGCCCATCGTTACAGGCGGCGGCAAGTTCTGGTTTGATTATTATGCCGACCTTGCCAACAGCTTCGATTGGGAACGACAGGTATCACGCATCGATGGCCAAGGCTGTGCCGAGATTCTGCGCGATCCGGTCGGCGTCGTGGCGACAATAGCGCCGTGGAACAATCCGTTTGGCATTATGGCGGGCAAGTTGGCGCCAGCGCTGATTGCAGGATGCACGGTTGTGATGAAGCCGGCACCGGAAACACCTTTGGAGGCCTATATTCTGGCCGAGGCAGCTGAGGCTGCAGGTTTTCCCGACGGGGTAGTCAACCTGATCTGCGCCGAGCGCACAGCATCGGAGCATTTGGTACGCCATCCTGCGATCGACAAGGTAAGCTTCACCGGCAGCGTTGCTGCGGGACGTCGGATTGGGATGGCCTGCGCCGAGCGCTTTGCGCGATGTACGCTGGAACTGGGTGGTAAATCGGCGGCGATCGTGTTGGAGGACGCAGATGTTGCGCTTGCAGCCGCGACGCTGGCGAATGTCATCACTTTGTCTGCCGGGCAGGTTTGCGCAACGTTGAGTCGCGTGGTGGTTGTGGATGCACTGCACGACCGGCTTGTCGAGGCGCTGCGCACGGAACTCGCCAAGGTGACCGTAGGTCATCCCGACGATCCCACCTCAAGAATGGGGCCTCTGGCAATGGAGCGCCAGCGCGACCGAGTAGAAAGCTATGTTGCGATTGGACGGCAGGAGGGCGCGCGAATTGTACTGGGTGGTGCCCGTCCGGCGAATCTTGGCAAAGGGTGGTATTTCGAGCCAACCTTGTTTGACGGTGTGACGTCGAACATGCGCATTGCGCGCGAAGAAATTTTCGGACCTGTGCTTTCGGTTTTGCGTGCACATGACGAGGCTGAGGCCATTCGCATCGCCAATGATAGCGACTTTGGCCTCTATGGCGCGGTCTTCTGTGCCACTGCCGACCGGGCGGGACGCGTCGCAAGGGCTGTGCGCAGCGGCACCATCGCGCACAATGGTTTTCTGTTTGATCCCTCGTTGCCATTTGGCGGCTTCAAACATTCCGGTGTTGGCCGTGAAGGGGGAACATATGGACTTGCTTCCTTCACTGAAACTAAATCACTGATTTTCTAAAAATATATAATAAATATTGGGAGAATGGGATGAAAAATCTTCTGATCAGCAGCACTCTGGCTATGTCTTGGATTCTGGCAACGCCTGCCGTGGCCCAGGCGGAGGAAACTGCTCATAGCGAGAGCGCGGAAAGCAAGGGTGCACTTGCTGAGATCATCGTTACCGCACAAAAGCGTAAGCAGACCTTGCAGGATGTACCGGTCGCGGTTTCAGTGTTGGGCGGCGATGCTCTGACCACCGGTCATATCAACAGTATGCAAAGCCTTGCCACTGCGGTGCCTAATCTGGTGGTCACCCAATCGCCGTTTCAACCCTTTGTGTCGATCCGGGGGTTGGGCTCGGGGGCGGGCACTCGTGCCTTTGAACAGTCTGTCGCAATGTATGTCGATGGAATTTACGCAGGACGCGCCAACCAGTTTCTCAATCCATTTTTCGACGTGGAACGCGTCGAGATTGTCCGCGGACCGCAATCCGTGCTGTTTGGAGTCAATGCAATCGCTGGCGCCATCAATGTTGTGAACAAGCGGCCAGGCGATAAATTCGAGGGATATGCGACTGCTGGCTATGAGGCCGCATACAAAGGCTATAATTTCGAAGGTGGGGTGTCGATCCCACTTAGCGATACACTGGCTGTGCGGGTGGCAGGACAAGTACATCGTGACGGGGGCTATCTCTACAACACCGTCCTCAACCGCAAGGAACCGGTGACCGATAACGAGATTGGCCGGATCGTTACCAGTTGGAAGCCGGTTCAGGGACTGCGTTTCGATCTGGCATATGAACATGCACGCAAACGTGTGACCGGATCGCCATTCCAGACGACTTATTTGCCATTGGCGTTGTATCCCATAAACATTGAAAATGGCGTAGCTGATTTCACAAAAGCCAGCCCTGGCACTTCCGACTTTACCTATCTGAAGACGGACAACGTCTCACTCAATGGCTCGTATGACATAGGCTGGGCTACCCTTTCGTCATCGACGGGCTATTCGCATTATACGTTCAATCAAGCCGTTCCGGCAGGGGCAGTTCCCACCTATTTCGGCACCGCGCGAGATGAAGAAAAATTTGATCAGTTCTATCAGGAGGTACGGCTTGCCTCTTCTGGCAAGCATCTGATCGACTATCTGGTCGGCGCCAGCTATTATTTTCAGAAATCGCAGATCAATCAGGGGGTGGATTTCGATTTTACGGCATTTGGGTCGCCGGGCACTACCGCTGCTGTTCGCAATGCGCTGTCGCAAAAGACCTATGGCATTTCCGGTTTCGGTCAGGCGACTGTCAATGTCACCGATCGGTTTAACATTGTCGCCGGCCTGCGTTACAGCTCGATTGTTAAGCGGGCAGGGTATACGCTGGCACCGGCGAGCGTGGGTTCGCCTCTGTCAGGCTATGCATTCAACCCCATCGGCGAGTTTGTGCTGAATTCGATTGGCTTTTTTTCCTATCTGAATCCAGCTGACCCGAGCACGATCCGCCCTACCACTTTCACCCGGCGGCGCCTGTTCGATGCGGCCAATCCTTCGCTCAGCCTGAATTACAAGTTCAGCCGTCGCTTGTCGGCCTATGCCAGCTATACCACTGGGACCAAGGCTGGTGGTTTTAATGATCAGGAAAAAAGCGGCATCGTGCCAGAGAACGGTTATTCGACGGATGCCTTCTCCTATAATTCTGAAAAAGCCAAAAATTTCGAGTTTGGGGTGAAGGGCAATTCCGGAGATATCCGCTACAATTTTGCCGCATTCTATACCAAATATACGAATTTGCAGGCTTCGCAGGCATTGGCAAACGGTTCGATCTTTACCACCAATGCTGCCTCTGCGACTGCGAAAGGTGTCGACGGGGATGTGACCTGGTTGGTGGCACGCGGCCTAACGTTCTCGGCAGATGCCGCCTATATTCATGCCCGTTACGAAAATTATCCCGGCTCGGGCTGCATTGTCACGCTGGCCCCCTCAACTTGCGTTGCGGCCAATACCAACGCCCAAGGAGGCAAGCTGGATGGCGTGCCTGAATTTGTCGGATCGATCAACGCCGCCTATACTGTTCCCGTGTCGACCGGCTGGGAACTGCGCAGCCGTGGGCGTGTTTATTACAATGATGGCGCGCAGTATCAGTCCAATCAGGACCCGCTGGACCGGGTGCCGTCCTACACGCTGTTCGATGCATCGTTCACGATTGCGCAGCGTTCCGGTGGGCTCAGCCTGACTGTCTCGGCCAAAAATCTGACTGACAAGGTTTATCGCGGCTTTTCAGGGCCTGCGGCAACACCAGTGTTTGGCCATCAATCGCTGATCCAGCCCGGTCGCCAGGTGTTTCTGGACCTCCGTTACGAATTCTGACGCGCGATGCTGATCTCAGGGAGTGCAAGATAATGAATGATCTGTTCGATAAGGGGATGCAGGTGCGGCGCGAGATGTTCGGACCGGATCTTGCCGAGCGAGCGGTGGCTACAGCCAGCGATTTTGCCATGCCGTTTCATGATATCATGACACGCTATTGTTTTGGCGAAACATGGAACCGCCCGGATCTCGGCCGGCCCCACAGAAGTCTGGCCACGCTTGCGATGTTGATTGCCCAAGGCAAAGAACTGGAAATCAAGATGCATGTGAAGGGAGGCATCGCCAACGGACTTAAAGTCGAGGAAATCCGAGAGCTGGTGCTGCACGCAATGGTCTATTGCGGAGTCCCCGCCTCATTCACTGCCCTGCGCGCGGCCGAAGCTGCCATTGCAGAGCTGGAAGCCGAAGTCGGCGCAAAGGAGGGCGCATGAAAATCGCCTTCATCGGCCTCGGTATGATGGGGCACCCGATGGCTGAACGGTTGATCGGGCAAGGCTATGCAACGCGGGTTTTTGACGCAAATGCCGGGCTGTCCTCGGGCTTCGGCCCGGCATTTGCTTCATCGCCTGCCGAAGCGGTGGCGGGAGCGGACATCATCATCACGATGCTGCCAACCGGGCAGATTGTTCGTGACGTGTTGGTAGGGCACGGCGGCGCATTGACAGGTGTGCCAGCGGGCAAGATTGTGATTGATACTTCCTCGTCGGATGCGGGTGGGACTGTTGCTCTTGGGCGAGAACTGGCCGAACGGGGCATCCACCTGATTGATGCGCCCGTTTCTGGTGGCGTGCCGCTGGCGCGCGAGGGCAAGCTTACGCTGATGGTCGGCGGGGCAGATGATGAGCTGTTTGCCACGATAGAACCTGTGCTCAAGGTTCTTGGTAGCAAAGTGGTTCGTGTCGGTGGCCTGGGTTCTGGGCATGCAGCCAAGGCCATCAACATGGCTATTGCAGCCTGCACGCTGGCTGCGACATGCGAAGGTCTGTTGCTGGGCGAGCGGTTCGGATTGGATCCAGCCGTGCTGCTGGACGTGATCAACAGTTCCACCGGCGGCAGCACAGTGTCGCAAACGGTTGTGAAAAATCACATTGTGCCCAAGACCTTCGCGCAAGGTTTTGCACTTGCCTTGATGACCAAGGATGTTCGCTTGGCAAATGCGCTGGGAGAACAACAAAATCTTTGCCTGCCGCTGCTGGAAAAAACCTGCGAAAATTGGGGAGCTGCGCTCGACGCGCTTCCACATGGCGCCGATTTTTCCGCCTATTTCCAATTTGCTAAAGCCAATTTGGAGAGCTCAAAATGAGCGTATCACCGAATTATCCTGATACAGTCCATTTTCAGGGACTTAACCGCCCTACCCATATCGAGGGGACTGCTCACGATCTCTATGTTGAGGGTGAAATTCCGGCTGAAATTGATGGCATATTCTTTCGTGCAGTGCCCGATCCGGCTTATGTGCCGACGCGTACAGATGATGTTATACTGTCTGCCGACGGTGCTATCAACAAGATCGAGTTTCGAGGCGGGCGCGTCAGCTATGGTCTGAAATATGTGCGGACCCATCGTTTTCTGGCTGAACAGCGGGCAGGCAAGGCATTGTTTGGCCGCTATCGCAACCCGTTCACGGATGATCCGTCCGTCAAGGGTGTGGATCGCACCGTGGCTAACACGACGCCAATCTATCATGGCGGTCGACTGTTCATGACCAAAGAGGACGGGCTTCCCTACCGTATGGATCCTGAAACGCTCGATACAATAGGGCGTTGGGATTTCGGCGGCGCGTTGCGATCAGAAACCTTTACCGCCCACACAAAGCTGGATGCCGCCACCGGCGAACTCTTCTTTTTTGGATATGAAGCGTCGGGTCTCGCGACCACCACTTTAGCATATGGCATCGTCAGCCCCGAAGGCGAACTGGTGAAGGAGGAGTGGTTTGACGCGCCATATTGCTCCTTCATGCATGATTTTGCGATTACCGAAACCCATGCGATCTTCCCGGTTTTCCCTACCATCGCTGATCTCGAGGGAATGAAGAGGGGCGGGCCGCACTGGATCCATCATCAAGATCGTGAAAGCTGGATCGGCATCATGCCGCGCTATGGCGATCCTAAAGAGATGGTTTGGATCAAGGGGCCGGTCGGCGTTCATGCCTATCATGTTATGAACGCCTTTGCGGAAGGCAGCCTCGTCCATCTCGACATGTGCCTTGCTAACACCAATCTCATTCCATTCGTGACACAGGATTCAGGTATAGACCTGCCGTTGGAAGGTGGGTTGACACGGTGGACCATGGATTTGTCTGACCCCGAGGCGGGGGTCAGGGAGTGGAGGATCGGACCGTTCGGTGAAATGCCGCGAATTGCAGATGATGATATGGGCAAGTCCTACGGGCGGGGCTGGTATCTCACCATCGATCCCTCTTTGGGCAAGCCATTGCACAATGGACCAGCTGGTGTGGGCTTCAACAAGCTTGTGCGAGTGACATTTCCGGAGGGCAAACTGGAGTTTCTTTCGATCGGTGCAGCGCGGGCAATTAACGAGCCTGTTCATGTCCCCGCACTGGATCCTGCCCATGGCGGATGGTTGCTGGCGGTAATCGATGAAGAGGTGGCGCCAGGGCATTATAATCAGGAAGTTTGGATCATCGAGGCCGATGCAATTGGCAAGGGCCCTATTGCCAAGGTCAAGCTGCCGTTTGCTACACGCGAACAGGTCCATGGAAATTGGGTCGGGCGAGCAGGCTTGGAAAAGACAAGAAAGGACTGAGGCGATGGCTATCGCAATCACAGGCGCATCCGGGCAATTCGGCAGGGGAGCAGCGGATCTCTTGCTTAAATCTGTGGCGCCTCAAGATATCATCCTCATCTCGCGCTCTCCCGACAAGCTGGCCAGCTATGCTGAACGCGGTTGCTCCGTGCGGTTTGGCGACTTTGAAGACGGTTATGGCTTGAGCGAGGCGTTACGCGGGGCCGAAACCATGTTGATGATCAGTGGCACGCGGGTCGGATTTCGTGAGCCACAGCACACCAATGCTGTCCGCGCTGCCGAGGCAGCCGGCGTGAGGCGGGTTGCCTACACGTCTTTCATTGGCGCGGATGAAAACAATCCTTCTCTGGCGGTGAAGGACCATGTGTTTACGGAACGTCTGATCCGTTCGAGCAGCCTTGAATTTACCTTCCTGCGAGACGCCCAGTATGCTGATGCGGTGCTCGAGGCGATGGGGCCCTTGGCGATCGCATCAGGCAGGATGATTTGCGTAGCAGGCGACGGTTCGATGGCCTTTGTCGCGCGCAATGATTGCATTGCTTCGGCTGCAGCGGTGCTCACTGGCGAAGGACATGCTGGCAAGATCTATGAAATTACCGGCCCGCAGCTGGTTTCCTATCGTGAGGTCGGCCAGTTGATCGCCGAGGTTTCGGGGCAGCCCGTTGAATTCAGTCTAACCGATGTCGATGGGCTTTACGCTATGTTCGATGGTCTGGGCATTCCACGCCAACCTATCGATGACCTCAGTGTCAATAACTTTCCCTGGAACTCTGATGATATGGTGAGTTTCGAAGTAGCGGTGCGTGACGGCTATTTCGCTATCCGCAGCGATGATGTTGAGCGTTTGACGGGCCGAGTTCCGCAATCCCTGCGCAGCTTACTGTTTGCTAATCGAGAGGCGTTGATGGCGGCGGCGGCCCGGGTATCCGCCCACGACTGAATTTATGCATAAGTATAAACTTATCACTGACGTCATCCGGCTCCTGGCCTAGCGCATCTCTTGCCTCTCCCTGATGCGTTGGGCCAGGTTCAGCACAGTGGAATCGCGAGCGCCAATCGCGGAAAAAGCCTCCCGCAATTGCAGAGGGGGGACCGGAAAGCTGACCGGCAGCGGTACGAGTCCACCGTGGGGGAGGGCTTCGTCGGGTTGCCCCTTGAGCATGACCGCGAAGCAGGGTGTGCGCTGCAGTGTATTGAGAATTAACCCATAATCGTCGGTTTCCAAGCCCGTTCCTACCATGCCCAGTCCGCAACGCAGCAGGACTTCGTCGACTGCGGCACGCAGATGGCCATTGGGGCCCAGCCGGATTGTGCGATAGGGACGCAGGTCTGCGGCTGTCACCGAGGTTTCGCCCGCCAGTGGATGGTCCGGCCCGACATAGACCGCCAAATGCTCGTAACTCACGAAATGCGACGGAAACAGACCTGGATCGTCTACCGACATAATATAAGCAAGGTCGATCCGGTTTTCCTGCAAAAGATCGCGGATCGCTCCATAGCCCAGCGGCTCCAGCCGTATTGCCAAGCTTACCCGAGGGTGGTCGGCGCGGAACAGGTCGAATTCCTCATAGAGATCCCGCAAAACAAATCCCTGCGAGGCTAGGGTAATACGCCGCTTGGGGCCGCCTTGTCGGTCCGGTGTGCATTCCCATTCCAACGCGTTGACTTCACTCAGTATGCGCATTGCCCGCAAATAGACTTTTTCGCCCATTGCCGTGACGCGCGCGGCGGCTCCAGGTTTGCGGTCGAACAGGGAAATGCCGATCTGGCGTTCAAGCCCTTGGATGTGGTCGGTGATCGCAACCTGTGAGATGCCAATTTCTTCTCCGCAGCGCCGAAAGCTGCCCAAATCGACGATCTGCACAAAAATCTCGAGTTGCCTCAGAGTGATTCCAGCCATGTGATCACCTTTAGCTTATCATGTGGCAATGCGCCACTTAATTCCCTCCAGCTACATGCCTTGATACGCCATCAGACAACAAGGCGCAGGCAGCGCCCAACCGGGAGAGAATTTGCTGTGAGCAGAGATATTATCACTTACTTGCGCGCGCAGACGCCGGCCTACCATCCGGGCTGGGGCGGTCCTGAATACACGGGTTGGCAGGACGAGCAGACCTCATGGAAAACAGATTGCTATTTGGGCGACTGGTCATTCCTCTGGGACATTGAGGTCGAAGGGCCTGATGCATTGAAGGTCTTTTCCGACACAGGTGTGAACAGCGTCGGCAAGTTTGCGGTCGGTCAGGCCAAACACCTCGTTCAGTGCAATGGCGACGGCAAGGTCGTAGCTGACGGCGTTTTGATGCGCATGGGTGAGCAGACTTTCAGGACCCAATCGGCGACGGCCTTTGTGACGGCCTTTGCTCTGGCTCAGGGCTCCTATAATGCCCGCTGGCGAGTGATCGAGACTTTCCAGCTCCAGGTTTCCGGTCCCAAGGCGCTGGCAGTTTGTCAGGCGGTTACGGGTGAGACGCTCGATGACATCAAATTCATGCATTTCCGTGAAGTGCGCATCGCGGGCAGGACTGTCTTCGCCTTGCGGCAAGGCATGGCTGGCGAGATCGGCTTTGAGTTTCATGGCGATGCGGTCGATGTGGCGATTGTTAAAGAGGCAATTCTGGTGGCGGGCGCGGTGCATGGCATACGGCAGCTTGGGCGACGTACGGCTATGATCAACCATCTGGAAGCCGCATTCCCGACCGGTGCATGGCATTATCTGGGCGCGTTTTTTTCACCAGAAACGGCAGGCTTGCCCGCTTTTATGGAAGAGAATTTCGACACGAAAGGCGTGGCACCGGTGCTGCGTGGGAGTTTCGATCCTTCCACTATCGATGACTATTTGCTTTCGCCCTATGAACTGGGTTGGGGGAAAAGTGTAAAATTTGACCATAATTTCGTCGGTCGCGAGGCGTTAGAAGCGGAATCGGTCAGCGGGGCGGGCAAGCGGCGGGTAACGCTGGTATTCGATCCGGCCGACGTGGTGAGGATTTATGCCTCGCTGTTCGACGACGGGAAGGTGCCGTATGACTTCCTTGATATACCACATCCCCAGCGCTGGGTGGTCTGGGCCGATGAAGTGCGCGTCGGAGATAATGTGATCGGCTTTTCCAGTACGCCTGGCTACAGTTATTGGTTCCGTAAAGTGCTGGCACTAGCTTTCATTGATGCCGCCTACGCCGAACCTGGCACGCGTGTCGAAATCCTCTGGGGGGCACCCGGCAGCCGTCAGACGACGATCAACGCCACGGTAGCTCAAGCGCCTTATAAGGTCGATAATCGACGCCTCGATCTAACCAGCACGGTTGCCTAAGATGGTTCAGCACCGCACCGACGAAGAACTGGTAAATCTCGCTTTGATTGAGGCCGTCTATCGAGATGTTCTCGGGCCGTTGGATCCCGATCAAGTCGATCGCTATTTCCGTCCTGATTACATCCAGCATAGCCCGATGGCGGAAACTGGCGCGAAAGGGCTCAAATCCTTCTTGCGCTGGGCTCGAGACCGCGCTCCCGATGCGACTCATGATGTAAAGCGATTGTTTGTCGATGGCGATCATGTAATCGCGCATGTGCATGTGGTCATCGAGCCGGATACACGGGGTAACGCCGTGATCGATATCTTCCGCGTTGCGGACGGCCTCGTCGCTGAGCACTGGGATGCCTCTCAACCGGTGCCCGAACAATCGGCCAACACCAATGGTATGTTTTGACATGACATGTATGCATCTGGCGTCGACAGGGCGCTTTGCTGGAAAGCATGTGGTCGTTTTGGGTGGCAATAGCGGCATCGGCCGGGCGGCAGCTTTGGGATTTGCAGATGAGGGTGCATATGTCGTTGTGACGGGGCGGAACGCAGTCACACTGGCCGATGTGGCTGAAGCCTTGGGTAAACGCGGGGAAACCCACATTGCCGACATCACAGACATGGCCGCTTCGCGCGCATTGATGGCCGATCTCGCTTTGCGTCTTGGCCGTATCGACGTGCTGGTGGTCAATGCCGGCACGGGGGCTTTCCGGCCTGTCGAGGCAGTCGATGAAGCCTTTTATGACGAGATCATGAGCATCAATCTGAAGGGGCCGTATTTTGCGGTTCAAACGGCCTTGCCCCTGATGGGAGCGGGCAGTTCGATCGTGCTTACTTCATCAATTGGCCACTGCAAGGGCATCGCTGGCAACAGTGTCTATGCAGCGAGCAAAGCAGGTCTACGGTCGTTGGCGCGCAATTTCGGGGTAGAAATGGTCGCCCGCGGAATAAGGGTCAACTGTTTCAGCCCTGGCCCGATCGATACGCCCCTGGTGTCACGCGGCGACATGACTGCCGAACAAATTGCAGGGTTTCGGACAATGATCGAAGAAAGCGTGCCGATGCGCCGTTTCGGTACGCCTCAAGAGGCTGCCGACGCGATCCTCTTCCTGGCCTCGCCGCAGGCTTCCTTCATTAGCGGTATCGACCTGATCGTCGATGGCGGGCTGGTCAGTTTCTGACGGAGGCGCAGATGGCAAACGATCCTATTCTCGCTGCGTTGCGGGCGCAGCAAGCAGGTTATCAGGCTGGCTGGGGCGGACCTGAATATACCGATTGGTTGGATGAGCAACTGTCTTGGAAAACTGATTGCTACCTTGGAGATTGGTCCTTTCTGATGGACCTGGAGGTCAAGGGAGCAGACGCCTTGCGGCTGTTCTCTGATCATACGGTCAATTCGTATGCCAGCTTTCCCATCGGCCGCGCCAAGCATGCAATCTTCTGCAGCGATGAAGGTAAGGTGATTGTCGAGGGTGTTTTGATGCGTATGGATGAAGAGACCTATCGCATCCAGTCCGGCCCCGCAGTATTTGCCGATTTCCTGATCGCACACAGTGAATACAATGTCACATCGCGCGAAATTAATAGTTTTCAAATACAGGTTTCCGGACCCGCAGCGCTGGCAGTTTGTGAGGCGGTGACCGGCGAGCCATTGGGCGACATTCGCTTCATGCATTTTCGCTCATTAAAAATTGCGGGCAAGCGGGTTTATGCGCTGCGGCAGGGTATGGCCGGCGAGATCGGTTTTGAATTTCACGGCGATGCTGCTGACAAGCTCGAGGTGGAAGCTGCGATACTTGCCGCAGGTGCCCCTTTTGGCATGCGTCGGTTGGGGCGACGCACAGCGATGATCAATCATCTCGAAGCCGCATTTCCCACCGGCCTGTGGCATTACACTCCGGACATGTTCGGCAGGGCGGTCGAGGGGTTTGCACAATGGGCGCAGTCGAAATGGGCCCATGCCTTTACCACTCCCCCCGCATTGCGAGGGAGCTTCGAAGGGCAGAGTATCCGTGATTACCTGCTCTCACCCTTCGAATTGGGCTGGGGACATTGCGTCCGGTTTGACCACGACTTCACAGGTCGCGCTGCTCTGGAGGCAGAAGTTACCGGTGGCAAGAGTAAGTGCCGGGTAACATTGGAATATGATCCGGCGGATCTGATCGCGATTTATGCCTCATTGTTCGACGAGACACAGGCTCCTTTTGACTATCTCGATATACCTCACCCCCAGCAATGGGTGATCTGGGCCGATGAGGTTCTGAGCGGGAGCGGACCGGTTGGGATCGCGTCGAGCCCCGGTTACAGCGCCTTTTTCCGCAAAGTGCTGGCTTTGGCTTTTGTTGAACCTTCGCATGCCGTGCCAGGCACTCGTCTGGAAGTGTTGTGGGGCACCCCTGGAGGCCGCCGGCGGCCGATTGGCGCAACTGTTGCTCCCGCTCCTTTCAAGATCGACCGACGGCGCGACACCGCCCGTCCTTAGTTGTCGAAGGACTTACGATGGAACCTTATTTCTCTCAGACTTCGCTACCTACCGAGCCACGTTTCGAATTTCTGTTCGAAATCGAGTTGAAATGGCGCCTCCTGCAACAAATTCCGAACATGCCCTCGGGTGCGGGGCGAGGAGCTACCTATGTCGATACGGGTACAATCTGCGGGCCGCATCTCAATGGGCGCATCTACCCGAACAGCGGTGCCGACTGGGCGTTGTTTCGCCCAGATAAGGTGCTCGGGCTCGATGCTCGTTACATGCTGGAAGCGCAGGACGGCACTCTGATCCTGATGCGCAATCAAGGCTATCTTGTCGGTCGAGCGCCCGACGTGCTGCCGCGAATTCAGGCATGGATGTTCGAGGACGGGCCGGAAGTACCGTTCGAAGACTATTATTTACGTACGACGCCAACCTTCGAAGTGGAAGAAGGGCCTTATGACTGGTTGATGAAGACCGTCGTGGTGGGGATCGGACATCGCCAGAAGGAAGGCAATACGATCCGTTACTTTGCACTACTCTGATTGCTGAAATTTCGGGAAATTACTATGATTGATCATTATATTCTCACACTATCGTGTGAAGATCGTCCTGGCATTGTGGCCTCTGTGACCACTGCCTTGCGCAATGCTGGAGGAAATATCCGCAATGCCCAGCAATATGAAGACCCGGAAACCGGCAAGTTCTTCATGCGCGTCTATTTCAGGATGCAAACCGACGCATTGATTGGCCTGAAATCGGCTTTGGACAGCGTTTCAGACGATTACCGCATGACAGTCAGTCTGCGTCCGGCTGGGCAGCGCAAAAAGGTGCTGCTGATGGTCAGCAAGTTCGATCATTGCCTTGGTGATTTGCTGTATCGCTGGCGGATTGGTGAATTGCCGATGGATGTGGTTGGGATCATTTGCAATCATCCGCTAGATGCGCTCAGCATCAGTCCGCAGGCGCACATTCCGTTTCACTATCTGCCGATCACCAAGGATACAAAGCCTCAGCAGGAGGCGCAGATCAAGCAGATCATGGTCGAGAGCGGAGCCGAACTGGTGGTGCTGGCGCGCTATATGCAAATCCTGTCGGATGATCTCTCCTCCTTTTTCGCGGGACGATGTATCAACATCCATCATTCCTTTTTGCCGGGCTTCAAAGGCGCAAAACCTTATCATCAGGCATTTGCCCGCGGGGTAAAACTGATTGGTGCGACGGCGCATTTTGTTACCGAGGACCTGGATGAGGGGCCGATCATCGAGCAAGACGTTGAGCGTATCACTCATGGCGATACACCCGAGGATCTAGTGCGTAAGGGGCGCGACATCGAACGGCGCGTGCTTGCCCGCGCAGTGCGCTGGTATCTGGACGATCGAATTCTGATCAACGGGAGCAAGACCGTTGTCTTCCGGGACTAGTCAAATGAAATTGATTGACGGCAAGGCGCTGGCTCGGTCTGTGGTTGGAGATGTCCGGCAAGGCGTCGCGACAATGATGCAACGTTTTGGCGTTGTGCCTGGCCTTGCTGTGGTTCTGGTGGGCGAGGATCCGGCCAGCCAAGTCTATGTCCGACGTAAGATTGCTACAACCACACAGGCCGGAATGCGCTCATTCGAGTATCGTTTGTCAGCACAGACCAGTCAGAATGATCTGATGGCTTTGATCGATGAGCTTAATCGTTCCGACGAAGTGCATGGCATTCTCGTGCAATTGCCCTTGCCGCCGCAAGTGGATGCCAGCCTGGTGCTGGATCGTATCGATCCCGCAAAGGACGTCGATGGTTTCCATCCAGTCAATGTCGGACGGCTTTCCATCGGCACAGCGGAGCGCGGAGCGGGGTTGGTACCTTGTACTCCGCTCGGCTGCATAATGTTGCTCGACACGGTGATCGAAAATTACAGGGGGCTGCACGCTGTGGTCATTGGCAAGTCGAACATCGTCGGCAAGCCGGTGGCAATGCTGCTGCTGGAGCGCGAATGCACGGTTACGGTCACCCATATCGCTACACGTGGCTTACCCGATATCGTGCGCAAGGCAGATATCGTAGTGGTGGCCGCAGGAAGCCCCGGGTTGGTGCGGGGTGATTGGGTCAAGAGTGGCGCAGTCGTAATTGACGTTGGCATCAACAGAGTTGAGTCGGATGGACAGGCAATCCTGGTTGGCGATGCCGTAACGGCCGAATTGGGCCATGCACTCGCGGTTACACCGGTGCCTGGTGGCGTTGGACCGATGACCATCGCTTGCCTTTTGGCAAACACGCTGGCTGCCGCAAATCAGAAACTGGAGAGGGGCTAAAGGTGCTTAAATTATTGATAAACGGGGTGCTTGAAGAAGGCGCGCACGTCCTTGATGTCGTTGACCCGGCAACCGGAGAGATTTTTGCACAAGCGCCGCGGGCGAGCAAGGAGCAGTTGGACAAAGCTGTTGCTGCGGCAAAAGCAGCTTTTCCGGTATGGTCCTCCTTGCCACATTCAGAGCGGGCCAAACGAATGCTGGCGCTGGCCGATGCACTGGAGCTGCGCGCGGACGAATTCGCGGAATTGTTGACACGCGAACAGGGAAAGCCATTGGCGCAGTCGCGAGGCGAGGTGGGTGGATCAATTGCGGCGTTCCGCTATTTCGCAACGCAATCGTTGCACTCGCACAAGCTGGTGGATGATGATGAAACACTGGTGATCGAACTCCGGGCACCGTTGGGCGTGGTGGCGGCAATTACACCCTGGAACTTTCCTCTAGTTCTTCTTGCGATCAAGGTCGCGACTGCACTGACGACCGGCAACACTGTGGTGGCAAAACCTGCGCCAACCACGCCCTTGACGACGGCTCTGCTCGGGGAGGTGGCTTGCACCATTCTACCGCCGGGAGTGCTTAACATCGTTGTTGATGCCAATGATTTGGGATCTGCACTGGCCAGTCATACTGATGTTGCCAAGGTGAGCTTTACGGGATCAACAGCGACAGGCCGAAAGGTAATGGCAAGTGGCGCTGATACATTGAAGCGACTGACGTTGGAATTGGGTGGTAACGATGTGGCCATCGTCCTTGACGATGTCGATGTTGACGATGTGGCTCCCAAAATCTTTGCTGCTGCCACGCTAAATGCAGGTCAGGTGTGCATGGCGGCCAAGCGGATCTATGCCCCCCGTGCGATTTATCGTGAATTGTGTGAGGCATTGGCGAAACTGGCGCGTGACGCGGTGGTGGGCAACGGGCCTGAACCCGAAACGAGCATCGGTCCGATCCAAAATCGGATGCAGTATGAAAAGTTGCTGGATTTGATCGAGGATGCTGGACGGAGCGGTACAATCATGGCTGGTGGCCAGCGGCTGAACCGGAAAGGCTTTTTTATTGCACCCACGGTTGTTGCCGATCTCGTTGATACAGATCGACTGGTGACCGAAGAGCAATTCGGTCCGGTCATTCCTGTGTTGGCGTATGACACGATCGATGAAGTCATCACTCGGGCTAACGTCAGTGAATTCGGGCTTGGCGGGACTGTTTGGGGCAAGGATATCGACCGGGCAATTGCGGTGGCCAGCCAGATAGAAACCGGCACGGTTTGGGTGAACAAGCACCTCGATCTGCGTTTTGACGTGCCCTTCGGCGGTATCAAGCAATCAGGTCTTGGACGGGAGCAGGGCGAGGATGGCCTGCGAGAGTTTACCCAGGCACGGATTATCAATGTCCAAAAATAGATTGGAAGCGACCTGTCAGGAGATGGTGCTGGATCAGCAATTATACGAAGGCTATCTCAAAGCGTTTCATGCTCGCGACTACGACAGTGTCCTTGCTCATTTTCATGAGCGGATCTCCGTACGCTTTGCTGGCTTGGAGTTGACGACACAATCAGCTGTCAGGGATTTCTATCTCTATTTTCACAGCCATGTTGATGAACGCATTGAAATTATAGATTTTATGTCTTCACACAATAGAATTTATCTTGAAGCACGCGTCGTTTTAAGCTGCTTCAAGACGATGGATTCTGAGCAAGTGGCGACAACCTATCCAGGTCTTCTCGCGTTGAAGGGCGGGCAGAGCGTTAATCTCGGGCAATTAGGCCGTATACTCATAACCAACACTGTCGAGGCGCCCGAACGGCGATGAGATCGGACGAAAGCGGACGCCGGGAAGGCTGGTTGCCTTTCCAAGGCCGCTTTTGTTCGAGATCGAAGCCTTTCGGGCGTCCCTACGGGATTTGCTGCTAACCTCGACAGTGTTGGTTATGAGTATACGGCCTAATTCAATATCGAATTGAGGAAGGCCTGTTCCGTTCGGTCAATTGTGCAGTTTTTCCTGATCCAGTTGTAGTGCTTTGAATCAGGATTTGATTGATCAGTTTGAAGCGTGTGTGAGGCTTGTCAATCGGACCTCTGGTTATTTTAATTTATTAATTTTAATGACTTATATGCATTTCAAGCGGCGATTGACTCGCATGAAATCCATCAGGCTGGCCGTCATTTGTATCAGCCGCATGTGGGCATCCGCACCCGCATGAGAAACGATGGGCGTGTCGGGTCCTGACAACGGCACGCTCATCTTGGAAGAGGGCCTCTCGGTGTCTTACGGGGCTGATTATCGCGAAATTTCTTCCACGCTTGACAGGTAAAAGAACGCAATTTCGAATTTTCCAGATAGCGGAAACCCCCGTTGCGGGTGGCCAATCAGGCTTTTAGTTTAGACCGGGATAATGATTTTCCGCCGCATGGCTCGATAAATGGCTTGCGCGGTTTTCTCGGGCACACCGGCCTTTTCTGCGAAAGTCGACCATTTCCCGATTTGCAGATGCATCTCGCGGATAATGCCCTTGGCCTTTTTAGGCTTGAGGTCACAGAAGACGCCGAACTGTATAAGATCGGACAGCTCGAAATGGTCGCGCTTGCCGTTCAGGCTCATTTGGTGCTGCTGAGTCCAGCTTCCGGATTGTAGGCATAGCTGACGTCGAAGGCCGGTGACAGCCGCCACTCGCCCTTTCGATTCATGAGGAAGGCGATGTCTTTGACATGATCGTCCTAATTCCGGACGAGAATGTTGAAGATCGCGCGGCGAAACTGTTGTTCGATATCGTACGCCGGCAGGCGGAGGAGTCGGATCGTCTCGATCGCTTGCTCGTAGGAATAGGCTCCTGCTAGCACTACTTTGGCAGAAAAGTGATTTCAGCGCCCTGTAGCGTGCAGCCGCAATGTGGACAATGGAGCGATTGCGACTGATGTAGGCGATCAAGGATGGCTTGCCGGACTGCTGGCAGACTGGGTTGAGGGGGCGGTCCGGAGACTCTTTTTTTTCCGCCCCGCTTGGGCGAGGCGGCGATATTGCAGGAAGGCGTAGGCCATCATCGTCATTAAGGCGTGTCGATGAAGGCCGGTCCAGGAACGCCCCTCAAAGTGGTCCAGGCCCAACTCCTCCTTGAGTTGCTGGTGGGCTTGCTCACAAATCCATCGAGCCTTGATGGCCCCGGCGACGTCCTTGACCGAGGTATCGCCGGGTAGGTTCGAGAGATAGTATTTGCGCTCCCCGTTCGAACGATGTTCGCCCACCAACCAAACTTCCTCGCCGGGCATATGCTGTGCGCCAGCGGCACCTATTCGCTGCGGCGCGCCATCGGCGATGCGCACGCGCATGGCAGCGAAGCGCGCCACCAGGCGCCCTTTGGTTCCTCGGCGCCAACTCACCTGACGCCACTTGGCATTCTCAAGCATGGTGTGGGCCGCGACCGACTTGATGTCGGGCACATGGCGCAAGCGCGGTCGTCCACGCCCCGCTACGGGGAAAACCAGTTTTACGTCAGCAGGGTAAACCTTCTGATGTTTGGGAATGCCCACGGCCCAGCGCAGCCCGCGTGCGCTCAAGGCCTGTCTGAACGGGGCTGACAGGCCATAGCCCGCGTCGGCCAGTACGCAGCCGAAACGCACACCGGCAGCAACAATCCGGTCGATCTCGTCGATCGCGATGGAAGGCTTGGATTTGGGCTCACGAAACTCCGCTGGAACGCCAGCTTTGGCCATACGGCTATCATCCTGGGTCCAACTGTCAGGCAGGAATAACCGCAAGCTCAGCATGACGGGCACTTCGCCCGACGCCAGCGTCACCGAGACCATGGTCTGGCAATTGGCCTGCTTGCCAAGCGTCGAGGCATATTGGGGGGCGACGCCAACCGAACTGGTGCCCTTCTTGGGCATGGACGTATCATCGATGATCAGCCAGGCCTTCTCCCCGCCCACGAGCGCATCGGCTTGCTCCCACAAAGCGGTTTCCAGAGGCGCGCTGTCCCAGACGCCAGCGCCGATGAAATGGTGGAGGCGGTCATAGCTGATCTCACTGGCTCTGGCGGCCATCGGCTGAATGCTCTTGCGATCACCCGGCCCAATCAATCCGGCAATATAGGCTGGACACATCCGCCGACGCGTCTTGTTGCCAAGGCCCTTGAGAAATGGGTCAAGCCAAAGCTCGAGATCCGCCTGCCAATCCGCGTCCATCGCCAGCCTCCACTAAAGCTGGTTCCTCATGAATCACGCATCCGCCGCAAAGGGAATCCCAAAAATCACTTTTCTGCCAAAGTAGTGCTAGGCCGTATACCCATAAACCACGCCTTCGAGGCGCCAAAATGGCGAAGAGATCGGGCGGAAGCGGCCGCAGGGAAGGCTGGTTGCCTTTCCAAGGACGCTTTTGTTCGAGATCGAAGCCATTTTGGCGTCGCTCCGCGATTTGACCCAACCGGCCCATTGCGGCGTCGGCTCGGCTCGAAATATCGACATATTCCCTCACCTCGCCTCCTTGCACTGGGCCGGTTGGCCTCAAACCTCGAAGGCGTAGTTTATGGGTATACGGCCTAATACCCGACCGCTTTGGCGCCCCAACGCCGAAGCGGTTGGCCCGGCCAACGGTCCTCCTCGGCGATGATGGGGTTGGCCATGCGGCCGATGCCGTCAATGCGGCTGATCAGCAAAGAGCCGCCCGCCAGCGGACGCCGCCCGGCGCCAGGCGCGGGGCGGGGCGAGCCGGACAGGATGATGTCCCCCGGCTCCAGCCCGAAAGCATGGCTGGCCTCCGAGACCAGCATGGCGATCGAATGGATCATCAGCGTGGTCGGCCCGGCCAATTCGATGATGCCGTCAATCTCCTGCGTGATGTGGAGCCCGTTGGGATCGGGGATGTGGCCGGCGGGCACGATCCACGGCCCCAGCGGACAAAAGCTGGGAAAGCCCTTGCCGCGCCCCTGCTGGAAAAACAGCGGGCTTTGGCTGCTGTCTCCCAGCATGACTTCGGGCGCGGTGATGTCATTGGCGATGGTATAGCCGAAGACATGGTCCATCGCCTGTTCCGGCGCAACGCGGTGGCCTTTGCGGCCGATCACCACGGCCAGTTCCGTTTCGGCGACCACCACGCCTGCCTCATAGGGCAAGATGACGGGATCGGCCGGGCCGACAAGGCTGGACGTCGGTTTGAAGAACAGGATGGGGTCGATGGGACCACGCGGGGCCTTTCCATCGGCAGAGCGATAGTTGGCGCCCACCCCTATGATCTTGGGCGGGCGCCCCAGCGGCGCCCCCAGCCTTTGCCCGGCCAGCGGCATAGCCGTGGCGGTCTGACAAAAGGCCGGGATTTCGGCGGCAACATCGGCCCAATCGGGCAAAATGGCCTCCACATCCCGTCCTCCGATCAGCGGGGCCAGCGACACTATGCCGGCATCGAGCAACAGGCCCGGCACTTCCTCGCCGGGCGCACCAAATCGAACGATCCGCATCGCATTCACCTTGGTTCTGGTTTGTGGGGGAGGGGAGGCTTTATCCGGCGCCGGATACGGCCACGTCGGCAAAGCCTGCGCGCGTAAAGCGGGCCAGACGTTCGGGCAGCACCATATCGTCGAGATTGAGCCACAGCCGGAGCATCAGCCGCCACAGTGATGGATCATCGTAATCCTCATAGGCGGTGCGCGCATGCATCACCGCGTAATTGTTGACGAATTGCATGTCGCCGGTTTCCAGCTCCATATCGACGCGGTATTCCGGCTTTTCCAGCAAGGTTTGCAACAGGTCGATGGCTTCGGCCTCCAGCGCGGTGGATGTTTCGCCGCGCTTGTGCATCGCCGCCTCGATCCCGCGCCGCCCGAAGAAGACGCAAAGCTTGCCATCGGCCACGCCAAAATTGGGCACGCGATAGCTGGTCGTCGCATTGGGATCATCGCCTTCGCCGCGATAGTCGAGGTGAAAGCCGCGGTAAAACACCGGCAGCAGGTCGGGGCGCGTCGCCAACAGCTCGTTATAGACCGCCGGGATGTTGACGATGGAACTGGCGCCGCCCGACTTTGCCTTGCGCACGCAGAGCAGGCCGACGACATCGGCCAGGTCATTGTGCGGTTCCTGATGGCGCCGGTCCTGATAACCGCGCACGCGCCCGGTCGACGCGTCAAGGCCATGAAAAGTGACATGCGAAAGCAGGGCGCCCGCCGCGTTCTGCACCATGCCCGTGCCCAGATAAAGGCCAAGGCCCCAATAGATGATTTCCAGCTCGGCCACGCTGAAACGCTCGACCGGCAGCTTGCGGACCAGCGCAAAGCGGATGCCTTCGATCAGTTCCTTGCGGATCGCGGCCAGCTTGACGCTGAAAAGGGGGAGGGCGAACTGTTCACGGCTGAATTGGCCCACGCCAAGGCCTAGTTTTTGAACGGCGCGCAAGGCTTGCTCGATTTCGTCAGCCTCTTCGGGTGTAATCCTCCAGATCCACCCGTCTCCCTTGAAGTCCCCGGGCCCCCACAATGCACGCCCGGTGATCGGAGTGCACAGCATTTCGTCGGCCATCTGGCTTGCTCCCATAATTCCTGATGGCATCCGACTGCCATCATGGGCACGGGGCTGGGAAATACCGGATGACGAAGGGGCTATCGCACGCGGCGATGTGGCGAGGGGCTGTGGCGGACACCAGGGCCATCGCCACAGCTTATACAGCTATCGCATTTTGGCATTTTGTCGATCCTTCCGAAAATGCGAGGTCGGTAGCGACGCAAATGGCGCACCACGGCGGCAAACCGCCCGGGTCTGGGGAGAGAAGCTGGAATGAACGTGACATCGGTTCGCGAAACGGGCGGCGATGACCACCGGCAAGGCACTGCAGCGCCGTATGGCGCGCATCCCGTGGCGCCTGCCTCTCCTCCGCTGGTCAAGGTTGTTACCGGCGCCTCTATCGGCACGGTGATCGAATATTACGATTTCGGCATCTATTCCTCGATGGCGGTACAGATCGGCGTGCATTTCTTTCCGCCGCAGGATGCCAAAACAGGCGTCATTCTGGCGGTGGGGTCCACGGGGCTGGCCTTTCTGGTGCGCCCGCTGGGCGGTATGCTGTTTGGCATCCTGTCCGACACGGTGGGGCGCAAGTTCACCTTCATGGTGACGCTGATCCTGATGAGCCTTGCCACCATCCTCATGGGCGTCGTGCCGCCTTATGCGGCGATTGGCATGGCCGCGCCGCTGATCATTCTGGGCCTGCGCATCGTTCAGGGCCTGGCTGTCGGCGGTGAATATGCCGCGGCCTCAACCTATGTGGTGGAACATGCGCCGGACGCTCGGCGCGGCTTCTACACCGGCTGGCTGGGGGCCATGACCAGTGTTTCGCTGCTGCTCTCGCTGGTCGCGGTCAGCATCACTTCGCGGGTTTTCGGCCCGGCGGCTTTCAATGACTATGCTTGGCGCATTCCCTTCCTATTTGCGGCGGTAATGCTGGTTTTCGCCCTGTTCGTGCGGTCCCAGCTTAAAGAATCGCCGATCTTCCTTCACCTCAAGGCGAAGATGGGCGTGGCCAAGTCGCCCCTGCGCGACGTGCTGACCAACCGGCAGGCCTTGGGCGATTGCATGGCGGTGGCCTTTGGCATCTGTACGCCGCAGATCACCGCCGGGCTGACCGGGTCGATGTTCACGCTCTATTCGCTCCAGACGCTGGCCCATGTGGATACCGGTTATGCCACTCTGGTGGTTGCCTTCGGCAGCCTGTTCGGCTCGTTGGCCACGGTCTGTTTCGGGGCTCTGTCGGATCGGCTGGGCCGCCGCCGGGTTCAGATCTGCGGCATGCTGGCGGGCGTGGTCCTGTTTTATCCGATCTATGCCATGCTGGTTGATGCCGCGCGCGGCGGCCGGATGGATCTGTGGTTCTGGGCCTGTGCGATGCAGTTGCCCGGCGCGATGATCGTGGGCCCCGGCTTTGCCGCCATGACCGAGGCCTTTCCCGCCCGGCGCCGCGCGACATCGGTGGCGCTGGCCTTTTCCGTCGGCGGGGTGATTGGCGGCTTTTCGCCCGGCGCCGCCCTGTTGCTATCCAGCCTGACGCCCAGCGGCATGGGCGGCATCCTGTGGCCCATCGCGGTGTTGGCCTTGGGCGGCGCGATTTACTGGCGCTGGATCCCCGATCGCAGCGGCCAGCGCATGTGGGACGACGTACTCGAAGGAAACAAGTGAGATGGAGCGCATTGGAATTGCCGATGCCGGTGCCCATGCATCGGCTGCTTGCCCGGCAGATGGGGGCAAGCCGGGGGATTTACGCCGTTTGAGTTGAGTAACCCGCGGCCACGGATCGGCCGCCCGATAATGCCAGACATAAGAAAACTGGCGGATTTGCAGGGGAGAAAATCGATGACACGAGACACCACGCTTCGCGGGGCTCGCCGCCTTGCGCTTTCCACATCGCTGCTGGCACTGGCCCTTGCCGCCGCTCCCGCCATGGCCGCCGACGAAGCGCCCAAGGCGGACGATGATGCGCCTTCCATCATCGTCACGGGCAGCCGTGTCTCGCGTCAGGGTTTTGTCTCGCCGACGCCGGTCACGGTTGTGGGCGGCGAACAGGTTGAGCATCAGGCCGCAGTGCGCATCACCGATGTTCTCAACACTTTGCCAGCGCTGCGCCAGACCACTTCACCCTCAACCGTTTCGCAGCAGCAGGGCGGCAATTATGTGCAATTGCGCGGGCTGGGTTCGGTACGCACGCTGGTGCTGGTGGACAATCAGCGTTTCGTTGCCACGACGGTGAACAATCTGGTCGACGTCAACCTGATCCCGACCAGTCTGATCGAGCGCATCGAGGTGGTGACGGGCGGCGCCTCGGCTGCCTGGGGGTCGGATGCGGTTGCGGGCGTTTCCAATTTCATCCTCAAGAAAAACCTGCAGGGCCTGACCGGAACGGCGCAATATGGCCAATCGACCCATGGCGATTCCCGCGAATATGCCTTCTCGCTGGCCGGAGGCCGCGATTTTGCCAATGGCAAAGGCCATGTCCAATTGGCGGGCGAACTCAGCAAATCCTATGACTACCTTTATGGCACCAGCCGCGGTTGGGCATCGCAGGGTTGGGGCTATGTGGTCGGCCCCACTGCCAATCCGGCTGCTGGCGCCGGGCGTTATCTGCGCTCGGGCACGACCTCGCCCATTCTGGCGCCCGGCGGCACGGTCATTTCCGGCGCTGGCGGTCTGCTGCCGGTCGGCAATCCATTACGGGGAATCCAGTTTGGTGCGAATGGCACCATCCTTCCATTTGCCTATGGTACCGACGCGCTGGGCAATCCCATCCAGAACAACGCCAACCTTCAGGTCGGCGGGCAGGGGGTGAACCCCGGTATCACACAGGCCATGAACAGCCCGCTCCAGCGCGGCACGCTCTATGGCACGCTGGATTATGACCTCGGCAGCGACGTGCATTTTTCGGCGCAGGCGTCCTATGGCCGCACCAAGTCGTCCACCAATGCCTTGGACGTGTTTTCGCCCAACGCGGGCCTTGGGATCAACATCCTGACGACCAATCCTTATGTCCCCGCAGCCTTGCTGGCGATTACCCCGGCGGGCACGACGTCTTACAACATCGGCCGTTTCAACAGTGAGTTGGGGCGCACCACGCTGACGGCGGACAACCAGACGTGGCGCATCGTGGGCGGCTTCAACGGCAAATTCGGCACGAGCTGGAAATGGAATGTAGCCGCCGGTTACGGGCGCACCGATAACCATTCGCAAATCGTCAATCACCTGATTTCGGCCAATTGGAAAGCGGCGCAGGATGCCGTGCTTGGCCCGAACAACACCATCATCTGCCGTATCAATTCCACCAACCCCGCCGATGTGGCCATGACCTCGAACCCGTCCTATGCGGGTTTTGGCGCCGGGGCCGGATGCGTTCCGGTGAATGTGTTCGGGACCAATTCGATCTCCAGCGCGGCGGCGGCCTATGTGATGGGCACGCAGACCTTCGACTTCCACACGGGGCAAACCTTTGCCGATGCCTCATTGAGCGGCGAGCCGTTCTCGACCTGGGCAGGGCCGGTGGCCATGTCGAGCGGCATCGAGATCCGCCGCGAATCCCTCGTCGGCAACAGTGACCCGATCTCGAACCAGTCGACCGCAACATTCCCCTCGGGCGGTTTCAATTACGGGAACCCCAAGCCGATCAACGGCCATTATGATGTAAAGGAGGGCTTTGTCGAAGCCGCCGTGCCGTTGCTGCAATCGCATGGCACGGATGCCATCGCGCTGAACGGTGCCGTCCGCCTGACCGATTACAGCACCAGCGGAACCGTCACCACATGGAAGTTGGGCGGCACCGTCAAGCCGATCGAAGGGGTGATGTTCCGCGTGACCCGCTCACGCGATATCCGCGCGCCCAACATCAACGAATTGTTCCTCTCCACCCAGACCTTTGTCGAAGGCGTGACGGACTATGGCAATGGCAATGCTTCGGTGCAGGCTGTGCGGCTGGTGCAGGGCAATGCCGCGCTCAAGCCGGAACGGGCCGATACGTTTACCGCAGGCGTCACGCTTCAGCCGGCGGTCATTCCGGGGCTGCGCATTGCCCTTGATTATTATGACATCAAGGTCGGCGGGGTGATCGGTTCGCTGACCGCACAGCAGATCCTGAACTTCTGCTATGGTCAGGGCGGCTTTAACAAGGACACCAGCTATTGCAATTATGTGAACCGCAATGCGGATGGTTCCTTGAAGAACATCATTGCCACCAATTTCAACCTCCAGAGGCTGAAGACGCGCGGGCTCGATGTGGAGGTCGCTTATAACCGGGCGCTGGGCAGCGGGCGGATCGGATTTCGTTTTCTGGGCAATGCGCTCAATGCCATGATTATCGATCAGGGCACCGGGCTTGCCAGCGCAGTCGTGGATCGTGCGGGCGAAGTTTCCCAGAACGGTTTCAACGGCGTCCCCAATGGCAGCCCCAAGTGGCGCCATACTTTCAACGTCAACTATTCGCGCGGGCCGTTCGATCTGTTTGGGCAATGGCGCTATGTCGGCCCCGGTGTTTATGATGTGACGGCGCAAACGATCACGCCCGGTGTTGCGAATTACATTGAGAACAACAGCATCGCGTCGATTTCCTATTTCGATCTGGCGGTGTCCTATAAAATCATCTCGACGGCCGGAAAAAAGGTGGAACTGTTCCTGCGTGGCGATAATATTTTGGACAAGTCTCCACCGATTGTTGTTCAGGGAGGTATCAATCCCATCGCCAATTCGGGAAGCTTCTATGATCTGGTCGGTGCCCGTGTCACGGGAGGTGTCCGCTTCAGCTACTGATCCCGCCTTGCCTTGGGCATGAGCCGGAAGATGCTCCCGGTCCGCCATCACAGGCGGACCGGGGCTTCGTTTTACTCCATTTTGCCAAACTGCGGCCGGGTGGTGAATTCAAGAAAAGCTTGCGCCAGATGCTTGCCGATGGGGTTGCCGAAATCGCGGCGGGGCGGGCGCATTGTACACTTGCAGGCAACGCCGCGTTTCCCGGATCAGAAATCATGGACCAATGCGCCACGGCGCATCACCGCCTGCGCGCGAATGTCTGCGCCCATATGACGGTCTGTTCCAGCCTGGGGCCGTCAGGATTGCCAGTTGGAAGGTGAATGGACGATGCCTTCCGACAAGGCCAATTCGCCGTGGGAATATTGCTCTTGCGGCGGCAATCCCGCCGCCGTGGACGCCAACCTCGCTGCAATTCATGATCAATACCGGTTCAGAAGCCTGATATTGAACAAAAGCGCCCAAGCTGAAACCACAGCGACGGCGAGGAAGGCGGCGCGATAGCCAATGACGCTTGCACCCGTCACCGCGACCTGCCCAACCACTTCCAGCACCACGCCCGCGATGCAGATCCCCAGCGAAAAGCATAATTGCTGGATCGTGGCATAAAGGCTGGTGGCCGCACTCATCCTCTCGGCAGGAACGTTGAGGAAGGCCGCAGTGTTGTATCCGGTGAACCCCAGCGACGTGAAAAAGCCGGTCGCCGCCAGAACGGCCATGATCCCGCTGCTTGGCCAGGCCTCCTGCCAAAAGGCCAGCGCGCCATAGCCGATGCTGGAGATGATGCCCGCCACACTCAGGCTGGTGCGATAACCGAAATGGCCGATGATGCGCGGTGCCAGCGGCTTCATCACTACGGCTCCCACCGCACCCGCCATGGCGATCACGCCTGCAGCGGCTGCGGAACGGTGGAACCCGGTCTGCAGCATCAAGGCCAGCAGGAAAGGCTGCGCTCCCTGTGCAATACGGATCAGGTTGCCCGCCGCCACCGACAGTCCAAACGAGGGAATGCGCAACAGTGAAAGGTCCAGAAGGGCGCCCGGAACCCGGCGCGCATGGCGGACATAGCTCCATCCCCACATCAGCCCGGCCGCCAGCAGCGCCCAAGCCAACGGCCCGCCCCACGCGCGGCTCACCAGCTCCAGCCCGAACACCCCGCAGCCCAGCGCAGCTCCAGACAGCACGAAGCCCTTGCCATCAAAACGCATGGCGACGCCACTGGGCATAGGCGGCATCAGCCACAGGGCCAGCACCAGCCCCAACACGCCGACCGGCAGGTTGATGTAGAAAATCCAGCGCCAGTCCAGCCAGGTGATGATGAAGCCCCCCAGCGGCGGCCCCAGAATGGGGCCCACCAGCGCGGGCATCACCAGCCATGACAGAGCCGCCATCAGTTCTTCGCGCGGGGTACAGCGGATCAGGATCAGACGCCCCACCGGCATCATCAGCGCACCACCCAACCCCTGCACCATGCGCGCCACGACCAGCGCGCCCAATCCCTGCACCTGCGCGCAGCCAACCGACCCCAGCAGAAACACCACGATGGCCGCGCAATAAATCCGCCGTGCGCCCCAGCGGTCCGCCAGATAGCCGCTGGCCGGTATGAAAATCGCCAAGGCCACCAGATAGGACGTCAGGCCCACGCTGAGCCACGAGGCAGGCACTTTCAAATCGCGCGCCATCGCCGGCATGGCAACGGCCAACACCGTGGCATCCAGTTGCTGCATCAACAGCGCCGAGGCGATCACCAGCGCGATCAGACGAAAGTTGCGCGGCTTGCCCGCCGGCAGGTCCATGCTGCATGTCCTTTCGATCAAGCGGACCGTATGATCGCGTTCGCCTGCAATGCGCAACCCCGCACGTCAACATGAGAGGGCGGTATCAGGCCAAATTCTGCCTGACCCGCTGCTCCAGCCGCTCTGCCACCGAGGCGCGGATAGGATCGCCCGCCCGCAATTTGCGCCATGTGTTGTAGCTGATGCCATAGCGATCCATCAGTTCATCGCGCGACTGGCGGTTCAGATGCTGTGCCATGCGCTCCACCAGGTCCAGTGGCACGACCCGTTGATGCTTGGGCAAAGGCTCATTCATCGCTTGCCTCCCATGTGTATGGCGGGGGCGGGTGGGGGCCGGCCGCCGCCGACGGCTCATCAGAAGCTGACCCGCACACCCATGGTCATATAGCGACCGATGGGGTCATAGGCGCTGCTGGCTGCCGTGGTGAAGGTGGTGACGGGGGGCGGCGAGAGCGGAGGATCGCGATCGAACAGATTGGCGACCGACAGATAGATCTGCTGATTGCCGCCGCCCAGATGGAGATTATAGGTGCCCGTCACATTGGTGTAGAACACGGCGGGCGTGTGGTTGATGTTCACGTCAACTCCTTCAACCCAATCCGCGCGCAGCTTGGCCGCACTGATAAAGCGCTCCTGCACGAAGAGCGAGAGATCGCCCTTGGTCCAGGTGGCCTGCGCCACGCCGCTCCATTTGGGCGTGGTGGTTTCCCCGAGCCCTTCCAGCACCGGCGAACCGGGCGATTGCGAGTTGTTCTGCAGCCCATGGTTGCCCACCAGGCGCAGGTTCAGCTTGCCGCCCGCCAGCGTGGTTTTGTAACCCAGTTCGAAATCGATCCCGGCCACGGTCTGCGCGGCCAGATTGAGGTTGGGGCGCTGGATGCTGAGCGAACCGGAGGGCAGCACGGTGATATTGGCGCATTGCACCTGATTGCCCGCCGCGCATTCATCCACCACGCGCTGTTCGGTCAGGGTGGTGATGGCATCGTCCAGCTTGATCTTGTAATAATCGACCGAAGCCGAGAAGCCGGGCAGCCAGTCGGGCTGGAACACGGCGCCAAAGGTGGTGGTCAGCGCCTTTTCGGGCCGCAGGTTGGGGTTGCCGGTGGCGAAATTGACCTGCGCGGTCTGGACGCCGTTATACACCACATTACCGTTAAGCTGGGTGGCCGGATTGTAGAGTTCGAGCAGATTGGGCGCACGGATATCGCGCGAAACCGTGCCGCGCAAACGCAGCGCCTGATTGATCTGCCAGCTGCCGCCCAGCTTCCATGTCGTCACCCCGCCCGAGGTGCTGTAATCGGCATAGCGCACCGCGCCGTTCAGATCGAGCGAACGGGCAAAGGGCACATCCTTGAGCACCGGCACGGCGACTTCGAGATAGCCTTCGCGGATGTCATACTGGCCGGAAAAGGGCAGGGGGTTGAAGAAGCGATAGGGCCCCTGACGGCCGTTGAGCGCCGAAGGGCCGCCCCGGATGCCGGTGAAATCAATGCGAGTGGGCGACAGCGCGTCGGTGGTCTGGTTGGCGGTTTCCTTGCGGTATTCCACACCGGCGGCCACCGCGATCGGCCCGGCCAACTGGATCTTGTCGCCCAGATCGCCGCGAATGTTGGCCGACACAACCTGCTGGCGCAGGCGCAGGTTGAGCACATTGTCGCCCGTCACATAATCGGTGATGGCCTGATTGGCGGCCTGCGGACCGAACAGGTTGCGCGGCGTACAGCCGGGATCGAGCCCGGCGAGCGTTGAACGGCAGACGATCCGCCCCGACACCGGATCGCGCACCGCATCGGCCGAGGCATAGAGATTGCGCGCGATGGTCAGGTGGTTGGAGCGCAGTTCCTGATCCGTCTGGCCGAAGGTGTAGCTGGCATCATATTTCCATGATCCGCCGAGCGCACCGCGCACGCCCAGCGATCCGTGATAAACGCTGATCTTCGATTCATTTTCCGACAGCGGCAATTCGCCCTCAAACCGGCCCATCTGGAACGACTGGACACCGGCCGTCACCATCCGCGCCAGAACGTCAGGCGGCAGATAGGCATTGTCGCGATAGATCGTATAGGCCGCGCTCGATCCGGTGTTCTGACTGACAAAGGCGCCCTGGGTGGTGTGGCTGTTGGCGTAAAGCCCCTCGGCAAAGATAGTGGTGGCGGGGGAAAGGTCGAATTCGGCACGGGCAAAGGCATTATAGCGGGTTTGCGTGGGCATCAGGCCGATATTCGCCCTCGCGCCATCGCCGCCGCTTTGAAAGGCTGTGCCGGTGTTGGTCCCGTAATTGAAGGGCGCCGAAACGCCGCCGGGCAGGAACTGCGTGCCCTTGAGCGGCCCGGACGAGATCAGCCCGCCATAGGTGCCCGCCGAACTGCGGATCGAGGGGATGACAAGGTTGCGCGGGAAGGCGCCGGTCGCGGGGTTGGCGATGAGGCCCGCATTGTTGTCAAACCATGCCCGCCCGGTGTTCTGATCGGCGCGCAGGCCATCCTGATGGAAATAATCGGCCCCCGCGATGAAGTGGAGGCGGTCATCGGCCGCCGATACGCCATAGGCCACCGATCCGCCCACCGAGGGCAGATCGCCATGGCCCGACACACCGCCCAGCACCTCGGCCTTGAAGCCCTTGAACTTGGTGTCGAGCACAAAGTTGACCACGCCGGCCACCGCGTCCGAGCCATAGGCCGCCGATGCGCCGCCCGTCACCACATCGACCCGGCTGATCAGGCCCTGGGGCAGGATGTTGATATCGACCGAACCGCCGCTGTTGGTGGCGGGCATGCGGCGGCCGTCCAGCAGGACCAGCGTGCGCTGGGCGCCCAGTCCGCGCAGGTTGAGCAGGTTCTGGCCGCTGTTGCCGCCCCGGCTGTTGGTGGTCGAGGGGCTGGATGTCTTGGTGCTGCCGTTGAAGACCGGCAATTGGTTGAGGCCATCGGCCAGATTGGTCGGGGCCGAGGCGCGCAACTGCTCGGTGGTGGTGATGGTGACTGGGGTGGGTGCCTTAAAGCCGGTGGCGACGCGGCTGCCGGTTACGACGATCGCGGCGTCAGCGGGGCTGGCGGGGGCGGTTTCGGCCGCCGGGGGCGTTTCGGCGGGGAGGGTTGCGGCGGGCGCCGGGTCCGCCTGCTGGGCCAGCGCGGGGGCCGCCATCAGCAGGACCATGGCAACCGGCATCAGCGCCGCCCCCTGGATGAATTTGCTTTTCGCGTTGGTGTTGGTCACTTTCATCTCCCTAAACTTATATAATTATTGAAATTTTATGCCTGACGATTGAGCCTGCCACCGATCAGCAAGGCCAGCAGGGAAAGCAGAGCGGCCGCCGCGCACCATGCGCCCGGAATGGCCTTGTCGCCGGTCGCCTCGATCAATGCGGTGCAGATCGCCGGGGTGAAGCCACCGAAGATCGCCGTGGCCATGCTGTAGGCGAGGCTGAAGCCGACCGTGCGGACGTGGGCGGGGATCACCTCGGTGAGATAGACGATGAAGGCCCCGTTGTAGGTGGCATAGACCGCCGCCATCAGCAGTTCGGCGGTCAGCAACCCGCCAAAGCTGGGGCTGGCCACCAGCCAGAGCATAAGGGGATAGGTCATCACAGCCGCCAGCGCGGTGGCCCCGATCAGCAGAGGACGGCGGCCGATCCGGTCCGACAGCGCCCCCATAACCGGCAGCAGCACGAAATTGGTGATGCCCACACAGGCCGTGATGAACAGGCTTTCGCCGGGGCCAAGCTTGAGCACCTTGCTGCCATAGGTGGGGGTGTAGGCGGTGACCATATAGAAGAACACCGTCGTCATCACCGCCATCAACGTGCCCTGCAGGACAAGACCCCAGTTGCTGCCGATCATGCGCATGATCTGGCCGATCTGCGGATGTTCCTTGCGGTTGAGAAAGGCGTCGGTTTCCTCGACATGGCGGCGGATCAGGAACAGGAAGGGGATCATCGCGCAGCCGATCACGAAGGGCACGCGCCAGCCCCAGTCCTGCATGGTTTCGGGCGACAGGTTGGAGGAAACCAGCAGCCCGATGAGCGCGGCAAAGACCACCGCCGCCTGTTGGCTGGCCGATTGCCACGCGGTGAAGAAACCCTTGCGATGGGGTGGGGCGATTTCGTTGAGATAGACCGAAACCCCGCCCACCTCGACCCCGGCCGAGAGACCCTGGACCAGTCGCCCGGCCAGAATGATGAGTGGTGCGGCCAGACCGATCTGGGCATAGGTGGGGGTGACGGCAATGGCCAATGTGCCCACCGCCATCAGGCCAAGCGTCAGCAGCAGCCCCTTGCGGCGGCCATGGCGGTCAACATAGGCCCCCAGCACCAGCGCCCCCACCGGCCGCATCAAAAAGCCCGCGCCAAAGGTCATCAGCGTCAGCAGGAGCGAGGCAAATTCGCTGCCCGTGGGGAAAAATGCCTTGGAAATATAGGTGGCGTAATAGCCGAAAACCATGAAATCGAACATTTCAAGGAAATTGCCGCTGGCCACGATGAAGATCGATTTGAAGGCCGATTTGCCGCGCGCGGCCCCGGCATCTGCAATACGGTCTGCCGAGAGGGTGGATGACGTGTTCATGGCGTTACCTTCTGCGATGCCGGCTCCATGCCGCTGGCGCGGATGGCGGCTTCGGCTTTGGAAGAGGACAGGAAATCGAGCAGGCTGCGGGCAGCCTGTTGCCGGGGCGAACTGGCCACGACGCCACCCGAAAAAGCGGTCACTTTCTGGAGCTCGTCGGGCACAAGGCCGATGATGCGGATGCCTTTGACGGGTTTGAGTTCGGACAATTGCTGAAAACCGATCTGGGCCTCGCCGCGCGCCACGATTTCGCCCACGGGCGTCGCGGGGATCATGCGACCCTTGGGCCGGACAATGTCGGCCACGCCCAGCCTGTCGAGCATGGTGGTCTGGATATAGACGCCGCTGGCACTGTCGGACCATGCCACCGAGGGGGCCGCGATCAGCGTCTGGCGCAGGGCCTGCGGGGTGGAAATGTCTGGCGCGGGGGCGCCTTCCCGCACCGCCACGGCGATTTTGGACAGCGCCAGATCCACCGAGGTGCCCTGTGTAATCCTGCCCTGCGCGGTCAGCGCGTCGAGGGCCGAGCGGGCGAGAATAACGACATCGGCATCCTCGCCGCGGGCCAGCCGGGCCGGGATGGCATTGGCCGTTGCGCCCATCGAGGGGCCATGGCCAATGGCGATCCTTGTGCCGGTTTGGGCCGTGTATTGCGCGGCCAGCACGTCAAAGGCGGCGTTGAACCCGCCCGAGGTCAACACATGCAGTTCGTTTGCGGCGACAGGCACGGCGGATGGCGCGCGCGCGGTCGGATTGTGGCAAGCGGCCAGCAGCGGGGCCAGCACAAGCCCCAGCACGACGCCCCGGCGAAGCCGCGAGGCAGGTTCGCCCGCGCCGGTCCGCGCATCGCTATTCATCAGCCGGTGCATGACAGCCTCGCTCCCTTGGATCGCCTCTTTGGGCGTTTTTGCCTATGGCCGGACGCAAGATGGCGCCCGCCTGTGTTTGACTATAGAAGCAACCGGACATATATTTATCAAATGCAATTATTGGCGCACGTAATGTGTTAGGCGCATAAATAGCCGGGGGATGAAGAGTGCTGCGTCATCTTTATGTGCAGGTTGTGCTGGGGGCGCTGGCCGGTATCGTCGTGGGCTATTTCTGGCCGCGGCTGGGCGTGCAGCTGGGGCCGCTGGGCATTGCTTTTGTCAAGACGATGCGGATGATGGTGCCCCCGATCCTGTTCTGCACCATCGTGGATGGCATCGTGCTGCATGGCGGGGCGGTGCGCACGGGCACCACGGTGGCGCGGGCGCTGATCGTGTTTGCTGCGATCACCGTCGGCGCGCTGCTGATGGGCCTGCTGGTGGCCAGCCTGCTGCGTCCGGGCGCCGGTCTTCAGGTTCCCCCGCTGGTGGCCGGCGGCGTCGATCTGCATCACCAACTGGCCGGAGCGCCCATCAATGGGCCGGGCGAATTTCTGCTGCGCATGGTGCCGGAAACCTTCTTTTCCGCTTTTACCGCCGGAGACATCCTGCCCGTGCTCTTCATCGCGGGTCTGGTAGGCTTTGGGCTGATCCATATCGGCGCGGCGGGCGAGCCCATTGTCCGGGGCTTGCGCGTTCTGGCCCAATTGCAGTTTGCCATCGTAGGTTTCCTGCTGCGGGTGGCGCCCATCGGCGCTTTCGGGGCGATCGCCTATACGGTGGGGGCCTATGGCATTGGTTTCATCAGTTCGCTGGGCCTGCTGGTGGCCACTTTGGCGCTGGCCTGCCTTGGGCTGATGGCGGCCTTGCTGCTGGTGGTCCATGCGCGCACAGGCCTGCGCCCGTTTGCCCTGCTGCGGCATTTTCGGGATGAAATGCTGATCATCGCGGGCACCTCGTCAAGCGAGGTGGTGCTGCCCCGTCTGATGTCCAAGCTGGAAGGCATGGGCGGCGATCCGGCGGTGGTCGGCCTGGTGATGCCGGTGGGCTATACGCTCAATCTGGCTGGGACAGCGGTCTATCTGATCGTCGCCACGCTGTTTCTGTCCGAGGCGCTGAATATCCCCCTGCCGCCCGAGCGGATCGCGCTCTATCTGCTGGTCATGCTGGTGACATCCAAGGCCGCCGCCGGGGTGATCGGCAGCGGCTTTTCCGCGCTTTTGCTCACGCTTTCGCTGCTGCCCGACGTGCCCGTGGCGGCGGCGGCCATGCTGATTGCGGTGGATCGCATTCTCTCTACCCTGCGCGCCCTGACCAGCGGCGTGGCGAATATCAGCGCTACCTTGCTGGTGGCGCGATGGAACGGCGGGCGCTTTACGCTTTAGCCTTTGTCCAAGCCTCGGACAGCAGGCTGACCAGCCGGGCGCAGGCGGGCGACAATTGCGCGCCGGGCCTTTGCAGCAGCCCGATGCTCCGGAAAATTATAGGGTCCCTGAGCGGGCGCCAGACCAGATTGCCCGCCTCAGGCCCCGCGCAGGCCAGTTGCGGCAGCACCGATGGCCCCAGTCCGGCATCCGCCAGCGCCAGCGCCGATGTCAGGCGCGTGACTTCGTAAAACCAGCTCAGATTGATGCCTTGGGCGGCCAATCCCGCCTCCAGCGTGGTGCGGTTGCCGCTGGCCCGGTGGACCGTCACCAACCGGCGATCCACCAGATCGGCCCAGCCGACCTCGCCTTTGGCCGCAAGCGGATCATCCTTGCGGCACACCAGCCCATAGGGATCGTCATGCAGCGCTGTATAGGCAAGATCGGAATCCGGCCCGACCGGCAAAGACAGGCCGAATTCGGCCTCGCCGGTGCGCACCGCTTCGGCGCATTCCCCGGCGGAAAGGTCGAGGATGCGCACGCGGGTATTGCGATAATCGAGCGAAAAGCGTTGCAGCACTTCGGGCAGGAACTGCACCGTGGCGCTTGGGATACTGGCCAATGTGATGCGGCCCGCCGCGCGTTCGCCCTGCGCCATCAGGCCAACGAGCGAGCCGTCGATTTCCTGCAGCATCCGGCGTATCAGCGGCACCACCTGCGCACCCGCCGCTGTCAACCGCACGGTCCGCGTGGTCCGCTCGACCAGAACCGTGCCGACCGCCTGTTCCAGTTTCTGGATCCGGCGGCTGAGCGCGGGCTGGGACAGGTTCAACTGTTGCGCCGCGCGCATGAAGCTGCGTCCATCCGCTACCGCCACCAGCGCGCGCAGGTCCAGCAATTCGCAGTTCATCGGGATTGGAAAGGTCATACCGGCCTGTCTGATTATGGTGCTGCGCGCATCGAGAAACTGTGAACAGCCTCACAGGGCGGTTCCTCCTTTCTATGGGCCAGTCTTTGGCTCAATTGAAGAGCCCGCGTGTCATGCATGGGGTAGGGGCAGGGGTGGATCCTTGCCCAAGGTTCTAGAAAAGTGGGAGACTTGCGGACGGGTCGACCGGAATCTGCGCGTTTCAATGTCGGCCAGGCCGCCCCCGCTTTCCCCGCAGGGAACCTATGGATGCTGCGTCTTTATGTTTGGGCCTGCCCGCCAGCGCAGGCGCAGCTTGACGGCGAGGGTTGATGAATTCCGGTCATCGGCCGCACAATTTGCGCAGCGACTCCAGATCCTTGGGCCGCAGAGGCGCGCGCCACGGGGCGCAGGGGCGCTGGCCCGCCGGGACATAGGCGGCCATGGGCAGGCCAAAACCCTCGCCGCCCAGACGCTGCGCCAGTTCCTGCGCCTGAGCGTGGGGCATGACGGCCACCTGACCGGCCAGCGCGGGAGGCGGTGGAATCGGCCGGTCCACCCATGCCAGAACCACCTGATCGGGCTTTGCTGCCGCCACCAAAACGGCCAGATCGCGCCATTCGGCCATGCAGGGCGCACACCAGCGCGCACCCAGCAAAATGACCTGTCCGCCGCCCGATGGCGGCTGCGCTTTCACCGGGAGGGCAGTCAGAAAAGCTCCGCATAGGGCGATAGACAGTTTGCGCATCGCTACTTACTATGCCCATGAATGAGTTGTGTAAATCGGGAGGATGTCTTGCAGATCTCACGTATTGCTCTGGGCGCTGCGCTGGTTCTGCAAATGGGGGCGCCGCTCTGCGCGCAAACCGCACCCGCTGCCAAGCCCGACCTTCAATCGCTGTTCAATGCCGCCACCGACGCATGGGTGAACAATGATTGCGTCAAGGCTTTGCCGATCTTTGCGCAACTGGCCGATGATCCGCGCATCAGGCCGGGCACTTTGCCCTATGCCGCGATTGCCGTGCGGCGCGGCGATTGCCTGATCGCCATAGGGCAAACCGCGCAGGGCGAGCTTATGGTGCAGCAAGGCCTGCCTCAATTGACCCGCGCGGGTGAGGAATTCGCCAATGAGGTGGTGCGCGTCGAACAAAGATTGGGCAATCTGGCTGCGGCGCGGTGGGACCACGATACGGCGCTGGCCCATTACAAGGCCGCGCTGGCGCTGTTGAAAGGTCAGGAGCGGTCGCAGACGTTGATGTGGCTGGCGCAACTGACCAGTTTCGACAGCGGAAATCAGGCGCTGGACACGGTGGAGGAAGGCTATGCGCTGGCCTCGGCCGAGGCCAAGCCGGACAAGCATGCACAGGCGATGTGGCAGATGATGAAGGGGCGCATCCTGCTCAATCATGGCCGGGTCAAGGAAGGGCGGGCGGCGCTGGAGCAGGCCCTCAAGCTCAGCCCCGGCACCAATGGCCGCCTTTCGGTCGAGGAGGCGCTGCTGCGCGCCGATCTGGCGCAGGCGGCTATGCTGACGAAGGACCGCGAGACGGCCTATAGCTTTATGGCCGCATCCGGCGCAGGCAGGCTGGAAAAGTCCCTCTTTACCAAGGCGGGGCAAATGGAACCCCCGATGTGCGGCCCCGACACCGGGCTGGAGCCGGAGGATCGCGCCGTGGTTGAATTCACCATCAGCGGTCAGGGGCAGGTGGAAAGCGCGCGGACCGTTTATGCCAATGGCTCCTATGCCAAAGCCTCCGCCTTTGCCCGTGCGGTACAGCAATGGGTATGGCCGCGCGAAGATGCCGCGCGCATTCCTGAGTTCTTTCGCATCGCCACGCGGGTCGAGATCGTGTGTACCCGCGCGGAAGGTACAGGCGGTATTTCCGCGCTCAACCCGCTGCTGACCCGGTTTTCGCAATGGGCGCCTGCGTCGGATGGGCTGCCATGGTCGCGCTGGCTCGCGGCGGCCGAGGCGGCGCAGAAGGCGGGCAAGGAGGATGCCGAACTGGCGGCGCTTGTGCGACTGGCGCTGGTCGATCTGCGCGGGGCACAGGACCGGCAGGCTTCGATTGAGCGCGGGCTGGTGCTGGCGCGGGGCGGATCGCGGGCCATTCCTGCCGAGGCTGCACATGCTGCGCTGGTGCTGCTCGAATCCTCGCGGCCCCAAACGGGTCATAAAGGGGAGGATAGCGAGCGGGTGGCGATGGATCAGTTGCTGGCGCTGGCCGATGATCCGGCGCTGGCGCAGGATGCTCTGGCGCAGGACACCGCGCTGTTGATAGGGGCGCCTGCCCGCGCACGCAGCAGTCAGGCCGAGCGCATCCAGGTCGCCCTGATCCGCGTGGCCCAGGACCAGCGGCTTGCCGAACATCACCCCCTGCGCCAGTTCGCGCAATTGCGGCTGGCCAATGAGGCGGCGCGCAGCGGCGATCTGGACAAGGCCGGGCAATGGTTCGCCACCACCGGTCTGACACAGGAGCAGTGCGCCTTGATCGGCCCGCGCCCGGCGTTGACCAATAGCAACAGCGCGCCATCGCATTTCCCGACCGAGGCGCTGCGCTATGGCTTCGAGGGATGGGCGCGCACCGAATTCGACATTCAGGCCGATGGCCATACCGCGCAAGTCCGCACGGTGATCGCCTATCCGCCCTTTGTCTTTACCGATGCGGCGCGCGATATGTTTACCGGGGTGCGTTATCAGTCCAGCTATCGCCCCGAACGCGGCGCGGCATGCAGCGCCAGCAGCGATTTCGTGCGTTTTGTCATCCCAGGCAATATAAACACGGTCAAAGTGATCAAGCCCAAGAGTTGAGGATCGGACAGCGGGTTCAAAGCGGGCGAGGAGGGCGCGCCATGGGGCGCAGCAGGGCATCGCCCGCCATCGCCAGCACATTGCCCGCCCAGAACAGCAGCACCGCGCCCATCGCAACGGCCATTTCCCAGGGGGAACCGGGGTGGGGCGGCAGGGCATGGCGCCCGATAAAGAGCATCCGCGCCAGCCCCGCCGCCAAAGCCAGCAAGACCAGCCCCGTCAGCCGCAAGGCGCGATCAGCGCGCGGGCCGGGGGCGAATTTCAAAAAGCGATAGATGGGCGACATCGGACAATTCCTGCCTTTGAGCAGGGCCATCCCTAAGCCTGATGGGCGTTAAGCCTCTACGCGAAGCTGGGCGCAATTGCGTGAAGTCTGCATAAAAGCCGGCGATGATCGGCGGACGCAAAAAGACGGGCGACCTTGCGGGCCGCCCGTCCAGGATGGGGGTCTTTTCTCTTTATACCACGAGGGAGTCTGCACCTCGTGTGGGGTAATGCCGATTAGAAGGTGATCTGCACCTCGCCGCCGAAGGTGCGGGGCGGGTTGAAGTTGCCGTAATCGCCCAGCACCGCATCATTCGCGCCCGAGCGGCGATAGATGTAGGTGGTGTTGAACAAGTTGCGGCTCCACACCGAGAAGGTCGCCTTGGTCGCGCCGCTCATCGGCACCGAGGCCAGAGCGATGCGGCCGTTGACGACGAAGCTGGCGTCGGTCTTCACCGGCTCGTTCTGGAAGCTGTACTGCGACTGGGCATAGTTGGCGTCCAGATGCACGCGCACCTCGCTGCCATTGGCGTTCACCGGCATGACGTAATCGGCATAGGCCGAGGCGGCATTGCGCGGCGTATAGACCGTATAGACCTGATACAGGGCATTGTTCAGGAACGGATTGGCCGTGGGCGGAACAAAGGTGTAGGTGTAGGCGTAGGACGCGCCCAGCGTGACGCCTTCGGCCGGCTTGACCGTCAGGTCGGCCTCGATCCCGCGGATCTTGGACGTGCCCGGCGCGTTGCGGGTTTCCTCGGTGTGCAGGTTGAAGGTCGGGCTGTTGGGGTTGGTGTCGACATTGTCGAAGTCGGTCTGCGTGCCGGTGCGGTCCATCATGTAACCCGCCAGGTTGAGGCGAACGTGATGGTCCATCAGGTCCATCTTGGTGCCGATTTCATACGAGCGCACGACTTCGGGGCCAAACGAGTTGAAGGTCTGCGAACGGTCATTGGCGCCGCCCGCACGATAGCCGGTCGAATATTTGGCATAGAGGTTGACGTTGCGCGTCAACTCATAGGCGGCAACCGCCAGCGGGTCGAAGCGGCTGACGCTTTCGTTGAACAGGAAGTTCGACGAAATGCCCTGCACCAAGTAAAGCGTGCCGTGACGCTTTTCATTGGTGTAGCGGCCGCCCAGCGTCAGGTGGAATTTGTTGTCCAGCCATTCGGGCGTATAGGTCATCTGGCCAAACGCGGCATAGCTGCGGGCATAGGCTTCGCTGGCGCGCTGCAGGAACTGCTGGCCGATGGCCCAGCCCTGATTTTTCGAGGTGACAGCGCCCGAGACCGTTTCGCTGTTGATCGTATAGCCGGTGCCGTCCGCATTCCAGGTGTTCGAGCTGGGGGTCGATGCCTGTTCCTGGGCGCGTTCATTGAAGTAATAGCCGCCCAGCACATAGTCGACCTGCGGGATGCTGCCGACCAGTTGCAGTTCCTGGCTGAACTGACGCTGGTTCAGGTAAGACAGGCTGTAGCGGCTGAAAGCGGTGTTGGGGGCAAAGATGGTGCGCGCCGCGCCGCCCGAATTGTCCCACTGCTCGGTCGAAACACGGCCGCATGCCGTGATCGAGCGCAGCTCCATGCCCGGCATCACCTTATAGTTCAGGTGCAGCGAGGTGCCTTCGGTGCGGTCGACGCTGGGCTGCTGGGGCACGCCGATCGGGGCCGTCGACAGGCGGTTGCCGCCCGTGGGGGTGACCAGCGGCGAGAGCGGGGCGATGCAGGTCTTGCCAGCGGTGCAGTTGGCGCCGTTCAGTGTCAGGCTGGAGCCGTTGTAGGTTCCGACCGGCAGGCCATTGGGGTTGTAGTTGATGAGCTGGCTGAAATTGGGCGTGTTTTCGTCGCGGCCCTTGTCATAGGACACCAGCGCCGAGAAGCCTTGAATTGGGGTCCACTTGGCGCTGATGCGGCCGCCCACGCGCTCATACTGGTTCCACCCGGCTTGCCCTGCCAGCGGGTTCTTGACGGTGGCGTCCTGATGCTGTTCCACCGCGTCGATCTTGACCGCGATATTGTTGAATTCGGGCAGGTCCAAGTGGCCCTCGGCGGTGTGGCTGCCGTAATTGCCCACGCCTGCCGAGAAGCGGCCGCCGAACTGGCCGCTGGGGTCGCGCGTCACGATGCTGACGGCGCCGCCTTCGGTGTTGCGGCCAAACAGAGTGCCCTGCGGACCTTTCAGCACTTCGATGCGCGAAACGTCGAACAGCGCAGCGTTCAGGCCCTGCGAGCGGGCGAGATACACGCCGTCGATATAGACGCCGACGCCGCTGTCGCGGGCGGTCTGGTTCTGGTCGAAGGGGACGATGCCGCGGATGCCGACCGTCAGCGCCGACTGGCGCGCTTCGAAGGTGGCCACGCGCAGCGAGGGCACGCCGCCATCGGCCAGGTCGATCAGGCTTTGAACATGGCGGTCCTTGATGACCTGCTCGCTGACCACCGAGATGGCCACCGGGGTCTTCTGCAGGTTGGTTTCGCGCTTGGTGGCGGTCACGACAATGTCGGTCAGTCCGGTGCCGTTGCCTTCTGCCGGGGCGGCGTCGGCTGCATGGGCAACGCCCGCATTCATCAGCACAAGCGCGCTCAACGGCAGGGCCAGAAGGGCCTTGGAATGTTTCACCTGATATTCCTCCGAGGGGTGCAGCCGGGTTGGAGAGGATGGCTGCTGTTGGCAGTAACTTTAGTTAATCGGTAAGTTACAGCGCCCTCTATCCATCGATGTTTGCACTTTTGTGACGATTCGGAAGCATTCTTCGCAGATGCCCTTTCCTGGGGCCTGGTGCGTGCACACCCTGATGAAAGGGCCGCATTGACTGGGCCGAAATTCATGCCAAGGAAGAAGGCCATGCCGCAACATCAGGAAAGGAACCGGGTTTGACCCGATCGCGTTCTGGTCTGGTTCTGGCCGTGATGCGCAGTTTGATGGCGGCCCTGTTTGCGGTGTGGCTCTGGATGGCGCCGCATCATCATGCGCAGGGCGGGGCCGAAACGGTGTGGCTGTTTGGCGCCTATCTGGTCTTTGCGCTGGTGATGCTGGCGGTGGCGGCGCAAAGCTGGTGGTATGATTTCCGGCTGGCGCGGGCGGCCTTCGCGGTCGATGTCGCCACCTTCCTTGTCGGCCTCTATCTGACCGAGGCGGTGACGCTGGATTTCTTCAGCTCCTTCATGGCCTTCTTCGCCTTTCTGATGCTCAATTCGGCCACGCGGTGGAACAGGCGGAGCATCCTGCTGATCGCGGTGGGGCTGGCGGCCTGTTTCCTGCTGGCGGGGCTGCTGGTCGAATGGGGCGAGTTTCATTTCGACACGACCAAATTCATCCGCCGCTTCAGCACGCTGGCGCTGCTCTCGCTGATGCTGGGCTGGTTCGCCTTCAACCGACAGAATCTGCCCGTGGCCCGTTATATACGGCCCGATGTGGCGCAGGACCCTCTGGCCGGGGTGCTGGATTATGCGATGGGGGCCTATGGCGCCACAGGGGGCGCCATTGCATGGATGGCGCAGGGTGAGAGCCGCCCTATCATCCGCACTTGCGGCAAGATGGGCGAGGGGGCGGAACTGGCCGCTCTGGATCTGCCTTTGCCGGCGGGTGGTATGGTGTTCGATGCTCCGCGTCGCCGCGCGCTGGTCCTCAATGATCAGGATCGCATGGTGGCCATGGCGCCCGCGCCGATGGAGGGGCTGATCGCGGACTTTGCGGGGGCGCAGGGCCTGTCCTTGCCGATCATCGGGCGCACCGGGCGCGGGCAACTGGTGCTGACGGGCATAGCGGGCCTCAATTGCGACGATCTCTTTGCCGCCAAAAGCGTGGTGCGCGAAGTGGCCGCCGCGATGGATGAGGAGGAAACCGAGGCCATGGCGCGCGAAGTGGCCATGTCGCGCCTGCGCACCCAGATCGCCGCCGATCTGCATGACAGCGTGGTGCAAACGCTGGCCGGGGCGAAATTCCGGCTGGAGGCCTTACGCTATAAACTGGCGCAGGGGACGGCCGCGCCTGATGACATCGACCTGCTCTGCGCCGGGCTGGCGGCCGAACAGGGCCATGTGCGCGCCATCATCGAACGCCTGCGTCAGGGGCAGATCCAGCCGGGGCAGCGCGACCTGCTTCAGGAACTGATCCCGCTGGCCGACCAGCTTTCCGCGCAATGGCTGGTGGCGGTGTCGGTATCGGTGTCGGCGGAGGGTAAGGGGCCGGTCATCGTACCCACCGCGCTCAATTTCGAGATCCAGCAGATCCTGCGCGAGGCCACCGCCAATGCCGCCCGCCATGGACAGGCGCGCCATGTCCGTGTCGAACTGGACACCACCGACGGCGGGCTGAGCATGGCCATTGTCGACGATGGCATCGGCTTTGCCCCCGATGCGCTGGGCGATCCCCCGCAATCCATCGCCGCGCGCGTGGCAAGGCTGGGAGGGGGCTTGACCATCGGGCTGATCCACGGGCAAACGCGCGTGCTTGTAACTCTGCCCATGGAGCCTGCCGGATGACCAGCATCGTCATTGCCGACGATCATGCGTTTTTGCGCGCCGGGCTGGAGCAGGTGCTGGGCAGTCTGGGTTTTGCGATTGTGGCCTCGGTGGGCGATGGCGATGCGGCGCTGGCGGCGGTGGCGGAAAAGGACCCCGATCTGGTGATCGTCGATCTGCGGATGCCGGGGCGCAATGGGGTGGCGGTGCTGGAGGCGCTGCGGGAGCAGGGCGATACCCGGCCTGTGCTGATGCTGGCGGCCGAGATCGACGATGCCAGTCTGGTTGCCGCGATTCGGCTGGGCGTCAACGGCATCCTGCTGAAAGACAGCGATGCCTCGGCCTTGAAGGAGGCCATCGACACGGTGATGGCCGGAACGCGGGCGATCTCGATGGCGATGATGGAGCGGGCCTTTATGCTGGCCTCGCAGCCCTCGCCAGCCAACCCGCTCGATGCGCTTGGCGAGCGTGACCGGCGGATCGTCGAAGGGGTGGCGGCGGGCCTGCGCAACCGCGAAATTGCTGAAAACCTAGCCATTTCCGAAGGCTCGGTGAAGGTCTATCTCCACCGCATCTTCGACCGGCTGAATGTGGGCAATCGCACCGAACTGGCGCTGCTGGTGCGCGGGGGAGAGGGCGGTCGCTGACATTCTAAATTTGTCATTTGCGGCATTCTGCGGGGCCGGGGGCGGCTTGTCATCTATCTGTCATAAATGGTTCCTACCCGCCACCTATCGAGCGCGGCAGGATCGGACTGTCGGCCGGACAGGACACCGACAATGATGACCGGAACGAAATGGGCAGGCGCCGGCCTTTTGGCCGCAATGATCGCGGCCGCGCCCGTCGCCGCGCAGACCCGCGTGAATTACAGCGTGACCGACAGGATCGCCGGGGCCGATGGCGGCTGGGATTATGCGCGCGTCGATGCCCCGCGCGGCGTGCTGTATGTCGCGCGCAGCAATGCGGTGATGGCGCTCGATCTGACCACGCGCAAGGTGACCGATGCGGTCACCAGCGCCGAGGGCGCGCATCAGGTGATCCTGATCGACGATGGCGCGACCCTTGTGGAAACCGACGGCAAGAGCGGCCTGACCCGCTTTGTTGAAGTAGCCAGTGGCAAGGTGATCGCGCAGGTGCCCAGCGGCAAGAAGCCAGATGCGGCGTTTTACGATGCCGCCACCGGCCAGATTGCGGTGATGAGCCCGGGCAGCGACACGATCACCAGCATCGACGCCAAGACCCATGCGGTGACGGCCACGATGAAGCTGGCGGGCGGTCTGGAATTTGCGGTCAGCAACGGGCGCGGCGGGGCCTTTGTCAATCTTGAGGATGAGAACAGGATTGCCGAAGTTGATCTCAAAGCTGGCCGGGTGCTGCGCAAGATTGCCATGCCCGGTTGCGTCGGCCCAACGGGCCTGGCCATGGTGGCCGGGGGCAAGCGGCTGATCTCGGCCTGCGCCAATGGCGTGGCGGTGGTGGCCGATGTGGCCAGCGGCAAGGCCGTGGCCAAGCTGCCCATCGGCAAGGACGCCGACGCGGTGATCGCCGACGAGGCGCGCGGGCTGGCCTTCATCCCCTGCGGCGGCAGCGGCACGCTGGTCGCGCTCGACATCCGCCGCGCCGATCATATCGCCGTGGCGCAGGTCATCCCCACCCAGATCGGCGCCAAGACCGGCGCTGTGGACCCGCGCGATGGCCGGGTCTATCTGCCCGCCGCCACGCTGGCCGCGCCCGAGGCCGGAGCCAAGCGCGGCAAGCCGGTGCCGGGCAGTTTCGTCATTCTGGTTGTGTCGCCCAAAGCCTGAGGAAGGAATTCGCGATGATGAAAGCGATACTGAGCGCTGCCCTGCTGGCGGTGGCCATGCCTGCGATGGTGCCCACGGCCGCCTTGGCGCAAAGCGCGCCTGCCAAGCCCAAAACACTGCAATATCTGGATGCCACGCTGTTCCAGCCGGTGCTGATCCTGCCCGCGCCGGTGGCCAAGGATATGCCCGCCAATGCGCGCGAGCTGGCCATGTTGCACCAGCTGATCGCCGGCGCCAGCCCTCAGCGTTTGAAGCAGGCCTATCAGGATGCGATCCACGAGGACCCGGCGGTCTTTAACGAAACGCTGGGCGTCGATCTGAAAAAACTGCCCGCGACGTGGGAATTGCTGGAAATCGTCAACCATGAATCCGCTGTCGTGGCCAGCATTGCCAAGGATCATTTCCATCGCATGCGGCCCTACAGCGCGGATGCCTCGCTGCCTTTTTGCGAAGGCAAGGCCGATCCGGCCAAGCCTGCCTATCGCTCCTATCCCTCGGGCCATTCGACGCTGGGCTATGCGGTGGGTGTGGCTCTGGCGCGGCTGTTGCCCGCCAAGGCGGACAGGATCATGGACCGCGCACAGGATTATGCGATGAGCCGCGAATATTGCGGCGCGCATTACGCCAGCGACATTCAGGCCAGCGAGGTGATCGGCACGCTGGCGGCCACGCTCTTGCTCAACGATCCGCGTCTGGCCGACAAGGTGGCGGCGGCAAGGGTGGAATTGAACCGGATCTGACGCCTGTCGGGGCCTGTCGCTTGCGCCCGAGCGGGGCGGCGGGCCTGTTATGGGTAAATCTGCCTAATACGAAAGCATAGGTGGTTTTCTCTATTTTGCCTGAGGTGCGGTCCGCAATATATAAAAAGATGCCGTGTTAAATCATCTGCGTTTGGGTGGATGAAAGGCATGGCCTTGCTGCGGTATTTTCATAATATTCTGAATGATCATGGTTATGCCCCGCATGGCTTCTGCCTGCTGTGGCAACCGGAACTGATCTGGACGCATGTGATGGCCGATGCGATCACGGCGCTGGCCTATTTCACCATCCCGGTCGCGCTGGTCATGCTGGTGCGCAAGCGCGGCGATATCGCGTTCAGCTGGGTGTTCATCTGCTTTGCGGTGTTCATTCTGGCCTGCGGGGCCACGCATGTCATTTCGATCATCACCCTGTGGCATCCGATTTACGGCATTCAGGCGCTGGTCAAGGCGCTGACCGCCGTGGTTTCGGTGGCAACGGCCGCCGCGCTCTGGCCGCTGATGCCCAAGCTGCTGGCCATTCCATCGCCCGCGCAATTGCGGCTGGCCAATGAGGCGCTGGCCGCGCGGGTCGAGGAGCGCGATGCGGCCATCGAGCAATTGCAGGCCGAAATCGCCGAGCGCCGAAGCATTCAGGCCCAACTGGCCGACCGCAGCCGCGAACTGGACATTGCCCGATCCGTGGCCGAAAGCGCCAGCCAGGCCAAGTCGAATTTTCTGGCCAATATGAGCCATGAATTGCGCACGCCGCTCAATGCCGTGATGGGCTATGCCCAATTGCTGATGCGCGAAAAGGGCATCGAGGAGCGCCACCAGCACGCCGCCCGCACCATCCATGACAGCGGCCAGCACCTGCTCACGCTGATCAATGACATTCTGGATCTGTCGAAAATCGAGGCGGGCAAGCTGGAGCTTTATCCCGCCAGCATCGACCTGCGCGGATTCCTCAATGGGATCGCGGCGATCATGCGCGTGCGGACCGAGGAAAAGGCGCTGGATTTTGTCTGCGATCTGGCCCCCGATCTGCCCGATTTCGTGCTGGCCGATGAAAAGCGGCTGCGTCAGGTGCTGCTCAACCTGCTGGGCAATGCGGTCAAATTCACCGACCGGGGCCGGGTGACGCTGTGCGCCAGCGTGCTGATGATCAGCGGTCAGAGCGTGCGGCTCAATTTCGCGGTGCGTGACACCGGGGTGGGGATCGCCGCGCAGGATCTGTCCGCGATCTTCATGCCCTTTGAACAGGTGGGCGCCAATGACAAGCGTTCGGGCGGCACCGGGCTTGGCCTGTCGATCAGCCGCCAGTTGATCGAATTGATGGACGGCACGCTCAAGGTCGAAAGCGCGGTAGGTGAGGGCAGCCTGTTCTGGTTCGACCTTGATCTGGCCGTGTCGCACCGCCAGGCGGACGGCGGGGTCAATCCGGCCGAATGCACCGGCTATCGCGGCGACCGGCGCCGGGTGCTGATCGTCGATGACATCACCGCCAATCGCGAAGTGCTGGCCGCGCTGCTGGCCGATCTGGGCTTTATCGTTGAACAGGCGCCCAATGCGCAGGATGGGATTGCGCAGGCCATCGCCTCGCCGCCCGATCTGATCCTGATGGACATCCGTATGCCGGGCATGGATGGGCTGGAGGCGATCCACGCGCTGGGCGAGCACAGGGGCTTGCGCCATGTCCCGATCATCGCGGTATCCTCTGGCATCTCGCCGCAAAATCAGGCCGCCGCGCTGGCGGCCGGCGCGCGCTCCTTCCTGCCCAAGCCGCTGGACCGGGCCGAGATGATCCGGCTGGTGGGCGAGGCGATCGGGCTGGAATGGGTGGTCGAACAGGCTGAGGCCAAGGATGATGCCATGACCATTCCCGCGCCCGATGTGCTCGGCGCGCTGCATCAGGCGGCGGCGGCGGGCAATATGCGCGCGGTGCGCGGCGAGGCCGAAAGGATTGCCGCGCTTGATCCGGCCTATCGCGTCTTTGCCGAAACGATCACGCGCATGGCCCGCGCGTTTCAATCGCAGGCCCTGCTCGCAATGGTCGAGGCCAGCATGGAGAAACGGCCATGAGCGACATGTCGGGCACTTTCGTTGCCGATGCGGGCGCGCAGGTTCAGACCATTCTGGTGGTGGATGACAATCCCGTCAATCTGGGCGTGGTGGGCGAGCATCTGGAGGACAACAACTATAATGTCACCGTCGCGCAGGACGGGATGGAGGGCCTGAAACGCGCCGAACTGGGCCAGCCCGACCTGATCCTGCTGGATGTGATGATGCCGGGCATCGACGGGTTTGAAACCTGCCGGCGACTGAAGGCCAATCCGCTGACCGCCGAAATTCCCGTGATTTTCATGACGGCGCTGACCGATGTGAATGACAAGGTGTCGGCCTTTCAGGCGGGCGGGGTCGATTATATCAGCAAGCCGTTCCAGACCGAGGAAATGCTGGCCCGCGTGCGCACGCATCTGAGCCTTCGCAATGCCCAGAGGAATCTGGCCGCCAGGAATGCCAGGCTCGAAATGGAAATGGCCGCGCGCCATATTGCCGAGGTGAACCTGAAACGCTCCGAGGTCAGCTATCGCCGCCTGTTTGAAACGGCGCCCGATGGGCTGATGCTGGTCGACGCGCAGTCCGGCGAGGTGTTTGACGCGAACCCCGCCGCCATGGATATGTTCAGCCATGACCCGGCCGATGTGCTGGGCAAAACGATCTGGGAACTGGCCGCCTCGGCCCGCATGACTTTTGGCGAGGCGATGCTGAGGGAATCCATGCGCCTCGGCATGGTGAAATATGACGATTGGGAATTGACCGCCGCCAGCGGTGTGGTCACCCATGCCGAAGTGATCGCGCGAACCTATGAAACCGATCAGCGTCAGGTGGTCCTGTTCAATTTCCGCAATATCAATGACCGCAAGGAGGCCGAGGCCCGCATCCGCTATATGGCGCTGCATGATGCGCTGACGGGTCTGCCCAACCGCACGCTGTTGACCGACCGGCTGGGACAGGCCGTGGCGCAGGCCCGGCGCAGCGGCCAGCAGGTGGCCGTGATGATGCTCGATCTGGACCATTTCAAGCATATCAACGATTCGCTGGGCCATCATGTGGGCGATATGCTGTTGCAGACCGTGGCGGACCGGCTGCGCTCCTGCCTGCGCGAATGCGATACGGCGGCGCGGCTGGGGGGCGATGAATTTGTCATCCTGTTGGGCGATGTGGCCCATGCGGGCGATGTCGATGTGGTGGCGGCCAAGGTGCTTCAGGCGCTCAAAAGCGCGTTCCTGATCGAGCAGCACCAGTTGCACATCGGCGGCAGCATTGGCGTCAGCACATTCCCGCAGGACGGCGAGGACCCGGCCAAGCTGCTGCGTTCGGCCGACACCGCCATGTATGACGCCAAGGGCAACGGGCGCGGCATCCACCGCCATTTCACCCCGGCGATGAATGAGGCCACGATGCGTTGGCAGGAATTGGCCAATGATATTCACATGGCCTGCGTCAACGGCGAGTTCACCCTGTATTACCAGCCTCAGGTGGCCCTGGATGGTTACCACGTCACCGGGGTCGAGGCCCTGTTGCGCTGGAACCATCCGGTGCAGGGGCTGGTGCTGCCCTCGGTCTTTGTGCCGCTGCTTGAGGAACTGGGGCTGATCGTCGAGGTGGGCGAATGGGTGCTGGAACAGGCCTGCCGCCAGAATGTGGCGTGGCAAAGGGCGGGCCATCCGCCGATCCGCATGGCGGTCAACCTTTCGGCCCAGCAATTCTATCGCGGCGATATCGTCAGGAGCGTCAGGCGCGCGCTGGAGATTTCGGGCATGGACCCGCAATGGCTCGAACTGGAACTGACCGAGAGCCTGACGCTGGACGATACCGAGGTGACGATCCAGATCATGAATGATCTCAAGGCGTTGGGCGTAACCCTCTCGCTCGATGATTTCGGCACGGGCTGGTCTTCGCTGTCCTATCTGCGCCGCTTTCCGCTCGACCGGATCAAGATCGACCGCACCTTCATGAGCGAGGTGGCCACCGAGCCCAATGCCGCCGCCGTGGTGCAGGGCATCCTCTCGCTGGCGCAAAATCTGGGACTGGGCTGTGTGGCCGAAGGGGTCGAGAGCCGCGAGCAGCTCGATTATCTCAAGCGCCAGATTTGTTCGGAAATGCAGGGTTTCCTCTTCAGCCGCCCACTGGCGGCCGAGGATGTGGCGCAGGTGCTGTCCCATGCGATCGGCCCGCGCCAGATCGGGGACGGCCGGTCGGACCGCGATTGAGAACCGGGCAGGCGCGCGCCGATTTTGCCCCTCGCGCGCCTTATGATTTCCCCGCGACTGCGTGACTCTACGCAGTCCCTCCCAAAGCAACCATCTACACGCTTTTGATAAACCAACCTGACGCAAGGGCATTCTGGTTGACCCTTGGCAGGGCGGGCTTGGACAATGGCGATTTTGGTAAAGCTGGCACAGGATGTGACGCTGCAGACAATCGGCGCGGCGCATGAGGCGCTGTGCGAGGCCTTTCTGGCCGGACAGGATGTCGATCTGGACGTGGACCGTCTGGAACAGGGCGATCTGGGCGTGGTGCAACTGATCCTTGCCGCACGGACCGAGGCCGAGGCCAACCATCGCCAGTTTCGCCTGACCGCGCCTGCCAATCCGGTGCTGATCTCGCTGCTGGCCCGCACCGGGCTCTATCCCCAGACCCATGCCGATATCGATTTCTGGTTCCACGGAGTTATCCCCGCATGAGCGCGTCCATTCTTACCGTTGATGATTCCTCCAGCCTGCGCATGGCGGTGCGCATCGCGCTGACGGGGGCGGGCTATACCGTCACCGAGGCGGGCGACGGCATGGAAGGATTGACCAAGGCAGGCGCCCAGCGTTTCGACATGATCATCACCGACCTGAACATGCCGCGCATGGACGGGCTGACCATGATCCGCGAAATCCGCAAGAGCGGCAAGCAGACCGGCGTACCCATCATCTTTCTGACCACGGAAAGCGATGATGGCGTCAAGGGACAGGCCAAGGCGGCAGGCGCGACGGGCTGGCTGGTCAAACCGTTTAACGCCGATCAACTGGTCAAGATCGCCCGCAAGGTTCTTGGCCGATGAGCGAGGATGATCCGGTAGCCGCCTTTCGGGTGGAGGCAGCAGAACTGCTCGATTCTGTCGAGGCGGCGCTGCTCGATCTGGCCGGGGATTCGACCAACACCGGGCTGGTCGACGAGGTGTTTCGCGGGCTCCATACCCTTAAAGGCTCGGGTGCGATGTTCGGCTTTGAGGCGCTGGCGCGTTTCACCCACCATTGCGAAACCGCCTTTGACCGCGTGCGCAAGGGCCATGCCGAGGCCTCGCAGGCGCTGATCGGGGTTGTCCTTTCGGCGCGCGATCATATGCAGGCGCTGATCGATGTGGGCACGCAGGGCGACCCCATGCTGGAGGTGGCGGGCGAGGCGATCCTCTCCGCGCTGGAAAAGGCTGTGGCCAACAGCGAGGGCGTGGCCGTTCCCCGGCCTGTTCAGGCCGAGCGCAAGGGCTGGCACATTTCCTTCAAGCTGCCCCCCGGCGCGATGGTCAACGGCACCAATCCCTTGCCCTTGCTGGATGAATTGCGCGAGCTTGGCGATTGCCGGATCACGCCGCGCCTTGATGAACTGCCGCCGCTGGCTTCTCTCGTGCCCACCGAATGCTATATCTACTGGGACATCGTGATCGAGGGCGATGTGACCTGCGAGGACATCGAGGATGTCTTCATCTTTGTCATCGACGACATGGATCTGGCGATCACCCCTCTCATCGAGGAGCCCGAAAGCGACGAGCCGGTCGAGGTTCTGCCCGTCGCCACAGTGCTGGCCGCGCCTCAGCCGGTGGCTAAAGCCGCGCCGCCCGCGCAGGAAAGCGTGCGCGTGGCCGCCGAACGTCTGGATGAATTGATGAACCGCGTGGGCGAACTGGTGATCGCCCAGAGCCGTCTGGCGCAATTGGCCGCCAGCGTCGGCCCTGTCAACGAACTCACGCTGCGCGCGGTGTCGGAGGATATCGAGCGCCTGTCGGCCGAGTTGCGCGATACGACGATGGCGATGCGGATGATGCCGGTGGGCAATCTGTTCGGCCGTTTCCGCCGCCTTGTCCACGATCTGGCGCGCGAAACGGGCAAGACCATCGAACTGGTCACGCATGGCGAGGCGACCGAGGTCGACAAGACGGTGATCGAGCGTCTGGCCGATCCGATGATCCATCTGATCCGCAATTCCTGCGACCATGGGCTGGAAACCGCCGATGACCGCGTGGCGGCGGGCAAGCCGGTGACGGGCCGCCTGACATTGTCGGCGCGGCAGGCGGGCGGCGAGGTGCTGATCGCCATCACCGACGATGGAAAGGGCATCGACCGCGAGCGCGTGCGCGCCAAGGCCGAGGCGCAGGGGCTGATCCAGCCGGGCGCTATCCTTGGCGATGGCGAATTGTTCCAGATGATCTTTCACCCCGGATTTTCGACGGCGGCGGCGATCACCAACCTGTCGGGCCGTGGCGTGGGCATGGATGTGGTCAAGCGCAGCATCGAATCCCTGCGCGGCACAATCGACATCGCCAGCACGCCGGGCATGGGCACGACCATGACGCTGCATCTGCCGCTGACGCTGGCGATCATCGAATGCATGTTGGTCCGCGTGGGCGAGGGGCGTTATGCGATCCCGCTGTCCGTGGTGGAGGAATGCATCGAATTGCCCGCCGCCGAGGTGACTTCGACCGCGCGGCGCAATTTCCTCGATGTGCGCGGTGAACTGGTGCCCTATCTGCGCCTGCGCGACACATTCGGCACCGATTATCCGGCGGACCTGTTCCAAAAGGTGGTGATCGTCGGGCAGGGCCGGGGCCGGGTCGGCCTCGTCGTCGATCAGATCATCGGCAACACCCAGACCGTCATCAAATCCCTGTCGCGCTTCCACGCGGGGCAAGGCAGCTTTTCAGGCGCCACGATCCTTGGCGACGGCAATGTCGCGCTGATCCTTGACGTGGGCAATCTGATCGTTGCGGCGCAAAAGAACCAGCGCCTGCTGGGCGAGAGAGCGGGGGAAGTGGCATGAGCATTCCCGAGCGTGTTTTGACCTTTGCGCTGGATGGCGAAATCTTTGCCATTGATGCGCAGGCGGTGCGCGAGATCCTTGAAGTGCCCGCGATCACCCGCGTGCCGGGCGCGCCCGGTTTTGCCAGCGGGCTTATCAATGTGCGCGGGGCGATTGTGCCTTTGACCGATCTGGCCGTGGCCTTTGGCATGGCGCACGCCGATCATGGCGAGGACACGCGCGTCATCGTCATCGAGGCCGAGGTGGAGGGCGAGCCCACCACCATCGGTCTGGTCGCGGACAAGGTGCTGGATGTGGCCGCGATGGAGGGCGTGCCGGTGGAGGAAGCGCCGCCTGTAGGCATGCGCTGGCGCGCCGATTTCATCCGCGCCATCGCCCGGCCTCAGGGGCAATTCGTGATCCTGCCCGATCTCGAACTGATCTTTGCCGAAAGTCTGGCGCAATCCGCGCGCGCGGGCGCGGCGCCCTAGGCGGGGCCACTCCGTCCATTCCGATATAAATATCTAGCCCAAAGGTGGCGTGTGATGAATGCAACTATTCGTGCAAAACTGATCGGTGTCTTTGCCGTTCTGATCCTGTTGATGGCGGCCGTGGTGACGGTCGGCGTGATGCGCATGAGCGCGTTGAATGATGCGATTTCCAATGTGATCACCGGCCCGGCCAAGCGTCAGCAGCGGGCCCTGATGCTGGATGGCAAGATCAATTACGTGCTGCGCATGGAAAAGAACATGGCGCTGACCACGGATGATGCGATGACGCGCAAGTTTGACGGCGACCTGTTGAAGGCGCGCAACGAGGCGCAGGCCTTGCTGGCGCAGGGCAGCGCGGGTGCGACGGCCGAAACGCGCCCCCTCTGGGCGCAGCTCCAGACCCGCTGGGCCGATTTCATCCCCATCGAGGATCAGGTGCGCAGCCTTGGGCTGGCCAACAAGAATGCCGAGGCGGGCGCCGTTTCGATCACCAAATCGCGCGAAATGGCCAATGCCATGAGCTCTGTTCTCGGCCAGTTGGTCGATGCCGCGCAAAGGGACATGGACCGCGCCAATGCCCAAACCGACGAACTGTACAACAGTTCGCGCACGACCCTGCTGATCACCGCCGCTGTGGCGCTGATCGTGGGCATGGCGGGCGCGTTCTGGATTTCGCGGACCGTCACGCATGGGCTGGCGCGGGTGCGGTTGGCGCTGGATGCGGTGGCGCTGGGCGATCTGGATCAGGAGATCGCGGTGACCAGTCAGGACGAGATCCGCGATCTGGTCGATACGGTCAATCGCATGACGGCCAATCTGCGCGATGCGGCCAATCTGGCCGAAAAGATCGCCGGGGGCGACCTGACGGTCAAGCACACCGCGCTGTCCTCGCAGGACAAGCTGGGCCATGCGCTGATCGCGATGACCGACCGTTTGAGCGATGTTGTGGGTGGTGCGCTGTTTGCCGCCAGCAATGTGGCCTCGGGCGCGCAGGAAATGGCATCGGGCGCCGAAACCCTCTCGCAAGGCGCCACCGAACAGGCCGCCAGCACCGAGGAAGCCTCCAGCTCGATCGAGGAAATGGCGGGCAACATCAAGCAGAACGCCGACAATTCGGCCCAGACCGAAAAGATCGCCCGCCACGCGGCCAAGGATGCCGAAGCCAGCGGCGCGGCGGTCAACAAGGCGGTGGCGGCGATGCAAACCATCGCGGCCAAGATTTCCATCGTGCAGGAAATCGCCCGCCAGACCGATCTTCTGGCGCTCAACGCTGCGGTCGAGGCCGCGCGGGCGGGCGAACATGGGCGCGGCTTTGCGGTCGTTGCCTCCGAAGTGCGCAAACTGGCCGAACGCAGCCAGGAAGCGGCCAGCGAGATCAGCACGCTTTCGGCCGACACGGTCAAGGCGGCGGCCGAAGCGGGCGAGATGCTGACCCGTCTGGTGCCCGATATTCGCCGCACCGCCGAACTGGTGGCCGAAATCAGCGCGGCCTGCCGCGAACAGGATATCGGCTCGGCCCAGATCAACACCGCGATCCAGCAGCTCGACAAGGTGACCCAGCAGAACGCCGGTTCGTCGGAGGAAATCTCGGCCACTGCCGAGGAACTGGCCTCGCAGGCCGAGGAATTGCAGGCGAGCATGGCCTATTTCCGCACCGGCGATCAGGCCCATGCTGCGCCCACCCACGCCGCGCCCACCCGCGCCAAACCTGCCCAGCCTGCGCGCAAGGCGGCGGCCCGTCCGGCCAAACCCGCGCCGCGCGCCCATTCGCTGGCCCATCAGCAGGAGCGCCTGCGCGGCTTTGCGCTGGACATGGATCAGGGCGGGCCGGACAGCGACGACCTTGATTTCGAGCGCGTGGCGTGACCGCGGCGGGGCCTGTGCAGGCGGTCACCTTCAGCATCGGCGCCGAGGTCTTTGCCGTGCCGGTCGAGCAGGTGCGCGAGATCCTCGATTATCAGGAGACGTTCCGCCTGCCCGGTGCGCCCGAGCATTTTCTGGGGCTGATCGATGTGCGCGGGGTTGGCGTGCCGACCATCGACCTGCGCCTGCGCCTTGGCCTGCCGCGCGCCGAGCCGACGCCTTTGACGCGCATCCTGATCCTTGAGGTCATGCGCGATGGCGAGATCATCCTGCTGGGGCTGGTGATCGACCGGGCGTTGGTGGTCAGCGCCTTTGCGCGGGAAAGCATTGAAAAGGCGCCCGATATCGGCATCCGCTGGCGCTCGGACTATATAACCGGGGTGATCCGTCAGGATGGCGGCTTTGTCGTGCTGATCGATATCGCCAAGGTGCTGACCAGTCAGGACGCCGCGATGATCGGCATGTCCTCGGACGAAACGCGGGAACAGGTGCCTTGAGCGGCCCTTCCGACAGAAAGGCGGGCAAGGGATTTGGCGTCGAACCGGCCAAGACCGCGATCGGCGACCGACAGTTTCGCCGCGTGGCCGCCTATATCCAGGCCGAAACCGGCATCAAGATGCCCGTCACCAAGGCCCAGATGATCGAGGGCCGCCTCGTCAGGCGCGTGCGCGAGGGCGGGTTTGAAAGCATGGACGATTATTGCGAGCATATCCTGTCCGGCTATGCCAGCGACGAAGCCGTCGATGATTTCATCAATGCCATCACCACCAACAAGACCGATTTCTTCCGCGAACCGGGTCATTTCGACTATCTGGCCCAACATATCCTGCCCGCATTGGGGGAGCAGCGTTGCCGCCGCATCCGTTGCTGGAGCGCGGCCGCATCCACCGGCATGGAGGCCTATACGCTGGCCATGATGCTGGATGATTTCGTGGCCGAACAACGCGATATGGATTATTTCATTCTGGCCACCGACATTGACACCAATGTTCTGGCCGAGGCGCGGCGGGGCATTTATCCGCATGTCGCTCTGGCCCCGGTGCCTGCGGCCTTGCGCGCGCGCTATGTCGTCAATGCCCGCGACCCCCAGCGCAAGGAGGGGCGCATCATCCCCGAATTGCGCCGCAAGGTGGGTTTTGCCCGGCTCAACCTGATGGACAACCATTATCCGGTGGGCGAGCCGATGGATGTCATCTTTTGTCGCAACGTCCTGATCTATTTCGAACGCGATGTTCAGGCCAAGGTGATCGCGCGGCTGTGCGACAATCTGCGCCCCGGAGGCCATCTGATCCTTGGCCATTCGGAATCGATCCACGGGCTCGATCTGCCGCTCATCACCGTGGCCAACACGGTGTTCAAAAAGAAGGGATAGAGGCCATGGCCAAGATCCGGGTGCTGATCGTGGATGATTCGGCCAGCGTGCGCCAGATGATGACGCGCATCCTGTCGGCCGATCCGCAGATCGAGGTGATCGCCGCAGCCAGCGATCCCTTTGCCGCGGCGCGCTATATCAAGGACGAATTGCCTGATGTGGTGACGCTGGATGTGGAAATGCCGCGTATGGACGGCATCACCTTCCTGCGTAAACTGATGAGCCAGTGTCCGTTGCCGGTGGTGATGTGCTCCTCGCTGACCGAGAGCGGGTCCGACACGCTGCTGCAGGCGCTGGAGGCGGGCGCGGTGGATGTGATCCTGAAGCCCCAGGCGGGCGTGGCCGATTTTCTGGCCGAGCAGCATCAGCGGATCTGCGACGTGGTCAAGGGCGCGGCCCGCGCCCGCGTGCGCGCCCGCACCGAGCGCAAGCCGGTCATGCCGCAGAAAAAGCTGACCGCCGACGCCGTGCTGCCTCCACCCGGATCGCGCGCGATGAGCCGGACCACCGAGCAGATCGTCTGCATCGGCGCCTCGACCGGGGGCACCGAGGCGCTGCGCGAGGTGTTGGAGGCCTTGCCCGCCAATGCGCCCGGCATCGTCGTCGTCCAGCATATGCCCGAGCATTTCACCCGCTCCTTTGCCCAGCGCCTCAACGATCTGTGCGAGGTCGATGTGAAGGAGGCCGAGGATGGCGACACGGTGATGCGCGGCCATGTCCTGATCGCGCCGGGCGGGCGCCACACGCTGCTGACGCGGCAGGGCGCGCGCTATACCGTCAGCGTGCGCGATGGGCCGCTGGTTTCCCGCCATCGGCCATCGGTCGATGTGCTGTTCCGTTCGGCCGCGCAATCGGCGGGGGGCAATGCGGTGGGCGTGATCCTGACCGGGATGGGCGATGATGGGGCGCAGGGGATGCTGGAAATGAAGCAGGCCGGCGCGCGCACCATCGCCCAGGACGAGGCGACCAGCGTGGTCTTCGGTATGCCCAAGGAAGCCATCGCGCGCGGCGCGGTCGATCGTATCGTGCCGCTGGGCAATGTGGCGCGCGAATTGCTCCACGCCGCGGCAAAGTGAAGGTATTGCCATGAAACACGCCCGCTTCACGCTGGTTGAGAACAACCCCGCCCCGGCCTCTGGTCAGACCGCCGATGCGCAGGCGGGCATGGCCGATATTGTCGCCAGCCTTGATTCCCGCTTCATCCCGGCGGGCGAAACGCTGGCGCGGCTGGTCGAGGCGATGGGGGCGGTCCTGTCGGGCCTCGACACGATGAGCCGCGTGCTGGGCGAGGATTCGGGCGAGGACAGTGAGGCCGCCGAGGCGCTGCTCTGCGCCGCCCGGCAATTGCGCGAGGCCCCCGCGCGGCAGGCCGAAAGGTCGCGTCAGGTCACCGCTCTGGCCGCCGTGATGCAGCAGTTGGGCACCCATTCGGCGGAAATTGCGCGCATATTGACCGTGCTGGAATTCTATACGGTTAATCTGAAGATCGCGGCGGCGGGTGCCGATGAATTTGTCGAATTTGCCAATGATATGAGCGTGAAGCTGAAATCGGGCAGCCGCGAGGTCGAGGCTTTCAACAATCAGATCAAGCTGATGCAGTCCAGTCTGGCCGATATGCGGCGGGTGGACGATGTGCTGGCGCGCGAATGCGCCCGCGTGATCCCGCAGGTGCCCGACCGGCTGGTGCGCGAGGTTGATCAATTGCGCTCGCGCCAGATGTGGCTGGCGCAGGTGGCCGCCTTTTCGCGCGACATTATCCTGCGCCTGCAATCGCGGGTGGGCGATGCGCTGGGGGCGATGCAAATCGGCGATATCACCCGCCAGCGGCTCGAGCATGTGCTCGATGGCTGCCGTGCGCTGGAACAGGTGCTGGCCGATCCGGCCGCGCTCGATGCCGCCGGAACGCGCGGCCATATGCTGCGCCTCTATGGCGACCAACTGGGCGATCTGGCCGGGGACTTCATCGCCCAGACCGGCGATCTGCTCGACGCGCTGGGGGCGCTGGGGCCCGATTGCGCGGAATTGCTGAGCCATGGCCACCGCGATGACATGATGCAGCAAAACGGCCATTTCCTGCGCGATTTGGGCGATTGCATCGCGGGCGCCCGTGGCATGACCAGCCAGTTGCAGCGCGCCAATGAAAAGGCCGTCGAGATCGCCGATGTCGTGGTGCAGGTGGTCCATGCTCTGCGCCAGCGGGTGCAGACGATCGAGAGCCTGCGTTTCGATGTCGATTATATGGCGATCAATGTGAACATCCGCGCTCGCCGGGATGCCCAGATCGGGCGGCCTGTCGCGGTGATCGCCGATGAAATCCGCATCTGCTCCCAGCAACTGGCCGAGCTGATCCTGGGCATTGCCAAGGTGGCCGATGATCTGGGCGTTCGCAGCGAGGCCTTTGAAATCGGTCATGAGGCCGGTGCGCAATCGGGCGTGGACACGATGCTGACCAATGCGCTCTCGATCATCCAGCAGGGCGCGGGCCAGAGCGAGGAGGCAATGTCCGAGGTCGATCGGCGCGCCCAGGGCATTGCGGGCATGATCGATGTGGCCTGCGACGAATTGTCGATCTGCGGCGAATTGTCGGAAAGCCTGCGCGCAATGACGGACAGTTTCGCCGTGCTGGCCGGGGCGGATCAGGCCGACCCGGATGCCGCATCCCCGCATCCCGCCGCCGCGCTGATGGAGGATCTGGCCCGCCGCTATACGATGAGCAGCGAGCGCCGGGTGCATGACCGCCATCTGTTGCCCGGCATGGCGCCGTTGACGGGGGCTTCAACGGGCCATGCCGGGACTTCGGGCGCCATCAGTCCGCCGCCGGATGATGATGACGCCCTGTTCGATGACGCGCTGTTTTTGACTGCTCCTCCCAGCGCGCGGACAAGGGCGATGCTGGTCTGCACCCTTTGGGTGGCGACCTGCGCGGCGCGGCGGCGGGCGGCCAGTTCGGCGGTCTCGGCCGTCACCACGTCGAGCAGCGTGTTCGCGCCCTTGATATAAAGTTCATAGGACAGTTTGGACGCCTTGCCCGCCGCGTCGGCGGCGCGGTTTTGCGCGGCGCTTTCCTGCTGCAACTGGTCCATCGAGGTCAGACCGTCCTCGACCTCGCGCATGGCCTGAAGCACGCTGCCGCGATAATTGGCGGCGGCGGCATCCCAATCGGCGCGGGCGGATTCGATGCGGGCCTTGATCCGGCCGCCGTCAAAGATCGGCAGGGAGAATTGCGGCCCCAGCGCCCAGAAAGCATTGGGCGCTGAAATCAGGCTGGACACCGCCATACTCTGAAAACCGCCATTGCCGCCCAGCGAGATCTGGGGGAAACGCGCGGCGCGGGCCACGCCGATGGCACGATTGGCGGCATACATCCGCCTTTCGGCCGCAGCGATATCGGGCCTGCGTTGCAGCAAGGCGGCGGGCAGGGCCGTCGGCGCGCCGATCACCGAGAGCGGATGGTCGAGCGTGTCGATCTTTTCCTCGCCCGCCGGAATGCCCGCCAGCGTGGCCACCGCATGGGCCAGCACCGCGCGCTGGGCGCGCACCTGCGCCAATTGCGCCTGCGCATCGGCCAATTGCGCATCGGCGCGGCCCACATCGATGCCGGTGGCAATGCCGCCGTCATAGCGGTGATGCGTCACATCATCGGCGCGCTGATAGGCGCCCACGGCGTCCGACAGGATCGCGATTTCCAGATCGGCCCCGCGCATCGCCGCCCATGTGCTGGCCAGATCGGCCTGAAGGGCAAGGCGCAGCGCGGCGGCGTCTTCGGCGCTGGCCTGCGCATTGGCGCGCGCGGCCTTCACGCTGTCGCGCACCCGGCCCCACAGGTCCAGTTCATAGCTGACGCTGGCGCCCACCGTATCGGCCTCGTAATAGGCGGGCTGGGTTCCGCCGCGTAACGGACGGTCGTCCGATTGCCGGTTGCGGGTCAATGTGCCGCTCGATTCCACATCGGGCATCGTGGCCGCCTTGCTCTGGCGCAGCGCGGCCATGGCCTGACGATGCTTGGCAAGGATGACGGCAAGGCTGGGATTGTCCTGCTCCAGCCGGTCCTCCATCGCGTCCAGACCGGGATCCCCCAGCGCGCGCCACCATGTCTTGTCCACCTGCGGCGCGGCGGGCTGGGCCTCGCCCCATACCTTGTCGGCATCGGCGAATTTGGCGGGCAGGGGGGCGACCGGCGGATGATAGGCGGGGGCTTGACTGCATGCCGCCGCCAGCAGGGGCAGCAGCCCGATCCAGCGCTTGTTATTGCGCAACATGCACGCTTTCCCCTTCCAGCAGCGAATCGGGCGGGCTGTCGATCACCTTCTCGCCCGGCTTCAGGCCCGAGCTGATCTCGACCGAATTGCCCTGATCCTGCGCGATGGTGACGGTGGCGAAATGGACATGGCCCGATGCGTCCACGGTGGCCACCTTGACCCCGCCGCCGCGCAGGATCAGCGCGCTCGACGGCACATTCAGCCGTCCGGCGGGCACCGGCACATCGAAATGCACCTGCGCAAAACCGCCGGGGCGCAGCGCGCTATCGCTATTGTCCATCACCAATTGCACCTGAAGCGCGCCGGTCTGCGGATTGATCGCGCCCGATTGATCGACCAGCTTTGCCTCAAAATTGCGCCCCGGCCATGCGGGCGCGGTCAGCCGCGCCGACAGGCCCGGATGCATCAGCGGCGCATATTGCTGCGGCACGCTGACATAGACGCGCAGCCGGTGGCCGTCGGCCATGGCGAACATCGGGTTCTGATTGGTTGCTCCCGGCCCGACCAGATCGCCGATGTCGGCATTGCGCAGCGTCACCGTGCCCGCAAAAGGCGCGCGGATCGTGGCATAGGCCTTCATGGCCAGCAACCGGCCCAGATTGGCCTGCGCCTCGGCCACGGCGGCGACATGGGTGGCGGCATTGGCGTTCTTTTCATCGGTTTCCTGTTGCGAGACCGAATGGGATTTGAGCAGGTCGGTCCAGCGCGCCGCCGTGGTGCGGGCCAGCGTGGCCTCGGCCTTGACGCGGACAAGCGTGGCGCGGGCCTGAATGATCTGCTGGTCCAGTTCGGGCGTGTCGATGGCGCCCAGCGGCGCACCGGCGGCCACATGCGCGCCGATATCGGCATACCATGCGCGTACATAGCCGGGCACGCGGGCGAACAGGCGCGCCGATGTCCATGCCTCGATCGTGCCGGGCTGGACCAGCTCGTCGCTGGCCCCGCTGGGCTTGGGGGTGATCAGGCGCACGGTGGGCGTGCTTTGCGTGTCGGCCCATTCATGCGCCTCGGCATTTTCATGCATGCGCCAATAGGTGCCGGCGAGCACCACGGCGATCGCGACGATGCCGGCCGCGATGCCCGCCGACCGCAGGCCCCGGGGGGGGGGAGGGGTGGCCTGCGTTGAGGAAAAATCAGTCATTGTGGGAAAGCTCCTTCTGATCGCCGCGATGGATCAGGCTGAACACCACAGGCACGAAAACCAGCGTGGCCATGGTGGCAAAGATAAGACCGCCGATGACGGCGCGGCCAAGCGGGGCGTTCTGTTCGCCCCCTTCGCCCATGCCCAGCGCCATCGGGCCCATGCCGATGATCATCGCCAGCGCCGTCATCAGAACGGGACGGAAACGGGTGGAACCGGCTTCGAGCGCGGCCTGAAGCGCATCGCCGCAGGCCGCCAGCCTTTCGCGGGCAAAGCTGACCACCAGCACTGAGTTGGCCGTGGCCACGCCCATGCAAAGGATCGCGCCTGTCAGCGCAGGCACCGAAAGCGTGGTGCCCGTGGCAAACAGGATCCACGCGATCCCCGCCAGCGCCGCGGGCAAGGCCGAGACGATGGCGGCCGGATCGGCCCAGCTCTGGAAATTGACCACGATCAGCAGGTAGATCAGCACGATGGCGCCAGCCAGACCGGCAATCAGGCCGACAAAGGCGGTGTTCATCGTCTGGGTCTGGCCGCGCAGCGTGACCTTGGCCCCCTTGGGCAGATCGCCTTTGGTGGCATCCAGGATCTTCTGGATATCGGCCGAAACCGCGCCCAGATCGCGCCCTTGCGTGGCGGCATAGATGTCGAAGGCGGGCTGGACGGCATAGTGGGAAATCACCGCCGCGCTGGGGCCGCGCTTCAGCGTGCCCAGCGCGGAAAGCGTCTGGAACGCACCGGTGCTGCCGCTGACGGGGGTATTTTGCAGCGCGGCGATACTGTCGGTGTGCCACAGCGGCGCCTGAACCACGATGGGGTAGGACACGCCGTTCTTGGGGTTGAGCCAGAAGGTTGGCGCAATCTGGCTGGACCCCGACAGGCCCACCGAGAGCGAACGCGTCACATCGTTTTCGGTGATGCCCAGACGGTCTGCCTGCGCACGGTCGATATCGACGCCGATCTGGGGATAGTTCGACGCCTGTTGCAGGCGAACGTCCACCACGCCGCCCAGTCGCTCCATCCGCCCCGCCACCATATGGGCATAGGCTTCATTGGCCTTGGCGTCGGGGCCGGTGATCATCACGTCGATGGGGGCGGGCGCGCCAAAGTTCAGGATCTGGCTGACGATATCAACCGGCAGGAACGAGAACACCGTGCCCGGAAATGCGCGAGGCAGATCGGCGCGCAGCTTGCGCAGATACTCGTCGGTGGGGGCGTGATCCTCCTTCAGCGAGATCAGGATGTCGCCATCCTGCGGGCCGATGCCGCCGGTGTTCGAATAGGCGCGGTTGATGCCCGAAACCGGCGGGCCGATATTGTCGGTCACGCTGGCGATCTCGCCCTTGGGCAGATCGGCGCGTACGCGGGCCTCAATGCGGTCGAATTGCGCGGCGGCCTCTTCGATACGGGTGCCGACCGGCGCGCGGACGTGGATGCCGATCTGCCCGGTGTCGACCGAGGGGAAGAAATTGCGCCCCAGAAACGGCACCAGCGCCAGCGAAAGCGCAACGATGACGGCAAAGCCGATCACCACCTGTTTGCGCCGGGCCAGCGCCAGGCTGAGCGCGCCGACATACCAGCTGCGCGCCTTTTCGAAGCGGACTTCGAAACCATGCTGGAAACGGCGCAGGGGGTTGTGTGTCTGGGGGTGGCCCACGGTGGCGTCATGCTCGCGCATCTGTTCGCCGATATGTTCGGGGGCATGGGCGCGCAGCAGGAAATTGCCCATGGTGGGCACCAGCGTGCGGCTGAGGATGAAGGAGGCGATCATGGCGAAGACCACCGCCTTGGCCATGGGGGCAAAGAGAAAGCCCGCCACGCCCGGCAGAAAGAACATCGGCACAAAGGCGATGCAGATACACAGCAGGCTGACCAGCGCGGGCTGAACGATCTGCTGCGCGCCGTCCAGGATCGCGTCCTGCACGCCCTTGCCCTGTTCAAGATGCCAGTTGATGTTCTCGATGGTGACGGTGGCATCGTCCACCAGAATGCCCACCGCCAGCGACAAGCCGCCCAGCGTCATGATGTTGAGCGTCTCGCCGCTGACCGCAAGGCCCATCACGGCGGCCAGCACCGCCAGTGGAATCGAGGCCGCAATGATGACCGTCGAACGCCACGAGCCAAGGAAGAGCAGGATCATCAGGCTGGTCAGCACAGCGGCGATCACGCCTTCGCGGATCACGCCCGAAACCGCGCCTTTCACAAAGATCGACTGGTCGGCCAGATAGGAGATCTTGAGATCGGAAGGCAGCGTCACGGCCAGTTGCGGCACGATCTGCTTGACCCCGTCTACGATCGCCACCGTCGAGGCAGACCCCGCCTTGAGGATCGTCATCAGCACCGCGCGGGTGCCGTCGACGCGCACGATATTCTGCTGGGGCGGCGAACCGTCATGCACATGGGCCACATCGCCGATGGTGATCGTCGTGCCGCCCACCGTGCGGATGGGCAGCTTGTTGAGATCGTCGATGGCGCTGGGACTGTTGTTGAGATGGACGTTATATTCATAGGTGCCGATGCGCGCCGATCCGGGCGGCACGATCTGGTTCTGCGCGGCAAGCGCCGAGCCGACATCGGTGGCCGACAGGTGGTGGGCCTGAAGCGCGGCGGGATCGATGTCGATCTGGATCTGACGTTCGCGCCCGCCATAAGGGGTGGGGACGGCGGCGCCTTCCACCTGGGCCAGGCCTGGGCGAATGGCGTTGATGCCGTAGTCGAACACTTTCTGTTCGCCCAGCGAAGGCGAGGACAGCGCCAATTGCAGGATCGGCACGGTAGAGGCGTTGTAATTCATCACCAGCGGCGGGGTCATGCCCGGCGGCATCTGTTTCAGCACGGTCTGCGAAATCGCGGTCACCTGCGCGGTGGCGGTGCGGATGTCGACGCCGGGGTGAAAGAAGATCTTGACCACGCCCACGCCCGCATAGGACTGGCTTTCAACGTGGTCGATATCGTTGACGGTGGTGGAAAGCTGGCGCTCGTAATAATAGACCACGCGCCCCGCCATGTCTTCGGGGGGCAGACCCTTGTAGGTCCACACCGCCGCGATGACCGGCATCTTGATATCGGGGAAAATATCGGTGGGCGAGCGCAGCCAGGCGATGGAGCCGCCCAGCACGATGAGAATGGCCATGACCACGAATGTGTATGGTTTGCCAAGCGCGATTTTGACGAGTTGGAGCATGAATACCCGATCTTGACGACGCGGTAGGGGGATGCGCCGGTTGCGATCATGCGTTTCGTACCGCGCGGGTCAGGATTCAAATGAATTGGATTTTAGGTTGCACGCAAGGGTGCGCAGGCCGGCGTTCAGGCCCCGGCGGCGCGATATTCGGGCGCGCGGATCCGCACGATCAGACCCGGCCCGGCATCGTCCAGTTCCAGCCCGAAGCCGTGGAGATGGACAATCGCGGCCACCAGATTGAGGCCCAGCCCGGAGCCGGGCGTTTGCCGACTGGCCGCGCCGCGATAGAAACGGCGCAGCACCGCATCGCGTTCGGATCGCGCAATGCCCGGCCCGTTGTCGGCCAGTTCGATCGCCAGTTCTTCGCCCCGCCGGATCAGGCACAGGCGGATCCTGCCGCCATGGGGCGTGAACTTGATGGCATTGTCCAGCAGATTGCCGACCGCCTCGACCAGCAGCGCTTCATCGCCGATGATCTGATGGCCATAACTGCCGCTCAGCGCGATTTCGATCTCGCGCTCCTCGGCCAGCGGTTCGTAGAGTTCGGCCGCGCTGGTCATCAGCATCATCGGGTCGAGCGGGCCGAAACCGGCGCGCCGATTGGCCGCTTCCAGCTCGGCAATGCGCAACAGCGCGTCGAAACGGGCCAGCAGCGCATCAATATCCTCGACCGCCTGATCGACCCCTTCGGGCCTTGGCTGGATCATGGCCAGACGCATCCGCAATCGGGCCAGCGGGCTGCGCAGGTCATGAGCGATGGCATCGGTCGCGCCCTTCACCTGCTCCATCAGCCGCTCGATTTCCTCGACCATGCCGTTCATCGTGGTGGCCACCAGATCGAGTTCGTCACCGCGCGTCGATACCGGCATCCGGTGCGCAAACTCGCCCGCCGCGATGCGTTTGGCATCCGCGCGCAATTGCCCGATGCGGCGCAGCGGCCCCAGCCCCAGCGCGACCGCCGCCACCACCGCCGAGAGCACCACGACAGCCCCGGTTGTCAGCGAGAGCGCAAGGATGCGGGCGCGAAATTCCACCGCAGGCGTAATGTCGCGCGCCACGATCAGGCTTTGCCCGTCGGGCAGCCGCGTGGTCATGGTCAGCAGCGGGCTGGGGGCCAGCGTTCCGGCGCGCCATTCCTTCATGGTTTCGGCGGGCGGGGGGCCTTGCCAATGCAGATTGCCCGCGATCTCGCGGCCCTGCGCGTCGATCAGTGCGAAATAGTTGAGGCCCGATGTGCTGGCGGCAATCGCGGCCTGCACCCGACCCGCGCGTTCGTCGGCGGCCCCGCTGCCAAGCCGCGCGGTTTCCGAGGCGAGGATGAGATCCGAACGGCTGATCAGCTCGCGCTGGGTCAAGCGATAGGTCACGCCCAGCAGCAGGGCCACCGCCGCCAGAAACACCGCCCCCAGCGCCAGCATCAGCCGAAAGGTGGACGTGCGCCGCAATTCCGACCAGCGAAGCGAGGGATGGCGCAGCGACGGGCGCCGCAGGGAAGGGCGCGTGGCCGGCAAGATCAGCCCACCACCAGCCGATAGCCTTCGCCCTTCACCGTTTCGATGATGGGGGCATGGCCCGGCTTTTCCAGCTTGCGCCGCAATTTGCCGATATGGACATTGATGAGATTGTCCGCCGGATCGAAGAAATAGCCCCAGACCTGTTCAAAGATCATCTGGCGGCTCAGGATCTGGCCCGGATGGCGGGCGAGAAGTTCGAGCAGGCGGAACTCCTTTTGCAGCAGGGCCACCGGCTCGCCATGCAGCCAGACCTTGCGCTTGATAAGATCCATTTCCAGCGGGCCGACCGTGATCCGCCCTTCGGCCGGATAGTCGCGTCCGCGCCGCAGCAGGACCTCGACCCGCATCGCCACTTCGTCGGGAGCAAAGGGTTTGACCATGTAATCATCGCCGCCCGCCCGCAGGCCAGCGATGCGTTGATCGACATCGCCCAGCGAGGAAATCATCAGCACCGGCGTGGTCACCCCTTCGGCGCGCAGCCGCGCGACCAGTGCCATCCCGTCCATATCAGGCAGCATCCGGTCCAGCGTGATTGCATCGAAACGGGCGGCATGGGTATGGGCCAGCGCCTCGCGCCCGGTGGTGGCGTGCAGCACGTCATAGCCCTGCGCCCGCAGGCGATCGGCGATCACCTGCGCCACTTCGGCATCGTCTTCCACCACCATGATCTGGGTCATGCCTGCTCCCTAGTGCCTCGGCGCGGGGAGGGGCAAGTGAAATGCAATTTACGCCAGCACGCGCACGATCAGCACCGCCATGGCAAACAGCACCATCAGGCACAGAATTGCGCTGGCGCTGACCCGCAGCCCGGCGCGGGCCACCAGCGCCAGATCGACGCTGAGGCCAAGCCCCGCCATGGCCAGCACGGTCAGCAACAGGCTGGCATGATGGGCGGCATCGCACAGCGCGGGCGGGATCATTCCGGCCGTATGCGCGACGGCCAGCGCCAGAAAGCCAAGGATAAACAGCGGGAAGAAGCGCCCCTTGGCCACGCCGCGTCCGCCCCCGCCGCGATGGACCAGCGAGAGCACCGCGACCACCGGCCCCAGCATCAGCACGCGCACCAGCTTGACCAGCGCGCCCACCTGCACCGCAATCGGCCCCAGCGGATGGGCGGCGGCCAGCACCTGCGGCACGGCATAGACCGTCAGCCCCGCCAGCATCCCCCCGCGCACCGCATCGAGATGCAAGGCCCCCGCCAGCACAGGCACGATCAGCACCACCGCAATGCCCAGCACTGCGGTAAAGCCGATGGAGGCGGCTACATCATCGCCATCGGCATCAATGGTGGGGGCAACAGCGGCGATGGCCGAGTTGCCGCAAATCGCATTGCCGCAGGCCACCAGCAGCGCCATCCGCCCGCTCAGCCCCAGCCAGCGGCCAAGCGCATATCCCAGCGCGATGGTCAGCGCGATCAGCGCGACAATCGCCCCCACCAGCACCGGCCCCATCCCCGCCAGCGCGCCAAGGCTGACCGTGGCGCCCATCAAGGCTACGGCCCATTCCATCACCGGCTTGGCGGCAAAGGTGATGCCCCGCGTGCAGGCATCGGGCACCGGCCTGAGGCTGCGCGCGCAGGCGCCCAGCAGGATCGCCAGCACCAGCGCATCGAGCCATACCCGGCCCAGCAGCGCAAGCTGAACCTGTTCAAGAGCGAAAGCGGCAAGGGCGATGGCCGAGGCAAAGGCAAGGCCGGGGAGGAGAGAGCGTATTGGCATGGGCGGCTTTTGCGCCCGCGCCATTCAATGATCCAATCAATTGAATCTGTATTTATGATAGAGTAAATCTATCAAATGACTCTCGAACAACTCCGCATCTTTGTCGCCGTCGCGCAAAGCCTGAACATGACGCGCGCGGCGCAGGAACTGAACCTGACCCAGCCCTCGGTCAGCGCGGCGATTGCTGCGCTGGAGGGGCGGCACGGGCTGCGGCTGTTCGACCGGGTGGGGCGCTCGATCGAATTGTCCGAGGCGGGGCGAGCCTTTCTGCCCGAGGCGCGCGGGGTGCTGGCGCGGGCGCGAGAGGCGGCGCAGGCGCTCGACGATCTGGCCGGATTGCGGCGGGGCACCCTGCGTATCGCGGCCAGCCAGACCGTAGCGACCTATTGGCTGCCCGCGCGCATGGCCCGGTTTGCCGCGCGCCATCCGGGCATCACGCTCGACCTTGCCCTTGGCAACACGCAGGAAAGCGCCGAGGCCGTGCTAGCGGGCGAGGCCGATCTGGCCTTTGTCGAGGGCGAGGCGGGTGCGGATCTGCTCCGGGTGCAGCCGGTGGGCGAGGACCGGCTGGGCCTCTATGCGCGGATTGATCATCCGCTGGCCGGGCGGGCGCTGGACCGCGATGCCCTGCGCGCGGCGGTCTGGGTGCTGCGCGAACAGGGGTCGGGCACGCGCGCGCATCTGGGGCTGGCCCTGGCGCAGGCGGGGCTGGATTGGGGCGATCTCGACATTCGGCTCGAACTGCCCGCCAATGGCGCGGTGCTCGAAGCCTTGGAGGCGGGCGATCTGATCACGGCGGTGTCGGAATATGCGGCGGCCTCGCGCGTGGCGGCGGGGCGCGTGGTGCGGCTCGACTGGCCCTTTGCCCCGCGCCGCTTTGCCATGCTGACCCATCGCGCGCGGCGTTTGAGCGCGGCCGGCGAGGCTTTTGTCGCCTCAATGAAAATCGCGTGATTTCGGCAGGATGCGGACATTGCGCGGATGGCGGTGCGCCGATGGCCGGTGCGTTTCACCCCCGGTCATTCCCGACAGCCCGGCCAGCATTGCGGTGCGGTCGATCACCCGGTCGATCATCACATGCACAACGCCCTCCTTGCTGCGCTGGATCACCCCCTCGATCAGCATCAGCCGCGCGGCCATCACCGCGCTGCGCTGTTTTTCCAGATCGCGCGCCCAGAGCAGCCCGTTGGCAATGCCGGTTTCATCCTCGATGGTGATGAAAACGGCATTGCCCTTGCCGGGCCGCTGGCGGGGCAGCACCACGCCCGCCACGCGGATCTTGCGCCCATCGGCCCGATCCAGCGTGTGCGAGCAAGGCGACACGCCCTCCTGTTTGAAAGCATCGCGCAGGAACTGCATCGGATGGCCTTTGAGCGAATAGCGCAAGGTCTGATAATCGGCCACGATCTCCTCTTGTTTGGGCATTTTGGGCAGGGGGGTATCGGTTTCCCGCCCCAGTTCGGGCGCCCCGGCATGGGCAAAAAGCGGCAATTGGGCGGGCGGCTTGCGGCGCACTTCCCACAAACCGCTGCGCCGCGAATGGCCAAGAGATTTCAGCGCATCGGCATCGGCCAGTTTGCGCAAGGCCGCAGGCGGCAGGGCGGCGCGCAGGGCCATATCCTCCACCGATTGATAAGGGCCATGATCGCGCCCATCGGCAATCGCATCGGCCCATTCGCGGCGAAACCCGTCCAGCCGCGAAAAACCCAGCCGCAGCACAAGCCCGCCTTCCTCCAGCGTGCAGTCCCATGCGCTGTGGCTCACATCAATGCGGCGCACCACCACGGCATGCTCCAGCGCATCGCGGATCAGTTGCGCGGGGGCGTAAAAGCCCATCGGCTGGCTGTTGAGCAGCGCGCAGGTGAAGGCCGCCGGATGCCAACATTTCAGCCATGAGGACACATAGGCCAGCCAGGCAAAAGCCTGCGCATGGCTTTCGGGAAAGCCATAGTCGCCGAAGCCTTCGATCTGTTTGAAGCATCTTTCGGCAAATTCAGGGTCATAACCGCGCGCCATCATGCCGCCCACCAGTCTTTCCTTATAACGGTCCACCGTGCCCTTGTGGCGAAAGGCGGCCATGGCGCGGCGCAATCCGTCGGCTTCGGCCGGGGTGAAGGCAGCCGCCACGATGGCCAGCTTCATGGCCTGTTCCTGAAACAGGGGGACCCCCTCTGTTTTGGCCAACACCTCCTCCAGTTCCTTTTGAGGATATCCCGGACCGGGGCTGGGCAGGGTCGCTTTTTCCTCCCCCGTGCGGCGGCGCAGATAGGGATGGACCATGCCCCCTTGGATGTGGCCGGGCCGCACGATCGCCACCTGAATCACCAGATCGTAGAGTTTACGCGGCCTCATGCGCGGCAACATCGCGATCTGCGCCCGGCTTTCGACCTGAAACGTGCCGATACTGTCGCCTTTTGACAGCATTTGGTACACGCCTGGGTCTTCCAGCGGCACATTGCGCAAGCTGAAATCGCCCAGCCCATGCTGGCGCAGCAGGTCGAAGCTCTTGCGGATACAGGTCAGCATCCCCAGCGCCAGCACATCGACCTTCATCAGGCCCAGCTCTTCAATATCGTCCTTGTCCCATTCGATGAAGGTGCGGTCGGGCATCGCGGCATTGTGGATCGGCACCATCTCGTCCAGCCGCCCCTGCGACAGCACGAAGCCGCCGACATGCTGCGAAAGATGGCGCGGAAACTCCAGCAATTGATCGACCAGATTCTTCATTCGCGCGATCACTGGATTGGCCGGATCAAAGCCCGCTTGCTCGACGCGCGCCTGCGGCACATCGCCGCCCCAACTGCCCCAGATCGTCGAGGACAGGCGCGCGGTCACATCCTCGCTCATGCCCAGCGCCTTGCCCACCTCTCGGATCGTGCTGCGCGGGCGGTAATGGATGACGGTGGCGGCGATCCCGGCGCGATCCCGGCCATAGCGGGCATAGATATATTGCATGACCTCCTCGCGGCGCTCATGCTCGAAATCGACGTCAATATCGGGCGGTTCGTTGCGCGCTTCGGACAGAAAGCGCGAGAAAAGCAGTTTTTCGCGCACCGGATCAATCGGCGTGATGCCCAGAAAATAGCAGACCAGCGAATTGGCCGCGCTGCCGCGCCCCTGACACAGGATGGGGGGATCGAGGCTGCGCGCGTGATGCACGATATCATGCACGGTCAGGAAATAGGGCGCGTAGTTGCGTGATCGGATGAGGCTAAATTCCTCCTGTAATACAGTGAAATACTTCTTGGGCAGGCCATTGGCGAAGTGGTTTTTGATGCCCCGCATCACCAGATGTTCCAGCCAACCCTGCGGCTGCCACCCATCGGGCACCGGCTCATGCGGATATTCATAGTGCAGCTCATCCAGCCTGAACTGCACGCGTGAGAGCAGGTCCATGCTCGCCTCCACCGCCACCGGACAGGCGCGGAACAGACGCGCCATTTCGGCGGGGCTTTTCAGATGGCGCTCGGCATTGATGGCAAGGCGGCGGCCGGCGCTCTGGATCGTCACGCCCTCGCGGATACAGGTGAGGATATCGTGCAGAGGCCGCGCCTGCGGACTGTCGTAAAGCGCATCATTGCTGGCCAGCAGGGGCACGCCGGTGGCCGCCGACAAAGCCTGCGCCGCCGCCAGTCGCCGCGCATCGGCCCCGCCGCGCAGCATATGCGCGGCCAGCCAGACCGCGCCGGGCCGCGCCTCCTGCAAGCGTTCGAGCACGCCGCGATCCTGACCTGTCGCGATCAGCAGCAGGTCTTCGGCATGATCGAGCAGATCGGGCAGGCGCAGGATGCAATCGCCCTTTTCCGCCCGCCGATTGCCCAAAGTCAGCAGCCGCGTCAGCCGCCCCCAGCCATGGCGCGTGGCCGGATAGGCAATGATGTCGGGCGTTTCATCGGCAAAGACCAGCCGCGCACCCACCACCAGTTTCAGCCCGCAACTCTCGCGCCCCAGATCCTTCCACGCCTTATGCGCGCGCACCACGCCCGCCACGCTGTTGCGGTCGGCGATGCCCAGTCCGGCCATCTCCAGTTTGACGGCCCGCGCCACCATTTCGGCCGGATGCGAGGCTCCGCGCAGAAAGCTGTAATTGCTGGCCGCGATCAACTCGGCAAAAGCAGGCGCGCTCATGCGAAAAGCCCATGCATATACCAATGCGGATCGGGCTTTTCCTCATACAAGCCATGGCGGAAAATCCAGTAGCGCCGCCCGTGCCGATCCTCGACCCGGTAATAGTCGCGGGTCAATCCGCCCATGCCGGGGATCTCGCCCTCTTTGCGCCGCCACCATTGCGCGGCGATGCGCTCGGGCCCTTCAAACCGGCTCACCTCATAAAGCGTACCCCGCCAGCGGAAACGATGGGGCGGGCCGTCGGGCACTTCGGCAATGACATCAACCTGTTGCGGCGGATCGAACAGGAACAGGGGGCGCAAGGGCGGCTCTCCCTGCGCGGGGGCGGGCCATGGGATCGGCGCGTGATGGATCGCGGCTACGGCATATTGCGCCTGTTCCGGCATATGGCTGTCCTGCGGCACAAGGCGGCGCAGCGCATCCGGCCCCAGCCTCGTGCTCAGCCGGTCGATCAATTCGGCCAGCGCGGCTTCCTGCTTCTCCTCGCCATCCAGCGCGCTCTGGCTGGCCAACAGCGGTTCGGCCAGCGGCACCAGCAGCGTGATCCGGTCATAGCCAAAGCCGGGGTCGAGCGGATCGGCCAGCGCCGCGATCCGTTCATCGAACAGGCGCAGTACCAGCGCCGGATCGCGCGTGGGCAGGCCGGTTTCGATCATCAGCCGATGCCGCGCCCCATCGCTGCGAAACAGGGTGAGGGCAAAGCGCCGTCCGCCCAGATCGCGCTGCGCCATCTCGCCCGCGGCCTGATGCATCAGGTCGAGGAAACAGGCCGCGATGGAGGATTGCAGGCCGATGGGCTCGGGAAAACGCCGCTCGAAACGCAGCGGGCGGGGGCGGATGATGGGCGCAATCGGCGCCTGTTCCTCGCCCAGCAGGCGGCGCAGGGCGGTTACGGCTTCGCCTCCGAAACGCGCGGCGATGGCGGCCATCGAGCGCCCCGCCACATCGCCTACCGTTTTCAGCCCCGCGCGCGACAGCGCCAGAGCCGCCTCATCCTCCAGCCCCAGCGCGGCAATCGGCAGGGCGCGGATGGCGCCGCCTTCATCATCCACCGGCCCCTGGCCATTATGCACCCCATAACGAACCAGAGCCTGCGCCGCCTCGGATGTGGCGGCCATGGCGACCCGCGTGGTCATGCCGATATCGGCCATCGCATCCTCGACCTGCGCGGCCAGACCGGCCTCGCCGCCGAACAGATGATCGACCCCGGTGCTTTCCATCACCAGCCCATCGGGCGGCGTGACCATCACATGGGGCGACCACGCGCCGCAGCGCCGCGCCAGACGCATCAGCCAATGCGCATCGGCCTGCTCATCCATTTCGGCCACGATCAGATCGGGCAAAACCGCCCGCGCATCGGCCAGCGCCATGCCCACCGCCATGCCCCGATCCCGCGCGGCGCCATTCACCGCGCCCAGCCGCAAGGCCCCGCGCACCTTGGCCACCATGGCCAAAGGCGCGTCATGCAGCGTGCCGTTTTCCTGCTCGATCACCAGCCGGTCTGTCGAGAGGAACGGGAACCACAGCGCCAGATAGCGCTTCACGGAATTGCCCGTCACGGAATTGGCATTTTTCACGGTCCCACTCCAGCCGCCAGCTCTGGCCCGAGGGGCCGGAACGCTGGCGCAACAAGGTCACATCGAAACAGGGCGCGCCCGGCGCATCGCCCGGCCCGGCCTGTGGCAGGGCGCAGGAGGGCGCGGCGCTTACCTGCCAGCGCGTACGCGCGGCGCTGGGCGATGGGGCGGCATCCACGCGCAGCAGCAGCAAGGGCACGCCCGACTGCTCCGCCGCCAGCGCGAACCGGCGGCTTGCCGTCAGATCCAGCTCGCGCATCGTCCCCCAGCTTTCCACCACCACCGCCCCCAGCGCTGCACAGCGCAAGCCATCGACCGCAGCGCGCAGCAGCCCCATCGTATCGCCCACCACGCCGACCAGCCCGCCATCGGGCGCGCCGCCCAGCTCGGCCCAGCCCGCACCCTGAAACACACCCAGCGCGCCCACCGCCCGGCGCGAACGCAGCCAGAGCAGGGGCCGCGCCCCGTCCATGCCGCCTCCGCACATCCCCATCGCGGCGGCCAGTGTGAAACCCGCCGCCGCCGCCCCATCGCCCACCTCGGCCGCATAGATTTCATGCAGGCAGCCATGGGCCAGCCCGCCGCCCAGCGCGGCGTCCATGGCCTCCATGCCGCTGCTCCACCGGCGGATGGGCGGCGCATCGGGCAAGGGAGAGGGGGCGTTTATGATTCTCATATGTTCTTATTATGTTCCAATCAGGATGAAGATCAAGCCCCCGCTTGCCCCATTGCAAACCAAGGATTTGCCACAGGTTGACCGCTAAAGCGTTGCCTACGCGCGATGGATGGAGCGGGCTTTCCCTACGGTCCATCCCCGCTTCTGCTAAGCAGCGAAGGTGCACAAGTTCATGTTTCTTCACGAACGGACCCGTTTCCAAGGGCTGGTTCCGGCGCTCCTCCTCGCCTGCGCGGCCTGTACGCCGCAGGCGGGGCTTCATACGCAGGCCCCGGCCCAGGCTGAGCCATCGGCGGCGGGGGATTGGTGGCATCAATCGGGCGATGCGCTGCTGGATGAAATGGTGGCCCAGGCGTTGAGCGCCCTGCCGCCGGTTTGTGACGCGCCGCAGCGGGGCATCGGCGGCGGCATCCGGGCCGTGCTGCATCACCAAAGCGCCGAAAAACGCCGCGCCCAGGAGCATGAGCGTATGGTGCAGCGCCTGCAAAAGGCCGAGGCGGTGGCCGGGGCCTATCTGCGGCTGCGTGCTTGGGCCGACCGTCTGGCCGCGCGCCATGCGATGCTGGCGCCATGGGCCGACAATGCCGAAATCGCTCGTTTCCGCCGCGAGGCCGGTCTGGTGCCCGCGCTGGACGAGGATATGGCAGGCGTGATGGTGGGCCTGAATGCCAGCGACGAGGAGGCCGCCCGCGCCGGGCTGGAGCGCGCGCTGGCTGATCTGGCGCGTCTGACCGGACAGGACGGCGCGGCTCTGCGCGCAAGGCTGGACAAGACCTCGGCCATGCCGATCGGCAATCCGGCACCTCCTAATCTTTTGCTGGCGCAGGCCGAGGCGGCCTTGACCAATGCCCGCATCGCCTATCGCGGCGGGGCGGCCAGTTTCGCCACGCTCTATGTGGCCGAGGCCAATGCCTTGGCCGCGCGTGAGGCGCAGATCATGGCCAATCACACCGCCGCCCTTGCCACCATCCGCCAATGGAGCGAAAAGGCCCTGGCCGAGGAGGCGCATTGTGGCTGAATTATCGCCGACCGACAGCCTGTTGGGCGCGCAGACGCCCCGGCGGCGGCGCGGGTTGACCGTGCTGCTGCTGGTGGTGTTGGCCGGGTTTGCGGCGCTCTGGTTGTTCACGCGCTTTCTTGTGGGGACGGATTCGCCCTATTTCTCGGCCCCCGTTGAGCGCGGCGATCTGACGCCCACACTCTCGCTGCGCGGCACATTGCATGGCGAGGGCGAAGTGACGATTGCCGCCGCGCAGGATGGTGTGGTGGTCAGCCTTGCCTCGCCGGGCGGAATGCGCGTGGCGGCGGGGCAGGAACTGGTGGTGCTCGACACGCAGGCGCTGGCGCGCAGTCTGGAGAGCAATCAGGCCGCGCTGGAGAGCGCCAAGGAGGCCGCACAGCGCGCCCAGATCACCCTGCGCGAGCATCAGACGTGGCTGGATCGCTATGAGGGCGTGTGGCGCAAATCGGGCGGGCGGGTGCCTTCGCTCAACGAGATGGAGGGTGCGCGCGCCGACGTTTCACGCGCGCAGATCGACCTGTCCCGCGCGCAGGACGCCATTGCGCAGGGCGAGCGGCAGATCGAGATGGATCAGGCATCCATGGCCAATGCGATCGCGCGGGCGCCTTTCGCGGGCTATCTGGTGAGCTGTTCGGTGGGGCCGGGGCAATGGGTCCATGCCGGGCAACCGCTTTGCACCATCGCGGCCAATCCCGAAAAGCTGAGCATATCCGTGCCGATCACCGAAAGCGATGCCGGGCGCATGGCGGCCAAGGCCGGGGCGCGGGTGCTGGTCGATGGCAAAAGCGACGTTGAGCGCAAGGCCACATTGGTCCGCATTGACCGTCTGCCCCATGGCGGGCGCGAGGCGGTATTCGCGTTGCCGCCGCCGGAAAAAGCGGGCGAGGGGTTGCTGCCCGGCCTTGAGGCGCTGGCGCAAATCGATCTGGCCGAGCGCGAGAATGTCCTGCTGGTTCCCAATGCCGCGTTGACTTTCAGCCTGCATGGCGAGGAACGCAGCCGCCAGAGCGGCGTTTATGTGGCAGACAGCGATGGCGCCCCGCGTTTCGTCGCCGTTGCGCTGGGGGCCAATGATGGTCACCGCAGCGAAGTCTTGTCGAGCGCGTTGCAGCCGGGCGATCAGGTGATCATCGGTTGGCGGCGCGACCACAAAGGACCATGATGATTTCCCGATTGACCCGAAGGAATGTGACGAAAAGCGGATTGGGCGCCTTGCTGATGGCTTTTGCCGGGCGCGCTCTGGGCGAGGCGGCCATACCGGGGCGTTTCGGCCCCGCCCGGCGCTTTTCGTGGGATGATCTGGTGGCGCAGGCGCAGATGCGCGCCCGCCGCCCCTATGCCCGCCAGATCGCCGCCCATGCCGTGCCCGATTTCGACACCCATGTGCGGCTGAGCTATGATCCCGCCGAGATGGTGGCGGGCCGGTTGCGCCTGTTTCCGGCCAAGGTGGATACGGCGCCCGATGCGGTGAACATCCATGTCGTGGAAAATGGCATGGCGCGCGCGATCTTGGACACCCATGGCCTGTTCGGCGGCGGACAATCGGCCGATGTTGCCGGTTTCCGCGTGATGGAAGCCCATGGCGGGGGCGACTGGCTGGCCAGCCTTGGCGCGTCCTATTTCCGCGCGGTGGGGCCGACCGGGCAATATGGCCTGTCGGCCCGCGCGATTGCGGTGAACACCGCCATGCCGGGGCCTGAGGAATTTCCCGCCTTCACCGATTTCTGGATCGAACAGAAGGGGGCGGATCATCTGTTGATCCATGCGCTGGTCGACGGACCTTCGCTGTGCGGCGCCTATGCGTTTGACATCACGCGCACGGCTGCGGGGGTGGAGCATGGGGTGCGTACGGCGCTGTTTGTCCGGCGCGACATTGCGCGGCTGGGCGTGGCGCCCATCACCAGCATGTTCGATTTCGACCAGTCCGCCCGCCCCGCCCATGGCGACTGGCGGCCTGAGGTGCATGACAGCGACGGCCTTGCCATCCACACCGGCACGGGCGAGCGGATCTGGCGCCCGCTGGACAATCCGCCGGGGCCGCGCGTCCATATGCTGCGCGCCGATGGGGTGAAGGGCTTTGGCATGATCCAGCGTGACACCACCTTTGACCATTATCAGGATGACCTCAATTTCTACAACCGCCGCCCCTCGCTCTGGGTATCGCCGGAAGGCGATTGGGGGCCGGGCGCGGTGATGCTGTACGAGATGAACACGATCTCGGAAAATGTTGATAATATGGCGGCAATGTGGGTGTCCGACCGGCCCGTGCGCGCCGGGGACCGCCGCGATTTCGCCTATCGGCTGCGTTGGGGACAGGGCGATCTGGCGGGCGATGCCAATGCGGTCTGCGTCAATCACTTCATTGGCCCGGGCGGGGTGCCGGGCGCCGATCCGATTGCCGGGGCCACGCGCTATGTCTTCGACTTTTCCGGCCCGGCGCTGCGCGGCCTGACGCGGGACAGCAAGGTTGAGGCGGTGACCGATCTGGGCGCGGCGATGATCATGGCCAATGTCTTTCCGGTGGAGGGGCAAAGCGGCCTGTGGCGCGTGGTGATGGATGTCCGGGTCGAAGGGCTGAAACAGAATGAGTTCCGCCTGTTCCTGCGCCGGGCGGGCGGGGCTTTGAGCGAGACAGTCATCAAGACGGTGCGGCCATGACACCCCCTAAGGGCGCCGCGCATCTGCCCCAACTGCCGCCCGAGGCCCCGTTGGCCATGCCGGTGCAGGATCTGTTCGGCAATCCGCCCGCGCGGATCGAGGTGCTGACCCGTCCGCATGGCATGGGGATGAAGCGGTTGTTGCTGGTGCTGCTGACGGCGGTGCTCAGTCTGGCGGCGTCGAGCGAACTGCGGGTGCAATTCTCGCTCGACGGGCTGGACTGGTTCGAGGTGGCGCTGCTGATCTGCTTTATGCCCTTGTTCAGCTGGGTGGCCTTCGGCTTTGTCACCTCGACGATCGGTTTTGTACAGCTGATCAGCGGCGAACATCCCGGCTTCACCGAAATTCCCAGCCCTGCCAAGGCGCTGCGCCATCGCACAGCGGTGCTGATGCCGGTCTATAATGAAAGCGTCGAGGAAGTCTTTGCCCGTGTCGAGGCGATGGGTCATTCGATTGCCGCATCGGGAGGCGGTCCGTGGATCGACTTCTTCGTATTGAGCGATTCGCGCCCTGATCATGGCGCGCTGGAGGAGGAGGCATGGGCCAGACTGGCGCCCCGCCTGCCGATCCGCCTGTTCTATCGCCGCCGTGCCGAAAATACCGAGCGCAAGCCGGGCAATATTGCCGAATGGGTCCGCCGCTTTGGGGGGGCTTATGAGAATATGCTGGTGCTGGACGCCGACAGTCTGATGAGCGGCCATGCGATTGTCGGCATGGCGGCGATCATGGAGGAGCGCCCCTCGGTCGGCCTGTTGCAGACCGTGCCGATGATCACCAATGCGCGCACCCTGTTTCAGCGCTGGATGCAGTTTGCCAGCGAGGCCTATGGCCCGATTGCCTCGGCGGGGCTGCTGTGGTGGTCGGGGTCGGAGGCCAATTTCTGGGGCCATAATGCGATCGTGCGCACCCGTGCCTTTGCTGAGGCCTGCGGATTGCCGCAATTGCCCGGCAATCCGCCCTTTGGCGGGCCGATCCAGAGCCATGACATGTTTGAATCGGCCCTGCTGCGCCGTCGCGGCTGGGCGGTCCACATGATCATGATCGGCGGCAGTTATGAGGAATTCCCGCCCAGCATCGTCGATTTCGCTATCCGCGACCGGCGCTGGATGCAGGGCAATCTGCAGCATCTGCAATTGCTGGGCGCTTCGGGGCTGAGCCTGACGCATCGGCTGCATCTGCTGTTGGGGGCTTCGGCCTATCTCACCTCGCCGGGCTGGCTGCTGCTGGTCATCACCTCGATCCTGCGCATGGGCGCTGCGGGGCAATGGCAGGCGGCGGGGGGGATGCCGCTCAATGTGCTGTGGCTGACGCTGGTGCTGCTGTTCGGGCCTAAAGTGATGGGTATGCTCTGGCTGTTGGCGGATCCGGCGCGGGCGCGGACTTTTGGCGGAGGCGGCAGCATTGTGCGCTCGGTGGCGCTGGAGACGGTGCTTTCGATCCTGCTGGCGCCGGTGACGATGGTGACCCAGACCAAGGCGCTGGGGGCGTTGCTGATGGGTGTGCCCTCGGGCTGGAACACGCAGGCGCGCGAGGCGCGGCGGCTGCCGGTGCGGGGGCTGCTGGGGTCTTTGCGCGAACATCTGTTGCTGGGCGCGCTGTTTGCCGCGACCTTTTTCTACAGCACCAGCCTTGGGCTGTGGCTTTCGCCTTTGGCGCTGGGCCTGCTGCTTTCGCCATGGCTGATCAGCCTGACGTCCAGCGAGGATCTGGGATCAAGGGCGGGCCATGCGGGCATCTTTGCCGTGCCAAGGCCCGAGATTGCCGACCCGACGGCTCCCAAAGAATAGGGGGCCAAGGAATAAGGGCGGCAGGTATCCCCGCCGCCCTTGGACATGCTTACTTCTTGGGCGTCTTGGCGGCGGTCGCCTCGATTTCCACCAGGAAGGCCGGGCCGGCCAGCGCGGCCACCTGAACCACCGAACGGGCCGACTTGTTGGGCTGGGTCGCGGTGCCGAAGAACTGGCTGTAGGCCTCGTTGAAGCCCTTGAAGTCCAGCTTGCCGCCATTGGCCGGATCGCCCACGAGGAAGACCGTCAGTTTGATGACGTCGGACATTTCATAACCCTGCGATTTCAGCAGGGCCTCGATCTTCTTGAACGTGCTGATCGCCTGGGTTTTGGTGTCGCCATAGGTGGCGATGGCGTCGGGCGCGCCGCCCTGAACGGCAGGCGCGGGAACCTGACCCGACAGGATCAGCATATCCGCCTTGGCCGGCACGAACACGCCCGCCAGAATGGGCGAGGTGGCACCGCCCGGAATGCGGGTGACGTCCTGCGCCTGCGCCGCAGCAGGCAGGGCGGCCAGCGAGGAGACGAGGGCGGCGGCGGTCAAAAGGCGTTTCATTGGTTCAACTCCTGATGGAAAGACATGCCTTTGTGGCACGGGGGGATGACGCCGCCAAGACCGCCGTAAAGCGCTATTTTGCGTATGCTTGCGCGCGGCGGCGCAAAAGAAAATCCAGCCCCACGCCCAGCGCCAGCACCCCTGCGCCAAACACCGCGCCCAGCCCGAGCTGAACAAAGGAGGCATAGAGCATATAGGCCGCCAGAGCGATAAAAACGGCGGGAAACAGCGGAAAGAGCGGCGTTCTGACCGGGCGGGGCAGGGCGGGATGTATGATCCGCAGCCGGATCGCGGCGGCCATACCCATGCCGATGAACAGCCAATAGACCGGCGTCATATAATCCACCATCGCGTTAAACCCGCTGCCCGTCAGCGCGGAAAGCAAGGTCAGCACCAGCGACACGCCGCCCACCGCCAGCGCCGCGGCGATGGGCGCGCCGCGCGTGGGATGCCAATGGGCCAGAGCGCCAAGGCCGGGGTGATCGCGCGCGGCGGCATAGGTGGTGCGCGCGCAGACGATGATGGTCGAATTGATGCTGGCCACCGCGGATATGCCCACCACCGTTACCACCAGCGCCTGTCCCGGCCAGCCGAAGGCGATGCGCGCCAGATCGGCGGCAGGCGCGACCGAATGGGCCAGCGCGCCCTCGCCAAGGCCCCGCATCAGCGCCCAGTTGAGCGCGACATAGATCAGCCCCAGCAGGCCGATGGAGCCGATCACCGCGATGAACATGCCGCGCCTGCCGGACCGGACCTCGGCCGAGAGGGTGGCCGCATCGCTCCACCCGCCATAGGCAAGGAAGATGTAGATGAGCGCCACCGCGATCCCGCCCATAGGCGGACGCGGCGCATCGGGCATGACGGGGGCGGCGGGCACCACCATCCCGGCCAGAATGACGCTGATGAAACCCAGCGCCACGGCCAGCACCAGCAAAGCCTGCGTCAGAAAACCCAGCCGCACATGGGCCAGATTGAGCCCCGTCATCGCCGCCACCAGCCCCACCGAGAGCACCAGCCGCCCGCCCGCGCCCAGACCCAGCGGCGCGCCGATATAGTCGGCGGCCAGATGCGCCATCAGCGCCACCCATCCGGTATGCATAATGGCAAAGCGCGACCATGCGTAAAGCGTGCCCACCCTTTCGCCCCATGCGCGGCGGATGAAGCTGTATTCGCCCCCGGCATCGGGAAAGGCGGCGGCCATTTCGACATAGGACAAGCCGCCAACAATCGAAATCGCCGCCCCCGCGATCCACAGGCCCAGAAAATGCCAATGCCCAATCGAGGCGACAATCGTGGGCGCGGTTTTCAGCGCGTCGGTGGACATGATCATGCCCAGCGCCAGCAGCATCGCATGCAGGCTGTGAAGGTGCCGTTGCGGCTGATGACTGCTCATGGTGGTGCTTTAGTTGGCCGCCGCGATCAGCGCCAGCGCCTCGTCCATCGTGGGCAGAACCGAGGGCGCTCCCGAGGGCCGGTCATTGGCATAAATGGCAAAGGTCAGCTCGCGCCCGCTGGCCGCCACCAGATAACCCGCCAGCGCATTGGCCGCCAGCAAGGTGCCGGTCTTGGCAAAGACCTTGCCTTGCAGCACGGGATTTTTCATCCGGCGGCCCAGCGTGCCGTCCACCCCGCCGATGGGCAGGGTCTTGCGCCAGTCCGCCGCCCAAGGCTGGGTTTCGACCCAATGGAGATATTGCACCATCGCGCGCGGGGTGATGCGATTGTCGGGCGAGAGGCCCGAACCATCGTAGAAATCATGAGCAGAGGCGGGCAGACCGGCCCGCGCAATCGTCTGGTTCAGCACGATCCGCCCGGCGGGCGTGGTGGGTGAAAAGCCCTGCGTCAACGCCAGTTTCTTCAGAAACAGATGGGCGTGCAGGTTCTGGCTGACCTTCGAGGTAATAGTCAGATCCTCGATCAGATCGGGCGGGGTGAGGGTGGAGAGATCCTTGGCCTGAATGGCGGGCGCGACCGGCGCGGGGATCATGTCCACCGGCCCCATCGGCGCATGGCGCGCACGAGGATGGCCGGTCACTTTCACGCCACGCTCGCGCAGCAATTGGGTCAGACGGATCGCGGCATAATCCGCCGGATCGTCAATGTCGAAATCCAGCCTTTGTTCTTTGCCGCCAAGGGGCAGCGAGCCGAACAGGCGGATCTGGCGTGTGCCGGGGATCATTTCGACCATGACTTCGGCGCGGGAATCGGGCGCGCCGGTCGTGATCTGGTTGACGATCTCCATCTCGGGCGCGGCGATTTCCAGCGCGGCGCGGCCCGGCGCGCCCACCGCATCGCCCGGATTGGCCAGCACGGTCAGCTCATTGTCATTGATCGTCAGCGCGGAAATCTGGGTGCGCGTGCCGGGGCGGATGCGGTCGGAGATGATCCAGCGTTCAAAGGGCATGAAGCTGTCATCGCCGATCACATCGCCCACGCGTTTCACCCCGCTCGCTGCCACCGCATCGGCCAGAGCGGCAAGGCAGTCCTTTTCGCAATCGGGCGTGTCCTTCATCATCGCATCGCCGCGTCCGATCAGCGCGATGTTCTGGCGGCCATGATCGCTTTCGATCCGCACGCCATTGCCCATATTGGGAAAAGGCGCGCGCGCCATCGCGTCAAACACGGCGGTGGTGACAAAGACCTTGGTGTTGGACGCAGGCTGAAACCTCTCATCGGGCGCGATGGAGGCGATGACATGGCCTTCCTTGTCCTCCACCCGCAGGCCCCAGCGGGTGCCCTCAATGGCCGGTTTGTTCAGAACGGCGCGGATCTGGGTTTCAAGATCGGCGGCAAAAGCAGGAACGGAAAAGGCCCAAAGCGCCGCCATCGTGGCAAGCCCGGTCTTGGTCAGGCGCATGGTCGCGAATGTCTCCTGTCATGGTCCATCGTTCGATCATTGCAGAATGCCGCGCCGCCGCAAAGGGCCAAACCCGCGCCAGCTTTGCGTATTTTCGCGTCTATGCGCCATGGGTTAGCTTGCGCGCCAAGGGGGACTTATCATGCCGATCATCCTGAGCGTGAATGGGCAAAAGCACAGTATCGACAATGCCGCCGCCGATGTGCCCTTGCTGTGGGTGCTGCGCGATATGGTGGGCATGACGGGCACGAAATTCGGCTGCGGCGTGGGGCTTTGCGGAGCCTGCGGCGTGCTGATCGGGGGGCAGCGGTTCTTCAGCTGTCAGACGCCTTTGCGCGCGGTGATCGGGCGCGATGTGACCACGATCGAGGGGCTGGGCGAGGACCCCCATGGCGCGGCGCTGCAACAGGCGTGGGAGGAGGTCGATGTCGTGCAATGCGGCTATTGCCAGCCCGGCCAATTGATCGTGGCCTGCGCCTTGCTGAAGGCCAATCCGCGCCCCGACGATGCGGCGATTGACGAAGGGATGAGCGGCAATCTGTGCCGCTGCGGCACCTATCCGCGCATCCGCAAGGCGGTGAAACTGGCGGCAGGAGGCATGAAATGAGCGAGGGCGGATTTTCGCGCCGGGGCGTTTTGCAGGGCGCGGCGGCGGTTGGCGCGGCGCTGGTGGTGCCGGTGGCGCGCGGGTCGGTCGGCGGGGCCTTGGCGGCCAATGCCTATATTTCCATAACCGCGATGGGCGTCGAACTGGCCTTGCCCAAGACCGAGATGGGGCAGGGGGTGATCACCTCGCTCTCCATGCTGGTGGCCGAGGAATTGGGCGTGGCCCTGAACAAGGTGCGGGTGAGCATTCCCGATGGCGACGCGCCCCGCTTTGCCCCCATCACGCAGGAGACGGGCGGCTCGACCTCGATCCGCGAGGTTTACAAGCCGATGCGCCAGGCTGCGGCGCGGGCGCGTGTGGGTTTGATCGAGGCGGCGGCGCGGCAATGGGGCGTTCCGCCGGGGCAATGCGATCTGGTCGATGGCATGGTGGTTGCGGGCAAGCGGCGGCTGGCCATGGGCGATCTGATCGCATCGGCGGTCCTGCCCCGCGAAGCGCCCATGCGGCAGAACCTGCGCCTGATCGGGCGACCCACCCCCCGCATCGACGCGCGGCCCAAGATCACCGGGGCGATGCAGTTCGGGATCGACTTCCGCCTGCCCGGCATGAAGGTGGCCACGCTGGCGCAATGCCCGATCTATGGCGGGATGCTGGCCGGGCTGGATGAAAAGGCGGCGCTGGCGACCCCCGGCGTGGTCAAACTGGTCAAGGGCCGCGATGTGGTCTTTGTCGTGGCCGATCATTACTGGGCCGCGCTGCAGGGCTATGTGGCGGCCAATGTGCAATGGGCGCCGGGGCCGAAAACGGCCGATCAGGGCGCGATTGTCGCCGATCTGGACGCGGCGCTGGCCCAGCCCGGCCATTCGGCCAAGGCGCAGGGCGACCTGAACGCCGCACGGGGCCGCGAATTTTCCGCCACCTATCATCAGCCCTTCCTTGCCCATGCGGCGATGGAGCCTTTGGCCTGCACCATTCATGTCACGGATGGCGCCTGCGAAATCTGGTCGGGTTCGCAGGTTCCCGCGCAGGCCCGCGCCGATGCGGCCAAGGCGTTGGGGCTGGGCGAGGATAAGGTGACCTTTCACAACTTCCAGATGGGCGGCGGTTTCGGGCGGCGGCTGGAAACCGACATGGTGCTGCGCGCGGTCGAGCTGGGGCGGGCGGTGCCCTATCCGGTCAAGCTGGTCTGGAGCCGCGAGGAGGATGTCCAGCACGACATGTTCCGCCCCGCCTATGCCGACCGGATCAGCGCGGTGATCGACGACAAGGGCAGGCCCATCGCGTGGGAGCACCGCATCGCCGGTTCCTCGATCATGGCGCGGTTGATGGGCGATGGGTTCAAGGGCGTGGACGGTGATGCCATCGAGGGCGCAGTGGAGATGCCCTATGCCGTGGCGGCCCATCATGTGACGTTTCAGCAGGTGGAAAGCGCGGTGCCGACCAGTTGGTGGCGCGGGGTGGGGGGCTTGCGCTCCTGTTTCGTGGTGGAAAGTTTCATTGACGAACTGGCTCATGGCGCGGGGGCTGATCCGCTGGCCTATCGGCTGGCGCTGATGGAGGATGCGCGCAGCCGGGCGGTTCTGTCCCGCGCGGCGAAGGAAGCGGGATGGGGCCGCGCCTTGCCGTCGGGGCAGGGCATGGGGATGGCCGTGCTAAAACTATGGGGCACGCATATTGCCGCCGTGGTCGAGGCCAAGGTGGCGGAGGGCCAGATCAGCGCGGTGCGCGTGACGATTGCGGTCGATTGCGGGCTGGCGATCAACCCTCTGGGCATCGAGGCGCAGGTGGAAAGCGGGGTGATCTTTGGCCTCTCCGCCGCGCTCTATGGCGAGATCACCATGAAGGACGGGGCGGCGCAGCAGTCGAATTATCACGATTTCCGCATCCTGCGCATGAATGAGGCGCCCCGCATCGCCACCCATATCATCGCCAGTCAGGCCGATCCGGGTGGTATGGGCGAGCCGCCCTGCGCGGTGGTGGCACCCGCGCTGGCCAATGCGGTTTTTGCCGCCAGCGGACAGAGGATGCGCAAATTGCCGCTGGTCGTTTAGCGCCGCGTGGACAAATTTGGCGTTCTGAATTAGCCTTTGCATTCTGCAGTCGGAGAGAGGCCTATGTTTCCGTTATCGGTCTATGTGGCGGTTGCCTTTGCCATCGCGCTGGTCGCATTCGGGATTGCGCAGATTGTGCCGGGGCTTGGCGTGGCGTTTGTTGCGTTGGCATCCACGGGATGGGCCGCTTACTCTGCCCGGCGCCGTCGGTGGATGACGCCGGAATAGGGGGCTTTCAGACGCGGCGGTTTCTCCACCACGCCGCCCCCATCGCCACGCCCAGCGTCACAAGGCTGCTGACCAGTTCGACCCGCCGCGCAGGCGCAAACATCATCGCCACCAGAATGCTCAGGATCGCGCCCAGCGTGGCATAGGAGAGATAGGGAAACAGCCACATGCGGATGGGCAATGTTTCCCGACCCTGCGCCTCGATCCGGCGGCGCTGGACGATCTGGGCCACGCCCACGGTGAAATAGATGAACAGCATCAGCGCGCCCGAGGCATTGACCAGAAAGGAAAACACCAGCTCCGGCGAGATGACCGAGGCGGCCAGCGCCAGATAGCCGAACAGGCTGGCGATCAGGATCGCGCGGGCGGGCACCTTGCGCCGGTTGACCGCGACCAGCCAAGCGGGCGCATCGCCCTTGTCGGCCAGAACGAACAAAACCCGGCTGGTCACATACATGCCCGAATTGAGGCAGGAGAGCACAGCGACCAGCACCACAAGGTTCATCACGAATTCGGCATGGGGAATGGCCATATGGCCCAGCGCAATGGCAAAGGGCGATGTGCCGGGCACGATGGATGTCCATGGCATGACGGCCACGATCAGCAACAGCGACAGCACATAGAACAGGATGATCCGCGCGGCCACGCTGCTGGTGATGCGGGCGATGGTGCGCGCCGGTTCGTGCGATTCGGCCGCCGCCACCGTGGCGATCTCCGCGCCGGTCAGGGCAAAGATCACGCTGGCCGTGCCCGCCAGAACCGCGCCCCAGCCATGCGGGGCAAAGCCGCCATAGGCGTTGAGGTTGCTCCATGTCGGCCCGGTGGGCGAGGTGAGACCGAAAGCCCAGACGCCCGCAATCGCGATAAAGCTGACAATGGCCAGAACCTTCATCAGCGAGAACCAATATTCGAACTCGCCATAGGAGCGGGTGGACATCAGGTTTACCCCGGTCAGCGCTCCGAGCAGCGCGACCCCGATGGCCCAGACCGGCGCGTCGATCCAGATATGCAGGATCTTGGCCCCGGCGATCGCCTCGATCGGCACGACGATGACCCAGAAATACCAATAGAGCCAGCCGCAGACGAAACCCGCGCGCGGCCCCAGCACTTCGCGCACAAGCTCGGTGAACGCGCCAAGGCCGGGGCGCAGCGCGGCCATTTCGGCCATCATCCGCATCACCATCAGTACAACCAGCCCCGCCAGACCATAGGACATGACCACCGCCGGGCCGACCTGGGCAATCGAACTGGACGAGCCGACGAAAAGCCCCGCGCCGATGATCCCGCCAATCGCGATCATCGAGACATGGCGCGATTTCAGCGCGGCCTGAAGCTGGTTGTCATGTGCGGCCAAGCGTGGTCTCCCCTGACCTTGAGTGAACAGGGGGAAGCGGGCCGGGTCAAGTCCTGCCCGATACGCTATTTTGCCCGGCGAAAAGGGATGATCCGTTCAAGATCGCCCAGATGCGGCGCACCGGGCCATGATGCGCCTTGCCGCAGCAGAAAGGTGTGGCGGATGATCTCGGCCTGTTGCTCGATATTGTAATCGCCCAAGGCCGCGCCGGGGCGCAGCGCATAATCATAGCGGCAAAAGGGCATTCGGCGCAGCAGCAGGTTCATCCCCGCCTGATGCTGCCAGACATGGGCCATTTCGTGGATGAACAGGCCCTGCGCCGCCAGCGACCCTTGGGCAAAGCAGGGGTGCCAAAAATGGCTGTCGGGGTGGAAATGGAGATGGCCGCGCGGGGCCATCACCACATTGCGCGGTTGAAACCACCACCATCGGCGGCGGATCACCCGGACCGGTTCGGGATCGAGCGCCGGCCCGAACATGGCGGCGATCATATTCCTTTCGGCGGGCGTCAGCGGGCGGATGGCGGGGCGGGGGCCGGTCATGGCCGCACTATGAGCCCGTCTCGCCGCCGATTCCAGCCGGGCGAGCCAAGGAATTTTTAGGGGTTTTCCTCTATTCCTTACGCGCGGAGGGAATTTCGGGTGAAACACGCGCTGTTCGACAAGGTCTTGTGGCCGGGTGAGCGTTTGCCGGACGAGGTGGTGCTCGGGCTGGACCGGTTTCGCAGCGGCGGGCCTCTGGCGCAGGCGTGGCGGCGGCTGGGCGGATCGCCGACCGGATCGCGCGATTTCGTGGTCGCGCTGGCCGCCACGATGCAGGTCGAGGACCATTTCGAAGTGCTGATCGCCCGGCGCGACAAGGGGATTGCGGCGCTGTTGCCGCTATGTCGGGGCGCGGGTTTTTCCGCCCGCTGGCGCCAGCCCGGCGCGCAGGAGGTCTATGAGGCCTGCGACGGCGCCTATGCCGATGATGCCGCCGCCGCGCAGATCGCCTCCCTGCTGGCACAGGACAGGCGGGCGGCGGAGTTGCACCGCCTGCCCGCCGCCTCGCCTTTGATCCCGGCCCTGAAGGCGGCGATGCGGGGCAAGGGGCTGGTGTCGCTGCGCCCTTCGTTGGCCTGCCCGACCATCGCGCTGGATGAAAAATGGCACAGGCCCGAGCAGGCGTTCAACGCGGGCCGTCGTTCCGATTTTCGCCGCGCCGCGCGGCGGGCCGCGGCCATGGGCCGGGTGGATTACGAAATCATTGCCCCCGATCCGGACGAATTCGACGCCTTGTTCGACGAGGCGCTGGCGGTCGAACTGGCCAGTTGGAAGCGTGCGGCGGGCACGGCCATGGCCATGGATGCGGGCAAGGAGAGTTTTTTCCGCGCCTATTTCCGCCATGCGGCGCAGGAGGGCACGCTGCGCATCGCCTTCATGCGGATCGACAACCGCCCCGCCGCGATGCAGCTGGCGCTGGAAAGCGATGGGCGTTTCTGGCTGTTCAAGATCGGCTTTGACGAGGCCTATGCCCGTTGTTCGCCCGGCGCATTGCTGATGCTCCATACGCTGGCCTATGCGGCGCGGCGCGGATTGGCGGCCTACGAATTGCTGGGCGGGGTGGAGCCGTGGATCGCGCAATTATGGACGCAGGATGCGCATCCGATGGTGCATCTGCGCACCTATCCCTATTCGCGCCAGGGCATGGTGGCGCTGGCCCAGGACGGGCTGGCCTGGATAAAGGCGCGGCTGAGCCAATGAGCCTGTGGGCCGCGCTGCGCGATTTGCGCTATGCTTTGCCCGGCTGGTTGGGGGCACGGCTGCCCTCGCCCGATGCGGCAGCCTTGGGGCGCGCTCTGGCCCGCAAGGGGCTGCTGCTCAGCTTTGGCTATTTCGGCGGGGATGGCGACGGGCCGGATCAGGTGGAGGCGGCCAATCTTTCGCTTTGCGCGGCGATGGGTGCATCTGCGGCGCTGCTGGCGGTCAAGGCGCCGCAATTGGGGTTTGATAATGCGCGTCTGCGGCGGATTGCGCAGGGCGGGTTGCCGCTTGTGCTTGATGCCCATGCGCCCGCTCTGGCCGACGCGACCCATGCGGCGATGGAGGACCTGTCGGCGCAGGGTTTTGATGCGGGATGCGCGATCCCCGCGCGCTGGGCGCGGTCGGGGGCGGATGCGGCGCGCTTTGCCGATGCGCCGCTGCGGCTGCGGCTGGTCAAGGGTGAATGGGCCGATCCGGCGGCGGATGATCCCTCGCGCTATCTTGGGCTGGCCCACAGCCTTGCCGGGCGCGCCGCGCCGGTGGCGGTGGCCACGCATGATCCGGCGCTGGCGGGGCGGGCGCTGGAGGCGCTGCTGCGCGGCGGCACGCCTTGCGAGCTGGAGCAGTTGCGGGGCCTGCCGCGCGCGCGGACGATGGATATGGCGCGCGATCTGGGGGTGAATGTGCGGGTCTATCTGCCCTTTGGTCCGGGATGGTGGCCCTATGCCATCGATAAGGCGCTGGCGCGGCCCTATCTGCCGGTCTGGTATATGCGGGATCTGTTGCGGGTTTAATGCCTCCTGCATTTATGCAGATTCGACGCCCTCTGCATTTATGCAGATTCGACGCCCGCTGCATTTATGCAGATTCGACGCATTGCTTGTGGGTGGCTGCGGGCTAATCTCGTGGCGGCACAAAGGGGGGCTGCATGAGGCTTTACTGGATCGCATGGGCATTGGCGGCGCAGACGGCACAGGCCGCAACCAGAGTGGAGGAAGTGCCGCTCTGGGAAATCTCGGCCCAGCTGGAGCGGGGCGCGGTCAGCAGCGAGGCGGTGACGGGGGCGTATCTGGAGCGCATCGCCGCGATGGATCGCAAGGGGCCGCAATTGCGCGCCATCATCGCCATCAACCCCGACGCCATCGCGCAGGCCCGCGCTTCGGACGCGCGGCGGCGGGCGGGCAAGGCGCTGGGGCCATTGGATGGCGTGCCGATCCTGATCAAGGACAATATCGAGACGCAGGACCCCATCGCCACCACGGCGGGCAGTCTTGCGCTGCGCGACAATGTGGGCGGGCGCGATGCGCCGGTGGTGGCGCGGCTGCGCGCGGGCGGGGCGGTGATCCTGGCCAAGACCAATCTGTCGGAATGGGCCAATATCCGCTCGACCCATTCGATTTCCGGGTGGAGCGCGGTTGGAGGGCAGGTGCGCAACCCCTATGCGCTGGACCGCAGCCCATGCGGATCATCTAGCGGCACCGGGGCGGGCGTGGCGGCCAGTTTCGGCGCAGCGGGGCTGGGGACAGAGACCGACGGCTCGGTGGTCTGTCCTTCCTCGGTGAACGGTCTGGTGGGGCTCAAACCCACGGTGGGCCTGCTCAGCCGCCACCATATCGTGCCGATCAGCCACAGTCAGGACACGCCCGGCCCGATGGCGCGCAGCGTGCGCGATGTGGCCATGATGCTCTCGGCCATGGCGGGGAGTGATCCGGCCGATCCCGCCACAGCGGAGGCCGATGCCCACAAGCAGGATTATGCCGCCCCGCTGGAACAGGCCAGCCTGAAGGGCGTGCGTGTCGCCTATTACCGCCCGACAATGGGCGCGGCTCTGGGCGAGCGGTTTGCCGCCGCGCTGGAGGTGCTCAAGGCGCAGGGGGCCGAATTGGTCGAGGTGGCGCGGCCCGGACTCGATGGTCTGGGCGCGGCCGAACATGAGGTGTTGCGCAGCGAGCTCAAGGCCGATCTCAACACCTATCTGGCCGGGGCCACGGCGGCGGTCAAACCGCGCACGCTGGCCGATATCATCGCCTTTAACCGCGCCAATTCGGAGGCCGAAATGCCCCTGTTCGCGCAGGAAAGCTTTGAGGAGGCCGAGGGGACGCGCGGCATAGCCGATGCCGAATATCTGGGCGCGCGAGCAAAATCCGTGCGTTTGGCGGCGCAGGAAGGGCTGGAGGTGATGCTGGCCAAGGCCGATATTCTGGTCCAGCCCACCACGGGCCCGGCGTGGCTGATCGACCCCATCTATACCGACCAGTCGCGCGGCCCTTCGGCCAGCGGGCTTCCGGCGGTATCGGGCTATCCGCATCTGACCGTGCCGATGGGGCTGGTGGGGGGCTTGCCGGTGGGCCTGTCCTTTATCGCGCGGCCCTATGAGGAGGGCAAATTGCTGGGCGCGGGCTATGTCTATGAACAGGCGGCGCGGGCGCGGACGGCGCCTTCCTATCGCGCCACGGTCGATGCCGGGGCGGCGTTCAAAGGGGCGGTGGAAAAGTAAGCGCTTGGAATCCGCCATCTGATGGCGCATCGCGGCCCCATGACTGAACGGGTCCCCTTTGCCGGAATGCGCCGGGGCAGCGCCGAATATCGCCGGGCCAGCCTCGCGCTGTTTCTGGCGGGCAATGCCACTTTCTCGCTGCTCTATTGCGTTCAGCCGCTGTTGCCCGAATTCGCGCGCGAGTTTGGGTTGGCGCCTGCGGGGGCCTCGCTGGCGCTGTCGCTCACATCGGGCGCGCTGGCCGTGGCGGTGTTTTTGGCCGGAGCCATTGGTCAGGCGATGCCGCGCCGCTCGCTGATGCTCGGCTCGCTGATCGCGGCCAGCCTGCTCAATCTGGTGGCGGGTGTGGCAACGCATTGGCCATGGCTGGTGGCGGCGCGGCTGCTCGAAGGGGTGGCGCTGGGGGGCGTGCCAGCGGTCGCCATGGCCTATATTGCCGAGGAGATGCACCCTGCCGATTTGGTGAAAGCCATGGGACTCTATGTCGCGGGCACGGCCTTTGGCGGGATGATGGGCCGCTTTGCCACAGGATGGTTCACCGAGTTTGGCTCATGGCGCATCGCGCTGGGCGCAATGGGGGGATTGGGGCTGGCCGCCGCGCTGGGCTTTGGCCTGCTGTTGCCGTCCTCGCGCCGGTTTGTGCCGCAACGGGGGTTGGGCTGGGCGCATCACCGGGCGGTGTGGTGGCGGTTGATGCAGGATAATGGCCTGCTGCGCCTGTTCTTCATCGCCTTTGCGCTGATGAGCGTCTTTGTCACCCTGTTCAACTATGTCGGCTTTCGCCTTGTCCGCCCGCCCTTTTCGCTCGGCCATGGCGCGATCAGCGCGATTTTCCTCACCTATATCTCGGGCATTTTTTCCTCATCGATCACCGGCCATATGACCGAGGCATGGGGGCGGCGCCCGGTGCTGGCCATGGGGCTGGTGGCGATGCTGGGCGGGGCTTTGCTGACGCTGTCGGGGGCGCTGCCGTTGATCGTGCTGGGCATCTTGTTGCTCACGCTGGGCTTTTTCTCGGCTCATGCCGCCGCCAGCGGTTGGGTAGGCCAATGGGCGGGGCCGGATAAGGGCCATGCCGCCTCGCTCTATCTGTTGTTTTACTACCTTGGCGCCGGGATCACCGGCACGGCGGGCGGCTGGTTCTATCAGCACTGGCAATGGCCGGGCGTGGTGGCGCTGACAGGCGGGATCTGCGCGGCGGGGCTGGGCGTGGCCCTTTCGCTGCGCCCGCGTTAGAGGCCCGCTGGATTAGAGTCCGGCCTCGACCGCCACGCGGATCGCCTCGGCGCTGGATCGCACGCCCAGCGTCTTGAACATGGCCGAGCGGTGCATCTTGATCGTGCGCTCCGACAGGCCCAATTCCCACGCCACCTGCTTGTTCAGCTTGCCACGGGCCATTTCGACCAGAATCTGGCGCTGGCGCGGAGGCAGGGCGTTGACGCGGGCCAGCGCCTCTTCGCGGGTTTGCCGGTTCTGATCGACAACCTCGACCTGAGAACCGAGGAAATATTCGACTTCGCCATCGGCATCGAACACCGGCGCGATCATCACGGCATTGCGAAACGGGGTGCCGTCTTTTTTGTAATTACGGATTTCGACGATGGCGGGCTGGCGATTGTGGATTGCGTTGCGCAACGTTTCGGTCAGTTCCCCCTCGGTGTCCGGCCCGCGCAGGAAACGGCAATTGCGCCCGATGATTTCCTCGCGGGCAAACCCGGTCAGGTCAATAAAGGCCTGATTGCAGGCAATAATCGGATTGTCGGGCAGCCGGGGATCGCTCACGACGGCGGCGATGGGGCTGTGTTTGATCATCTCGTCGGGCAACATGACGGGGGTTCTAGGGCAGAAAACCGTCTATTCCAAGCCGCAGATCGATGCTGGCGCGAGGTGGCATGATCGCCTAAGGGCGGCGCGATGAAACCGACAAGCGAAAATCATGATGCCATCGTGCTGGGCGCGGGGGCGGCGGGGCTGTTTTGTGCCGCGCAGGCCGGAGCGCGCGGGGCGCGGGTTATCGTGGTCGATCATGCGCCGGAACCGGGGCGCAAGATCCTGATTTCGGGCGGCGGGCGCTGCAATTTCACCAATATTCACGCCACCCACGAACGTTATCTGTCGGCCAACAAGCATTTCGCCCGTTCGGCCCTGTCGCGCTATACGCCCGCCGAGTTCCTCGAACTGGTCGAGCGCTATGGCATTGCGTGGCATGAAAAGACGCTGGGGCAATTGTTCTGCGATGGTTCGGCGCGCGAGATTTTGGCCATGCTGGTCGAGGAATGCCGGATCGGTGGCGTCGAGATCGCCTGCGGCCTGTCGCTGGGCGAGGTCAGCCATGCTGATGGCATGTTCCATGTCCGCGCAGGCCATCGGACGCTGTCGGCGCGCCATCTGGTGATCGCCACGGGCGGGCCTTCGATTCCCAAGATGGGGGCGAGCGGCATTGCCTATGATCTTGCGCGGCAATTCGGGCTTAAGGTCGTGCAGCCGCGTCCCGCACTGGTGCCCTTGACCTTGCCGGGGGATGAGGCGCTGTTCCGCGAATTGTCGGGCGTGGCCACCCCGGTCGAGGCGCGGGTGGCCGATGGGCCATGGGGCAAGGCGGCCTTCCGCGAGGCGGCGCTGTTCACCCATCGCGGATTGTCGGGTCCGGCGATCCTGCAAATTTCCTCCTATTGGCAGCGGGGCACGGAATTGGGGATCAATTTCCTGCCCGATCTGGCGGCGGGCTGGATGGTCGAGGCCAAGAAGGCCAATCCGAAGGTGGGCCTGCGCCGTGTGCTGGGCGCGCATTTGCCTGATCGTCTGGCGGTGGCGCTGCCGGATCGGTTGGCGCTGGCGGGCGATCTGGGCCATCATTCGGACAAGGCCCTGCGCGCGGCGGAAGGCGCCTTGGCCGACTGGCGCTTTAACCCCGATGGCAGCGAGGGTTATGCCAAGGCCGAGGTGACCGCAGGCGGCATCGCCACCACCGGCCTGTCGCAAAAGACGATGGAGGCATCCACCGTGCCGGGCCTCTATGCCATTGGCGAGGCGGTGGATGTGACGGGCTGGCTGGGCGGCTATAATTTCCAATGGGCATGGGCCAGCGGCCATGCGGCGGGGGTAGCCATCGCGGAAAACCTTTGACCCGCATCAAGGCCAGGGGGAAAAGAGCGGGCTAGGTAAGCGCCAGCCTTTCAAGGAGATTCTCCATGACTTCGCTTTCCCCCAAAATTCCCGCAACAATGCGCGCAGCGGTCGTCCGTGAATTCGGTGCGCCGCTCACCATCGAGCAATGGCCCACCCCCACCCCCGCGCGGGGCGAGGTGTTGGTCAAATTGCTGGCCACGGGCGTATGCCACACCGATCTTCACGCGGCCCATGGTGATTGGCCGGTCCAGCCCACCCTTCCGTTCATCCCGGGCCACGAAGGCGTGGGCCATGTCGTCGCCCTTGGCGAAGGGGTTGATGATCTGGCGATCGGCGATGCGGTGGGTGTGCCATGGCTGCATGACGCCTGCGGCCAGTGCGAATATTGCCAGACGGGCTGGGAAACCCTGTGTGAAAAGCAGCATAACACCGGCTATTCGGTCAATGGCACCTATGCTGAATATGTGACGGCGCCCGCCGCCTTTGTCGGGCGTTTGCCCCTTGATGCCGATCTGGTGCCGCAGGCCCCGATCCTGTGCGCGGGCGTGACGACCTATAAGGGCTTGAAGGAAACCGAGGCGCGGCCCGGAGAATGGGTGGCGATTTTAGGCGTGGGCGGGCTTGGCCATGTCGCCGTGCAATATGCCAAGGCGATGGGGCTGAAAGTCGTGGGCGTCGATGTGGGGCAGGACAAGCTCGACCTTGCGCTTGAACTGGGCGCGGATCTGGCGGTCAATGCGCTGGACCCCGATGCGGCGGCCCGCGTGGTCGAGGCCACGGGCGGGGGCGTGCATGGCGTGCTGGTGACGGCGGTTTCGGTGCCCGCCTTTGAACAGGCGCTGGCCATGGTGCGCCGCAAGGGGACGGTGGCACTGGTGGGCCTGCCGCCGGGCGCCTTCCCCACGCGGATCTTCGATGTAGTGCTCAAACGCATCACGGTGCGCGGCTCTATCGTCGGCACGCGGCGCGATCTGGCCGAAGCCATCGCCTTTGCCGTTGAGGGCAAGGTGAAAAGCACCATCAGCACGGCAAAGCTGGAAGACATCAACGCCGTGTTCGACAAGATGATCGCGGGCAAGATCGAGGGGCGCATCGTTCTGGCTCTCTGAAATCCGCCTAAGGGCATTTGCCGAGCCAAGGCTCAGTCATGCTTTAGGTATCCCTGTTCATATAGCGAGGCGGCGAGGGCAAGGCTCTCGCCGCCCAGCGGCAGGGAACGGGGATGCGCCTTTTCTTCTATCTTCCGGCCATCACGCCGTGGTGGTTCGAAACCATTGTGACGCCGATGCTGATCCGGCTGAACGCCGATCCTTGGGTCAAGGAAATCCATGTGATGGCGGCCCCGCTCTGGCGCAGCACCGGGGTGGAAGGGGCGCAGCTTGAGCCCTTGATCGCACAGGAAAAACTGCGCTGGCATATTGTCGATCAGGGCGATCCGGCGCTGTTTCGGACGCATGGCGCGGCGGTGCCGGGGCTGATCGAAACGGTGGCGGGCATCAACCCCGACCTGACCCTTGTGCGCAGCAGCGATTTTGCCACGCCAGCCCTGTTTCCCCGTACAGTGCGTTATATCATGGAGGGCGCGGCCGCCCCCTTTGCCACCGATCCATCATGGGTGGTGCTGGAGGAAACGCCCCTTTCCTGCGGGGCGATGCCGGAGGGATGGGCATTGCCGGAGGATCTGGCCGCGCGCCTTGATGCCTTGTGGAAGGCGGCGGCGGGTCGGTTTGGGCCTTTCTCGGTTCCCTTGTCCCGCCCGTCGCTGGCGGTGCCTCTGCCTTGTCAGCATGAGGAGAACCTGTTTCTGCGCCATGCCGCGCATGAGGACGGCGTGGCGCTGCTGCAATCGCTGCTGGCGCGCCTGCCCGAGGAATGGCGGATCGAGGTGAGCGATCATCCGCTCAACCGGCTGCATGGCGATCGCTCGGGGCTGGAGGCTTTCGTGGCCGCCGCGCCCGACCGGATCAGTATGGCTGAGCGCGGGATTGAGGGGATGGTGGCGGGCGCATCGGCGGTGCTGACCGATTTGTGTGATAGCTGGACGTTGGCCGCCTTTGCGGGGAAACCGATGCTGCATCTGGGCCGAGGGGCGATGGCACCATGGACGAAGGCGGGCGAGGATCCGGCCGAATTGACGGGTCCCGACCGGGACGCGGCGCGGCGCTGGTTCGGCTGGCATCTGGCCGCGCGCCTGCTGCGGCCCGAGGCGGTTGAATTGAGCCTGTTGCTGCGCCTCGCCAAAGGGCAGCCGACATGGGAGGACATGGACGCCAATCTCGATGCGCTGGAGGTGCTTGCTCCCTGATCGCGGGCGTGGCGATCCTCTTGCGCATTCGCTCTTACAATGTAAGTATAACATACAAAGGCGACTCAGGCAGCAGATCGCCCGTATGGTAAGAGAGGATGCGTTTTATGCAGGATTTCAACGGGCAACTGGCCTTTATCACCGGCGGCGCCTCAGGCGCGGGGCTGGGTCAGGCGCTGGTGTTTGGCCGGGCCGGGGCCAAGGTCGTCATCGCCGATCTGCGCGCTGATGCGATTGAAACGGCGCTGGGCCAATTGCGCGCCGAGGGCATTACCGCTCATGGCATCGTGCTGGATATCACCGACCGCGAGGCCTATGCCCGCGCCGCAGACGAGGTTGAGCAGGTCTTTGGGGCCGCCCCCACGATGCTGTTCAACACGGCCGGCGTGAACAGCTTTGGCCCGGTGGAAAAGACCACCTATGCCGATTTCGACTGGCTGATCGGGGTGAACCTTGGCGGGGTCATCAATGGCATGGTGACGTTCGTTCCGCGTATGATCGCGAGCGGCAAGCCGGGCCATATCGTCACCACCTCCTCGCTGGGCGGTCTGTCGGGCAGCGCGCTGGCCGCGCCCTATTCGGCGGCCAAGGCGGCGGTCATCAACCTGATGGAGGGCTATGCGCAGGGCCTGGCCAAGCACAATATCGGCGTTTCGGTGATCTGCCCCGCCAATATCAAGAGCAACATTGCCGAGGCCAGCAAGCTGCGCCCCGCAGGGCTCGGCCCCTCGGGATATCGCGAGGATGAGGCGACGATCCAGTCGCTCCATTCGATCCACCGCCACGGTATGGAGCCGGTCGAGCTGGCCGAATGGACCAAGAAGGGGATCGAGAAGGGCGACCTCTACATCATCCCCTATCCCGAGGCCAAGGAGCAGATCCGCGCCCATTTCGACCGCATTGTCGATGCCGTCCTGCCCATTGAGGCCGACCCGGAAGGCGCCAAGGCCCGCACCGACGCGCTGATGGACTGGGCGCAAAATGGCGCGAAGGTTTTTGCGAAAACCGCCGGTTAACGGAAAAACCCGCGCCAGTGCAGGGTAACATAGGTGGCGAGCGAGGCCAGCAAAGCGACGCCTCCCGCCACCCATGTTCCCTCGCCATGGGCAAAGGGCAGGGCGCCGGTGTTCATGCCGAAAAAGCCCGTCACCAGCGTGGCGGGCATCAGCAGCACCGTCATCACCGAGAGGATATAGAGGTTGCGGTTGATCCGCTGATTGGCGGCCAGTTCCAGCTCTTCACGCAGCATGCGCACCTGCCCTTGCGCGGCGGTCACGTCCTCGTCCAGCCCCTGCGCGCGCTGGGTCAGCTTTTCCACCGTGGGGTGGAGCGCGGCGTCCAGATCACCGTCCTCCTCCAGCCGCATCAGCACCCGCTTGGTGCCGTCCATAATGCGGTGGATGATCGAAAGTCGCCGCCGCAATTCCAGCAGATCGCGCGCCGAGGGCGGGGCCTTGCCCGCCAGCACGGCATCCTCGGCCTTTTGCACGCGGGCTGACAATTGCGTGACCAGCGCCGCCTGATTGGCGACAATGGCCGACACCAGCACATCGAGCGCGCGTTGCGGGCTGTCGATGAACAGTTTTTCGGCAAAGCGATCGCGCAGCACATCGGCAAAGCCCAGCGGATGCATCCGTGCGGTGATGATCATGTCGGGCGTAATCGCCACATGGACCGTTCCGGCGCGGTCGGTATAGCGGATCTCGAAATCGCGCTGGAGATCCTGAAGCACGCAGGAGAGCGTATCGCCTTCAACAAAGCTGCTCTGATGCGTGTCGGGGGCCAGCATCGCCTCGCGCACATTCTGGGGTAGGAAATCGGCGCGCTCGATCCATTGCCGCGCGCCATTGTCGGCCAGGCTCATATGCAGCCAGCGAAAGACGCCATCGGCGCGCGGAGTGTCGATGGCGATGTCGCGCGGGCCAGTGGTGTAGAAATCCTTGCCCCAGAGCAGACCGTTGCCGGGCTGGCTCCATGCCGGCGCGCGTTCGGGCGTTTTCACATCCGGCGCAGACATTCCGAGCCCACGATCAGCGCTTCCAGACTGTCCATCACCGCCGGTTCGATCGGGGTCAGCTTGCCCATCGCCTCGCCATAGGTGTTGTCAAAACCGGCCCAGCCGATCACCAGCGCCTGAATGGCTGAATGCAATTGCACCGCCTCGGCCGCGCTCAGCCCCAGCGGCTGCAGGCGCTGGGCCAGATATTCGCGAAAATTGCGGAAATCCTCTTCGACATAGCCCAGTGAGAAGGTCAGCCGGGCTGCATCGCGGGCGCTGTGATACATCGTCCAGAGCGCGCGGCCATAGGCGCGGGCCCAATCCTGCCATGTCTCGCACACGGGCATATCGGCCATGGCCAGAGCATAGAGGCGCTGGCTCATCCGGCGCAGCAGTTCCTCCTTGTTCGGGATATGCCAATAGATCGACATGGCCTGCACCCCCAGCCGCCCGGCAAGGCGACGCAGCGAGACGGCATCAAGGCCCTGTTCCTGCATCAGCGCGATGGCCTCGCCCACGATGCGTTCGGCGCTCAGTGGGGCGTTGGGCGCCTCGGCGGCGGGTCTCTCGGAAGGGGTGGTCGCGCTGCACATGATGGCATGACTAGGCGCGGCCTGTGGGATTGGCAACCGGACATGGGGGCGAGGGACGGACGGGCGCGGGGCAGGGAAGGGGCGGTGTAACTGGGCAGACATTCACGGAAATGCCATATATTTCATAGTCCTGTCATCGAACTGTCGTGTTCCGGTCATCGGTTTCGCCTAGCGGCCTTCGCATATGCAGCAGGCTTGCTGCACAAGGATGGGGAATACCATGGGTCGAATCACTTTGCGCACCAGCATGATGCGCACCAGCCTCTCGCTGGCTGCTGTCACGCTGGCTCTTGCCACCACGCCCGCTCTTGCCGCCGAAGTGCCTGCTGCGGCGCCTGCCGCCGATGCCGAAGCGCCCGCGGCTGATATGGGCGAAACCATCGTCGTCAACGCCAAGACCACCCGTTCGGCCACGGCCATCCCGGCGGCAGAAATGCAGAAGATCCTGCCCGGCATCTCGCCCCTGAAGGCGATCCAGAGTCTGCCCGGCGTCCTCTATGTGACCGCCGACCCTTGGGGCAACAACGAGCAGAACGCGCAGATGTTCGTCCACGGCTTCTCGGCCCAGCAGTTGGGCTATACGATGGATGGCGTGCCGCTGGGCGATCAGTCCTATGGCAATTACAACGGCCTTTCGCCCAGCCGCGCGCTGATTTCGGAAAACACCGGGCGCACCGTGGTGGCCACGGGCGCGGGCGAACTGGGCGTGGCCTCTGTCAGCAACCTGGGCGGCGCGGTGGAAATCACCAGCCGTGATCCCTCGAACGAGCGCGGGCTGGAAATGAACCACACCGCCGGTTCCTATGGCACGGCGCGCACCTTTGTCCGCGTGGATTCGGGCGAATTCGGCAATGGCAACAAGCTCTTCCTCTCGGGCAGCCGCCAGCGCGCCCGCGCGTGGGACTTTGCAGGCGTTCAGGGCGGCTATCAGGCCAATGGCAAGTTCATCCATGAAGACAGCCACGGCAAGCTGACCGCCTATTTCGCCTATTCGGACAAGATCGAGCCGAATGAGGACGCGACCACCATCTATACCAACCCCACCAATGCGGTGCAGGCCTATCAGCCTTATACGCGCCCCTTCACCTATCCCAGCCTGAGCGCGGCGCTGAACTATCTGGACGCCAGCGGCAATGTGCCCGCCGTGGCGGCCAACAATTACCGCAACTATTATTCGGACGCCCAGCGCACCGACTATCTGGGCTATATCAAATATGACGTGAACCTCTCGAAGGCCGTCAAGTGGTCCAACCAGTTCTATATCCATCACAATGACGGCGTGGGCGTGGTGGCCGGGCCTATCACGGTGGCGGGCCTGCCTTCGCTCTTTGCCAAATATTTCCCCGGTCAGGATCTGAAGACCGTGTTCGGCGGCTCGGGCTATGCGATCCGCACCACCGAATATATGATCCACCGCGAAGGCATCATCAGCAACCTGAACATCGACGCGGGCGATCACCATATCGAGGCGGGCGTGTGGTTCCACCACAATGAATCCTCGGCCTATCGCCGCTGGTATCCGATGAATGTGAACACGCCGGACGCCTACAGCCCCTATATCCGTCCCTCGGGCTATCTGATCACGCAATATGCGGTGGAAATGCGCACGGATAACCTGCAACTTCACATTCAGGATGCGTGGCGCGTCAACAGCCGGTTGAATGTGGAAGCGGGCATCAAGACCAGCGCGCAATTCGCCAACGGCCTGTTCACGGTGCAGGAAGTCAGCACGCCTACGGTCAACTCGAACCGTCCCAGCGGCCGCATCAATTCGACCAACTGGTTCCTGCCCTCGGTGGGCGCGAATTATGACCTGAACGGGTCGGAAAAGGTCTATTTCAACATCCAGAAGAACCTGCGCCAGTTCCAGGCCTATGGCGCGGGCGGCTCGGCCGATCCGTGGAGCACGGGCAGCCAGGCCGCGTTTGATTATATCAAGTCGAACGTCCGCCCCGAAACCGCATGGGTCTATGAAGTGGGCCTGCGCAGCCACCGCAATTTCACCGGCCTGCTCAGCAGCATCGACGCGCAGATCAACTATTACCACGTCGATTTCAGCAACCGCCTGCTGGCGCTTTCCACTTCGGGCACGATCAACACGATCAACCCCTCGACCACGGCGCTCTTCAACGTGGGCAATGTGACCACCGATGGCGTGGACGCGGCCGTCACGCTGGGCTTTGGCCAGCATGTGAAGCTGTATAATGCCTTGAGCTACAACAGCTCGAAATATTCCAGCGACTATTCGACCGTGACGGGCGCGGCCACCGGCATGCAGATCGGCGGCTATGCCACGGTTGCGGGCGTGGTGCCCACGGGCGGCAAGCAGATCCCCGGCTCGCCCAGCTGGATGAACAAGACCATGCTGACGGTGAATTACGCCGGGGCCGAGGTTCAGCTGATCGGTGACTATATCGGCCGCCGCTATGCCACCTATACCAATGATGCCTCGATCCCCAGCCTGTTCCTGGCCTCGGCCCGCGTGGCTTATCAGTTGCCCGCGCAATTGGTCCATGCCAAGAAGGCCGAGCTGAGCCTGAACGTGACCAACCTGTTCGACAAGAAGGGTTGGCTGCAGGTGTCGAGCTTCAACAATGCTGGCAGCTTCGCCGCCTATCCGGTGGCCCCGCGTCAGTTCTTTGTCACTCTGGCGGTGGGTCTCTGATCGATGCGTAATCCGCTCTCTCGTCGCAAGGTTCTGTCGCAAGGTCTGGTCGCGGCAACAGCCGTGGCGGGAGGGCGGAGCATCGCTTTTGCCGCGCCTGTGGGGGGCAGCGTTTCGATGCGCGCCCGCCCGGCGCGGCCCATCCTGCTGGCGCATCGCGGGTCATCGGCGCTGCGGCCCGAACATACGCTGGGCGCCTATGCCCGCGCGATTGCCGATGGGGCCGATTTTATCGAGCCCGATTTGTGCTGCACCAAAGACGGCGTGCTGGTGGCGCGCCATGAAAACAATATTGCCGAGACGACCGACGTGGCCGCGCATCCCGAATTTGCCGCGCGACGGGTCGAAAAAGTGGTGGACGGCGAAAAGCTGACCGGTTGGTTCACTGAGGATTTCACGCTGGCGGAATTGAAGACGCTGCGGGCCAAGGAGCGCCTTGGCGCGGTGCGGCCCGAGAGCCAGAGCTATGATGGCCAGTTTCAGATCGTCACGCTGGAGGAAATCGCCGATTTCGTCGCGGCTGAGGCTGCGGCGCGGGGCCGGGTGATCGGCCTGATCCCGGAGGTCAAGCATTCGACCTATTTCGCGCGGATCGGTTTGCCGATCGAACCGCGCCTGATCGAATGTCTGAATGCCAGCGCTTATTTGAAAAAGGCGCCGGTGGTGATCCAGAGTTTTGAGGTGGCGAATTTGAAGGCTTTGCGGCGCGATCTGGCCGGGCGGAGCAATATTCAACTGATGCAACTGGTGGGCGATCCTCGCCAGAGCCCGGCCGATTTCGAGGCGACGGGCGACAAAAGGCGCTGGGCCGATCTTCTGACGCCTCAGGGTTTGACGGAAATCGCCACCTATGCCGACTGGCTGGCGCCCGCGACGCGGATGCTGATCCCGCTGGAGGCCGATGGGCGTCTGGGCAAGCCGACCGGGCTGGTCAAGGCGGCACGGCGCGCGGGGCTGTTGGTGGGGACATGGACCTTCCGCCCGGAAAACCGATTCCTCGCCGCCGATTTCCGCAATGGCGAGGGCGAGAATGCCCGCAATGCAGCGGGCAGCGTAGCCGAAATGCGGCGCTATCTGGCGCTTGGGCTGGACGGTTTCTTTACCGACGATCCGGCGCTGGGGTTTGAAGCGCGGGGCAAATAAGCGCTTTGCAAAGGCAGGGAACTATCACTTCCGGTTCGCATTGAACCGATAAATTGGTTCCTTTGTGAAATCCATTTTGGAACTTTGCTGCAGTGCAGGATACTGTATAGTGGAGTTAACCTAGGCAACTTTGCCTTGAATATGATGATCCTGCTCAGGAAGGCCGCCATGGAAACTACTGCCGCGCTTGTTCCGCTCACCGTCGATATGCTGATGCAGCAATCGGGCGTGCAATTTGGCACCAGCGGCGCGCGGGGCGAAGTTGTCGCGATGACCGACCGCGTGTGTTATGGTTATACGCAGGGTTTCCTGTCCTATCTGCGCGAAATTGGCGAATATGCGGGCGGGCGCGTGGCGCTGGCGGGCGATCTGCGGCCCAGCACGCCGCGCATTCTGGCCGCCTGTGCCCAGGCCATCCGCGGTCTGGGCGGAGAGCCGGTGTTTTGCGGCTATGTACCCACGCCCGCGCTGGCGCTCTATGCCTTTGGGCAGGCGATCCCCTGCCTGATGGTGACCGGCAGCCATATTCCCGACGACCGCAACGGCATCAAATTCTATCGCCCCGCCGGTGAGGTGTTGAAGTCGGACGAGGCGGGGATGAAGCGTCAGGTGGTGACGCTGGGCGATGGCGCGTTTGACGATGCGGGCATGTTGGTGTCGCCCGCGCCTTTGCCCGCGATCACCGATGCGGTTGCGGCCTATGTTGCGCGCTATGTCGATGCCTTTGGCGCGGATGCCTTGGCCGGGCGCAAGATCGGCGTTTATCAGCATTCGGCGGTGGGGCGCGATGTCGTGCTCTCCATCGTCAATGCGCTGGGCGCCGAGGGCGTGCCGATTGGCCGCGCGACCAAATTTATCCCCGTCGACACCGAGGCGATCAGGCCGGAAGATGTGGTGCTGGCGCGCGAATGGGCGGCGGAATATGGCTTTGACGCGATCATCTCGACCGATGGCGACAGCGACCGGCCTCTGCTGGCCGATCACACCGGCGAATGGCTGCGCGGCGATGTGCTGGGCGTGCTTTGCGCGCGGGCGCTGGGCGCGGGTACGGTGGTGACGCCGGTGTCGAGCAACACGGTGCTGGAACTGTCGGGCGCGTTTGCCCATTGCGCGCGCACGCGGATCGGTTCGCCCTTCGTGATCGACGCGATGAATGCCGCTCTGGCCGCCGGGCAGGATCGCGTGTGTGGTTATGAGGCCAATGGCGGCTTTCTGCTGGCCAGTGATTTTGACCTTGGCGGGCGGAGCATTTCTGCGCTGCCGACGCGCGATGCGGTGCTGCCAGTGGTGGCGGTGATCGCGGCGGCGCGGGGACGGCGGGTGGCCGACCTGCTGGGCGAATTGCCGCCCCGCGTGACCTATTCCGACCGCATCCAGAACTTTGCCACCGAGCGCAGCGAGTCGATCTTCGCCGCGTTGCTGGAGGGCGGCGCGCAGGAACAGATTGCGCGGCTGACCAGCTATTTCGGCGGCATTGCCGGGGCGATCACGCGCGTCGATCTGACCGATGGCATCCGCATGTCCTGCGCCGATGGTTCGGTTCTGCATCTGCGCCGGTCGGGCAATGCGCCGGAATTGCGCTGCTATAGCGAGGCGGATGATGTGGCCAATGCGGCGGCGATCAATGCGGCGGCGTTGAAGGTGGTGTTGGAGGAATTGGCTTAAGGGGTTTATGCCTCCGGCGGGCAAAGGGACTCGGTCCCTTTGCAATCCCCATACTGTCATTGTTGCGCTATGGGTTCGGCCTTGGTTGAATGCCGCAGCGTTTGAATTTTAAAGCCTGCGGCGCCAATCAGCGCAGCCCGCGCCGCAGGCTTTCAAAATCGCCACACAACCTGGCCAATCTCGCGTCACCCATTAACGGGATTGCAAAGGGACCGAGTCCCTTTGCCCGCCAGAGGCATTTTACCCCCCTCACTTAACCTGCTGCTTCTCCAGCTTTCGGGCCAAAGTCCGCCGATGCATCCCCAATCGCCGTGCGGCTTCGGAGATGTTGAAATTGCATTCGGCCAGCGTGGTATGGATATATTCCCATTCCACCGTCTTGATGCTGGTCTTGCGCCCTTCGACGGGGACGGCGGCATTGCCTTCGCGCTTGGAGAAGGCTTCTTCGATATCGTCGGTGTTGGCTGGCTTGGCGAGGTAATGCGATGCGCCCAGCTTGATGGCCTCGACGGCGGTGGCAATGCTGGCAAATCCGGTGAGGACGACGATGGTGGTTTCAGGGTCCTTTTCGTGCAGCATCTGGACGCAGGTCAGCCCGGAGGCGGTGCCCAGTTTCAGGTCCACCACCGCATATTGAAACCGCGTGCTGGTCATCAGCAGGCCCAGTTCATCGGGGCTGGTGGCCAGCAACACTTCATAGCCGCGTCGCTCGAAGGATCGGCGCAGCGTGCGGCCAAAGGCGGGATCATCCTCGACGATCACGAGATGGGGCAGGGGGTTGTTCATGATGTTCCTTTGCCCGTAAAAGCCAGCGCCGACAATGGGATCGAAAGGACGACCAGCGCGCCGCCCTCTTCGGTATTACTCACTTCGATCCGCCCGCCAAGCTGACGCAGCACGTTGACCACGAGGAACAGGCCGAGCCCGCCGCCATCGCGCCCCTTGGTCGAGCGATAGGGGCGGCCGACCTGGTCAATCATGTCGGGGGCGAAACCGGGGCCGAAATCGCGCACGGCGATCTGCCAGATGTCGCCCTCGCGCGCGGTGGCGATGGCGATGCCTTCGGGGGAAACCTCCAGCGCATTGTCCACCACATTGCCGATCACTTGCCGCAGCGCCGGGTCGGCGATGATAGGCACATCTTCGCCCAGCCGGTCGTCCAGCGTGATGGGGGCGGGGCTGCGCTCGCGCCAGTCCTCGACGATTTCGCGTAGAAACCCGCGCGCGGTAGTGACGCTGGGGTTCTCGCCGCGCACCTCGCCCGCGGCCACCAAAATGCCCGACAGGATGGTTTTGCAGCGTTTGAGTTCCGCCTGCATATCGGCTACATCTGCGGCTAGGTCTGGGTCGCCCGCAATGGTCTTTTCCCGCGCCCAGTCGCCAAGGATCACCGACATCGAGGCCATTGGCGTACCCAGTTCATGCGCCGCGCCGCTGGCCAGCAGGCCCAATCGGATGATATGATTCTCCTCCGCTGCCTGTTGGCGCAGGGCGGCAAGGGCGGCGCTGCTGGCGCGCTGGTTGCGGTCCATGCGGACGACGAAATAGACCAAGAGCGCCGCGATCAGCACAAAACAGGCCAGACTGCCCAGCAGATAGAGCCGGAAATGTTCGCCCACATAGGCAGGCGGCAGATCGAGCGGGCGATAATCGAAGGTCAGGAACGCTACATCGCAGCACGCGACCAGCGCGACGATCCAGCTCCACCGCGCGGGCAGCAGGATCGCGCCCAGCATGATCTGGACCAGAAACAGGAAGATGAAGGGGTTGGTCGCGCCGCCGGTGAAATAGAGCTGCCAACTCAGCGCCTCGACATCGAGCATCAGCGCGCCCAGCAGTTCCAGATAGGAATAGCCCGCGCGCTGACGCCCATAGGCCCATGTGCCGATGTTCATCAGCGCCAGAAGCGCCGGCACCGCCACCAGTTCGGCCATGGGCAGGCGCACACCCAGCACGCGCCACGCCACCCAGATCGTCACCAATTGCCCCAGCACCGCGATCCAGCGCAGCTGAACCAGCAGCCCCATATTGCCATAGGAGGCGGGGGCTATGTCATAATCGGGCGCGATTTGGGTTGCCATGGCCGCGCTTTATCAGGGTGCGCGCCGCCAGACCAGCCAGATGGCAAACAGGCTGAGCAGGGCCATGGCGAACCATGTCAGCGCATATTGCAGGTGGCTGTTGGGGAATTGCACCACGGTCAGGCCGGGAATGGGGTTGCCGGGGATTTCGGGGCCTTGCGCATCAATGAACCATGCGGCCTGACCCTTCACCCCGCGCGTGGCGGACATGGCGGCAATGTCGCGCGCGTACCAGCGGTCCTGCGTCGGCACATTGGCCTGCAGAAAGCGGCCCTTGGGCTCGGTTTTACGCAGAAGGCCGGTGATCGCCACTTCGCCCATGGGCGTGCGCGCGGCTTCGGCCAGAGCGGTGCTGCCCAAAGGCACATAGCCGCGATTGATCCACACCGCGCGCCCGTCGCCCATGCGCAGCGGCACCATCACCCAATAGCCCGCGCCCCGCTCGGTCAGCGCGGAGACCAGCGTGGTGCCCTGCGGCTCAAACCGCCCCAGCGCCCAGACGTGGCGATATTCCAGATCGGCCAGATCGCGCGGGTTTGGCGCCATCGGCAGCAGCCGCGCCTCAATCGGATTGGCGGTCGAAACCTCGTTCACATGCGCGATCAACGCGCGTTTCCATGCCAGCCTTTGCACCTGCCATACGCCCAGCGCCGAAAACAGCGCCGCACAAAGCAGCAGGGCGGCCACCGGAAGAATCCGGCGCCGCCCCTTTTGCTGGCCATAAAGGCCGGACTTCATCAGCCCATGGCGTCCATCTTGACCGGCATCATGTTGGCATTGAGGTGGAACATCACCCACAGTGTGCCAGACAGGATGATCGCCACCAGAAGGATGGTGAACAGTGCGGCCATCAGGTTCCAGCCGCCCTCGATCTTGCCGTTCATGTGCAGGAAGTAGATCATGTGAACCACAACCTGAACCGCTGCAAAGGCGGTGATGACGATGGCGGTCGTCGATTTGTCGGCGATCGCGCCGCTCATCACCAGCCAGAAGGGGATGGCGGTCAGGATGACGGAAAGGACGAAGCCGATCACATAATCCTTGGTGGTGGCGTGAAACGCCGATTCGTGGCCGTGGCCATGCGAATGGTCAGCCATTAGCGCAGCACTCCCATCAGATAGACAAAGGTGAACACGCCGATCCAGACCACGTCAAGGAAGTGCCAGAACAGCGAGAGGCAGGACAGGCGGCGCTTGTTGGCCTCGGTCAGGCCATGCTTGCCCACCTGGAACAGCAGCGTGACCAGCCAGATCGAACCGAAGGTCACGTGCAGACCGTGGGTGCCGACCAGCGTGAAGAAGGCCGACAGGAAAGCGCTGCGCTGCGGCCCGGCGCCTTCCGCGATCAGGTGATGGAATTCGTAAAGTTCGATCGAGAGGAAGCCAAGGCCAAAGCACAGGGTCAGGATCAGCCAGCCGATCAGGCCCTTCTTGCTGCCGTTCTGCATCGCGATCATGGCAAAGCCATAGGTGATCGACGAGAAGAGCAGCAGCGAGGTGTTGAGCGCCACCAGCGGCAGGTCGAACAGATCCTTGGGCGCCGGACCCCCGGCATAATTGCCGCCCAGCACCGCGAAGGTGGCAAACAGCATGCCGAAGATGAGGCAGTCGCTCATCAGGTAGATCCAGAAGCCCAGCGTGGTGCTGTAGCCGTCCGGGTGGGCGTGTTCGTGCAGATCGTAATACTGCTCGGTGAGGTTGGTGCTCGCCATTACGCGGCTCCCTTTTCCAGCGCGGCCAGTTGGGCCGTGCGCGCAGCTTCAACCTCGGCGACATGGTCGGCCTTGATATAGAAGGTGCGGTTATAGTTGAAGGTGTGGAAGATCGCGGTGCCGACGATACCGGCCAGCATCACCACGGCCAGCCACCAGACCTGCCAGATCAGCGCGAAACCGCAGACCGTCGACAGACCCGCCAGCACGATACCGGCCCAGGTGCCCTGAGGCATGTAGATGTCCTGGAAACCGCTGATCGGGCGGGCAACACCCTTGGCCTTCATGTCGGCCCAGGCGTCGATGTCATGGATCTTGGGCGTGAAGGCGAAGTTATATTCCGGCGGAGGCGAAGAGGTCGCCCATTCCAGGGTACGGCCGCCCCACGGGTCGCCGCTTTCGTCCTTGTATTCTTCACGCTTCCAGATCGACACGGCGAACTGGATCAGCATCGCACCGATACCGGCCGCGATCAGGAAGGCCCCTGCCAACGCGATCCAGTAATAGACGCGCAGCGGGTCGAAGCTGGCGTCGAACACGCGCATACGACGCGTCACGCCCATGAAGCCGAGGATGTAGAGCGGGGTGAAGGCGATCCAGAAGCCCGGAACCCAGCACCAGAACGACACCTTGCCCCAGAACTGGTTCAGCTTGAAGCCGAAAGCCTTGGGCCACCAGTAGTTGATCGCGGCAAACACGCCCCAGACCACGCCGCCGATGATGACGTTATGGAAGTGGGCAATGAGGAACACAGAGTTGTGCAGCACAAAGTCGGCGGCGGGCACAGCCATCATCACGCCGGTCATGCCGCCGATGGTGAAGGTGAGCATGAAGGCGACCGTCCACATCATCGGCAGTTCAAACCGGATGCGGCCGCGGAACATGGTGAAGAGCCAGTTGAACAGCTTGGCCCCGGTGGGGATCGAGATCACCATGGTGGTGATGCCGAAGAACGAGTTCACGGACGCGCCCGAACCCATGGTGAAGAAGTGGTGCAGCCAGACCGAATAGGACAGGATGCCGATGACGCAGGTGGCGTAAACCATCGAGGTGTAGCCGAACAGGCGCTTGGAGCAGAAGGTCGAGACGATTTCCGAGAACACGCCGAACACCGGCAGCACCAGAATGTAAACCTCCGGGTGGCCCCAGATCCAGATCAGGTTGACATAGAGCATCGGCGAGCCGCCGAAGTCATTGGTGAAGAAGTTGGTGTGGAACACGCGGTCCAGACCCAGCAGGGCCAGAACGACGGTCAGCACAGGGAACACGGCAACGATCAGGATGTTGGTGACCAGAGCGGTCCAGGTGAAGACGGGCATCTTCATCATGGTCATGCCCGGCGCGCGCAGCTTGATGATCGTGGCGATCAGGTTGACGCCCGAAAGCGTGGTGCCGACACCGGCCACCTGCAGCGACCAGATGTAGTAATCGACGCCGACATCGGGACTGTACGCCAACCCCGAGAGCGGAGGATAGGCCAGCCAGCCGGTGCGCGCGAATTCGCCCACAAACAGCGAGAGCATGACCAGCACCGCGCCACCCGCCGTCATCCAGAACGAGAAGTTGTTCAGGAAGGGGAAGGACACGTCGCGCGCGCCGATCTGCAGCGGCACGACATAGTTCATCAGGCCCGTGACGAAAGGCATCGCCACAAAGAAGATCATGATGACGCCGTGGGCGGTGAACACCTGATCGAAGTGGTGGCTGTTCAAATAGCCGTCAGAGCCGCCGAAGCCGAGCGCCTGCTGGCTGCGGATCATGATCGCGTCGGCAAAGCCGCGCAGGAACATGATGAGGCCCAGCACCATATACATGATGCCGATCTTCTTGTGGTCGACGCTGGTGAACCACTGCTTCCACAGATAGCCCCAGAGGCGGAAATAGGTGAGCGCGGCCACCAGCGCGATGCCGCCGAGTGAAACGGCCGCAAAGGTGGCGAGCACGATCGGCTCGGTCGGGATCGCGTCCGGGCCAAGGCGGCCCAGCAGCGGTGTCCAATGGGAATGGGTCGGGATCATGGGATCTCGCTATCAGCTAAGAGGGGTGCGCGCAGGGGCGGCCAGCGACAGCTTGGCAGCGGCGGCAGGAACGGGGGTCTTCACGCCATCGGGAACGCAGATCGCGCGCACGAAAGCCTTGGTGCGGGCATCGGCCTGCGCTGCGGCGCGACCGGGGATGACGGGGATGGTCGTTTCGCGGCCATTCTTGTCATAGGTCAGCGCGGCGACATTATAGATGCCAGCCTTGCCGGCGCCGCCACGTGCGTCGAGCGCCATCATGTCGCGCACGCACATCTTGCCCGGACGGACGCAGAGGTTGACGATTTTGTCGAACAGGCCGTCGGCCACGGTGGTGAAGTGACGGACCGGTTCCTTCTCGCTGGGCTGTTCCAGCTGAAGATAGGCCACGGTGTCGAGCGCGCCCGCGCTGTCCTTGTCGCCGCCCTTGGCAACCTTGGCGACCCACTGGTCAAAATCGGCGTCGGCCAGGCCATAGGTCTTGAAGCGCATGTGCGAGAAGCCCGAGCCCGAATAATTGGCCGAGAAGCCGTCGAACGTGCCGGTCTTGTTGAGTACAGCGTTCAGTTCGCTCGTCATGCCGGGCATTGCATAGATCTGGCCAGCCAGCGCCGGGATGTAGAACGAGTTCATGACCGAAGAGGACGAGATGCTGAAATGCACCGGGCGGTCCACCGGCAGGGCCAATTCGTTGACCGTGGCGATTTTCTGCTCGGGATAAATAAACAGCCACTTCCAGTCGAGCGCGACGACCTGAATTTCAAGCGGCTTCGCATCTGCAGCAAGGGGCTTGCCCTCGGCAATGCGGGCCACCGGACGGAACGGGTCGAGCGTGTGGGTGGTCACCCAGGTCAGCGAACCGAGCGCGATGATGATCATCAGCGGCGCGGCCCAGATCACCAGTTCGAGCTGGGTCGAATGGTTCCATTCGGGCTCATAGCGGGCGCCGGCCGTCGCGCGGTATTTCCACGCGAAATAAACGGTCAACGCCATCACCGGAACGATGATCAGCAGCATCAGCAGCGTGGCCGTGACCACCAGGCTGGCTTCCTGTTTGGCGATGTCGCCCGCGGGGTTCAGCACCACCGGGCTACAGGCGGAGAGCGAGGCGAGGCTGACAAGGCTGCCGAGCCGGCTCGCGTGACGAAGGAGGGTGGGTTGCGTGCTCATGGCGCCCGCGCGTAGGAGGCTCATGCTGCAACCGCGATAGGACATATTGTCCCATCAATTTGATTGCCATCATGGATCTTTTGATGCAGTCTCATTTCAGGCCCGCCAAAAGGCCCTGAAATCTGCGGTTTTCCGCGCGTTTTGGAACCTTGTGGACGGACCATAATTAAAGAGAAAAGCCGGGTTGTTCCTTGGGGAAAACACCGGCCCGATTTTGGGGATGCTGAACATGACCACCTCCGTTTCAAACGGGGTGGCCGCAGGGGTCGTTTCGGGCCATGCTGGCCATTCCGATCACGTTTCTCCCGGTGAGATCGCCATTGGCGTGATTATCGGTCGAACTTCGGAATTCTTTGACTTTTTCGTCTATGCCATCGCCTCGGTGCTGGTATTTCCGAGCTTCTTTTTCCCGTTCACCGATGCCTATACCGGCACGCTCTATTCCTTCGCGATCTTTCCGCTGGCCTTTGTCGCGCGGCCCTTGGGCACGTTCGTGTTCATGACCATCGACCGACTCTACGGCCGCACGGCCAAGCTGGCCATCGCGCTGTTTTTGCTGGGCGGATCGACGGCGGCGATTGCCTTCCTGCCGGGCTATGTCACGCTGGGCAAGACGGCCATCGCGCTGCTCGCCCTGTTCCGGCTGGGTCAGGGTTTCGCGCTGGGCGGCAGCTGGGATGGTCTGGCCTCGCTTCTGGCGCTCAATGCACCGCGTGACCGCCGCGGCTGGTTTGCGATGGTGCCGCAATTGGGCGCGCCGCTGGGTCTGATCGTGGCCTCGTCCATGTTCGCCTTTTTCGTCTCGTCGCTGCCCACCGAGGATTTCCTGAGCTGGGGCTGGCGCTTCCCGTTCTTCGTGGCCTTTGCCATCAATGTGGTGGCGCTCTTTGCCCGCCTGCGTCTGGTCGAATCGCCCGAATTCGTGCGCCTGTTCGAAAGCCGCGACCTGCAGCCTGAAAAGGCCATCGTCACCATCCGCGAGGAAGGCCGCACCATCCTGATCGGCGCTCTGGCGCCTCTGGCCAGCTTTGCGCTGTTCCACATGGTCACGGTGTTTCCGCTCTCCTATGTGATGCTCAACACGCCTGAACGCCCCGCCTCGTTCCTGATTATCGAAACGGGCGCGGCCATGATCGGCGTGATGGCGATCATCGTCTCGGGCTATATGGCGGACCGTTTCGGACGCCGCGCGGTGCTGGGCGCTTCGGCGGCGGCGATTGCGGCTTTCTCCGGCTTTGCCCCGCAATTGCTGGGCCAGGGAACCGGGGGCGAAGTCGCCTTCATGACCATCGGTTTTGCCATTCTGGGCATCTCCTTTGGCCAGTCCTCGGGCGCTGTGGCTTCCAGCTTCTCGACCCAGCATCGCTATACGGGTTCGGCGCTGACCAGCGATATTGCATGGCTGGTGGGGGCCGCCTTTGCGCCGCTGATCGCGCTGAAACTGGCCACGACCTATGGGCTTATCTCGTCGGGGGCCTATCTGCTCTCGGGCGCGGCGGCCACGCTGATCGCGCTGTGGGCAAACCGCGAACTGGCGGGCAATCGCAACAATGCGATGAGCCCGATGTCGCTGGCGGTCTGATCGCGGACGGCAACACCATTGCCCGCAGGTCTTGGATCTGCAAAGGAAAGGGGGCGTGAAAAGCCCCCTTTCTCTTGACCTCAAGGCTGTGACAGAGCCCGAACGCCCCGCGATCAAGGGCGATCCCATGCGCGCGCATCCCTTATGGCCCTATCTGGCCTCGCTGGGGCTGGTTGCGGGCTTTTCCCTTTTGGGCATCCTGCTCAACCCCTGGCTGGGCGAGGGCTATGCTTCGCTGGTGTTCGTGGTGGGCGTCTCGATGGTCGGGGCGCTTTATGGGCTGATGCCCTCGCTGCTCTGCGCGCTGCTGTCCTCGCTGCTCTTTGACTTCTTTGTATCCGAGCCGGTGTTTGAACTGGCGATCAGCCGCACCACCGACCTTGCCCCGCCGGTGGTCTTTGCGCTTTGCGCGGTGATTTCGGGCCTGCTCTCGGGCCGCCTGCGCGACGAGGCGACGCGCGCCAACCGTTCGAACCAGCAATTGGCCAGCCTGCTGTCCCTTTCGCGCCAGTTGCAGAGCGCGAGCAGCGATGAGGCCGTGCATGACATCCTGTGCGAAAGCCTGCTGGCCGGACAGGGCGGGTCGTTGGGCCTTTACCGCATGACCGAGGGCCGCGCCGCGCCGGTGGGCCATAGCGCCGAGGGCCCGGAATGGATCGCGCTGGCCAAGGCCGCGATGCTTTGGGAGCCGGAATGGTTGGAGGATGAGCATCTGATCGGCTGCCGATTGCTGGCGGGCGAACATTGCGTGGGGGCGATGGTGGTGGATCGCGCCACGGCGCGGGCCCGCGGCATCGGCTTCATGCTGGCCCAGGGGCGGATGGCGGCGCTGGCGCTCGAACGGATCGATCTGTCGCTGCGCCTGTCCGAGGCCCATGCCCATGCCCGCACCGAGGAGCTGAAATCGGCGCTGCTCGCCTCGGTCAGCCATGACCTGCGCAGCCCGCTGACCGCGATCAGCGCCTCGGCGGCGAGTCTGCTGAGTTTCGGGGCGCAATTTGACAGCGAAACCTCGCATGAGCTGCTGGACGGCATCGTGAAAGAATCGGCAAGGCTCAATGACCTGACCACCAACCTGCTCCAGATGACGCGGCTTGAGGCGGGCGAGGAGGGGTTGAGCTGGTCGCTGCTGCCGGTGGGCGAGAGTTTGCGCGCGATCATGGGCCGGGTACAGATGCATCGCCAAACCCACCCGATGACGCTGCATATGCCGCCGCAGGAATTGCTGGTGCGTACCGATGCCACGCTGTTTGATCTGGCTGTGACCAATGTGCTGCAGAACGCGATCCGCTACAGTCCGGCGGGCAGCCCGATCACCATTGCCTGTATGCCCGAGGGCCGGTGGTGCCATATCGCCATCAGCGACGAGGGCCATGGCATCCCTCCTGCCGAGCAGGAAAGGGTGTTCGACCGCTTCTACCGGCTTGCGCGCGATGCCCGCGTGCCGCAAGGTTCGGGGCTCGGGCTGGCCATCGTGCGCGGCTTTGTTCAGGCCTCGGGCGGCAGGATTAGACTTGAATCGCCGCTGCGCGATGGGCAGGGAACGCGCATCACCATCATCCTGCCCCTGATGGAGCAGGACCAGAGCCGGTTGGCCGATGAGGATGAGGACGATATTTGCGCCAATATGGCGGATGACGCTGTTGATCCGGCGCCGGGCGCGGCAGGCATGAAGGCATAAGGGAACATATGGTTAGCGGTCATATCTTGCTGGTGGATGATGAAGTGGGCATCGTGACGGCGCTGCGCCCGGCCTTGCGCGCGGTGGGGCATGAGGTGACGGTGGCCAGCGACGGCACCGCCGCTCTGGCCAGTTTCCTGCTGGCCGATCCCGATGTCGTGCTGCTCGATCTGGGTCTGCCCGACATGGATGGCAAGCAGGTGGTCCGCAAGATCCGCGAGACATCCTCGACCCCGATCATCGTCATTTCCGCCCGCCATCAGGAGGCGGAGAAGATTGCCGCGCTGGACGAAGGGGCCGATGATTATGTCGACAAACCTTTTGTGCTGGGCGAATTGCTGGCGCGGGTGCGTTCGGCGCTGCGGCGGCGGCAGCATCTGATCGAGGTGCCCGAGGGGCTGGATCTGGGCCATCTGAGCATTGATTTCGGCACGCGGGAGGTACGCCTGCGCGGCGATCTCATCAAGCTTTCGCCCAAGGAATACAATCTGTTGCGTATGCTCGCCGACAGCGCGGGACAGGTGGTGACGCAAAAGCGCCTGCTGGCTGCGGGCTGGGGCCGCTCAGAAGCCGATCCGCAATATCTGCGCGTCTATATCGGCATGTTGCGGCAAAAGCTGGAGATCAATCCGTCCGATCCCCAGATGATCCTGACCGAACCGGGCGTGGGTTATCGTCTGCTGGTGCCCGCGTCGGTCTGATTGCGGGGCCGGAAGGAAAACGGGCACAAAGGAAAGGGGCCGCCTTCATATCGCTTAGGGATAGGTTGATGATGAAGGCGACCACACAAAGTTGCGGATCGGAAAGCCAGACAAAGGCCGGCATGTTTTGTTTTTCTGATACCCAGCCTATCCAGCCCCCGCATGGCTTGCACCTAAAAAAGCCATAAACACTGATTCTTGCCGCCGTTTCGGTTGCAAGCCCTGTGTTGCGCAGGAGGCAAATTCAGTAGCCCGGAAAGAGCTTGCGGATCAGTTGTCCGCGCCAGGGCTTGCCATGATAGTTGAAGAAGAACCACCCGAACAGACGCGTGAAACCCAGCACGGGCAGGGCCAGTGGATGGCGGTTTTCGCGCATATGGGCATAGAGCGCATGGTCCGCCCGGCGCCGGTCCGCCCCATTGCCGCCGCCCCTGATGCCATAGGCATTGTCATGCCGTTTGCACCCGATGTTGCGGTTGTGGATCCGGCCATTCATGAACAGGCAGTAGCGGCGCTGGGTCATGGCCATGGATAGACCCGCGCCCGCGCCCGCTTTCAAGCGCAAAATCTTCTACCTGCCCGGATATGACCCGCGCGGGGCGCGCTATTACCACGCGCTGCTGGCCGAAGAGGCGGAGGGTTTGAGGCTCTCGCGCCGGGGGTGGGCGGGGTGCAATGTGGCCTAGACGCTGGCGCGTGAGGATGGGGCGGTGTCGGGCGCGCATGAATTTCTGGTGTGGGACGATATCGTCCGGGCCACATGGGCCAAACACCCTCCCGCGCTGCTGTGGCAGGGCCCAGCAGGAGGCGGTGCTAATTCTGGCGGAGGTGATCCGCCATTTCCGGCTGGAATTTCCCGCCGGGCGGCGCAGGCCTGAGGTGGTGGCGCGGCTGACCCTGCGCCCGCGCGACGGGTTCGCTCTGGTGCTGCGTCCCCGTTGATCAGATGCGGCGCAGGCGGTCGGTCCTCGTTTCATCCTGACGGTTCAGCACGGAGACCGGGCCGCGCTGGTAATAATCGCGGGTTTCGCTCTGCTTGGCGCCGACTTCGGCCGGGGTGCGCAGCAGGACGGGGTCAATCGGCCGGGCAAAGGCCACGCCGAAGCGGTTGCTTTGAACCCAGGCGACAATGCCCTCGATGGCCCCGATATTGCGCAATTCCAGCACGACCTGTTCCCCGACAGTGGCGCCCAGCGTGCCCTCGGCCATCAGTCCGGTGGCCGAAACATTGCGGATCTTGACCCGTTCATCCAACTGGCGGTTGGGCCAGTGACAGACAGAGGAAAGCAGCAGATTGTTGCGCGGGGCATTGCGCTGGTCAGCATAGGGATCATTGGTGGTGTCGAGCTGAGACATAACTTTGTCCTGAAGCGGAATGCGGTCTGATTCTCTAAAACAGTCCGACAAAGTTGGCCTGAACCGGGGATTAGGTTTGTTTACGTAGGTGTGAGGAAGGAGGGCGGGGTTTCGTCGAAAATTTCGGCGGTTTTGCCCGGTTTCCTGCGCGTTCCCGCTTGAAAGCGGACCTCAATTATGATTCTTGGTAATTATGCGACAAAGAATGCACAGGCCAAAAATGGCGCGTGAAGCCGTGGCGCAGGGCGTGGCCCTGTGTCTGCTTCTGATCATGCTTGCCGTGGCGATCGCCGGGCCCAGCGGCCTGCTGGCGTGGAGCGAGAATCGCCAGTTGCTGGAGCAGCGCCGTCAGGAAATCCAGAAACTGGCGGTTCAGCGCGATGAATTGCGCAACCGTGTCAACCTGCTCGATCCGCGTCATGCCGACCCCGATCTGGCCGGAGAATTGCTGCGGAAAAATCTTAATGTTGCGCATCCTGATGAGATCATCATGATGGTGAACTGATCGCGCGGTGATTCCTTGCGGCCTGTCAAGTGGGCCATTGGAAGTGATGCGCGGTCATTACAAAATTCGTATGTGACGGTTTGCTGGATGGAGTCTAACTCCTATAGGCAAGGCTGAACATAACGACCTTCAGGGGAAGCGTCTTGGCCAGAACCGGCAAAATCCAGAATGCGGCACCTGCCGCAGCCGATAACTCCCTCAATGCACTTCAGGCCGCCTATGAGGCCAATCGGCGCTATGCCGCCAGCGATGAGGAATTGCTGCATTTCTATGAGCAGATGGTGCTCATCCGCCGATTCGAGGAACGTGCGGGTCAATTGTATGGCCTCGGCCTGATCGGCGGCTTCTGCCACCTCTACATCGGTCAGGAAGCGGTGGCCGTCGGCATCCAGTCGGCGCTGAAAGAAGGCCACGACAGCGTGATCACCGGCTATCGCGACCACGGCCACATGTTGGCCTATGGCATCGATCCCAAGGTGATCATGGCCGAGCTGACCGGGCGCGAGGCTGGTATCAGCCGCGGCAAGGGCGGTTCGATGCACATGTTCTCGACCAGCCACAAGTTCTACGGCGGCCACGGCATCGTGGGCGCGCAGGTGTCTCTGGGCGCGGGTCTGGCCTTTGCGCATCAGTATAACGAAGACAACGGCCTGTGCGTTGCCTATTTCGGCGATGGCGCGGCCAACCAGGGTCAGGTTTACGAGAGCTTCAATATGGCGGCTCTCTGGAATCTGCCGATCATCTTCGTTGTGGAAAACAACCAGTATGCGATGGGCACGGCGGTCAACCGTTCGTCGGCCGAAACGCATTTCCATCGTCGCGGCGCGGCCTTCCGCATCCCTGGCATGGACGTGAACGGCATGGACGTTCTGGAAGTGCGCAGCGCGGCCAATCTGGCGGTTGAGCATGTCCGCGCGGGCAATGGTCCGGTGCTGATGGAGCTCAACACCTATCGCTATCGCGGCCACTCGATGTCCGACCCGGCCAAGTATCGCAGCCGCGAGGAAGTCAATGAAGTGCGCGACCACCGCGACCCGATCGAGGCGGCCAAGAAGGACCTGCTGGATCGCGGCATTCCTGAGGACAAGCTCAAGGAAATCGAAAAGCGCATCCGCGCCATCTGCACCGAAGCGGCCGATTTTGCCGAAAATTCGCCCGAACCGGCGATGAACGAGCTTTATACCGACGTTCTGGTGGAGACTTACTGAGATGGCGATTGAACTCAAGATGCCCGCTCTCTCGCCCACCATGGAAGAGGGCAAGCTGGCCAAATGGCTGGTCAAGGTTGGCGATGAAGTGCGTTCCGGCGACATTCTGGCCGAAATCGAAACCGACAAGGCGACGATGGAAGTCGAAGCGGTGGACGAAGGCACCATCGGTTCGATCCTGATCGCGGAAGGCACCGAAGGCGTTAAGGTCGGCACGGTCATCGCGCTGATCGGCGGCGAAGGTGAGGCTGCGGCTTCGGCTCCCGCTGCTGCTCCGGCCGCTCCGGCGGCGGCTACCTCGGCCCCCGCGCTGGTGGCCGCGCCCCGTCCGGCCGACCCGGTCATCCCGCATGGCACCAACATGAAGACCTCGACCGTGCGTGACGCGCTGCGTGACGCCATGGCCGAGGAAATGCGCCGCGATCCGCGCGTGTTTGTCATGGGCGAAGAAGTGGCCGAATATCAGGGCGCCTATAAGGTGACTCAGGGCCTGCTGGCCGAATTCGGGCCGAAGCGGGTCATTGACACACCGATCACCGAATATGGCTTTGCCGGTATCGGTACGGGCGCGGCGATGGGCGGTCTGCGCCCGGTGATCGAGTTCATGACGTTCAACTTCGCCATGCAGGCGATTGACCACATCATCAACTCGGCGGCCAAGACCAACTATATGTCGGGCGGCCAGATGCGTTGCCCGGTGGTGTTCCGTGGCCCCAACGGTGCGGCCAGCCGCGTGGGTGCGCAGCACTCGCAGAACTATGGCCCGTGGTATGCCAACGTGCCCGGCCTGATCGTGATCGCGCCTTATGACGCTTCGGACGCCAAGGGGCTGCTCAAGGCTGCTATCCGTAGCGAAGATCCGGTCGTGTTCCTTGAAAACGAGCTGATCTATGGCCGCTCGTTCGAACTGCCTGAACTGGACGACCACGTTCTGCCCATCGGCAAGGCCCGCATCATGCGTGAGGGCAAGGACGTGACCATCGTGTCCTATTCGATCGGCGTGGGTCTGGCTCTCGAAGCCGCCGAAGCGCTGGCAGCGGAAGGCATCGATGCCGAAGTCATCGATCTGCGCACGCTGCGTCCGCTCGACAAGGAAACGGTGCTGGCCTCGCTGGCCAAGACCAACCGCCTTGTCGTGGCCGAAGAAGGCTGGCCGACCTGCTCGATCGCCTCGGAAATCGCGGCCATCGCGATGGAAGATGGCTTCGACTATCTCGACGCGCCGGTTGTTCGCGTGTGCAATGAAGACGTTCCGCTGCCCTATGCGGCGAACCTCGAAAAGGCTGCGCTGATCAACACGCCGCGCATCATCGAGGCGGTCAAGAAGGTCTGCTATCGCTAAGCAGAGCTTCGGCTAAGGAATTGGGCGCCCTCTGTCGCAAGGCAGGGGGCGCCTTTTTTGTTGGGCGATGGCCATTCCATGCTGCAGGCCCAAACCCGTCGAGCATGACGCGCTGAGAGGCGTAACGGACGCAAACAGAAAGGCCGAGGATCGCTCCCGGCCTTTCCATTTTCCGCTGATGCCGTGATCGGTCAGGCAGGCTTCAGCGCATTGGCCGCGCTCAGTACTGCGCGCACCGAGGCGGTGGCGATGTCATTGTCGAGACCAACGCCCCAGACGGTCTGGCCATCGGGACCAACAGCCTCGATATAGGCCGCAGCCTTGGCTTCCGAACCGGCCGAGAGGGCATGTTCGGAATAATCCTTCACCGAAATCGCCACCCCGAAATGCTCGGCCAGCGTGGCGACCACCGAGGAGATCAGGCCATTGCCGCGCCCGGAGACGCTGCGTTCCTGACCATCGACGCCGATTTTTCCGGCGAACACGCGGGTGCCGTCGGGCGCGCGCGCTTCCTCGTAATCGACCAGTTGCAGATGCTGCGGATCGTTGACGTAATAGACGCGCTGGAACACATCCCAGATGTCGCTGGCCACCAGTTCGCGGCCCAGTTGATCAGCCAGTTCCTGCACATGGCGGCTGAAATGCGCCTGCATCTTCTTGGGCAGCTTCAGGCCCTGATCCTGCTCCAGCACCCAGGCAAAGCCGCCCTTGCCGCTCTGCGAATTGACGCGGATGACGGCTTCATACGAGCGGCCCAGATCCGCCGGATCGATGGGCAGATAGGGCACCGCCCAGAGCTGGTCATTGCGCTGCTCCTGTGCGGCAAAGCCCTTCTTGATCGCGTCCTGATGGCTGCCGGAAAAGGCCGTGAAGACCAGTTCGCCGCCATAGGGATGGCGCTCGGGCACGGGCAGTTGATTGCAATATTCGACCGTCTGGATCACCTCGTCAATGTCCGAAAAATCCAGACCCGGCGAAACGCCCTGCGTGTACATGTTCATCGCCACGGTCACCAGGCAGCAATTGCCCGTGCGCTCGCCATTGCCGAACAGACAGCCCTCGACGCGATCCGCGCCCGCCATCAGGCCCAGTTCGGCCGCCGCCACGCCCGTGCCGCGATCATTATGCGTGTGCAGGCTGATCACCGCACTTTCGCGATTGGGCAGGTTGCGGCAGAAATATTCGATCTGGTCGGCGTAAACATTGGGCGTCGCGCATTCGACCGTCGCGGGCAGGTTGAGGATGATCGGATTCTCCGGCGTAGGCTGGAGAATGTTCATCACCGCCTCGCAGCACTCGATGCTGAAATCCAGCTCGGCGGTGGAGAAGGTTTCGGGCGAATATTCAAACTGCCACTTGGTCTGCGGGAAACGCGCGGCATTGTCGCGCAGCAGCTTGGCGGCGTTTTCTGCAATGGCGCGCACCTGCGGCTTTTCCATGCCGAACACGACATTGCGCCACAGCGGCGAAACGGCGTTGTAAACATGGACGATGGCCGAATGGATGCCCGCCAGCGATTCGAAGCTGGTCTTGATCAGATCCTCGCGCGCCTGCGTCAGCACCTGAATCAGCACGTCATCCGGCACACGGCCCTGATCGACCAGACCACGGATGAAGTCATATTCGGTCGCGCCCGCGCTGGGGAAGCCGACCTCGATTTCCTTGAGGCCCACCTTGACCAGCAGGTCGAAGAAGCGGTTCTTCTTTTCCGCGCCCATCGGGTCGATCAGGCTCTGGTTGCCGTCGCGCAGGTCGGTCGAGAGCCAGCGGGGGGCTTTCTCGATCACCTTGGACGGCCAGGTGCGATCGGGGATGTTGATCTGCGGAAACGGACGATACTTGACCGAAGGGTCTTTCAGCATGGACATGACAGGATCTCGTAAGGCTGGATGTGCGACTTGAGGCTAGATGCTTGCTCCCTTGAGCGCCGCGCGCGCTCAATCGGCACGCCAGCTCACGCCCAAGGGCGGATAAGTCGCAGGGTAAGGTCCAGATGGATGGTCATGCCTTTGCCTATGACCTCAGAAGGGCGCGAAGTAAAGTGTTGATTGGCCCACCATGCAAAACCGTTCACTCCGCGCCGCAGGCCTCGAACAGGCGGTCGATCGGCCCTGCGGGCAGAAACCACAGCACCGCCACCGCCCCGGCGCAGCCGATGCCGGCCCATGGTTGCCACAGCGCAAGACCTAGCCCGCCAATATAGAGAATGGCCGAAACCAGCCCCTTGCGCGTGCTGGTGCGGTAATAGGCCTCGGCGGCGGGGGTCCGATGGCCATGGCGCCGCACATCGGCCTGCAACGGCACATAACAGATCGCCGGCGCCAGCATGACGGCCAGATAGAGCATCGTGGCGTCACGGTTGAAATGGTGTTCGCCCAGATAAGCGGTGGCAAAGGGCACCAGCGAAAGGACGAAGAGCAGCCCCATATTGTTCCACACCAACCGGTTGGTGACGCGCGTGGCATGCGCCAGCAGGCGGTGATGGTTCACCCAGTAGATCGCTACATAGGCAAAGCTGACAAGATAAGCGAGGAACACCGGCCAGAGCTGGAGCAGGGGTTGCCAGCCTTCTTCCTTGGGCGCGTGCAGTTCCAGCACCATAATGGTGATGATGATGGCCAGCACGCCGTCGGAAAAGGCCTCTACCCGGCTGATGCTGCCGCGTGTTTCAAAGGAATCGTCGTTCTTGCTCATGCCGTGCCCCCCATGGCGGAATTGCGATCATGCACCACCCGGTCGAACCACGCCAGATAGGCGTCCGCACAAGGCTCGGCCGCCAGATGGGCAATCAACGGGCGCAGCAGCGCAGGCGAGGGGCGGGGCGTGCGCGCCACCGTCAGCAGGCCATGGGCCAGCGGATCGGGTTTGCGACAGGGCACGATCATGCCTGCCTCGGGAATGGCCATGATGTCGCGCAGGAAATGCGAGCAATCGGTCGAAACCACCGGCACGCCATGGGCCAGCGCCTCGACCGCCACGGCGGGGCCGCCCTCAAAAGTGCTGGAGACGAACAGTGCATCCGCCTCGGCCAGAAAGGGGTCGATGGCCGGGACATGGCCCATAAAGCGCACCTTGTCGCCCAGCCCCATGCGGGCCGCCATCCTCTCCATGCGTGGGCGCAGATAGCCTTCGCCCAGCATGGTCAGGCGGGCTGGCGCGATCCGGTTCAGCGCAGCGATGGTTTTCAGCGCAAGGGGCGCGTCCTTCTGTGGCTCAAACCGGCCCGCCCACAGGATCTCCAGCCGATCCCCGGTGGGGCGATGCGGGGCGGGATTATCGGCCAGAAAGACCGGATCATACAGCGTCGAGACATTGACCCATGGCGCGATGGCGCGGATCTCTGCCTCAAGCCCGGTGTTCATCGCGGCAAACCCGTCCAGATTGCGGGCAAAGCGGCGCAAGAGCCAGCGCACCGGCCCGGCCACGATGCCCTTGGGCACGGCGGGATTGGAAATCTTGGCCACCAGCGCGGCGGCACCACGTACCTTGGCCAAAGCCGGGATCAGCGGGAAATGGAAATTGCCCGGCAGGAAGATCACATCGGGCTTCAGGCGCTCGACATAGGGCGCCATCGCTGGCCCGAGTCGCAGGCGTGAGGTCAGGCTGCGCGGCAGCGGTGGGTCAAGTTCGACCACTTCGATGCGCGGATCGACCGTATCCTCCAACCCGCCCACGCGCGCGCCGCACAGGATCGTCACCCGCCGCCCTTGATCGATCCAGCGTCGCGCCAGGCCAAGGGCAATACGTTCGGTGCCGCCCCGATTGAAATCGTGGAAACAGATCAGGATATGGTCGGCGCGCATCGTCATCGCGCCAGCCATAAACAAGAAAGCGCGCCGGGCAAGACTGCCGGGCGCGCTTCCGTGCGATCAGGAAAGAACGCTTAGTTCTTGGTCTGGTCAACCAGCTTGTTGGCGCCGATCCAGGGCATCATGGCGCGCAGCTTGGCGCCGGTTTCCTCGATCGGGTGACGCTTGGCGGCGATGCGCGAAGCCTTCAGTTCGGGCTGACCGGCGCGGTTGTCGAGAACGAAGTTCTTCACGAAGCGGCCCGACTGGATGTCTTCCAGAACGCGCTTCATTTCCTTCTTGGTTTCGTCGGTGATGATGCGCGGACCGGTCACGATGTCGCCATATTCGGCGGTGTCCGAGATCGAGTAGCGCATGTTGGCGATGCCGCCTTCATACATCAGGTCGACGATCAGCTTCAGTTCATGGAGGCATTCGAAATAGGCCATTTCCGGCGCATAACCGGCTTCGACCAGCGTTTCAAAACCGGCCTGAACCAGCGCGGTGGCGCCGCCGCACAGCACAGCCTGCTCGCCGAACAGGTCGGTTTCGCATTCTTCGCGGAAGTTGGTTTCGATGATGCCCGAACGGCCGCCGCCAACGCCCGAAGCATAGGCCAGAGCTATGTCATGGGCATTGCCGGTCACGTTCTGGTGGATGGCAACGAGGCAGGGCACGCCGCCGCCCTTCACATATTCGCCGCGCACGGTGTGACCCGGGCCCTTGGGGGCGATCATGATGACGTCGATGTCGGCGCGCGGTTCGATCAGGCCGAAGTGAACGTTCAGGCCGTGAGCGAAAGCCAGAGCAGCGCCCGGCTTCAGGTTGGCGTGCAGGTCGGCGGCATAGATCGCGGCCTGATGCTCGTCGGGAGCCAGGATCATGAGAACGTCGGCCCAAGCGGCGGCGTCAGCGTTCGAGAGAACCTTGAAGCCGGCGCCTTCCGCCTTGGCGGCCGAGGCCGAACCGGGACGCAGCGCGATGGCCACTTCCTTCACGCCCGAATCACGCAGGTTCTGCGCATGGGCGTGGCCCTGCGAACCATAGCCGAGGATGGCGATCTTCTTGTTTACGATCAGGTTCAGATCGGCGTCGGCGTCGTAATAGACCTTCACAGCAATTCCCCTTGAATGCCCCCGCGCTTGGCGCTTTCAAAGGGGCCGGACAGGTGCCACCTGTCGGTGGCGGGTTTCAGATTTGGCGCGGCATCTGCATCAGACTGCCGCCCCGGTCAAGTTCAGGATTTCCGGGCGCGCCGGAGCCCCTTTTTAAGATTTGCGCGTCCCTCGCACCATGCCAACCACACCCGTGCGGGCGGTTTCGACAAGGCCCAGCTCGTTCATCAGGCTGACGAACATGTCGATCTTGTCGGGCGTGCCGGTCAGCTCGAAAATGAAGCTCTGCGTGGTGGTGTCCACGGGCCGCGCGCGGAACACATCGGCAAGGCGCAGCGCCTCGACCCGGTTCTCGCCCTTGCCGACCACCTTGACCAGCGCCAGTTCGCGCTCGACATAGGGGCCTTCCTCGGTCAGATCGATCACCTTGTGAACGGGCACAAGGCGGTCAAGCTGGGCATGGATCTGGTCGATCACATCGGGCGGGCCATGCGTCACGATGGTGATGCGGCTGGTCGAATGATCCTCGGTGATTTCCGACACGGTCAGGCTGTCGATATTATAGCCGCGCGCGGTGAACAGGCCCGCGATCTTGGCCAGAATGCCCGCCTCATTGTCGACCACCAGCATCAGAACATGGCGTTCCTCGGCGGCGTGCTTGATCTTCATCATCTCTCTCGCCCTCCTTACACCAGCGCCTTGGCTTCATCGTCGATGATCCCGGCCACATTGTCGCCATAGAGGATCATGTCGGTATGCGCCGCGCCCGAGGGGATCATCGGGAAGCAGTTGGTTTCCTTGTGAACACAGCAATCCACGATCACCGGCCCCGGATGGTCGATCATCGCCTGAATGCCTGCGTCCAGTTCGGATTCGTTCTGGATGCGGATGCCCTTCCAGCCATAGGCCTCGGCCAGCTTCACGAAATCGGGCAGCGAGTCCGAATAGCTGTTCGAATAACGGCTCTCATAGGTCAGTTCCTGCCACTGGCGGACCATGCCCATCCATTCGTTGTTCAAAATGAACACCTTGACCGGCAGGCGATATTGCGTCGCGGTGCCCAGTTCCTGAATGTTCATCTGGATCGAGGCGTCGCCGGCAATGTCGATCACCAGACTGTCGGGATTGCCCAATTGCGCGCCGATGGCGGCGGGCAGGCCATAACCCATCGTGCCAAGGCCCCCGCTCGTCAGCCACTTGTTGGGGCCGAAGAAGTGGAAATACTGCGCCGCCCACATCTGATGCTGGCCGACCTCGGTGCTGATGACGGGATCGCGGTCCTTGGTCAGCTCGAACAGGCGCTCGATCGCATATTGCGGTGCGATAGTGCTGTTATAGCGCGGATAGGACAGGCTCTTCTTCGCCTTCCAGCCCTTCACGCGCTCTTTCCACGCGGTCAGATCCTGCGGCTTGCGATTGCCCCAAGCCTCGACCATCTGGCCCAGAACAGTCGCGCAATCGCCCACGATGGGCAGATCGACGCGGATGATCTTGTTGATGCTGGAGCGGTCGATGTCGATGTGGATCTTGGTCGAATTGGGCGCAAAGGCGTCCAGACGGCCCGTCACGCGGTCATCCCAGCGCGCGCCGATGCACAGGATCAGGTCGGCCTGATTCATCGCCCAGTTGGCCTCATACGTGCCATGCATGCCCAACATGCCCAGCCAGTCGTCATGCCCGGCCGGGAACGCGCCCAGACCCATCAGCGTAGACGTGACCGGCGCGCCCGTCAGCGCCTGAAGCTGGCGCAGCAATTCAGAGGCGCGGGGGCCTGAGTTGATCACGCCGCCGCCGGTATACAGCACCGGCGCCTTGGCATTGGCCAGCAGTTCAACCGCCTGCGCGATCTCGCTTTCGCTGCCCGCCATGCGCGGCTGATAGCGGTTGCGGCGCTGGACCGGGCCTTCGGGGAAATGGGCGGTGGCGATCTGGACGTCCTTGGGAATGTCGATCACGACCGGACCGGGGCGGCCCGTCGTGGCGATCTGGAACGCCTCGTCGATCACCTTGGCCAGATCGGCGGGATCCTTGACCAGATAATTGTGCTTGCAGCAGTGACGCGTGATGCCAACGGTGTCGGCTTCCTGAAACGCGTCCGAACCGATCAGCGGCGTGCCGACCTGTCCGGTGATGACCACCATCGGAATCGAGTCGAGGAAGGCGTCGGCAATGCCGGTGACGGCATTGGTCGCGCCGGGGCCGGACGTGACCAGCACCACGCCGGGCTTGCCGGTGGAGCGCGCATAGCCTTCGGCGGCATGGGCCGCGCCCGCTTCGTGGCGGACAAGGATGTGGCGCATGCGTGCATCGTTAAACAACGCGTCATAGATCGGCAGCACCGCGCCGCCCGGATAGCCGAATACGCATTCGACCCCCTGACGGGCAAGGCTTTCAACCAGAATTTGCGCACCGCTCAGCTCTTGGCTCACGGGAATCCATCCTTCTATCACAATGTTTGCGGCCACCGGCCCCGTATGGGGTGCGTGCTCACGACAATCGCGCGGCCATGGCCAAGCTTGGCCTGCTGCGCAAGAGGGGAAATGGTGCAAAACCGCGAAATTCAGCCATTTTGCGGCTGTCTGCCCATTCATGCCCCACCGGCACACAGGCGCTTCCACACCTGTCTATCGATGACGGCTCGGGCTCTAGGTGATGCAAAATGTCTCGTCAAGGATTAATCGTGAAATAAAATATCAAAATGAGTTTTTAGGGCGACATTTGTTTCGCCTGCGCGTGGCCAGTCGGCCGGTGGCTGGTGGCGAAACCAGGTATATTGGCGCTTGGCATATTGGCGCGTGGCCTGCGCGCCATCGGCGATCGCTTCGTCCAGCGACATGTCTCCACGCAGATGCGCCGCCAGCGAGGAAACCCCGATCGCCCGCATCACCGGCAGCGCCGGGTCCAGCCCGCGCGCAACCAGCGCCTCGACCTCGGCCAGCGCGCCTTGCTCTACCATCAGCCCAAAGCGCCGGTCGCAGCGCTCATAAAGCCAGTCGCGGTCGGGCAGCAGGATCAGCGGGGCCAGCCGGATCGTTTCGCCAATCCCGCCCTCCAGCCTTTGCTGCCAATGGGCCAGCGTCTGGCCGGTTGAGCGGACGACCTCCAGCGCGCGATGGACGCGGGTGGTGTCGTTGGCGTGCAAGGTGGCGGCCCGTTCGGGGTCAAGGCGGCTCAGTTCTTCGTGCGCCTCGCCCACAGGCATGGCGCGCACCGCCTCGCGCACTTCGGGCGCGATTTCGGGCACGGGCGCGATGCCATAGAGCAGCGTGCGTAGATAAAGCCCGGTGCCGCCGACAAGAATCGGCGTGATCCCGGCATCATGGGCCGCTGCGATCTCCTCGCGCGCCCGCGCCGCCCAATCGGCGGCCGAGCAGCTCTGCGCCCCATCCCATGCGCCATAGAGGCGGTGGGGGATTTCCGCCTGCTCCTGCGCCGAGGGCGCCGCCGAGAGAACCGGCAGGTCGGCATAAAGCTGCGCGCTGTCGGCATTGACGATGGCCGCGCCCCGCCCGGATTTTTCCAGCGCGCGCGCAAGGCCCATGGCAATATCGCTCTTGCCGCTGGCGGTCGGGCCTGCAATGAGGCCGACCAAAGGGCGGGCTGACGGGCCTGTCGAGGAATGAAGGGATATTTCGGTGCTCATTGCGCGCGTATTAGCAGATTGCGGGGACCTGTCGGCAAGGATTGATACGTTGCTGGAGGCTTTGAGCGAAGGCGAGGCCTCGGCCGATGCGCGCGAACTGCCCGGCAATGTGTGGGAAGTCATTGTCGAAGGCGTGGCGCTGGAGGATCTGCGCGGGGCCATCGACACCCATGTGGGCGTCTCGGACGCGTTGATCGCGGATCATAAAATCCGCATTCCCAAACTGTTCATCTCGGACATGGATTCGACGATGATTTCGGCGGAATGCATCGATGAACTGGCCGATTTTGCCGGGATCAAGGATCGCGTCGCCGATATCACCGAGCGTGCCATGCGCGGCGAACTGGACTTTGCCCAGGCGCTGACCGAGCGGGTCGGACTGCTCAAGGACTTGCCCGCTCAGGCGATTGCCGATTGCCTCGATCAGCGGATCTTCCCGATGAAGGGCGCCAAGGTGCTGGTTGAAACGCTCAAGGCCAAGGGGTGCCGCACTGTGCTGGTGACGGGTGGCTTCCATCAGTTTGCCGATCCGGTGGCCGAGCAGCTTGGTTTTGAGCGCGTGGTGGCCAACCGCCTCGCTGTGGCCGATGGACGACTGACCGGCGGGCTTGATGGCCCGATCTGCGACAGCAGCACCAAGAAGGCCACGCTGATCGAAGAAATGGCGGCGCTGGGCGAGGGGGCGGTGGCGCTGGCCACCGGCGATGGCGCCAATGATATCCCGATGATCGAAGCGGCGGCCTATGGCGTGGCCTTCGAGGCCAAGCCCAAGGCCCGAGCGGCGGCCAATGGCTGGGTGGATCGCGGGGATCTGACGGCGGTGTTGCGTTTGCTCGGCGTGGCCGAGGCGGATTGGGTTCAGTAAAAGGGGGGTGCCTCCGGCGGGCAAAGGGTCTTGGACCCTTTGCAATCCCGTTACTGTCTTTGTCGCGTTCGGTACCGGCCTTGATTGATCGGCGCGGCGTTTGAAAAATGAAAGCCTGCGGCGCGGAAACCTCAAGGGTTAAAGCGCCGCAGGCTTTTTCATTCATCCTATTGGGATGATGTGGCGGGCTGATCAAAACCCCATAAAGGGATTGCAAAGGGCCGAGGCCCTTTACCCGCCGGAGGCTGAAATCAGCCCTCCATCCAATCCTTAAAGAACGCCTCATGGGCACGCTTCAGATCCGACACCAGCACGCCGGCCACATCCGCGCCGCCAACAGTGCCCAGACGCACCGCGCCTTCGAGCACAACATCACCCGCCGTGGTCACGACATAGCGCGACTGGTCCTCACCAAAGGCCTGCGCAGTGTTGAACGTCACGTCGAGTCGTGCGCCGATGCCGCCCGCCATCGCCATTTCGGCAATCGCCACCAGCAGGCCGCCATCCGAAACGTCATGCACGGCGGTGGCCACGCCATCGGCGATCAACTGGTCCACGGTTTCACCATTGCGGCGTTCGACGTTCAGGTCGACGGCAGGGGCGGGGCCTTCCTCACGCCCGGCCACTTCGCGCAGCCAGATCGACTGACCAAGATGCGAGCCTTCCGGCCCGATCAGCCAGATCGCATCGCCCGCCTTCTTGAACTTCACGGTGGCCATCTTTTCGTGGTTCAGCATCAGGCCGACGCCGCCGATCGCGGGCGTGGGCAGGATGGCCGAGCCGCCGCCGGTGGCTTTCGATTCGTTGTAGAGCGAGACGTTGCCCGACACGATGGGATAGTCCAGCGCGCGGCAGGCATCGCCCATGCCTTCGAGGCAGCCCACGATCTGGCCCATGATTTCGGGGCGCTGCGGGTTGGCGAAGTTGAGGCAGTTGGTGATCGCCAGCGGCGTTGCGCCCACCGCGCAGATATTGCGCCACGTTTCGGCCACGGCCTGCTTGCCGCCCTCATAGGGATCGACGAAGCAATAGCGCGGGGTGCAGTCGGTGCTGATGGCCAGCGCCTTGTCGGTGCCATGCACGCGCACCACGGCCGCATCGCCGCCGCTCTTTTGCAGCGTGTCGCCGCCGACCTGCGAATCGTATTGCTCGAAAATCCACTTGCGCGAGGCCAGATCGGGGCAGCCGATCAGCTTGAGCAGGTCCGCACCAATGTCGGCGCTTTCCGCCACATCGCCCAGGGGAGCGGGCTTGGGCGTGGGCGTGGAGGGACGGTCATAGAGCGGGGCATCCTCGGCCAGGGGGCCGAGCGGGATGTTGCAGACTTCCTCGCCCTTGAAGGTCAGCACCATGTGGCCGGTGTCGGTCACTTCGCCGATCACGGCAAAGTCCAGCTCCCACTTCTTGAAGATCGCCTCGGCCATCGGCTCCTTGCCGGGCTTCAGCACCATGAGCATACGCTCCTGGCTTTCCGAGAGCATCATTTCATAGGGCGTCATACCGGTTTCGCGGCAGGGCACCTTGTCCATGTTCAGGATGATGCCCGCCTTGCCATTGGTGGCCATTTCCACCGAGGAGGAGGTCAGGCCCGCAGCGCCCATGTCCTGAATGGCGACGATGGCGTCGGTGGCCATCAGTTCGAGGCAGGCTTCGATCAGCAGCTTTTCGACGAAAGGATCGCCAACCTGCACGGTCGGGCGCTTCTCCTCGATGTCGTCGCCAAAATCAGCGCTGGCCATGGTGGCGCCATGGATGCCGTCGCGGCCGGTCTTGGAACCCACATAGACGATGGGGTTGCCCACGCCCGTGGCGGCGGAATAGAAGATCTTGTCCGTGTCGGCCACGCCAACGGTCATGGCGTTCACAAGAACGTTGCCGTCATAGGCCTTGTGGAAATTGGTTTCGCCGCCAACGGTGGGCACGCCCACGCAATTGCCATAACCGCCGATGCCCGCAACCACGCCCTGCACCAGATGCTTCATCTTGGGGTGATCGGGACGGCCGAAACGCAGCGCGTTCATATTGGCCACCGGGCGCGCGCCCATGGTGAACACGTCGCGCAGAATGCCGCCAACGCCGGTCGCGGCGCCCTGATAGGGTTCGATATACGAGGGGTGGTTGTGCGATTCCATCTTGAAGATGGCAGCCTGTCCGTCGCCAATGTCGATCACGCCGGCATTTTCGCCGGGGCCGCAGATGACCCAGGGCGCCTCGGTCGGCAGCTTCTTGAGGTGCAGGCGGCTCGACTTGTACGAGCAATGCTCCGACCACATGACCGAGAAAATGCCCAGTTCGACAAGGTTCGGCTCGCGCCCGAGCGCGTGGAGAACCTTGTCATATTCCTCCGGGCTAAGCCCGTGGGCGGCGACAACTTCGGGGGTGATCGTGCTGGCGGCGTTTGTCATGGCCGCGCCCTTAGCGCCATGGCAGGCAGATTTCCAGAGCGTATCGGTCGCTCATGAACGTGTATAGTTGCACGATGCCCTTGGGGGAGCCTTGACCGGGCCGGGCAATTGGGGCCATGGCAATGCGCATGAGCCAAGAAATTGCAAGTTCGCCCGAGCTTTCCGGTCTTAGTTTCGAGGATGCCCTGCGCGCATTGGAAGATGTCGTGCGGCGGCTGGAGGGCGGCGAAGTGCCGCTTGATGAATCAATCACTTTGTATGAACGGGGCGAATCGCTGCGCAAGGCCTGTCAGGCCCGACTGGATTCGGCGCAGGCGCGCATCGAGCGCATCGTGGCCGGGCCCGATGGCGCGCCCGCCGGTCTGCGCCCGCTCGACGAACAATAAGGGAAGGGGCAAGCCATGGCTGTTGTGACCGATAATCTGTTGGCTCAGGGGCTGAAAAGCATCCAGGCCGATATTGACGCTGCTTTCGATTCGTTGCTGCCGGTTCCCGAGGATCCGCGCGCCCGCCTGTTCGAGGCGATGCGCTATGCCGTGATCGGCGGTGGCAAGCGGGTGCGGCCCTTGCTGGTGGCGGCGGTGGCCGAAATGTACGGGGTGGACCGGAATGCGGCGGTGCGTGTGGGGGCGGCCATCGAATCGGTTCATGTCTATTCGCTGATCCACGATGATTTGCCGTGTATGGACAATGACGCGCTGCGCCATGGCAAGCCGACGCTGCATCTGGCCTTTGACGAGGCTACGGCGGTGCTGGCGGGCGATGCGCTGCAGTGTTTTGCCTTTGAACTGCTGGCCGATGTGGCCACCAGCGGCGATCCCTTTGTGCGGGTCGAACTGGTGACGACCCTGGCCACGGCCAGCGGCCATAACGGGATGGCGGGCGGCCAGATGATGGATATCGCCGCCGAAACCGCCAGTTTCGATCTGGCGACCGTGACCCGCCTGCAGCAGCTCAAGACGGGCGCCTTGCTGGGCGCGGCGGTCGAACTGGGCGCAATTCTGGGCAAGGTTCCGCCGGAAGGTCGTCGCCATCTGCGCGCCTATGCCCGTGATATCGGCCTTGCGTTCCAGATCGTGGACGATCTGCTGGATCACGAAGGCGATGCGGCGCTGGCGGGCAAGGCTTTGCGCAAGGATGCCGAAGCGGGCAAGGAAACCTTCGTCTCGCTGCTGGGCGCCGAGCGCGCGCGCGAACAGGCGCGGCTGCTGATCGATCAGGCCATTGCCCATCTGGCAAGCCATGGTCCCGAGGCCGACCTGCTGCGCGCGCTGGCCCGTTTTATCGTTGAGCGTGATCGTTAATAGGCTGGACCGGTTGCTTCTCCGGCTTTACGCATAAGGCAATCTTAGGCCGGGGGAGCGCAGGGGTCAGGCATGGCAAATATACTTCACGGCGTCACCGAGCGGGTCGGCGTCTATCCCGGCACATTCGATCCGATCACGCTGGGCCATGCCGATATCATCCGGCGCGGGGCGAAACTGGTGGACCGGCTGATCATCGGCGTGACCACCAATCCCTCGAAAAACCCGTTGTTCGCCCCCGAAGAGCGGATGGCCATGGTTACGCGCGAAGTGGCGGATATGGGCCTGGATAATGTCAGCGTGGTGGGCTTCAATGCGCTGCTGATGAAATTTGCCGAGAGGCAGGGAGCCAGCGTCATCCTGCGCGGCCTGCGCGCGGTGGCCGATTTCGAATATGAATATCAGATGGCCGGCATGAACCAGCAGTTGAACGCCGGGATCGAGACGGTGTTTCTGATGGCCGATGTGTCTTTGCAGCCCATCGCCAGCAAACTGGTCAAGGAAATCGCGCTGTTCGGTGGCGAAATCGCCAAATTCGTCAGCCCCGCCGTGCGCGCCGATGTCATGGCGCGTATTGATAAAGTCGGGCGAATGGGAGACGATGGATGAACCGTGCCGAATTTTCGGTGACTGGTTCATTGCCACGACAGCCTTGGCGGTCTATCGCCGCCGCAATTGGTCCCAAGCCGGGCCTTGGGTGCCATACTTGCAAGAGAGCCGCATGAAACGTCCTGATTTCGCCAAAACCGCGCTTGCTGTGTTGCTGGGCGCTGCGATGCTGTCCACCGGGGCCTGCGCCCGCCATCATGACAAGACGCCCAAGCTGGCCAATCTGAAGGCCGAAGCGGCGCTTCCGGCGAACAACCTGTCGGCCAAGGTCGATCAGGATATCTCGCATGATCCCGACAATGTGCTGCTGCTCGATCTGTCGAATGGCGGGCGCGTAGCCATCCGCCTGATGCCGAAATGGGCGCCCGCCCATGTGGAACGCATCAAGACGCTGACCCGTCAGGGTTTTTATGACGGCATCATCTTTCACCGCGTGATCGAAGGCTTTATGGCCCAGACGGGCGACCCGACGGGCACGGGCGCGGGCGGATCGAAGCTGCCGGACCTCAAGGCCGAATTCAATTCGATCCCGCATGTGCGTGGCTCGGTGTCGATGGCGCGCACCAATGAGCCGGACACCGCCAACAGCCAGTTCTTTATCGTTTTCTATCCGCGCTTTGCGCTGGACAAGCGCTACACGAACTTTGGCCGCGTGATTGCGGGCATGGATATTGTCGATGCCATCGTGCGCGGCGAACCGCCCAGCAATCCGACCAAGATCCTACAGGCATCGATTGCATCGGACAACAAGCCGCGCCCGGTGATCGCCGCGCCGACGGCTGCGCCCAAGATCAGCATCGACCAGTTGAACAACTCGCGTTCGAACTGAGGCTGTTTTGCGCGTCGATCTGTTTGATTTTGCCCTGCCGCCCGAAAATATCGCGCTGAGGCCCGTGTCTCCGCGCGATTCGGCGCGTATGCTGCTGGCGGGCCCCACCGGCGATTTTGGTGAGCATCAGGTGCGCGACCTGCCGCAATTGTTGCGCGCGGGCGATGTGCTGGTGTTCAACGACACGCGGGTGATCCCGGCCCAGCTTGAGGGCCAGCGGGGCGTGGCGCGTATCGGCGCGACGCTGCACAAACGCATCGACCTGCGCCGCTGGCAGGCCTTTGTCCGCAATGGCAAGCGCCTGCGCGAGGGCGATGTGATCGCCTTTCCGGCCGAGGTTGCCGCCACGGCCGAGGCCCGCCATGAGGATGGCAGTTGGACACTGGCCTTCCATGGAGATGAGCCGGTCGAAGTTCTGCTGGAGCGCGCCGGACGGATGCCCCTGCCGCCCTATATCGCAGGCAAGCGGCCTACCGACGAGGCCGACAAGCGCGATTATCAGACGATGTTTGCGCAAAAGGACGGCGCGGTGGCCGCGCCCACGGCGGCGCTGCATTTCACGCCCGAACTGATCGCGGGCCTCGAAGCCGCTGGCATCGCGCGCGAATTTCTCACGCTCCATGTCGGTGCTGGCACGTTCCTGCCGGTCAAGGCCGATGACACCACCGACCACCAGATGCACGCCGAATGGGGCACGATCAGCCCCGAGGCTGCCGAACGCCTGAATGCCGCGCGCCGCGCGGGGGGGCGGGTGATAGCGGTGGGGACGACCTCGCTGCGCCTGCTCGAATCAGCCACTGGCGAGGACGGGGTGATCCAGCCTTTCAGCGGCGACACGTCGATCTTCATTACGCCGGGCTATCGTTTCCGCGCGATTGACGGGCTGATGACCAATTTTCACCTGCCCAAATCCACGCTCTTCATGCTGGTGTCCGCGCTGATGGGGCTGGACCGGATGCAGGCGGTCTATGCCCATGCCATCGCCACGGGCTATCGCTTCTATTCCTACGGCGATTCCAGCCTGCTTTTGCCGCAAGGCTGACACGGGCCGAACCGGGGGGCTGAATTGCGGCTTGCCTTGGGGCGGGCGCTCGGCCAGTTTCGGCGGGGATCGAAAAGTCAGGATGGATAGGAATGGCCGATATGAAAAAGACACTTGGGATCGCAAGCCTGTTGGCCATGGTCGCCGCGCCCGCTCTGGCGCAGGCGCCGGCGGTGGATGAGGGCTCGCAGAAGCTGGCTGAATGCGTGACCACCAAGGCCACCGCCGAGGATAAGGCGGCCCTGTCCAAATGGGTGGCGGTCGAGATCGCCTCCTCGGCCCCGGCGGCGGGCGTGGTCACGGTCGATGCCGAGAAAAAGGCGGCGCTCGACAAGGATGTGGCCAAGATCTTCACCCGGCTGGTGGTGACGGATTGCTATGATGTGGCCAAGCCTTTGGCCAAGCAGGGCAGCGCGCAGATGTTTCGCGCGGCGGGCGCTGCGTTCTGGCGCTTTGCCATTCGCGAACTGTCGGCGACACCGGGCGTGGCCAGCGGCATTGTGCGCAGCTATGTCTCACAGATCAATCAGCAGGATTTCATCCGCCTGATCCAGCAGTAAAACCCTCGGTCTGGTTCATCCCGCGAACCAGCCCCAGACCAGCTTGGCGGTCAGCGACAGGCTGACCGTCACCAGCAGCGGGCGGATGAATTTCGCGCCCAGCCTGGTGGCCATATGCGAGCCCGCCCATGCCCCCGTCATCGAACCGAGCGCCATGCACAGGCCCAGCCCCACCATGATCTGCCCCCCCAGCGCAAACACCGTCAGCGAGGCCAGATTGCTGGTCAGGTTGAACAATTTGGTCAGGCCTGTCGCCCGCGTCAGACCAAAGCCGCGCAGGGAAACCAGGGTGATGGCAAAGAACTGACCTGTGCCGGGGCCAAAGAAACCGTCATAGAAACCGATCCCGCCGGCCACGGGCAGATAGGTCTTCTCGTCGATCTTTGCCTCGCCCTCATGGTCATGCATCTTGGGGCTGAGCAGCGTATAGGCCGCCATGGCGATCAGCAGCACCGGCACCAGCAGCTTGAGCACGGCGGGGTTGATCCGCTGCACCGCCCAAGCGCCCAGCGCCGCACCCACCAGCACGAAGGCGACCGCCGCGAGATTGGGCCGCAGCCGGAAAAGACCCGCCCGGTGATAACGCCATGTGGCCAGCGCCGTGCCGCTGCAGGATTGCAGCTTGTTCGTGCCCAGCACCATCGCCGGGGGCAGGCCCGCGTAGATCAGCGCGGGCACGGTGATCAGCCCGCCGCCCCCCGCCACCGCATCGACAAAACCCGCCACCGCCGCAACGCCGGTCAATGCGGGATACATCACATCCATCGTCACTTGGCCGCCTCGCGGGCGAGGGTGGTGTTCAACCGTTCCTCGAACCGGGCGACCGTGGCGGCGCAGGCCCCCTTGTCCTCCCAACTGACGCTGCCCGGCGCGTGCATAGCGGCGGCCACTTTGTCGTCGGTCTGGCTGTGTTCGGGGTGGCCGGTGATGAGATAGTCGCAGGGGAAGGCTTTGGCCTTGGCGAAGGACTGGCGGAAAGAGGCGACGACGGCGGCATGTTCGGGCGCCGAAAAGCGATAGGTATCGGCCGCCGTGGCGCTCAGGCTGGCCATGAAGACCATGGCGCGGCATCCGGTTTTGGGCGCGCAGGTTTGCCATGTCCAGCTGGTCGATCCGGCGGTATGGCCGGGGGTGAAACGCGCGGTGACCACTGTATCGCCAAGTTTGATCTGGCCGCCATCTCGGATGGCCCGTAGGCGCGTCGGCGCGGGAAAGGGTTTGAGATCGCCGTTCTGCGGGTCTTCCACCCCGGTCTGTCCATTACGCAGCGCGGCCACCGTATAGGGGCTGGCGATCACGGTTGCGCCTGTATCGCGCGCCAAAGCCGCCACGCCGCCCGCATGGTCGAAATGCGCCTCGGTCACAAGGATATAGCGCACATCCGAGGGCTTGTGGCCAAGGCTGCGGATCTGGGCCTTCAACTGCGGCTCCAATTGCGGCAGGCCTGCGTCGATCACCACCAGCCCCGCGCCTGTGTCGATCACCGCCGTGTTGAGATGGACCGAACCTGCCATCCATGTCTTGCCATAGATGGGGATCGGCGCGCGCGGCTGCATCCAGCGGTCGGTATAGCTGGTGGTGATCGGGCGGGTCAGCGGATCGTCAGCAGCCAGAACGGGGGAGGCCAGAAGGGCGAGGAGCAGGGCGGCTTTTTTCATGTGCGCCACGCTAGCGGCGAGCCGGGCCCGCGTCCAGTTTGCGGGCCAATTGCAGCCTATCGCATTTCCGCGTAAGGCGCGGGCCCATGACCCGTTTTCAATTCAACATCCACGCGCGCGACGGCAAGGCGCGCACCGGCACCATCCAGATGCAGCGCGGCGAAATCCGCACGCCCGCCTTCATGCCGGTGGGCACGGCGGCCACGGTCAAGGCGATGAAGCCCGAGACGGTGCGCTCGATCGGCGCCGACATCATTCTGGGCAACACCTATCACCTGATGCTGCGCCCCGGCGCCGAGCGCGTGGCGCGGCTGGGGGGATTGCACAAGTTCATGAACTGGGATCGCCCGATCCTGACCGACAGCGGCGGCTATCAGGTGATGAGCCTGTCGGATCTGCGCAAGATCACCGAGGAGGGCGTGACCTTTGCCAGCCATATCGACGGCAGCCGCCACAATCTGACGCCTGAGCGCAGCATGGAAATCCAGCGCCTGCTGGGCAGCGATATCGTGATGGCTTTCGATGAATGCCCCCGCGCCGATCAGCCCAAGGATGTGATCGAGCGCTCGATGCTGATGTCGATGCGCTGGGCGAAGCGCAGCCGCGAGGGCTTCGATTCGGGTGAAGAACATGCCGCGCGCTCGGCCTTGTTCGGCATCCAGCAGGGCGGGCTCAATGAGGATCTGCGCTCGATTTCGGCGGGCAAATTGCAGGAGATCGGCTTTGACGGCTATGCTATCGGCGGGCTGGCCGTGGGCGAGGGGCAGGAGGCGATGTTCGCCACGCTGGACTTTGCGCCGGGCCAGTTGCCCGAGGACAAGCCGCGATACCTGATGGGCGTGGGCAAGCCTGACGATCTGGTGGGCGCGGTCGAGCGCGGGGTCGATATGTTCGACTGCGTGCTGCCCAGCCGCTCCGGCCGCAATGGGCAGGCGTTTACGTGGAGCGGGCCGCTGAACATCCGCAACGCGAAACATGCCGAGGATACCGGGCCGATTGACGAGGATTGCACCTGCTCGGTCTGCGCCACCTACAGCCGGGCCTATCTGCACCATCTGAACAAGGCGGGAGAGATTCTGGGCGCCATGCTGATGACCGAGCATAATCTGGCGTTTTATCAGCAATTGATGGCAGGCATGCGCGCCGCGATTGCCGAAGGGCGGTTTGCGGGGTTTGCGGCAGGGTTTCGGGCAAGGTATTTTGCCGGGAAGTAACGAAGGTGATGCGAGGGACTCGTCCCTCGCGCTCCCGTTAGTGTCTGCGTTGTGTGCCGGGTTCGGCCAGAGGGTGTCGGGCGCGACCTTAGGGAATTAAAGCTTGCGGCGCCTTTAGCGCAACTTCAACCCGCCGCAGGCAGTCAAAATCATCTCGATCAGCGCTTAGCTGCGAACCGGCCTCCACTCATGGGATTGCAAAGGGTGTAACACCCTTTGCCCGCCAGAGGCCTGTTTCCGGTCTTCAGGCCGTCACCAAAACCCGCCCATCAGGCAGCAGCACTTCCAGCCGCGTTCCCATATAGCTGGAAAACTGCCCGCTTTTCTCCGCCATGAAGCCAGCGCCGATCTTGAAGGCGAAGCGCTGTGCGGTGACGAGGTCGGGGTACCATTTGCCCACGCGGTGGGCGGTGACATAACGATAGAGCTTGTTCATGGCGATGATACGATTCTGGTTCGCGTTGGTTCCGTTGATCGCGGTGAGATGACGGACCAAGGCGACGATCTGATGACAGAAACGTGCCGGAAAACCTCTGTTACAAAAAAGAAAAAGGGCGGAAAGCCGAAGCTCTCCACCCTCTGTCTGTTCCGCGAGGAAACGCGAATTAGCGCGAATAGAATTCGACGACCAGATTCGGTTCCATCTTCACCGGATAGGGCACTTCGTCGAGCGTCGGAACGCGGACGAAGGTCACCTTGTCGGCGTCCTGCGACACATAGTCGGGCACTTCGCGCTCGGGCAGAGCCTGGGCTTCAGCGATGAGGGCCATTTCCTTGGCCTTCTTGCCGAGGCTGATCACGTCGCCGGGGCGAACGCGACGCGAGGCGATGTTGCACTTCACGCCGTTCACATAGATGTGACCATGCGAAACGACCTGACGGGCCGAGAAGATGGTGGGGGCGAACTTCGAGCGATAGACCACCGCGTCCAGACGCTGTTCGAGCAGGCCGATCAGGTTCTGACCGGTATCGCCCTTCATGCGCGACGCTTCCTGATAGGTGCGCTTGAACTGCTTTTCGGTGATGTCGCCATAGTAGCCCTTGAGCTTCTGCTTGGCGCGCAGCTGGATACCGAAGTCCGAGATCTTGCTCTTGCGGCGCTGACCGTGCTGACCGGGGCCATACGAACGGCGGTTCACCGACGACTTGGGGCGGCCCCAGATGTTTTCGCCAAGGCGGCGGTCAATCTTGTACTTCGAGGCGTGACGCTTCGACATAGTCTTCCTTACATTTGCTTCATGGCGCGGGGCGGAATGCCTCGTGCCTTCTGTTGCCGACCGTGATGATCGACAGGTTCCGGCGCGCACCCTGATGCGATTTGAGCATCAGGCGGCCACTGCTTCACCGGACATGCAGGGCCAATGGAATACGGCGCCGGGTGGGCGCCATCCTTGTGAAGGGGCGCCCTTGGCGGGAATGACGGGTTTTGTCAATCCCCTGTGTTGCCGGATTCGTCTTTCGGTTTAGGAGCGGGCTTCACGCGCGGCGGCGGCGGCACGCCGGGCTGGCGCATCAGTGCGGAGAGAACCCCGCGCATCGTGCGCACTTCCAGATGGTTCCACGCCGGTTTGGTCAGCATGGTGCGCAGCGTGCGCCGCGTGGCATCGGCCCGCGCCTCGGGGAAATAATAGCCGCGCGGCTCCAGCAGGCTGTCGAGATGATTGATCAGCCCCTCCAGCTCTTCCTGCGGGGCAGGGGGCAGGATTTCCTCAACCGGTGGCTGCTCCAGCGCGACATCTTTCGACCACTCATAGGCGCACAGGATCACCGCCTGCGCCAGATTGAGCGAGCCGAATTCGGGATTGATCGGCACGGTGATAATCGCGCGGGCCAGTGCCACATCGTCGGTTTCCAGACCCGAACGTTCGGGGCCAAAGATGATCGCGCTGCGCCCCGGCTGAGCGTGGATTTCGCGCGTGGCGGCCTCAGGTGTCAGCACTGGCTTTGTCACGCCGCGCTTGCGCACCGTGGTGGCATAGACATGCGGGCAATCGGCCACCGCCTCCGCCAGCGTCTCGAACACCTTGGCCTGTTCCAGCACGATGTCGGCGCCCGCGGCGGCCGGGCCTGCGCTGGGGTTGGGCCAGCCATCACGGGGGCTGACAAGCCGCATTTCGACCAGACCAAAATTGAGCATGGCGCGCGCCGCCTTGCCGATATTCTCGCCCAGTTGCGGGCGGACGAGGACGATAACAGGTTTCATTTCTTATGCCCCGCGTCGCGCACGTTGCCGGCAAATTCCTCGAAATCGCGCGCCTCGGAAAAGTCGCGATAGACGCTGGCAAAGCGAATATAGGCCACACTGTCGAGCGCGCGCAGGCCTTCCATCACCATTTCGCCAATCGCCTTGGACGGCACTTCGCTGTCGCCCAGCGTTTCGATCTGGCGCTGGATGCCCGAAACGAGCTGGTCCAGCCGTTCCTGTGCAATGCCGCGCTTGCGGCAGGCCAGCGCGACGGATTGCTCGATCTTTGAACGGTCGAACGGTTCGCGCTGGTCGTTGCTTTTCACCACGGTGATTTCGCGCAGTTGCACCCGTTCAAACGTGGTGAAACGCGCACCGCAGCCTTCGCATTGTCGGCGCCGACGGATGGACGTGTTGTCCTCCGTCGGGCGCGAATCTTTCACCTGCGTATTGTCACAGGCGCAGAACGGACAGCGCAAGGATCAGTAGCCCAGCTTGGGATAGATCGGGAAGCGCGCGCACATTTCGGCGACTTCGGCGGCCACGCGGGCTTCGACCTGCGCATCGCCCTCGGGACCATTCTTGCGAAGGCCGTCAACCACTTGCGCGATCCACTTGCCGATCTGGGTGAACTCTTCCTCACGGAAACCACGCGTGGTCCCGGCGGGCGTGCCCAGACGGATGCCGCTGGTCAGCAGGGGCTTTTCGTCGTCGAAGGGGATCGAGTTCTTGTTGCAGGTGATGCTGGCGCGGTCGAGCGCCTTTTCCGCATGCTTGCCCTTGGCGCCATAGGGGCGCAGGTCGACCAGCATCAGGTGGTTGTCGGTGCCGCCCGAGACGATGCCCAGACCTTCGGCCTGAAGGCTGTCGGCCAGAGCCTTGGCGTTCGCCTTGATCTGGGCCGCATAGGCCTTGAACGAAGGCTGGAGCGCCTCACCAAAAGCAACCGCCTTGGCCGCGATGATATGCATCAGCGGGCCGCCCTGAAGGCCGGGGAAGATCGCCGAGTTCAGCTTCTTGGCAATCGCCTCGTCGTTCGACAGGATGATGCCCGAACGCGGGCCGCGCAGGCTCTTATGCGTGGTGGTCGTGGTCACATGGGCGAAAGGCACCGGCGAGGGATGCGCGCCGCCCGCGACCAGACCCGAAATGTGGCTCATGTCGGCCAGCAGGTAGGCGCCCACTTCATCGGCAATCGCGCGGAAACCGGCCCAGTCCCATTCACGCGAATAGGCCGTGCCGCCGCAGACGATCAGCTTGGGCTTGCACTCGCGGGCGATGCGGGCAACCTCGTCCATGTCGATGAGCTGGTTGTCCTCGCGCACGCCGTAAGGCACCACGTTGAACCACTTGCCGCTCATGTTCACGGGACTGCCGTGGGTGAGGTGGCCGCCCGAGTTCAGGTCCAGACCCATGAACGTGTCGCCCGGCGTCAACAGCGCAAGGAACACGGCCTGGTTCATCTGGCTGCCCGAATTGGGCTGAACATTGGCGAAAGCGGCGCCGAACAGTTCCTTGGCGCGATCGATGGCGATCTGCTCGATCTCATCCACATATTCGCAGCCGCCATAGTAGCGACGGCCCGGATAGCCCTCGGCATACTTGTTGGTCAGGATCGAACCGGCGGCCTCAAGCACGGCGGTCGAGCAGATGTTTTCGCTGGCGATCAGCTCGATCTTGTCCTGCTGACGACCCAGTTCCTTGTTGATCCAGCCAGCGATCACGGGATCGCGATCAGACAGCGTGCCGGTGAAGAAATCGTCGGGGCGAATGTCGGTCATGGTGGCTTGTCCTTTTGGGGATCAGAAGGTGGGGTTGGTCAGCTTTTCGACGCGGCCGGTGTGGCGGCCGCCGCCGAATTGCGCGCTCAGGAATGCGGTGAGGCAGGCCTTGGCCATGTCGGGCCCGGTTAGGCGCGCGCCCATGGCGATGGCATTGGCATTGTTGTGCTCGCGGGCCAGCGCGGCCGAGAGCGGTTCGCCCACCAGCGCGCAGCGCAGCGCGGGGTGGCGGTTGACGGCAATGGAAATGCCGATGCCGCTGCCGCACAGGGCCACGCCAAACTCGGCCGCGCCCGATGCCACCGCCTCGGCCAGCTTGTAGCCATAGTCGGGATAATCGACCCGGTCCTCGGTTGCCGGGCCAAGGTCGTTAACCTCATGACCCTCATCGCGCAGGAACTGGGCGAGTTCGGCCTTGAGGCCGACGGCGGCATGGTCGGATGCGATGGCAATTTTCATGGGTCTGGCTCATTCCCGCAGAGTCGTCTTGGCGGCTCCTTAGGCGTCAAAGAGCGCCATGGCCACCCCCAACGGGGGGCAAAAGTGGCAGTTTTGCGACGCGCGTGGCCCGTTTGCGCCATGGCGGCATGTCTGACGCCGCTATCCATCGCGCTTCAACGAAAAAGGGCGCGATTCCCAATAGAATCGCGCCCTTTTTCATCAAGATTTCCGCAATTATTGGTCGAGGAACGACCGCATCTTGCGTGACCGGCTCGGGTGCTTGAGCTTGCGCAGCGCCTTGGCTTCGATCTGGCGGATACGTTCGCGTGTCACGCTGAACTGCTGACCCACTTCTTCCAAAGTGTGGTCAGTGTTCATACCGATGCCGAAGCGCATACGCAGAACGCGTTCCTCACGCGGCGTCAGCGATGCCAGCACGCGGGTGACGGTTTCCTTCAGGTTGGACTGGATCGCGGCATCGACGGGGATGATCGCGTTCTTGTCCTCGATGAAATCGCCCAGATGCGAATCTTCCTCGTCGCCGATCGGCGTTTCAAGGGAGATCGGCTCCTTGGCGATCTTCATCACCTTGCGCACCTTTTCGAGCGGCATGCTCAGGCGCTCGGCCATTTCCTCGGGCGTCGGTTCGCGGCCCTGCTCGTGCAGGAACTGGCGGCTGGTGCGCACCAGCTTGTTGATCGTTTCGATCATATGCACCGGGATACGGATCGTGCGCGCCTGATCCGCGATGGAGCGGGTAATGGCCTGACGGATCCACCAGGTGGCATAGGTGCTGAACTTGTAGCCGCGGCGATACTCGAACTTGTCCACGGCCTTCATCAGGCCGATGTTGCCTTCCTGAATAAGATCAAGGAATTGCAGGCCACGGTTCGTGTACTTCTTGGCAATCGAGATCACGAGGCGAAGGTTGGCTTCCACCTTTTCCTTCTTGGCGATGCGGGCCTCGCGTTCGCCCTTTTGCACCATGTTCACGATGCGGCGGAATTCAGGCAGAGCCATGCCGGTCTGGCTGGCAATGTCCGAAACTTCGGCGCGGATGCGCTCGACGGCGTCGCCTTCGTTGACGGCAAAGGCCGTCCACTTCTTGTCCTTGCCCTGAACGCTGGCCAGCCAGTTGTCGTCCAGTTCGCGGCCGACATAGGCCTCAAGGAAGTCCTTGCGGCTTACCTTGTGGCGCTCGGCGAGGCGCAGCATCTGACCGCCAAGGGCGGTCAGGCGGCGGTTGAAGGCATAGAGATTGTCGACCAGATATTCGATCTTCTGGCCGTGGAACTGCACGCTTTCGACCTGCGCGGTCAGGTCTTCGCGCAATTGCTGATAGGTGCGTTCCTTGTCCGCCGGATAGTCATTGCCGACGGCCATGTATTCCAGCCGCTCTGCCTGCGCCTTTTCAAAGCTGTAGAACAGATCGGTGATGAGGGCGAATTTTTCCAGCGCCTCGGGCTTGAGCTGCGCTTCCATCTGGGCGAGCGAGAGGGTGTTGTCCTCTTCCTCTTCCTCAACGGGGCGCTTGGCGCGGCGCTCGATGCCGTCCTCATCCTCCTCGTCGGCGGATTCGGTTTCCTCAATGTCCTCTTCCTCCTTGAAGGAAGGACCGGCCGTGGCTTCGGAAATCTCGCCATCGGCTTCTTCGCCGTCTTCCGAGAGGTTTTCCGGCTGCGGCTCTTTCGACAGCATGGCGTCGAGATCGAGGATCTCGCGCAGCTGCATTTCGCCATTGTTGAGCGCTTCGGACCACTGGATGATGGCGTGGAAGGTGATCGGGCTTTCGCACAGGCCCAGGATCATCGTGTCGCGACCGGCCTCGATCCGCTTGGCGATGGCGATTTCGCCTTCGCGGCTCAGCAGTTC